>Ga0247779_1001055_pt1 | contig 14075 bp, 10 predicted proteins | sample UWRJL221509R5_FD_179925 | JGI IMG/M metagenome (GOLD analysis project Ga0247779, IMG submission 179925) | Plant litter microbial communities from Arlington Agricultural Research Station in Wisconsin, United States - UWRJ-L221-509R-5 | ecosystem: Environmental > Terrestrial > Plant litter >...
AGCTTCCCCTGATGCCGCGGTATCGATGGGAAGCTGTGGCGGGCGCTGCATGGTGCTGCCGGTGTGCTTGGATCAGGCGCTATAGGGCGGCTTGTCCCAGCCCTTGGGTGAGCTGGTAAAGATCTCCACGCCGTCTTCGGTGACGCCGACGGAATGCTCGAACTGGGCTGACAGTTTCTTGTCGCGGGTCACCGCTGTCCAGCCATCCTCGAGGATCTTCACCTCATAGCGGCCGGCATTGATCATCGGCTCGACGGTGAAGAACATGCCGGGGCGCAGAACCGGGCCGGTCTTGGCGCGGCCGAAATGCAGGATGCTGGGCGAATCATGAAACACCCGGCCGAGACCATGGCCGCAGAAATCCCGTACCACCGAAAAGCCGAACTGTTCGGCATAGACCTGGATGGCATGGCCGATATCGCCGACGGTATTGCCGGGCTTCACCTGCTGAATGCCCAGCATCATCGCTTCATAGGTGGTGTCGATCAGCTTCCTGGCCTGTACGCCAACCTTGCCGACATAGAACATGCGGCTGGTATCACCGTGCCAGCCATCGAGAATCGGCGTCACATCGATATTGAGGATATCGCCGTCGATCAGCTTCTTCGGCCCAGGGATACCATGGCAGACCACGTGATTGATCGAGGTGCAGATCGACCGGGGAAAGCCGCGATAATTCAGCGGCCCCGGGACGGCGCCATGATCGACGGTAAATCCATGGCAAAGCCGGTCCAATTCGTCGGTGGTGACGCCGGGCACGACATAGGGGGTGATGAAATCAAGCATCTCGCCAGCCAGCCGGCCGGCCTTGCGCATGCCCTCGAAGCCGGCCGCGTCATGGATCTTGATTTTACGATTGTCATCGACCCATTCGTCGACGACATCCTGTTTCTGCATGGTCTTGAATCCTCGGATTTCGATCTCGTCTGCTAGCATAAAGCGCTGGCCGGCCGGTGCAACCCTGCACGTCGGCTTCCTGTACATCACGCCCGGACAGGGATCTGTGTAGCGTCATGCTTTTCATATGGCATTGAATGCTGGTTTTTGAAGGGGTTAGGTGAGATCGACCGGAATCTCACCGGCCAAGGTAATCCCCAGCGGCCGACCGTCAGCCTGGGCGAAATCGCAGCCATAGGCGCGGATTTCCACCGTGCCGGCCACCTGCCGCAAGGCGGCTGCGTAAAAGGGGTCGATGTCGGCGGCACAACGGACTCGCGTGCAATCGTCGCGCTGTACCAGGAACAGCAGCATGGCCCGATGACCGGCGGCGGCCAGTTCGGCGAGCTCGGCCAGATGCCGGGCGCCCCGGGCGGTGCGGGCATCGGGGAATTCGGCAAGCCCCGCGACGCGGTTCAGGGTGACGCTCTTGACCTCGACATAGCAGGTACGCCGATTGTCGCCCCGGCCTGGCGTTTCGGAGGTAGTTGGCACGTCAGCGGTATGGGGGCGCCGCAACAGCAGAAAATCCAGCCGTGACTGGGTGCCGACCTTCACTTCGCGACGAATCTCGTCATAGCCGGTCAAAGCCGGAACGCGCCCGGCGGTCAGCGCCTCGGCAACGATGACATTGGCCAGGCTGGTATTGATGCCGACGAAATGCCGGTCGGTTTGCGCCGGCGCTGCATGGCTCCCTATTTCGCTGACTTCCCAGCCATAGGACAGCTTGCGGGCGGTACCGCGATGATCGCTGAGCCAGCACAGCGTCTCCGGCTCGGCCAGGCCCAGCATCGAGCCGGGATTGGGGCAATGCGCCACGGCCGCGCTGCCATCGGGCAGAGTGACGTCGGCAAGGAAGCGCTTATAGCGGCGTTGCAGCCGGGCCGGAATCAGCGGTGTGGGAAACAGCATGCGCGACCTTTACCTATCTGCGACTCGCGTGCCGCCGGTTATCGCGAGATGGTTGCAACAACCGGCCGTTCACGGCAAGGTACGTCCTCTTTTGGAGATCGATATGATGTGGCGTGCAAACCGCTTCTCCCGCAATCTGGCCCTGCTGGCCGGCCTCTCGCTGCTGGCCGCCTGCGTCCATGATCAAGTAACCGTCTGGACCAAGGCGAATGTCAGTGATGACCAGCGCTATAAGGACACCAGCCTGTGCAAGCGTTATGCCGATCAGCAGATGGCGGGCGATCGTGGCGTCCAGCAGGATGTCCAAGTGATGAATGGCGGCGTCCAGAGCGGCGCCAAGCCGACACTCGGCAGCAATATCGCCGCCTATAGCGACAGCAAGCAATATGACAAGCTGGTCAGTGACTGCATGACCGAAGCTGGCTATCAGGCGGTGAAGTGATGTCGGTGGAAAGCAATCTCGCAGCGGCACCGACAGATACCGCGCCACGGATCGTCACGGCCGCTGTCCTGGTGATCGGCAATGAAATCCTCTCCGGTCGTACCCGCGACGCCAATCTCAATTATCTCGCCATGGGCCTGACGGAGATCGGCATCCGCTTGCTGGAAGCGCGGGTGGTGCCGGATGTCGAGGCCCGGATCATCAGCACACTGAATGAATTACGATCGACCTATGATCATGTGTTCACCACCGGCGGCATCGGCCCGACCCATGACGACATCACCTCTGCTTGCGTCGCCAAGGCCTTCGGTGTTGCTTTGTTGCGCAACGAGCGCGCGGTCGACCTGCTGACCCGGCATTACGGTGGGCCGGAACATCTGACCGAGGCCAGATTGCGCATGGCCCATGTGCCGGTCGGCGCCCAGTTGATCGACAATCCGGTCAGCGCCGCGCCAGGGTTCCAGCTCGGCAATGTCTATGTGCTGGCTGGCGTGCCGCGTATCTGCCAGGCGATGTTCGACGGCTTGAAGGGACGGCTGGTCGGTGGCGACAAGGTGCTGGCGCTGACGGTCAGTTCCCATGTCGGCGAAGGTGTCATTGCCAAGGATCTGGGCCTGCTACAGGAGCGTTTCGGCGATCTCGATATCGGCTCCTATCCTTATTTCCGCCAGGGCCGCTATGGCGCCAGTTTTGTCATGCGCGGGACCAGCCGTGATCGCCTGGAGGCGGCGGCGGTCGAGCTGCGGTCGATCATCCGCAACCTGGGCGCCGAGCCGATCGAGGGCGAGCCGCTGGAATAGACGCGGTTGCCGATGCCGTGGCTGTGGACGAACCTCGGCAGGGATGCTAGAGGAACAGCCGCCAAAACCAGTGCCGTTATCGACCGGCCCAGCCCGCTTGGTGGAATTGGTAGACACAAGGGACTTAAAATCCCTCGGGGGGAAACTCCTGTGCCGGTTCGAGTCCGGCAGCGGGCACCATCACTCAAGCCGATTCAACATTGTCGATTCCGAGCCATTGCAGGCCACCGGGCAATTCTTCCGCTGCCCAGTCCACCTGCAGGACACGTCGCCGACGTGGCCACGTGGCTGTGTCAGAGGCATGCAGGATGCTGGTGGAATAGATCCAGACATCGCCGGATTTTGCGAGACATGGCAGGCTGCCGAGGCTTGCTTCCGTCGCGGTGATCCGTGATGTGGGGATACGCCCCAGGCCATGCGACCCTGGCGCAATCAGCAGGGGCGCATTGTCTGGATCAACCTCGTCCAAATGCACACGCAGCGTGACCATTCGCTGTGTAATCTCAAAGGGCGGTTCCACATGCACGGCGCAGGACTTGACTGTCCAGGGGCCAAATCCCGGTACGTCGATGCGCCGTTGAACGGCGATGGTGCGGTCCTGGTGCCAGCCCAAGGCCCGATAGGGCAGTCGGATGAAACTCGACGCCGTGATCCACTAGCGAAAGCTCAGACTCATTCATAGGCTTGTCCGTCAGGATCCCATTTTGATCGAGTCAATTTTATCTGTCGCAGCTTACACAGGTGGCTATTCCGGAAAAGCTTGGGGATGAAAACGAAAGACCGTGACTGCTTCGTCGCCTCTTTCAGATATGCAATCAGGTCGGCGCGCTCCCGGTCCTCGCCCTTTGCCTACCGGAAGCGAAACTGGCAAGAGGAGCCGAGTGGCACGCCGAGGACAAGACAGGCTCAGACATCAACGTCCGACCGGATCGTGAACGCACGATAGGAGCGGAGGGCCCACCATCGAGTTAAACATTCTAGTTATGCCGACTGCGGGCCTCGCTCACACTCTCTGCGAGGAGGCGTTCTAGATCGTCGTAGCCGACCGGTTTGACGAGATGGTGGTCGAACCCGGCTTCCGATGCTTGGGTCTTGGTCTGTTCCTGGCCCCAGCCGGTCTGGGCGACGATCGGCGTCTTCTTAAAGAGGTCATCCTGACGGAGGGCGCGGCAGACGGCATAGCCGTCCATCACCGGCAGGCCGATATCGAGGAGGATGGCATCAGGCCTGAACACACGTGCGGCTTCCAGGGCTTTGCGCCCGTCATGTACCAACTCATACTGATGCCCCATTTCCTCCAGCATCCAACCGACCGTCTGCGCAACATCGACATTGTCGTCGATGACAAGCACCTTCAGCGCCTGGCCTTGCGCTGGCGCCAGCATCGGTTCCGCTGCTTGTTGTTGCTGGTTCAGATCGGCGGCGAGGGGAATCCGGATGGTGAAAACACTCCCCTGGCCCGGCCCGGCGCTTTCGACGCCGACCGAGCCATCATGCATGTCGACAAGCTGCTGCACCAGCGCAAGGCCGATGCCAAGTCCGCCCTTGGCTCGGTCTGCGTGATTTTCCACCTGGGCGAATAACTGGAATATCTTCGCTTTCATATCCGCCGGAATGCCGAGGCCGTTATCTGAAACGGCGATGACCGCATCCTTGTCATCAGTATGCAGGGAAAGGCTGATGCGTCCACCTTCGGGCGTGTATTTCGCGGCGTTGTTCAGCAGGTTGCCGATGACCTGGGCAAGGCGCGTCGGGTCGGCATTAAGCCAGATCGGCTTCGGCGATATGTCGATCGAGAGCGAATGTCCTGCCGCATCGACCCATAATTGATTTGATTCGAGCGCCGCGTGGACAATATCCGCGGCCTGGATCTTCTCTCTACGCAGTTCGATCTTCCCTTGGCTCAGGCGCGAAACGTCGAGAAGGTCGTCGACCAGGCGAACGAGATGATCGAGCTGCCGGCTCATCATCTCACGAATTTGCGGCGCATCATCGCGGTTGGGACTTCTGCGCAGAACATCCAGCCCGTTGCGCAGGGGAGAGAGCGGGTTGCGCAGCTCATGCGCCAGCGTGGCGAGAAACTCATCCTTGCGGCGGTCGGCTTCCTCGAGGGCATCGGAATGGGCCAGGAGTTCGTCACGCTGGACGATGAGTTGCTGGCGTTGACGGTAAAGTTCAAAGAAGACATCTGCCTTGCTGCGCAGAATGTCAGCCTCGATCGGCTTATGGATGAAGTCGACCGCTCCGGTTTCATAGCCACGGAAGCGCCGCTGGCTATCGGCATTGCCTGCCGTGACGAAGACGATCGGAATCCGCCGCGTGCGCTCGTTTCCACGCATCAGCTCGGCCAATTCGAAGCCGTTTAAACCTGGCATCTGCACGTCGATGAGCGCCAGGGCAACGTCATGCTGCAACAAGAGCTCGAGTGCTTCATCGCCCGAGCGCGCCTTCAGCAGCACGAGGCCGTCGCGACGCAGCAAGGCCTCGAGGGAGACGAGGTTTTGCTCCAGGTCGTCGACAAGAAGAAAGTGAACGGGGTTCATGGTCGTCGTCATGATTTTTCGATTTCTGTTAGATACAACGCAATTTCTTTAAGTGACAACACGCGGGCTTCAGGACAGGCCGCCATCGCCGCCGCGGGCATTCCCTGGGCATAGGCTTCTTCCGGTCTTTGCACGATCGCGATCCCGTCTGCTTCAAATACAGCCTTCAGGCCCATCGCCCCGTCTTCATTTGCGCCGGTCAGCACGATGGCGATCAAGTTTGGGCCATAGGCATCGGCGGCACTCTCGAAAAGGACATCAAGCGAGGGGCGGGAGTAGAAAACCGGCTCATCGGCGGAGAGAGACAGGGTCTTGTCCGCTTCAACCAGCAGGTGATAGTCCGGCGGCGCAAAATAGACCGTGCCGCCCCGGATCGGCTCCTTGTCCTCGGCTTCCCGCACCTCGATCTTGCATTTAGCCTGAAAGAGCTCGGCGATGACGCTTTTCTTGTCAGGCGGAATATGCACGACGATCATCACCGGCAGTCCATAATCCGCCGGCAATAAAGGGAGAATCGCCGACAGCGCCTCAAGCGCCCCAGCGGACGCACCGATCACGATCGCTTCGGCCTTCGCGCCAGTCACGGAGCCCTCTTCTGGTAAATCTTTTCGTCGCGAACGCAATCTGCAAAAGCGCCCGCATGCGCGGAAAACCGCATGCTTTCCTTCGAGCCGAGACCGAGGAACCCTCTTCTGGCAAGCGACTCCTTGAAGAGCCCCAGCGCCCGGTCCTGTAAGTCGCGATCAAAATAAATGAGCACGTTCCGGCAGGATATCAGATGGGCCTCGGCGAAAACGGCGTCGGTCACCAGGCTATGGTCCGAAAAGACGACCTGCTTGCGCAAGCTCTTATCGAAAGAGGCCCGGCCGTAAGCAGCGCTGTAATAATCGGATAGCGAAGATTTTCCACCCGACTTTCGATGGTTTTCGGTGAAGAGCTGGATACGGTCGAGGTCGTAAATTCCCGCCTCCGCTCTGGCGAGCGCATCCTGATTGATATCGGTCGCGTAGAATAAGGTTCGCTGCTCCAGGCCTTCTTCGCGAAAAAGGATAACGAAGGAATAAAGCTCCTCGCCACTGCTGCAACCGGCGATCCAGACTTTGAGCGAGGGATAGGTGTGGAGGTGCGGCACCACTTTCTCGCGGATCGCCCGAAAATAAGTGGGGTCGCGGAACAGCTCGCTGACCTGCACCGTGAGATAGTTGAGGAGACGCGGCAGCATCGCCGGATGATGCAGCAGGCTTTCCTGGAGTGCTGAGAAGCTGCCAAAGCCCATCTGCTCGAGTGCCTGCCTCAAGCGCCTTTTCAGTGACGCGTGTGCATAGTTCCGGAAGTCGTAGTGGTACCGCTGGTACAGGGCTTCCAGCAGCAGGCTGATTTCGATGTCTTCGGTTTTCTCAGACATCGGGTCTCTGCCACCGCGGCATCCATACACGGACCAGCGAAAGAAGCTTTTCCACGTCCAGCGGCTTTGCCATGTAGTCGTTGGCGCCGGCCTCGATACAGCGGTCATGATCATCTGGCATGGCCTTCGCGGTCAGCGTGATGACCGGCAAGGCTTTCCATTCACGCCGTTTGCGGATTTCCCGTGTCGCAGTGAGCCCGTCCATCACCGGCATCATGACATCCATCAAGACCAGATCTATCGCTTGGTCGGGCCGTGCGGCGGATTTTTCCAGGGCCTGGAGGGCTTCCTGGCCGTTCCGGGCAATCTCGACGATGGCGCCTCGGGGTTCGAGAATATTGGTCAGGGCATAGACGTTCCGGACATCGTCCTCGACGACGAGGATGCGGCGGCCTTCGAGAATCGCATCCCGGTTATGGGCCTTGCGGATCATGCGTTGCTGTTCGTCCGGCAGCTCCGAGACGACCTGGTGGAGGAACAGAGTCACTTCATCAAGCAGGCGCTCTGGTGACTTCGCACCCTTGATGATGATCGACTTCGAATAGCGCCGGAGTTGCTGTTCGTCGTCGGGCGAGAGGTCGCGACCGGTATAGACGATGACCGGCGGGAAAGAATAGGCACTCTCACGGCTGAGGGTTTCCAGCAGGGAATAGCCCGAGGCGTCCGGCAGGGTGAGATCCAGCACCATGCAGTCGAACGTCTGCTGCTTGAGGAGTTCCAGGCACTCCGCCGCCGTGGCCGCAGCCACGGTTTCGACGTCGTGTGACGTGAGGAGCCTGCCGATGGCATCGCGTTGGACCTTGTCGTCCTCGACGACAAGAACACGATGCATGCGTTGAGACAGCTTTGCTTCGAGCCGTTTCAAGACCTCGACCAGTTCCTCGCGCTTGACGGGTTTGAGCAGGTAGCCGACGGCCCCCAAGGACAACGCCGTCTGGGCATGATCGCTCCCGGAGACGACGTGGATGGGAATGTGCCGTGTTTGGACATCGCGTTTCAGCCGGTCGAGAACCGACAATCCCGACTGGTCCGGTAAACCGATATCGAGAATGATGGCGCTCGGCATATGCTGTTTCGCGAGCGTCAAGGCTTCTTCAGCGGTGGCGGCGACCAGGGCGTGGAAGCCCAATTCGCGCGACAGATCCCGCAGAATGCCGGCGAAACTTTGATCGTCCTCGATCACCAGAAGAATGCGGCCGGCCTTCGTCAACGCATCCCGGTCGTCGGCGACTCTCCGTGTAGGGGCAGTGGGCCCCGAGGGAACGGTCAAAGCGCGCTTCATGACAGAATCGACGGAAGCGCTCATTAGGGGCTCGCGGGGCGCGACCATGGCGGGATCGTAGGATTGGGGAATCTGCACCGTGAAGGTGCTGCCATTGCCAGGGTTGCTTTTCACACGAATGGTGCCGCCCAGCAAGCGTACGAGTTCGCGCGAGATCGAAAGTCCGAGGCCGGTGCCACCATATTGGCGGCTGATCGTTCCATCCGCTTGTCGAAAGGCCTCGAAGATACTTTGTTGCTGGTCCTCCGATATGCCGATGCCGGTATCGATCACGGAGAGCGCAATCCCGCCATCGCCGGCCCGCTGCATCCTCAACTCAACTCTCCCCTGCTCGGTAAACTTGAAGGCGTTGGAGAGCAGGTTTTTGAGAACCTGTTCCAGGCGCTGCACATCGGTGTCGATAGTCGGCGGGCATTCCGGGGCAATGCTGATGTCGAAGGAAAGGTCCTTCTGTCGCGCGATCGGCAGGAAGACCTGCTGAAGGTCGTTGGACAGCCGCTCAAGTGGTAGCGTCTCCGGCCTGATCTCGAGGTGGCCCGCCTCGATCTTCGAGAGATCAAGAATATCGTTGATGAGATTGAGGAGATCGTTTCCGGAAGATTGGATGGTTTGGGCGAACTTGACTTGCTCGTCGGTGAGATTTTCTTCCGGATTGTCCGCCAGCAGCTTGGCCAGGATGAGCGATGAATTGAGCGGTGTACGCAGTTCATGGGACATATTCGCCAGGAAGTCGGATTTATACTGGCTTGCCTGTTCCAGTTCCCGAGCTTTCAACCCCACCTCGGCGGTGGTCCGGGCGAGGTCGTCGCGCTGGGTTTCCAGTTGCTGGGCCTGCTCTTCAAGCTGGGCATTGGTCTGTTCGAGTTCCGCCTGCTGCTGCTCAAGGCGCGCCTGCGATTCCTTCAGCGCCCGGCTTTGCTCTTCAAGTTCCTCGTTCGAGACGCGCAGTTCCTCGCTTTGAACCTGCAGCTCCTCGGACTGGCGCTGGGTTTCCTCGAGAAGATTTTGCAATTCCACCCGATAATTCGCCGAGCGCACCGCCACCCCAATCGATTCCGAGGCCTGGTCGAGAAGAGTCGTGACGTCTTCATCGACGGGGTTAATGAAGCCAAGCTCGATGACCGCATTGACAGCGCCATCGGTACTTGCTGGTGAAATGATCAAATGCCTCGGCTTATCTTGGCCCAGGGCTGATGCAACGGTGAGGTATCCATCGGGCACGTCGCGGATGACGAAGGGACGATCTTCAACGACAGCCTGACCGAGCAGGCCCTCTCTGGGCGCGAAGCTCTCGGGAATATCGGCATTTGTCGGAACGCCGTAGGTCGATACGCGCCGATAGATGTCGCCGGAAGCAATGAATACTGCGCCGGCTTGGGCATCGAGATACCGCCCGAGAAACTGCAGGATATTATCGCCGAGCTGCCCCGTCGCCTGATCGCCTAACATCGCCGCAGAGAGCCCCACCTGACCGGATTGCAGCCATTCCTGCCGACGGCGGATGATGGCGGCTCTGCGGATCAGGAAGCCAACAATCGCGGTCACGACGATGCCAAGGAGGCACGACAGAACGCCGCTGATAAGCGCTCTGTTATACGCGTTCGACATCTCGGCGAGCCGTTCCACGCGAAGGTCTGATTCTTCTTGAGCCATGGCCGCCAGCTGGGCGCGGACGGCATCCATTTCGACTTTGCCGCGATCCGACGCGACCACCGTGAGCGCTGCTTGAGCACCCTGGTTGCGGCGTAGGTCGATGGTCTGCTTGAGTTCGGCAAACTTGGCGTTGATATGAAGTTTCAGCGGTCCGATTCTCTCCTGCTGCCGCGGATTGTCGCTTGTCAGATGAGCAAGCTCATCGACGTGTGATTTTGCCGACTGCAAGGCCGTGTCATATGGTTCAAGATAATGCTCGTCACCGGTCAGCAGGTAACCACGCTGTCCCGTTTCCGCGTCCTGGATGGTGGAAAGTAATTCATCCAGGGTGCTGATGACCTCGTGCGAATGGACGATCTTCAGGTTGTCTTCCCTGAGCATGCGGATGTTGAGATAGGCAACCCCACCGCTGATCAGAAAGAAAGCAAGAACGACTGTGATGCCGATCGTTACAAACGGGTCCGTCCCGGCTTTGCGGGTCGGGGTGGTAGACGCAGGCATTTGTTTCATAATTTTCCCAGCGTTTCGTGAAGGCGGTCAGCTTCTGCGTGCCAGCCGAATTCGAGGGGAGTATTCCAAAAGGGGGGCTATATCGTCATCAACTACTATTGGTGAACACGGGTTCGTGAAGACGATCAACGTGGCAGGAGAGGGATCAACACGCCTGGTCAGGCGGCACCAAACACGCCAGTAGACTAGCGGTATTTTAATACCGCTCTCTGGCGAATTTGATATCGAATGGATGCCGCGCTGCTGGTACCGACCTGCAGTGGCTTAGGGTCGGATCTGCACAGCTGCCGCCGAAGGGCCGATTCAATCAGGCGGAAGATGCGGGATTTTCGGTGAATTTCTGTGAGGCGATGTTGTTACCGCCACGCCACCCTGTTGCGGCCAGGATATGGCCGATCGGTCGTCAGGCGACTTAAAGCAGCTTATCCAGGGTGATCGGTAGGTCGCGAACGCGCTTCCCAGTGGCATTGAAGACGGCGTTGGCCACGGCGGCGCCCACGCCGGTGATGCCAATTTCACCGATCCCGCGGGCGCCCATCGGGGTATGGGGGTCCGGTTCGTCCAGCCAAATCACCTCGATGGCGGGGACATCCAGATGCACCGGCACATGGTATTCGGCCAGCGACGGATTGGCGACCCGCCCCGTGCGCTCGTCGAACTGAGTTTCTTCCATGAGGGCGAGACCCAGTCCCATGACGATACCGCCACGAAATTGACTGCTGGCCGTCTTGGCGTTCAGGATCCTGCCGCAGTCAAACGAGCCGAGGAAGCGGGTGACGCGAACCTCGCCCGTCACCCCGTTCACCCGCAGCTCGCAGAACATCGCGCCATGCGAATGCATCGACCAGTGCTGCAACTCCAACGGCATTGGCGCGTCGGCCTCGGCCATCACCTCCGCGCGCTGTGCTCGGTCGAGGATCGAGGCATAGCTTTCCCAGCGCGCCGGCTCATTAAGCTTGCAGAGGCCGCCATCGCGACCCTCGACCTCATCCGGCGTCAGCCCGGCCAAGGGCGAGTCATTCCCCGCCAGCTGGATCAACTCCTTCACCAACGCGCGATGGGCCGCACTGATCGCGGCACCGATAGCAGCCGTCTGCTGCGAACCACCGGCCAGGACCGTGCCGGGAAACTTATTGTCGCCGTAATCGAACCTCACCTGTTCTAGGGAGAGACCCAGGCGCTCAGCAATAACTTGGCTTTGAGCCGTTGCCGTCCCCATGCCCATCTCGTGTGCGGAGATCGCCACCGTCGCTTTGCCATCGCGGGTGAGCATGATCCGGGCAGCCCCGCCCGGCATGCGGTAGTAAGGATAGGTTGCCGTGGCGCAGCCCATGCCGATCATCCAGTCGCCTTCGCGCTTCGTCCCGGCTGCCTGACGGCGAGCCCAGCCAAATCTTTCCGCACCCTTGCGCCAAGCGTCGACGATCAGGCGCGAGGAGAACGGCAGGCCAGTCGTCGGATCATTCTCGGGCTCGTTGCAGATTCTGAGCTCGATCGGATCGATTTCCATGGCATGCGCAAGTTCATCAACAGCGCATTCCAATCCGAAGGTGCCGACTGATTCACCCGGTGCGCGCATGAAGGTGTTAGCCGTCATGTTCAGCTTCACAGTCTGAACATCAAGCAGGAAACTCCTGGCTTCATAGGCGCTACGCGTCGGCAGGATGAACGGCTCGGGCATGTTGTTGTGCGGCGTCATCGCCACCGTGCCTGTGTGGATGATGGCATCAAAGCTGCCGTCGTCCTGGGCGCCGATGGCAACGCGCTGCTCGGTGATGGTACGGCCGCCGACGATGCGGAACACGCCTTCGCGCGACAGCATGATCCGGACCGGGCGATGCGCGAGCTTTGCCGCCGCTGCCGCCAGGATCTGGTGCTGCCAGAGGGTTTTACTGCCGAACCCGCCTCCGACATAAGGCGATGTGATGTGGACCTGGTCCTCTTCGATGCCGAAGACTTGCGCCATGCTCCAGGCGGCATGATCGACCGCCTGGGAAGCGTCATGCACCCGCAGCTCACCCTTATCCCAGAAGAGAGTCGCGGCATGTAATTCGATCGGGTTATGGTTGTGGCGCGGCGTCGTATAGCGCTCATCCACCCGGTGGGGTGCTGCCGCAAGCTTCGCTTCGGCGGCATTGACGTCTAGCTTCAGGGGTTCGCCCTGGAAGACGCCTTGCTCGCTGCCGTTGGCCTTGGCTTCCGCTAGTGTGGTCACGCCATGGCCCGGCTCATATGTCACCGTGATCAACGATTGGGCATGATCGGCTTGCTCCTGGCTTTCGGCCAGAACCAGAGCGACAGGCTGGCCGTTCCAATGCACCTGGTCGTCCTGCATGATCGGCACGTCATCGCCGCCGACCGCTTTCGGCTGGCTCATGAATGGTGGTGTGGGGTTGAGGCGCGGTGCGTTCTTATAGGTCATCACCAGCACCACACCGGCCGTCGCCTCGGCGGCCCGCGTATCAATCTCGGCGATCCGGCCGCGTGCAATAGTCGAATAGTGCAAAGCGGCGTAGACGAGCCCCTCCAACGGGAACTCGGCGGCGAAGGCCGCTTTCCCGGTGACCTTCAGGGGACCGTCGAGGCGAGATATCGGTGCCCCGATCAAACCATGCTTGCGATTGCTCAGCGGATCAGGCTTGCCGCCGGGGATGAAGCTGTCGGGCGCCAATGCCAGGGCCTTCTTCATCACGCTTTGCAAGGCGTCCCGAACGACGGTCATTGTATTGCCTCTCCGCCACTGCCTAATTTGAGGACGAGATCGGTAATCAGGCGTTTGGCCAGCTCGACCTTGAAGGCATTGTCCCGCAGGCCTTTGGCGGATGATAGTTCCGCCTCAGCCGCTGCCCGGAGGGCGGTTTCCGTCAGCGTCTTACCCCGCAAAGCTGCCTCAGCCGCATATGCGCGCCACGGCTTGTGGGCGACACCGCCCAGGGCCAGGCGCACGTCCTTGATGACATTGCCATCCATCTCGAGCCCGGCGGCCAGCGAAACGAGCGCGAAGGCATAGGATGCGCGGTCCCGCACCTTGCGGTAGCTGGAGCGGCCGGCAATGCCGTTCGGCGGCAAGGTCACGGAAGTGATGAGCTCGGCGGATTGCAAAACCGTCTCGATATCCGGAGTCTCCCCTGGCAGGCGATGCAGCTCGGTGAACGGAATTTGCCGCATACCGGCAGTGCTCTCAACCGTCACCACGGCGTCCAACGCCGCCAGTGCGACGCACATATCCGAAGGATGTGTGGCGATGCACGCCGTTGAGGCGCCCAGGATGGCGTGGTTGCGATTGAAACCGCCGATGGCATCGCAGCCACTGCCCGGCGCGCGTTTATTGCAGCGTGCGGCATCATCATAGAAATAGAGACAACGGGTGCGCTGAAGGATGTTGCCACCGACGCTCGCCATGTTTCTGATCTGGGCGGAGGCGCCGGCCAGGATTGCCTGCGCGAGAAGCGGATAGCGCCGCCGGACCATCGGATTGGCTGCTACGGCGGTGTTTTTGACGCCGGCACCGATCTTGAGGCTGCCGTCAGGCATCGCCTCGACCGTAGCGGAAAGGCCGCTGACATCAACGAGAACATCGGGATGCGCGATT
>Ga0247779_1001056_pt1 | contig 14055 bp, 17 predicted proteins | sample UWRJL221509R5_FD_179925 | JGI IMG/M metagenome (GOLD analysis project Ga0247779, IMG submission 179925) | Plant litter microbial communities from Arlington Agricultural Research Station in Wisconsin, United States - UWRJ-L221-509R-5 | ecosystem: Environmental > Terrestrial > Plant litter >...
GCGAGATTGCACAGGGGTGAGGCTGCGCTCCCTTATGGTGATCCTGACTAAGGATTGACCTCAAGGGATGAGTGTCAGATAGGGTGGCCGCCCTAAAATTGGCACGACCAGCCATCTTCTGAAGATGAAGATGAATAGGGATGAGGCCTGCGAGGGACTCAATCCCACCCGTTGGAGAGGTGCTGAAGGCCCCGGTTATCCAAAGACCGGCCTTGCACTGCATGGTTCTGAGTAGCGAGAGAGCCTTTTTACAACAAGCCCCCTCATAATACCAAAGATGATATCCATATGTCGCTATAGGAAGGACACATGAGCAGTAAAGAAGGCGCTTCTCCTTAGGGGGAAGGCCTCGAGTGGAGCTACCAAGCATCTTCATAGCTTTCACCGATGAAAGAGCTTTTGTAGAGTAGTAGCAAACATGCTCATGAAAGAGCAGCTTGCGGTCAAAGTAGAAACCCAAATACCTCCAATAGAGGTTGGGCTTCAAGAGGTTCTCGCCAGTGTATGGAGCGTACCCCAGATCAATGGGAGGAGAATAATCGCTGTGAGAGCGATCAAAGATGAAATACTTAGTCTTGGAGTGCTCAAGCACCAAACCAATAGCGACAAAGAGACGAAGGAGGACAGCATAAGTGTCCTTTAAGGTTTCCCTATTTTCGTCCAGAGATTTGGACTGTGCCATGACAGTCCCATCATCAACATATGATAGGAGTGATGTCTTAAGTGCCACTGCTTGCATGTGGTACAGCTTCATTACTGGAGCAATGTACAAGGCTGACAATACAGGTGAGAGGGCCGATCCTTGGCAGACCCCTACATCTGCTTGACGAGGACCAGATCGAAATGACCCCCATAAATATGAGGTGAATTGGTGAATTAAGTAGGAAGCAAAGAACTTGCCCACAAAGGACGAGAATCCTTGCTTACGAAGAATGGCCAGAAGCATTGCATGGTTGAGGGAGGGGAAGAATTGTGCAATGTCAAAGGCCAGCACACTCGTCTTCTTTCCTTTTGCCCACCCAGTACGAACTAAGTGAGTAAGGAAGAGCCCAGCATCCTCGGTAGAGCGCTATCGCACACCACCAACCTGGTTTGAGTGAACAAGATCGGCCAGTCCCTCTCTTGAAGAGTGGGAAGGGGATCCAGGACTGACAGATAAACTTCTCGGCCAGAGGCCGAGTTGTAGGTGTTGTGGAGCGCATCCCACAATTTGCTCATCTGATGGCAAGGCTGTCCATTATATTGGATAGCCTCACATGCAGGGAGTTTGCACTGCTTGACCCATTCCATTAGGTCCCAGGGGCGCTTATTCGAACCAGCAATCTCATCAATCCGAAAATCAAAGAATTTGCGCTTGGCAGCTTTAACAGCTTGCCGAAAGAGAAGCCAACTCTCGTAGGATTTCTCCAACTTATATTGACTTAGAGATTTAGTGCATTCATCATCCCACCAGGGTTGCGAGCGCTTAGTGATGCAGACCTCGTGAGAATGCTTATCCCATGCCGAGGAGAACACGTCAGCGAGAGCCTGGGCCACTTGATCAATGTCAGCTGCGGTGTTCAGGGTCCCAGACACGATGGCTGGGACCCCTTTTCTGAGGTCATCAATGAACGCCTTCTCGGCATCTGATCCACGTGTAATTGTTCGTCTAGTGACAGCTTCTATCACCGAGTTTAGAACTATAATTGTGGTCAGCGGAATATGATCTGTTGGCCCCTTTGAATCTGGATCTCGTCCAGTGCGCGATCACGCAGATTCAGAGATCCTATGGAACATGAGATCTATCACCGATGGGCGCAGATCTGCATTGTGGGATATGAAAGTTGGACCAGGGTTGGACGGTTCAGTCCTTTCCAGATCCAGGTCTGCTGCTATCTCTAACAGGGTAATAGCGGCCCACCGATGATGTGTGACCTCTGGGTCCCACACGCTCAAATGAACATTGAAGTCGCCACCCATGTAGTGAAACGATGGGAGCTCATCAATGTGATCTCGTAAATACAAGATTGCCGTTTTGTTGTCGTCAGAGTAGACATTCATCAGATTATAAGTGTCATTTCCTTGGAATAGGGAAAGGACGAGTATGTCGCGATGATCAATAAGATCAGTTCGCATCGAAGGACAAAGTCTCTCGAGTCGTTTTGACACGAAGGCCATGACTCGAGGAGCTTGATCGTTTTGAGGTGGACGCACCATATACAGCCACTCTGGGTGCATAGGTGCATCTCTTCATGACCTCTTACCACCACCATCGATTTTCGAAAACACACCGTTTCGACTGCTTACTCGTTAAACGACTATCTAGTGGTGTTCGTACTTGTATGAAATGAAGGCTACAACTCTACTCTATGGCAAACCAGCCAGGCAGGGGTGGTGCAGCGGCTTGCCACGCTGCAGCACCGCCAAACGCAGGGCGAGGCTCTTCAGCTCCTCCTGGAACTCGAGACACTTCTACTACTGACAACAATCCAGGTGGCTTAGTCCATATGACACCTGAAGTCTACTTCACTCGATACGGGGCCCCAGCTGCCCCATCGCCAGCACCATCGGTCCAACAGCTCCCACCTCAGCGTGAGCGAACCCCTTCCCCAGAACCTCCTTCCCCTGCGAAGCGTTCTCGTCACGGCTCTCCCATCAGCAGCAGAACCAACACTCCTACCCCCCAGCCATTGGTTAGGGACATCTCCATGGGGCCACCGCCTGGAGATGCACCAATCGACGCAGGGCCGTCCAGCTCGAACCCTACACCCCCGTCCCGTTTCTTCGAAGCGCTGACCGGTCATCCAGATCGCCTGCTTAGAGAATCAGAGCTAGTCCAGGAAATGGTTCAACACATTACCACTTGGTTCGGTAAGGTCGATGGGATTGATATCTCTGACACCCACCTGACCCGAGAAGACCTCAAAGACCTCAGCAAATACATGGAGAAGCTGGCCCAGGCCAGCTTTGACTCGGAGCTACTTGCGCAACGGGAGGAGAATACCACCCAGGCTGAAGAGGAGGAGGATGACGATGACAACCCCTCTTCCCAGCACTTCGACGATGCCACTGGCGATGACGACATGTACGTTCCCACAGGTCCTACGACCCCACCTCGGGATGGCCAATCAACTGATGTTGATATGTCAGCCACTCCCAAGGCTTTCCGCAGGAGGCCCGCTAAACCGGCTCAGCCACAGGGCTCCAGGCCTGGCCCTTCGGGGCCTGGGCCTCAGCCTAGTGGCCCATCACGTGCTGACAAAGGCAAGCAGCCTGTTTGCACCAACCCAGTGGCAGTGCAGCCTCGGCCTCAACCCAAGAAGCCCGTGGTTCCCTTCCAGCATATGGGTGTGCCCCCGCCCATTAATCGTGCAACAAAGCCCTCGAGGAAGTCATACTCCTCTGTGGCCAAGTCGGCACCACTCTCTTAGCCTGTCACCGTGGCCGAATTGGCCAGGGTCGCGCCACATCTGCCTGTTGATAATGTTGCACAAGCCTACTCTCGCAGGGCTGCAGGAAGACCAGCGCAAAAGCGCAAGATTCCTACCCCCAACTTCATGACCCAGGGTCCATCTCGCAAGCAGATCCTGATCACCTCCTCTGGTCCCTTTGTCACTTGTGACTTGGGTCTATTTCTCGCTAGGCCTTGTGATGCCCTGGACGCAGCTAAATGGAAGCTCACCTTACTTGCCATGACCACTGCTTATGGCAGGTATTCTATTTCTACAGCTGAGGTTCCACACCCAGCTGCACTCGATATCATCCGTGGCTTTGCCATGCAAATCTTCAAGACTGACGCTATGTACATCGGTCTCCCCACCTCCATGTCGTATATTCGCGTAATCGACATTCCTTTCTTTGAGGACAACGCTTGTACTCAGAGAGTCTCCTTGGACCGAATCAAGGGGGCATTGGCTTGTAGCCCGCTCCACGAGCATTTTATCCTTGCTCGTGACCCTCGACTAGTCCGAAACTCTCCCAACAGCACCAACTGTACTGTTAACATCGACCTTTGGGATTCTCAAACAGGTGCCCGTGCTAAGGCCCTGATTGGAAAGTCCTTAATGATGGGCAACCGTCTTTGTTTGATCAAAGAGGTCCAACCTCGCAAGGGTGTCCCTATCTGCTAGCGTTGCTGGAAGTGGGGTCACCCTTCCCAATCTTGCAGGTCTCCTGGTGCGATTTGTCCTCACTGCATGGGCCCTCATATGGCCGATGAACATCGCTGGGTCGCTGGCTGTTGCAAGGGCAATGCCAACGCCATCCCACCTATTCCACCAACTGACGCAGAAATCACAGAGTGCCCTCATAAGGCCCACTGTGTTAACTGTGGCGGTCCTCATCGTGCAGACTCGCGCAAATGCAAGTTCTGGGACCATTGGTTTGAGCAGCAATGGATCAATGCCAAGTATGCCGAGGTACGTCAATGTCGAATTGATGCTCGTTCTCACCCTAACAACCTTCGTCCCATAGCCTAATGGTAGTAAGGACTAAGGACATTAGGGTATATTCGCACAATGTAGCCAAGAATTATTTGAATCTTGATGTGCTTCTCGAAACATTATATAACGATTTTGTGATCGGAGCACCTATGCACCCAGAGTGGTTGTATATGGTGCGTCCACCTCAAAACGACCAAGCTCCTCGAGTCATGGCATTCGTGTCAAAACAACTCGAGAAGCTTCGTCCCTCTATGCGAACTGACCTTGTTGATCATCGCGACATATTCGTCCTTTCTCTATTCCAGGGAAACAACACTTATAATCTGATGAATGTTTATTCTGACGATGACAAAACGGCAATCTTGTATTTACGAGATCATGTTGATGAGCTCCCATCGTTTCACTACATGGGTGGCGACTTCAATGTTCATTCGAGCGTGTGGGACCCAGAGGTCACACATCATTGGTGGGCCGCTACTACACTGTTAGAAATTGCAGCAGATCTGGATCTGGAGAGGACAGAACCATCCAACCCTGGTCTAACTTTCATATTTCATAATGCAGATCTGCGCCCATCGGTGATAGATCTCATGTTTCACAGGATCTCTGAATCGGCACGATCACGCACTAGACGAGATCCAGATTCAAAAGGGCCAACGGATCATATTCCATTGACCACAACTATTGTTCTCGACTCGGTGATAGAAGATGTCACCAGACGAACAATTACATGTGGATCAGATGCCGAGAAGGCGTTCATTGATGACCTCAGAAAAGGGGTCCCAGCCATCGTGTCTGGGACCCTGAACACCGCAGCTGACATTGATCGAGTGGCTCAAGCCCTCGCTGACGTGTTTTCCTCGGCATGGGATAAGCATTCTCATGAGGTCTGCATCACTAAGCGCTCACAACCCTGGTGGGATGATGAGTGCACTAAATTTCTAAGTCAATACAAGTTGGAGAAATCCCACAAGAGTTGGCTGTTATTTAGGTGAGCTGTAAAAGCTGCCAAGCGCAAATTCTTTGATCTTCAGATTGATGAGATTGCTGGTTCGAATAAGCGCCCCTGGGACCTAATGGAATGGGTCAAGCAGCGCAAACTCCCCGCCTGTGAGGCTATCCAATACAACGCACAGCCTTGCCATGAGATGGACGATCTTTGGAACGCCCTTCACAATACCCACAACTCGGCTTCTGGCCGAGAAGTTGATCTGTCAGTCCTGGATCCCCTTCCCACTCTTCAAGAGAGGGATTGGCCTCCGTTCTCTGCACTTGAACTTACCGACGCCCTGTCCTCTTGTTCCAGTCGGTCCTCTCCTGGGCCGGACCACATTACGTGGGCACACTTGAAAGCTGTGCTGGAAAACAAGAAATCGGTCCAGCTGCTTGTTACTCTGGCTGATGCCTGCATTTGTGTGGGTCATTGGCCAAAACATTTCAAGGATTCCGTTTTGGTCATTATACCGAAGCCTGGAAAGCCTACTTACTCCACTCCCAAGTCATTCAGACCCATTGTGCTTCTGAATACCGTGGGCAAACTTATTGAGAAGATGATCTCAAATCGTCTCCAGTTCGACAGGATCAAGTATGATCTTGTTCACCCAAACCAGGTCGGTGTTGTGCGACAGCGCTCTACTGAGGATGGTGGGCTTTTCCTTACTCACTTAGTTCGTACTGGGTGGGCAAAAGGAAAGAAGACGAGTGTGTTGGCTTTTGACATCGCACAATTCTTCCCCTCCCTCAATCACGCCATGCTTTTGGCCATTCTTCGTAAGCAAGGATTCTCTTCCTTTGTGGGGAGGTTCTTTGCTTCATACTTAGTTGACTGATTCACCTCATATCTATGGGGGTTGTTTCGGTCTGGTCCTCGTCAAACAGATGTGGGGGTCTGCCAAGGCTCGGCCCTCTCACCTGTCTTATCGGCCTTGTACATTGCTCCAGTAATGAAGCTGTACCACATGCAAGCAGTGGCACTTAAAACGTCGCTGCTTTCATATGTTGATGATGGGACTGTCATGGCACAGTCCAAATCCCTTGACAAAAATAGGGAAACCTTAAAGGACGCTTATGCTGGCCTTCTTCGTCTTTTTGTAGCTATTGGTCTGGTGCTTGAGCACTCGAAGACCAAGTACTTCATCTTTGATCGCTCTCACAGCGATTATTCTCCTCCCATTGACTTGGGGTACGCCCCATACACTGGCGAAAATCTGTTGAAGCCCAATCTCTATTGGAGATATTTGGGTTTCTACTTTGACCGCAAGCTGCTCTTTCATGAGCATGTTCGCTACTATTCTACCAAGCCCTTTCATTGGTGAAAGCTATGAAGATGCTTGGGAGCTCCACTCGAGGCCTTCCCCCTAAGGAGAAGCGTCTTCTCTATCGTTCGTGTGTCCTTCCTATAGCGACATATGGATATCGTCTTGGGTATTATGAGGGGGCTCGTTGTAAAAAGGCTCTCTCGCTACTCAGAACCATGCAGCGCAAGGCCGGTCTTTGGATAACCGGGGCCTTTAGCACCTCTCCAACAGGCGGGATTGAGTCCCTTGCAGGCCTCATCCCTGTTCATCTCCATCTTCAGAAGATGGCTGGTCGTGCCAATTTTAGGGCGGCCACCCTATCCGACACTCATCCCTTGAGGTCAATCCTTAGTCAGGGTCACTATAAGGGCGCGCAGCCTCATCCCTGTGCAATTTCACAGATGTCTGAAGCCTTCAGGCGAAAGGTCAAAGGCACTGTAATGGAGATAGACCGACATCTCCCTGAACTCACCGAGTTGTTTGAGCCTGTTGCCTCAGAAGCTCGGCCTGGCACTCGACTTATGGACAGGTTCTCTGACCAGGTCATCTTTGACGATTGCGGTCCTCTCTTGGAGCAGGATGCCTTAGAGGCCCGTGAACGAGACCTGTCTACCATTCTTAGGAATGTGAGACTATCTGATGATACTGTGTACTGTTCGGTGGACGCAAGTCTGCCCGATAATGCGCAGCATCAGGCTGTTTCGGCGGCCATTTTGTACTGGGAGCTTGAGGAATTCAATAGAGTTCATCATGTAGCCGGTAGAGTTACTGCTCCTGATGCAGAACTCTTTGCGATTCGCTCTGCAATTACCCTTGCCACCCAGCAGGATAATTGCGAGAAGATTTATATCTTCACTGACTCAATAGCTTCAGCTCGTCGAGCAGTGGACCCATCTCTCCATTCTGGCCAAGGTCACTCTTTGGCAGTATGTTGAACACTTGCAGCCTGGCTTGCTGAGGACTCTAGCTGCACCATCACATTCATTCAAGTTCCATCTAAACTTGAATGGTCGATTCATAAAGAGGCCCATGACTATGCCAAGGACCTCATCTCACCAGCTGGCCTTCGGCCAGCCACGTCACTGGATAGTGTACGGAAGGCCATCACTAAACGTTCTCAAGAATCTTGGACACGTATGTTTGAGGATCCGTCTTACAAAGGGCGTAATTTCTTGCACCTGGAGCGTCTTGACGGGGACGCTCTCAAACTGACTTACATTAATGGTGGAGTCTGGTTATCACCTGTGGGGAGCAACCTTTTGGTTGCTGTGAGATTGTTTAGATGCATTCTCAACCACGCTCCAATTGGATCGTATTACAAACGTTTCAATATTCCTGAACCTCTCGCTTGCGCCTGCGGCTTTCATCGCCAGGATCACGACCACGTCCTCCTTTCGTGCAACAAGCATAAAAGGAAAGCCAATTGGCGTCCTCATTATCTTAAGGATGTCGTCGACTTCTTGGAAGAGAACCCTTCGGCGTTCTCTTTCAGACGACCCCTTGGGGTCGGTTGATCAACCTCCATCGGTATGGGCTCCTATGATCCTGTGTCGTGAAAGGTGCAGCAAGGCTGAGGCAGAACGGGCTGGAACCCTTTGGGGAGCGCCTATGAGACCGAGCTCTGGTTTCTGGGTTCGTAGCCGGCTTGGACGAGCTAGCCAATACCTAGGGGTAGTTTCGATCGTGACCCCTGCACTTCCCTCGATGCTCACGAGAGGGTGGCCGCCCTGGACTTTACCTGACGAGACTCGTGTTCCTTTGACACTTGAGTATCTCGAACATTTCTAACTTTGCTACGGTGGGGTTTCAATAGATTAGGGACCTTAAGTCTCTCCTCGGACGTGTTGTAGAACTACTATTACTTAGCTTGCTTTGTATTTAATGAACAGAAGCAAAGAGGTCATACGAGATTTAGAGCACATAGAGCGCGGGGCCCATAACCTGTTAAAGGGAGCGAGTGCGGGACGTCGCAAGCTACCTGGTGACCTAGTATGGTACACCCAAGACAAAGGACTGAGGAGCAATGAAGAGCTGAAGTCCAGAGTGAGTAACTTGTTGTATTGAGATATAAGTGATACTACTGACCTGAAGCTTCTGACCCATCTCTTCTTGACCTCTTACCACCACCATCAATTTTCAAAAACTCATTGATTCTACTGCTTACTCTTTTTTTAAAAAATTCTTGGCTCCGAAGGGGCCAAGTTATATACTGGTGTGTGCTGGCAGTCCGGTCACTAAGTACAAAGCAAACTAAGTAAAAGTAATTCTACAATGCGTCGAAGGAGAGACTTAAGGTCCCTAAACTATTGAAACCCCACTGTAGCAAAGTTAGGACTGTTCGAGATACTCAAGCATTGGAATGAAGCGAGTCTCGTTAAGTGAAGTCCAGGGTGGCCACCCTCACGTGCCCAACAAGGGAAGTGCAGGGGTCAAAGTCGAAACTACCCCTAGGCATTGGCTAGCTCGTCCAAGCCGGCTACGAACCCAGAAACCAGAGCTCGGTCTCATAGGCGCTCTCCGAAGGGTTCCAGCCCGTTCTGCCTCAGCCTTGCTGCACCTTTCACGACACAGGATCATAGGAGCCCATACTGATGGAAGTTGATTAACCGACCCCAAGAGGTCGTCTGAAGCAGAATGCCGAGGGGTTCTCCTCCAAGAAGTCAACGACATCCTTCAAATAATGAGGACGCCAATTGGCTTTCCTCCTGTGGTTGTTGCATAAAAGGAGAACATGATCATGATCCTGGTGATGAAAGCCACAATCGCAAGCAAGAGGTTCAGGAATGTTGAACCGTTTGTAATACGATCCAATTGGAGCATGGTTGAGAATGCATCTAAACAATCTCACAGCAACCGAAAGATTGCCCCCCACAGGAGATAACCAGACTCCACTGTTAATGTAAGTCGGTTTGAGAGCATCCCTGTTGAGATGCTCTAGGTGCAAGAAATTGTGACCCTTGTAGGCTGGATCCTCAAACATATGTGTCCAAGTTTCTTGAGAGTGTTTAGTGATGGCCTTCCGTACACTATCCAATGACGTGGCTGGCCAAAGGCCGGCTGGTGAAATGAGGTCCTTGACATAGTCATGGGCCTCCTTATGAATGAACCATTTGAGTTTGGAAGGAACTTGAACAAAGGTGATGGTGCAACTAGGGTCTTCAGCAAGCCAGGCTACAAGTGTTCGACATACTGCCAAGGAGTGACCTTGGCCAGAATGGAGCAATGGATCCACTGCTCGATGAGCTGAAGCTATCGAGTCGGTGAAAACATAGATCTTCTTGCAGTTATCCTGCTGGGTGGCAAGGGTAGCTGCAGAGCAAATTGCAAAAAGTTCTGCATCAGGAGCAGTAACTCTACCAGCATTGCTGCATAGTTTTCAGTAACGAGAGGGCCTTTTTACATTGAGCCCCCTTGTAATACCAAAGTCGATATGCATATGTCGCTATAGGAAGGACACATGAACAATAAAGGAGGCGCTTCTTCCTAGGGGGAAGGCCTCATGTAGAGCTACCAAGCATCTTCATGGCTTTCATCAATGCAAGAGCCTTTGTAGAATAGTAGCGAACATGCTCATTAAAGAGCAGTTTGCGGTCAAAGTAGAAACCCAAGTATCTCCAATAGAGATTGAGCTTTAAGAGATTCTTGCTAGTGTATGGGGCATACCCCAAGTCAATGGGAGAAGAATAATTGCTCTGCGAGCAATCAAAGATGAAGTACTTGGTCTTGGAATGCTCAAGCACCAGACCAATAGCAACAAAGAGATGAAGAAGGACAGCTTAAGCATCCTTTAAGGTTTTCCTATTTTTGTCGAGAGATATGGACTGCGCCATAACAGTCCCATCATCAACACATAAAAGCAGTGATGTTATAAGTGCCACTGCCTGCATGTGGTAGAGGTTCATCACTGGAGCAATGTACAAGGCTGACAAGACAGGTGAGAGGGCCGAACCTTGGCCAACTCCCACATCTGCTTGACGAGGACCAGACCAAAACAATCCCCATAAATATGAGGTGAACTGATATACTAAGTAAGAGGCAAAGAACCTCGTCACGATAGATGAGAACCCTTGCTTGCAAAGGATGGCCAAAAGCATGGCATGGTTGAGGGAGGGGAAGAATTGTGTGATGTCAAATGCTAACACATTTGTCTTCTTTCCTTTGGCCCACCCAGTACGAACTAAGTGAGTAAGGAAAAGCCCACCATCCTTGGTGGAGCGCTGATGCACACCACCAACTTGGTTAGGGTGAACAAGATCATACTTGATCATGTCAAATTGGAGACGATTAGATATCATTTTCTCGATAAGTTTCCCCACAGTGTTCAGAAGCACAATAGGCCTGAACGACTTGGGAGTAGAGTACGTAGGCTGTCCAGGCTTTGGTATGATAACCGAGATGGAGTCTTTGAAGTGTTTTGGCCAATGACCCACACAAATGCAGGCATCGGCCAGAGTAACAAGCAGCTGGACCAATTTCTTGTTTTCCAGCATAGCTTTCAAATGTACCCATGTAATATGGTCCGGCCCAGGAGAGGACCGGCTCAAACATGAAGCCAGAGCGTCTGTGAGTTCCAGTGCAGAGAACAGAGGCCAGTCCCTCTCTTGAAGAGTGGGAAAGGGATCTAGGACTGAGAGATCAACTTCTCGGCCAGAGGCCGAGTTGTAGGTGTTGTGGAGCACATCCCAAAGGTCGCTCATTTGATGGCAAGGCTGTCTGTTATATTGGATAGCCTCACATGCAGGGAGTTTGTGTTGCTTGACCCATTCCATTAGGTCCCAAGGGCGCTTATTCGAACCAGCAATCTCATCAATCCGAAGATCAAAGAATTTGTGTTTGGCAGCCTTCACAGCTCGCAAAAAGAGGAGCCAATTTTTGTGGGATTTTTCCAACTTATATTGACCTAGAGATTGAGTGCACTCGTCGTCCCACCAGGGTTGCGAGTGCTTAGTGATGCAGACCTCATGAGAATGCTTATCTCATGCCGAGGAAAACACGTCAGCGAGGGCTTGAGCCACTCGATTAATGTCAGCTGCGGTGTTCAGGGTCCCAGGTACAATGGCCGGGACCCCTTTCCTGAGATCATCGATAAATGTCTTTTCGGCATCTGATCCACGTGTAATTGATCTTCTGGTGACAGCTTCTATCACTGAGTTGAGAACAACTGTAGTGGTCAATGGAATGTGATCCATTGGCCCCATCGAATCTGGATCTCATCTGGTGTGCAATTGGGCAGATTCAGAGATCCTGTGAAACATGAGATCTATCACCGATGGGTGCAGATCTGCATTGTGAGATATGAAGGTTGGCCCTGGGTTGGCCAATTCAGTCCTTTCCAAGTCCAGATCTGCTGCTATTTCTAGCAGGGTAATAGTGGCCCACCAATGATGTGGGACCCTCAGGTCCTACATGCTCAAGTGAACATTGAAGTCGCCACCCATGTAATGAAACGATGGGAGCTCATCAATGTGATTTCGTAAATACAAGATTGCCGTTTTGTTGTCGTCAGAGTAGACATTCATCAGATTATACATGTCGTTTCCCTGAAAGAGGGAAAGGATGAAGATGTCACGATGATCAATAAGATCAGTACACATCAAAGGACGAAGCTTCTCTAATCGCTTTCACATGAATGCCATGACTCGAGGAGCTTGATCGTTTTGAGGTGGACGCACCATATACAACCACTCTGGGTGCATGGGTGCTCCGATCACATCATCTCCTTCTTTTTTAGAAGAAGAAGGTGCTTGTCTTATGGTTCGCCAAGGTGGTTCTTGCACAAACAAAACATCAAAATTATTATATAATGTTTCGAGAAGCACATCAAGATACAGATAGTTATTTGCTACATTGTGCGAGTATACCCTAATGTCCTTAGTCCTTACTATCATTAGGCTATGGGACAAATGTTATTAGGGTGTGATCAAGCATCAATTTGACATTGACGTACCTCGGCATACTTGGCATTGATCCATTGCTGGTCAAACCAATGGTCCCAGAACTTGCACTTGTGCGAGTCTGTGCGATGAGGACCGCCACAGTTAACACAGTGAGCCTTATGAGGGCACTCCATGACAGCTGTGTCGGTTGGAGGAATAGGGGGGACGGCATTGGCATTGCCTTTACAGCAGCCAGCGACCCAACAATGTTCATCAGCCATATGAGGGCCCATGCGGTGAGGACAAGTAGCGCCAGACGACCTTCAAGATTGAAAAGAGTGTCTCCACTTCCAGCAGCGCTGGCAGATAGGGACACCTTTGCGATGTTGAGCTTCTTTGATAAGACAAAGACGGTTGCCCATCATGATGGATTTTCCAATCAGGGCTTTTGCATGGGCACCTGTTTGAGAATCCCAAAGGTCAATATTGACCGTACAATTGGTACTGTTAGCAGAGTTTCAGACGAGTCGAGGGTCACAAGCAAGGATAAAGTGCTCATGGAGCGGGCTATGAGCCAGCACCCCTTTGATACGATCCAACAAAACTCTGTGAGTACAAGCATTGTCCTCAAAGAAAGGAACATTGATGATACAAATGTACGATGTAGAAGTGGGAAGACCGACGTACATGGCATCGGTCTTGAAGATTTGCATAGCAAAGCCGTGGATGACATTGAGCGCCGCTGGGTGTGGAACCTCAGCCGTGGAAATAGAGTACCTGCCATAAGCAGTGGTCATAGCAAGTAGGGTGAGCCTTATTTTGGCTGTGTCCAGGGCATCGCAAGCCCTAGCAAGGAATAGACCCAAATCACATGTGACAAAGGGGCCAGAGACAGTTATCAGGATCTGCTTGCGAGATGGACCCTTAGTGGTGAAGTTGGGTATAGGGATCTTGCACTTTCGTGCCGGCTTTCCTGTAGCCCTGTGAGAGTAGGTCTGTGCGATGTTGTTGACAGGTAGATGTGGTGCAACCCTGGCCAATTTGGCCACAGTAACAGGCAGAGAAGATGGTGCTGACTTGGCCACACATGAGTATGATTCCCTGGTGGGCTTTGTTGCACGATTAATGGGCAAGGGCACGCCCATACACTAGAAGAGAACCACTGGCCTCTTTGGTTGAGGCTGAGGCTGCACTGCCACTGGATTGGTGCGAACAGGCTGCTTGCCTTTGTCAGCACGTGATGGGCCCCTAGGCTGAGGCTGAGGCCCTGAAGGGCCAGGCCTGGAGCCTTGTGGCTGAGCCGGTTTAGCGGGCCTCTGACGGGAAGCCTTAGGAGTGGCTGACATACAGTGAGGGACAAAACTGTTCAAATGTTTTTTGAATTTAGACTGTTACTTGAATAACTCAGGACTGGCTGATCCAAACTGGTTGAAATTTTTAACCAAGGTAGACTAAAATGTG
>Ga0247779_1001057_pt1 | contig 14035 bp, 15 predicted proteins | sample UWRJL221509R5_FD_179925 | JGI IMG/M metagenome (GOLD analysis project Ga0247779, IMG submission 179925) | Plant litter microbial communities from Arlington Agricultural Research Station in Wisconsin, United States - UWRJ-L221-509R-5 | ecosystem: Environmental > Terrestrial > Plant litter >...
AAAACATAATCGGTAAACCAGAGCCAGTTCCATATCCACAGACTTATATCATTGGCTGTGGCATCTCTCCAGTCTCTCGGATCCTGCCAAAGGCCTTCATCTAAAGCCCGCCCAAGTCCCTCTTCAATGAAGCTTTCGTAAAGTGGTTTTGTATTCAGAATCAGTCGATCAATTGGGATACATACGAAAAGAAGGCATCTGATGCGCTCTGCGCACAGCTTTACTCCACCATCGTTTATTAAACGGTTCAGTAGAAATTCTCCGACTTACAGATGCGGATACATAAAATGAATCCTATGTCAAGAACTCAAAAGGTTGTAGAGAAGATAACAGCGACAGTGCGTGTTGCGTGATTGATAATATATTTCCGAGACCAACGTTTCTACTTCAAGATGCATGTTTAATCGGTGCTTCACCCATGCCGAAGCTGTCTTGCGTGTCGAAGCTCACAGGAAGACAGTCATAAGATATGATATCAAAAGTTCACACACTGTCAGGCTTCGCTTCTCTCTCTTCATTTGGTATCCGGAAATACATGTTTCCGGGTCCAAATAAGCGTACACAATATGATTTAGGAAATGATTGACTATGCCGTGTCTTAACTTAGACCTCACATTTTGTCTTCAACGTTTTCGCGCCTCCAGCAAACTCCAGGGTCCGACTTATCTCAAGTGTATTGTTCCACATCCTTGGAAAAGTACATTTGACATGTCATGACTGTCTATCGAGTCCATCGATCTGTAGGGTCGAGATGTAGAATCGATTAGGGAACACGACCTCAACAAAAAACTATAAAGGAGGTACAACCTCTGGGTGGTTCTGCAGAACACAGATTCTAGTATTCAGACTCTTACTTCTACTACTCAAACTAAGATGACGTGAGTCTCTTGGCCTTTGAAAGGTCAATATTTATTGGAGCTCACCATCTTGTATTACAGCGGAACTCACCCAACGTGCTCTACACCCGTCGGTGGACATGTCCAAGTCAACGTTCCTCCCGGCTGGTACACGTATATTACCGGGGTGAGGTTTCTATAGCATTGCGCTCGTTATTGTCTAGCTCGCGCTAAAGCTAGAAGCCTTTACAGTTGTCCCGAAGCTCTCATAATCAAATGATTCGTCTTCGCATCAAGGAGGGCGACATCACGAACACTGAATACCTCAATGGCGACTTTGGCAAGACCAACGAAACCATGAAGCTCAGGCGTTCCCATGAAGGCTCCTACGCTATCCTGCGATCTGCGGAAGAGGTTACTCTCACCCTCGACTCGTTCTACAGCACCAACGCGAAGACCAAGGACAGGTTGCTTGAAAAGAATGAATTCACCTCCAAGGGTTTAACTATCATGCAGGTGTGTGTCACAGCTTAGTGATCAAAGAGTACCATGTTAAGCACACCTACGTTAGGCCGAGACTCCACCCCATCTGCACGATGACTTCCCCGACTATGTTACATTCTTCGTCTTCGTCCAAGACTCGGCCGATCAGAAAGTTACACAATATGCTCCTCTTTACAATGATGCGTAAGCTCGCTACTCTTTACATCTTAAAGAGGGATGCTCATCTTCGCCTTAGCGTCTGCACCGTCAATGTGATCAAGGGAACTGGTTTAGATCATCATGGAGAGCCTTTGGACGACCGCAGTGGCAATGAGGACGACAACAATGGCAATATAGGCAATGGCGGAAACAATGGTGGAGATGGCTCCCATGGAGGCGACGGTAGCGACGGCAGCGACGGCAGCGATGGGGGAGACGGAAGCGACAACGGTGGACGAAAGGGACCTTTACTGTGAGCTTCACCTTCATACCTTGCTCTCGATTGTATTGCTCATCCATGACATTAATAGCGATCTCCTTTTCCTCCAAGATTGCACCGGTAGTCAGCAGCCATATATCAAGGCTTCTACTGATAGTATCTTGAATATCAGCAAGAGGGTATCGTCATCTGGAAAACTAGGAGCAGGTGCTCTTCGTGTGGGACTTGTAGCATTCCGCGACGTCGGCGACGAATACATTACCAAACCCTTTGGATTCACCAGTGATGTGTCGGTGATGCAGAAAAACTTGAGCACACTCGTAGCCACTGGGGGTGGTGACGGTCCAGAAGATATCACTGCTGCTCTGGATGTTGCCCTCGCCTCCAGCTGGAGGGTCGACGCCATCAAAATGGTTATCCTGATCTCGGACGCTCCCCCTCATGGTATTGGTGAGCCCGGTGATGTAGGGAAAAGCTCCGTGTCCTCTCACCCGGTCAACATTGCGCGCCGCATGGCTGAATTGGGCATCACCATTGTAAGTCCTATGCCATACGCTCCCGATAATGTATGTTGACCATCACTCTACAGCACTTCATCGCTTGCGAACCTACTCTTAGCACCTACAAATATGCCTACGACTTCTACAAGTCCATCACCAGGATCACGGGAGGACTTATGCTTCCCCTCGTCGGCGCTGACGGCCTTGCAGACTACATCATCGGTTCTTCCCTCGAAAGGATCGAGCTCGAAGCACTCGTCGATGACTATGGAAAGAGCATCGCCCGACGCGTCCTTTTCAGCGGGGAGACCGTTGATTCGCTCACCAAGGAGTACCATGCGAAATTCGCTGCAAGATCTGTGGAAGTCACCAGTTTGGACGTCGAGCCATTCTACAAGGAATACGCGGAGGGACTGCGCAACGTCGCTGCTTACAGCGCTTGGGTTGACATGAGTGCTTCCTTGGGTCTGACTCCGGTATGTGGTGTGGTCGTTCTCTCCTTTTTTTAAATGATTAAATGTGCGCTGTAGGTTCCTGGACCACGCATTCTTCCAAAATTCGCTGGGGGATCTGTCTCCCCTGCTGTCAAGATTATCAAGGGTCCTATTAGCGAGGAGCAATCTGGTCGTGTCGTCAAGCTCAGTGTCACGAGAAACGCAGAAGTTGGTCCCGAGAAGATGATTGCTCGTCCTTCCAGCGAAGATCCAAGTGGAAACTCTCTCAAGATCAACATCCCTGCCGGCTGGTTCGCTTTTGTTTCTGGGGTATGCTTTCTCAGTTCGCTCTGCTTCACACTCTTATTGACTCCAACATGATATAGTTGTCTCGGGCTAAGTACAACCAAGCAATCAAACTCGCATATAACGATGGGGAGAACACCAATACGGAATTCTTCACTTCTGAGCTTGGATCGACGGACGATATCATGAGACTCAAGCGTACCAAGGAGGGTTACTATGTGTTCGCATCCTCAGATGACATCAACATTCAGCTTGAAGCATCATTCTACTGGTCGACAAGCAATATCAAAGGACAGGCTCTCGCGAAACCCTCCTTTGCATCCAAGAAACTCAAGGATGTCGAGACTCAGACTCCTATGCATCTCCGCGACGATTTCCCTGACTACGTTACCTACTTTGTGAGTTTCGCATTTCAATCTAGGCTGTCTCGGTTCATTACTTATCTGATTATCATCGTCCAGATCCTTGCTGAAGATCAACCCGACTCTGAGCAGGTTGCAGGCATTCCGGACTACAACGACGCGTAAGTCATCTGCTGATTTGGACTGTCAAAGAACCGGGCGTTAACGTACTTTGTTAATAATAGTGTCGCCATCGTCAATCTTATCAAGAATACCCCTATGGTTTTCAACAACAAGGACGAGTAGTCTGGTTGAAGCGGAGCTCTCGGAAAACACGCTTTTTCCTCGTCGGATGTACTATCATTTCCATCCAATGGCATCAAACAAACATCAAAAATAACAATACTATTCAATGTACATATCCATTCAATTTGCGGAATACATGTTTCTCTTTACTCCTTGCATGATTATTGCTTTTGATTTAAGTCAGACCAAAATATCTAAAATACAAGGATGCAGTAAAACTGCGGTGGCTGGGCGGCAAGTTTTGATGCACAATACAAATCGGGCAACTTTACTTCCCGATTTGGAAGGCGGCCAAAGTTGTCAGCCACATTGATGATGTCACAGTTTCAAAACAGAAACACATGATTTTAGAGAAGGTATAAAAGTCCTCACAATTAACTTTCAATCCATCGTTCCTTCTTTCTTCCCTTCTCTTACCAAAAAGGCGAGTGACTCTTTTCTCAGCGTTTGATCCTGCTCTGTGTTGGGCGAATTTTGCCTATGCTCGCTATATCGCTGGTATGCACTGTTGCATGTTCGACTGTGCTACACTTCTAATCAAATATTCATACGTATGATGGACGCATCAGAAGATGCTGACCGGCTGTAGTTTGGGTGGGACTCGGTTGAGCCGGGAGTGATCTTCTCTTCACCATGGCTGGATAACAGCGTCGTGAGTCACTGCTTTCATCCGTTTACACATGAATCTAATCATCCACCACAGATACGAGCTCGGCTTTGAATTTGGTTCTTAACGGGAACGGCCTTGAGCGCTAGAGTGCACGAATTCCTGGGTCTTGGTTTTGAACTACCTTCGAAGTAGTTTGACTGGGCCTTGGTGAGATTGAGCGTGATCCTCGCTCTAATCACGCTCGAATCCTGGATTCTTGGTCTTGGTCTGCTTGACAAAGTGGATTGATGAATATTCGGTTGAATTGAGTGCGATTGTGGGACTTTAGTCCTTCCTTTTCTCTGTCTGTTTCTTTTCTCTGTTTTTTGTCCTCTCTTCTTAACTCCGGAAGAACCCCGAGTCCTGGTTTTGAACAGCCTCCGGAGGCGGTTTAATTCGAACGTGGTTAATCTCTCTAATTTCATCCCTTTTTCTCTCAGTCACGCAAGAATCCGGGGTCTTGGTTTTGAACGGCTTCCTGGGGCAGATTGACTTTCACTCGGTCAAATCGAGCGCGATTGATGAATTTCGATCCATTTTATATTCCTCTCCGTCTTTTTTGGATTTTGGTCCTCTTTTCCTCTCTCTGTTTCTTTCTCTCGTCTTCCTTTCTTCTTTCAATCAAGTACATGTCTCCCAAGTCCTCATTTTGAACTACTTCCGGAGGTTGGACTTGGGCTCGGCCGACGCTGACTAGATTGTCGAACTTTAGAACCCTCTTTCGTGGCTCCCTCCATCCCTTCTCCTGCTTCCTATAATTGCGCTTGAGGCTTTCCTATGGTGGCTTACAGTCCCGTCAAAGAGTAGGAAGAACGGAAACGTCGGAGTGAAAATATCAATCACCGACGTGATGTAGCTAGAATGGGGCATATCGGCCGTACCCGGACAGCATAATTGATCTTATGAACTGCAAGGACGAGTGAGAAACTCATGATTTGCAAACTATTCTCTACAACTCTTGAACTTGAGTCCTCTACTTGGATTGCCAATGGGATAGACTTTTTATCACTCTCCCAGTGTATTACTTACGCCTCTCATGTTTTTCTGTGAATTAAAATACCTACCCTGATTGATCATAACACAAATTTCCACCAGAGTAAGCTTTCTTTGCCTGTAGAGTTGTGTAAGACCTCCGAAACGTGCCAAGAACAAGCGATGCATGCAAGTTTTTTACGAAATGAATTTGTCCATGATGCAGACTGAATGTACATGCATACTTTACATGTAATACGAGCCCAGAGCATCAAATGTTCCTTACAGAGCCAGCAGCTGAGCCTGGTCAACATTTACCCAGCTGGATCGCTTAGACACTCGTTTTTGAGAAGGAGTTGGAGGCAGCGCACCAAGTACGAGCTTAACCGTCTTCACTTCAAAGCCTCTAAAGCTCAGAGACAAGCTTGATCCCACGTCTCCATCAGCATCAGATGATCGTAGGAGGTATAGCTCTTCGTCCTCGTCCTCGAGCAAATTGGTCGTAAAGGCTTTGAGGACAGGCAAATGGCTTGAAATGTTTAGTTTAGCTTGAGCATGCCCACCGAATGCCTCGTAGAGCCTTAACACGATTGTCGTGGTAGAGTCTTTATCATCCAAATTGGCGGGTTCATCAAAGTCGTCGTACTCTCCTCGTTTGACGGTCTCGAGGAATACGTTTCTTGCTCCTTCGACGACAAAGGGTGACTTCATTGAAAAGGTCGTGTCGGGCGATCCGGGAGGGATGCAACGAACTGCCAGCGTTGAGGATCGTCAGTCGTTGCAAAGTAGCAAAACTTGTAAAGAAGCAAACCTCGTAATGGAGAGTTGTAGAGATAACCAGCAATCGGGACGTCAGACTCGAGGAAATGACCTTCATGGGGCAGGACCGCCCATGAGAATTGATGCTCCCCTAGCATACAATGATTAATAATAATAAAACACAACTATTTGTTTGAAGCGACAAACCTTGATCTTGTTCTGCATCGGGAGCGGTAGCAGACCGGAGGAGAGAGATGGTAAGCACGTTACCCAGGCACGAGAAGCCATATTTCGATTCAGATAGTATAGCAACACCATATCCAAATTCACTGAGGTCAGCGTACTGCATTTAATGGGGTCAGTATGTACATTTTGTAAGCGAGGGAATCTTTGGTTCCGTACCTTATGCCCACAGACCTCAAACTAGACAACAATTCGCATGCTTGTCAATATCTCGAACGTTATAATCGTAGGCGACTAACTCACCTTGGCGATGTCCCATGTCGTATTTTTGTGAGTTGGTCGTTGAACATAACCGAATTGCGTCTCATATGTAGCGTTGTTGCTATGAATGTTCAGAGGAAGTTCGACTGGAAACCAAAGTAAGTAGGAACGGGAAATCATGAGGAAGAATAAACTTGCATTTCAAAAATTCGTGACGTTGATGCCAGTCAACCACAGCATTGAAATTGAAGAGAGACCTTGAGTTGGGCTTGATGGTAGCTATGTGGATGTCAAATGTTTAGAACAAGTATCCAGTACACGGATAAGCCTGAACTTACCAGTGGTTGCGTCAAGGGATATCTAAGAGTAAGTAAATGATATGAGTATAGACTCTACCGGTATCCTATACAACAAACAACTTACAGTTACAGAAATAGTGCTCTGACCATATTTGACTTCAGCACGAACAGCCGCGCGCAAAGGGCCCTGGGAAACGACGGAAATATTTGAAAATGCGAGTGGCTGAGCCGTCTCCAAATGATGGATTTCGACATCTAATAAACGTCATTTAAGCACCCGTTTTATTTTCAAGGAGAAAAACAGCGTATCCTTACCCCAGGCGTCCCAGTAATTAGGACGATCTTGAAAAATGACAAGGCCACCCGTCTTTCCATCAGCGATAAGCTCGCGGCTGGAACCTCATTAGCACGAAAATAAACCAGTTATATCTGGTGACGTACTTGAGTTTGACATCGACCAAGCTACTAATCCGGCCATTGGAAATAGTAAGCTGTACATTGGCATTACGTAGCACAAAATGGTCCGACCCATTGTTGTAAACTTATATAGGAGAAAATTGGGGTTGAGAAATGATGATGACCGATAGCATGATGCGTTTTTTACATACCTGAAACGGGCTTGAGATGAGCATGGAGAGCATTGGATGGGTGCTTCAATTCTCCGGGACCAGCTCCATTGGCGCAATGCATGATGGCATATCCTTCTTTGCCGTCGTCCGATGCCTGCATAATTTGAGATTTTAGACCAGGGCCAGCCTTTGCCAATGGGATCTTGATGATATCCCAACGAGGGAAAAATGTGGTGTTGTACGCTACAATCTTACTGGAGCCAGCAAGTGATTTTGATCGGGTCGAAGAGGTAAGAGGAACGGAGCTTGGGAAAAGAACAGAGAATGCTTCCTCGAGGAGCGCTTCGCCGTCTTTCTTGACTTCCTCATAAAGAACTTCTGCGTCGTCGTAAACCATACCTCTAGAATTAATTGTCAGCTCAAATTTACCAAAGCATTTAGAAAGATTATCTTACATGGCTGATCCAGGTAGGACTTGAAAGAAGAAAACTTGTTAGCCAAACTTTTTGAGAAAACTGATTGGAAATAAATTACCATCATGGACTAAACACGAGTGAGGAGGTCAGATATATCAGATTCAAGAATCAAGCCGGAGAGCGCTCACATTGGTTCAACAAAACCTTCTCCCAAGACTCGTCAATTTTATCTTTGGGGTATATATAATCCTTATTGCCGTGCTTAGAATGCAAGGAAGCCAGAGTGGTGATTTGCTGGTAGGGCTCAGTCAGTCCTTACTACTGTAATCGCGCGATGGCATGAAAATGTCACCTCAACATCACGAAGCAATATTTCCGAGTGACGGTTGCCCTTCTTGATTGACCCGTGCGATGTGTAGGTGCCACGATGGAACTCAAGGTAAAGTTCGCCGTGCCTACAGATTCTTAATGATTGGGAAATTGTCTTTTCCGGAAGATGATACGCACCAGTTGGGCAGTGTCTTCCCTGCCTTGGTATCTTTTTCGATGTGCTCAAAGAATTCATCTACGGATCGTCCCATGGTGACTGGTGGTAATTCGCGGTGGGTGTTCGTAGTACCCCGGATGCGACGAAGCTGATTACATGAGTTAGAATCCCATAAGTAACCATGCCTGAACGACGGCTCACATTCTCCAACATCTTAGCCAAAGGACCTCCTCCACCATCACCATTTCCGAAGACAAGGAGTGACTTGTCTGACGATTCAAGGTTCTTTCATGAAATCAATTAGCACAGAGATCTGGTCCAAGAGATCCACCAATAGAAGTACCTTATGATTGGTCAATCCCTTATTAACATCTCCAACAGTAGCTTGAGCAGTATAAGTGTCGACTAGCACCAGATCCTTTAGCTCTGCGATATTTCGGAGATTGAAAGGAAAACATACCTGGTGTCATATGACAAAGGACTTGAGTTCCGTCGATACCCACCCAATTAAAGGTCGAATGCGGGAAAACATTGCTATGGTAAATATGTCAGAGATAACGTGGATGCGATCGGCTCTCAACGAACATGTTATTCCTTTGAGAGAGGGTGCAAATAGATTAGCAGTGTTTTAAACGGCATAGAAATATTGCATTACCAAGACAATTTTTGCGTGAAGAAGTAACTCATTCCTATCAAGAGAATTTAAGCGAGACACCAGTCGATGCGAAGAACCACTTACCGGCTCCCCGAATCAACTGAGGCAGTGCTCCAGTGAGACCAAAGGAGTCTGGCAGCCACGCAGTATCGCATCGTTTACCGAATCTCGTTTCGAAATACCGTTGTCCAAACAAGAATTGCCTGACGAGCGCTTCGCCGGATGGCATGTTGGAATCATTCTCAACCCACGATCCACCAATAGGCTGGAATCGACCATCCAAGACCTTTTCTTTGACGCGGTCGAATAATGGTGGGTACAGCTACGCTAAGCCGTCAGCGTTCTGAGACCTGAATACATAAATTCAATTCAAGAAAATAGCTAACCTCTTCAAGCCACTTATATTGTTGAGCAGAGCTGCAAGTAAACCTATGCTCCGGGTATCTTTCCATGAGATCAACCTGGGTCGCCCAAGATCTAGCAACCTTTTGCTGAGTAACACGGTATGGCCAAAGCCATGCGGTATCGATATGGCAACTTGAAAGACAATCAGGAAGGTCGCATAACAAAGCCAGTCGATCTACTTACTGTCCTAGAAAGAAGTCAGATTGATTTGATGAAAGTAAATTGAGCGCACTCACCGATACCCCAGATGTTGATCTCTGCATCCTTGGGGCCTTCCTCAAAAATGCTCGCACCTTTCTCTTCCCAGCCTTCTCCGAACACCTGTTCAGCCAACTTTCGGGCCTTACCAATTGAAGACACATCTCCTTTATTGAAGACGTTCATAATCTCATTAGCGACGCTAAGAGCTTTGTTTTGAAGTCTGACGTCGAATAAGTTTGTTCGTTAAAAATAATGTTAACACGGTGGAACGCACGGAGTGTTTCCAGGGAGGGTATCAACAAGTTCTCGAAGAGTCTGGAAATCCCACAAAAGACCCCACGCCTCCATGTTAGGGACAACAAGGTCTGCAGACGCAAGTGAGAAGTAGCGATTCATATCAGGGGGTTGAATAGTGTCGCCGTTCCATGGTACGCCGAACATTCCATTGCAGCTCGATTCAATGACGAATTCATGGACGCCTGCTTCGCGAGCTTCCTCAGGTATGATGTACTCGACTCGACGGTCGCCTCCGTAGCCACCAGTGATCCCTTTGATAAAATTTAGGCAAGAGCAAGGTGTGAAATGGAAAATACAAACCTTGAAGCGGAATGCCATCAGTCGTATAAATCATAGCCTCACAACCGGGATCAAATTCGACTTAATTATGACGTATTTAGCGGGGTAAATCTGCAACAAAGAAAAGGTATATCATACATTGGACGCGCTCATATTGTTGCCAATAGCTGGGAATGTTCACAGTGACTTTCCACCAGTGGTTCGTCTAATACCGCATATAAATCAGCAACTGACTCGCATAGTCAAAGCATAACAACCCTGAGCCGCGTGCATTCAAGTTGTACGCGTAAGTGCTTTAACATACCCCTACCCAATAAAACATTAGCTTGCACGATATTAAAAGCCAAAGGACTTACAAGATGGTCCAAAACTATCTCCCTGAAGAAATGGTTCAAGTCAAGCACCTCAATCGAAACCCGTCTCATAGGCGCACCTTCTTTGCCGTCTTGAACTTTTGTTGCATTGCCTCCTCGAAAGTCGGTTTGGTCATTCCAGGTGCACTCCATCTATCAGTTGCGTCAGTGCAAATACAATACCACGAAACTATGTGATTAATTACACTTTCAGCTTCACATGTTCTGAATTGTCAATACGATGGGTGAACAAAACTGATCCAAGGTTGACATCAGCGTAGTGGCCTCCATTGAACGTTCCCAGTCGGTCTTTTGTTAGATTCTTGATCCATTTTGGACCGGCACTATAGTTGAGCTCGGGATATGATCCATGACTATGGTTGCAAGCCATGGCGGTATTGCACACAATAGCGAGTAATGGTAATGGGAGAGTGTGTGTCTGACCGCTTTCGTCGTTAGCTACCCCGGTGATTAACAGGCCTGGGAAAATATTCATTGTGGCTTTTGTGGCGCATGAGTGGTAAATAGTTTGTACCGATATTCTAAACTTTCTCGCAACATTCATCATTGAAGCAAAGAAATTCGTCTAGTACATAGACAAGTCATAATAGTACATCGTTACAACATAAATCCCTTTAAAGGGATCGCGACCATTCAAGATAGTCGTATGTTACAAAACATATCTGAATTCACGGTTCTGAATATCAGTGAGGTCCAAGAATTCCTTGAAGATGATACAGGTCAGTAAATGGAAAGCGAAATATATCGGCAATAAATCTTACCTTGTCTACCTTCACTTTCTCCAACTCTCCATCCTTTCCTATTCTTTCAATATAAACGTCTTCAAAAGTCTCGTCAACGGGCTCGTTATCACGTCTCTTGTTTTCATTCGACAGCAGATATCTGATCAAGAGGAGTAAACCCATGCAGGTAACATAACAAGCGCCAATGATAATCCAGGGGACGTGGTTTCTTCGTTCGGTAAAAATGAATAAAGCCGTCATGGTTGTACTATGATCAATTTATCTCACCTGGGTTTGTATTGGGCTTGCCACATGAATGGACCAGCAGAGTTACCAATACAATAAGCAGATAACATGATAGCGTTCACAGTCACTCGCTTTGTATGTCCTGCCGTTACGCTGGATAGCCAGGAGAGGGACAAAACGAACCCAGTTGTTCCGACACCTATGATGAGTTTAGAAAACCGATTTGGCTCCAACACAGATGAACTGACCAGTAATCCACACGGAGAATAACAAGCCTACTTTGTCGCTCCATGGCAAGAAGTTAACTAAGAAAACACCCAGGACATTTGGAATAAAATATATGAAGCCGACATAAGCGCGACTGTTGGGTATTCTCGCTGCGATGTTCACTCCTGTGTAAATGGTAACAATTTCGATGATGCCGTCAACACATCCAAGAAGAGTTGTCTGCAGTGGGGTGAATCCAAAGGAAGATACAATAATTTGCCTCTGATTCGTCAAAGAATTTGGTACGTTGTCCAGAGCGGAGAATAAGGCAAATAGCCAAGTCTTTGGGTCCAGCAAGGCCTCGATCATTCTACGTTATTGATTGAGATTTAAGTAATGTGAAATCTATGAGGTTACCCACTGGTCTTTCTTGAAAGTTTTGTTCTCTACTCCAGTTTGATTTTCCTGTGAAAAACGTTAAGTAATGCACCTACGTAATGGTTGCCAGCCCTAAAAATATTTTACCAACCTTGATACGACGAACAGCAATAGAGCGCTCAGCAAGTGTCAAAAACCAAGCATTTGTTGGGGAATCTGGGAAAAAGAACCTATAGAATTGTCATAATGCTGTCAGTAAGTGCTATTTTGCGCGAGGAACGCGACATCGACTGACCAGAAGGCGACTGAAGTTATGAGAGTCAGGATACCAGTAATGATCATCAACCTGCTCTGTAGTTAACACGGTAATCGCTTAAAGGTGACGGGGAGTGGGGCCCACCATTGCCAAGGCTCAAAAGACTCTGTCTTAATATGTAATGCCCCAAAGCTGATGAAGCCCGAAATTATTTGGGCTTTCGCGTCGATCAGAACAGAACAATTCGAGATTGTCGATATTTCTATTACTTACCTGTGCCATTCATAAGGACTGGCAGAGCAAGGGTTGAGCGAAAAGTGACATTGTAGATTTAGGGGACTTACACCAATACCCTACACGCAACGTTTGCTCGTTGCGAGTATAGAACATTGAACTAACAATCATGAAGCCCGCGGTGATGGACCCTTCACACATCCCCAATATAAGTCGAACAACAAATAAACCAGCGAAATTCTTGCAGGCGGCATGTGAGGCCAGTGCGACGGCCCAAATAAAGATATTGAAACTGGAAGCTAATATGAGAACGTGGCAGAGATAAGAAAAGTTAACCTACCTCATCCATTTACCCACGGGAAAGCGCTGCAAGCAGAGGTTTTGAGGAAACTCGAAGAGTAGATAGCTCAGGTAAAATATCGTTCCTAGCCTAGAATAGCGTTCAAAATCTTGACCATTACGAAATCTACTTTGCCCACCAGTTATATCTGGGTGACAATGAGTCAGTCTCGATCTCTATAGAAGCCATGGAAGGAGCTTACTGATTGGTTGTAAGGTGCGTCGATTCTCTGCAACGACGTATAGGTATGAGCGTCATTTCTGGAGAGAGATCGTGAACTAATCCTCACCGTATTCCAAGAATCGCAGAGTTTCCCAAGGTCGTCTTATCCATGAATTGTATCCTGGATTGGTCTTTGAACGATATCAGCATTTCAGAACTTCAGTATCCGTACCAGTAAAGTACTGTAGAACAGAATTAGTCGTGATTAGCGATTAGAGACTGATTCCACTTACTACACATCAAAGGCAGAATATGTCGGTCAATCTTCTTTCTATTTACAAGGTATTTAAAGCCTTGACCGTTATATAAGAGTTAGCATACATACCTGACACGAAGTGCTTCCTCGGGGTCTAGTTCGCCTTCTCCTGCGGCAAGTTCTGCTGCAGTGTCGACCTCCTTAGTTGCCACGGACACGAAGGCACGCTTGTCGATGGCGTTCTTTTCTTCAACGCTAGCTTCTGAGCTGGTCCCCATTGTTCGTAAAGGAAGTAGGGGTTGGTGTCAGCTTGTTGCGGCTGTCAGGATCGGTTATACCCCACAGCATAGTATAAATACGTAGTCCCTTTCCAGGATCTCCACGGGGAGATAGGTGGGAGCCACCGAGAGTGCGATAACATGGGATGCTTCACATGCTTTATCTCCCTTCCGAGTAATGATTGACGGATATCGTATACCTTCCGTACCTGATTAAAAGGCATAAGGGTTTAGTACCATATATCCACAAATAAATCCTTCAGCAGATGGGAAAAATGTCCCATGGTTCGCGAATGACACTGTCAGACCCTGAAAGTAGGGTAAGCCGTTTGGTCGCGGTTCGATTTCGGTTGAACCGGGTTGGACTTCAAAAAATTTAAACACCGCCGAACGTAAGTCGTGGGAGCGACCATTATTTTCACTCGTCGTTCTTATCTGACGGCATTTTGCACTCATTTTTCACTCATAACTCGTATCTTTTCATGCAGATGGCCTTCAGTAGCCT
>Ga0247779_1001058_pt1 | contig 14031 bp, 9 predicted proteins | sample UWRJL221509R5_FD_179925 | JGI IMG/M metagenome (GOLD analysis project Ga0247779, IMG submission 179925) | Plant litter microbial communities from Arlington Agricultural Research Station in Wisconsin, United States - UWRJ-L221-509R-5 | ecosystem: Environmental > Terrestrial > Plant litter >...
GATCGCCCGCTTCTCCGCGTCCTGCCGCGTGACGAGATCGTTATAGGGATCATCGAGCGTGTCATAGCTGACGTTGATCTGCGAGGTGACGGCATTCATCATATAGCCGCTATCACTTTCCGCATGGCTCAGCCAATAAGTTGCGGTGACGGTCAGGTCATTGTGGCGGGTGTTGGCATTGCCGCTGGCGATCGTGACGCTCTGCTCGGTGAGCGTCACGGCGAGGCGATAGCTCGGCTTATCCGGCTGGCCGGCCGGGTTCATGCGGTCGCGCAGCAGATTATTCATCTGCTGGCCGATCCGGTCGGCGATCGGGTTGATTTCCACCATAGCCAGCTTGGCGCTGGTGGCGGCGCCGGCACTGCCGGGTGATGCCGGATTGCCATACATCGGCCGGAAGCCGCAGGCCGACAGCTGCGCCACGCCAAGGCCGGCAATGCCGATCCCCAGCGCGGATCGCAACATCGACCGGCGCGATAGCGGCCGGTTGGGTACATGATTTGAAGCGGGCTGGTCAGTAATGGTCTTGGTCAGGCGTTTAAATGACGACATTGATCACCCTGTTGGGGACGACGATCACTTTCTTAGGTGCCTTGCCCTCCAAGGCCCGTTGCACGCCGGCATCGGCCAACGCGCGCTTCTCGGCTTCCACCTTATCCAAATCCCGCGGCAGCTCCAAGGTCGCTCGCAACTTGCCGTTGACCTGGACAGCCATGGTGACGGTGTCATCGATAATGAGGGCTGGATCGGCTTCCGGCCAGGCGGCATCGGCCACCAGATTGCCTTGGCCGAGCCGTTGCCATAATTCCTCGGCGATATGCGGCATGGCGGGGCCGATCAACAGCACCAGGACGCGCAGGGCCTCGGCACGCACCGCCAGCCCGGCGGCATCGGCGAGGTTTCCTTCCTTGATCTCCCACAGCGCGTTGGTCAGCTCATAGATCCGAGCCACCGCACGGTTGAAGCGGAATTTCTCGATATCATCAGTGACACCAGCCACCGTCTTATGAACGATACGACGCAGGGCAAGACCGTCTTTCCCGATGTCGCCGCTCGGCGCGGCAGCCTGCCTTGCCAAAGCGGGCAGGGCGGCCAGCCAGGTATCGACCAGACGCCAGACCCGCTGGCTGAAGCGCCAGGCACCCTCGACGCCGGCCTCGGTCCATTCCATGTCACGCTCTGGCGGACTATCGGAAATGATGAACCAGCGGGCCGTGTCGGCGCCATAGGTCTCGATGATGTTGCTGGGGTCGACGACGTTCTTCTTCGATTTCGACATCTTCTCGGAGCGGCCGACGGTAACGGCAGCGCCATCCTTGACCGAGACCAGCTGCCCACCATCCCTTTTCACGTCCTGCGGCGACAGCCAGCCGCCCGCGACGTCCTTATACGTCTCGTGGCAGACCATGCCCTGGGTGAAGAGGCCGGCGAAGGGCTCGTCAATGCCGACATAGCCTTCGCCCTTCATGGCGCGATTGAAGAAGCGCGAATAGAGCAGGTGCAGCACGGCATGCTCGATGCCGCCGATATACTGATCGACCGGCAGCCAGTAGTCGACTTCGGCCCTGTCCATGGGTTGGTCGCTGCGTGGGCTGCAGAAGCGGGCGAAATACCAGCTGCTCTCGATGAAGGTATCGAAAGTGTCGGTCTCGCGCCGCGCCGCCTTGCCGCAACTCGGGCAATTGACGTGCTTCCAGGTCGGATGATGCTCCAGCGGGTTGCCGGGCTTATCGAAGGTCACGTCCTCCGGCAGCTTGACGGGTAATTCGCTGGCCGGCACCGGCACGATGCCGCAGGCATCGCAATGGATGATCGGGATCGGGCAGCCCCAATAGCGCTGCCGGCTGACACCCCAATCGCGCAGGCGATAGACGGTCGTGCCCTGGCCGGCGCTCAGTTCCTCCAGGCGCTTCACAGCGGCGGCCTTGGCGGCCGGCACGTCGAGCCCGTTCAGGAAGTCGGAGTTGACGATCACGCCGTCATCGGTGAAGGCGGTATCGGTGATCTTGAAGCTGGCCGGATCTTCATCGCGCGGACAAACGACCGGCTTCACCGGTAGCTTGTATTTGTTGGCGAAGTCGAGATCGCGCTGGTCATGGGCGGGGCAGCCGAAGATGGCACCGGTGCCATATTCCATCAGCACGAAATTGGCGACATGAACCGGCAGCTCCCAGCCCGGCACAAAGGGATGCAGTGCCTTGAGGCCCGTGTCATAGCCTTGCTTTTCCGCCGCCTCCAGGGTCGCCTCGCTGGTGCCCATGCGATTGCATTCGGCGATGAACTCGGCCAGCTTCGGATCCTTGGCCGCCAGCTCCGTCGCCAGCGGATGATTGGGCGAGATGGCGCAGAAGGCAGCGCCGAACAGGGTGTCGGGCCGGGTAGTAAAAACTTCCAGCCTCGGATTGGTGGCGCTCTCGGAGCGACCCTTCAGATCGAAGAAAACCCGGGCACCCTGGGATTTACCGATCCAGTTCTCCTGCATGATACGGACCTTGGCCGGCCAGCGGTCCAGGGTTTCCAGCGCGGATAACAGCTGATCGGAAAACTCGGTGATCTTGAAGAACCATTGCGCCAGCTTGCGCTTTTCGACCAGCGCACCGGAGCGCCAGCCGCGCCCGTCGATGACCTGCTCATTGGCCAGCACGGTATTGTCTTCCGGGTCCCAATTGACCCAGCTTTCCTTGCGATAGACCAGGCCGCTTTTGAGGAATTCCAGGAACATGCGCTGTTCATGGCGATAATAGTCTGGATGGCAGGTGGCGATCTCGCGCTCCCAATCCAGCGACAGGCCCATGCCTTTCAGCTGCTCGCGCATGGTAGCGATGTTCTCGTAGGTCCATTTCGCCGGATGGACACCCTGCTTGATGGCCGCGTTCTCGGCCGGCAGACCAAAGGCATCCCAGCCCATCGGATGCAGGACATTGAAACCGCGCGCCCTTTTGTACCGCGCGACGACATCGCCCATGGTGTAATTGCGCACATGGCCCATATGGATGCGCCCGGACGGGTATGGGAACATCTCGAGGACGTAATATTTCGGCTTCGATTTGTCGCTACCTGCGGCAAAGGACTGGCGATCGGCCCAGACGGCCTGCCATTTCGGTTCGGTTTCTTGGAAATTATAACGGGACATATCGCTCAATCGCGCTGCAGCTCTTCAAAAAGGCTTGGATTTCAAAGCTTGTCGGCCTGAATAGGGCCTGTCTGCGCAGCGGTCAAGCAGATGCGCTTGCGCGGGACCGGATTACCCCAGCTCAACACCGATGCCAGTCTGCGTGAGCGCAGCAAAAAGCCGCAACCAACTCGGCTGCGGCTGCTGGCCGTGCTAGTCATCGGGGGCCGTATCGCTGGCGGAACCCTACTGCTTGCTGGCAGCGCGCAGTTCGCGGGCCTTGGTCAGGATCGAGTTTTCCAGGTCGGTTGCCGTGTTCAAGGCGACCGGCGCATCGATCCACTGGCCACCCTGATTTTGCTGGCGGAAGACAGAGGCGCGCAAGCCATCGGCCCGCAAAGCCCGGCCGAGGATGTAAACATTGACCTTGAACCGCTCATCCGGCGTCGCCGGTGGGGTGTACCAGTCGGTAATAATGACACCACCGAACGGATCGGCGGAAACCAGGGGCATGAAGGAGATGGTGTCGAGCGAGGCGCGCCAGAGCAAGTTGTTAACGCCGATCCCGCTGGTCCCGGCGGCATCGTCCTTTTTGGTGCTGTCGCCAAAGAGGCCACCTTCACCCAAGATTGTCTGCCGGTCGCCATAGGTCGGGCCGTTATCGCCAGGCAAGCGGGTCTGGTTGGGGTATTTTTCTTCGCCGCCGAGATCGAAATTGCAACCAGCCAGGGCAACGCCAAAAACAGCCAACAGACCCAGCGGCAATAGCCGCTTGGCCTGGAATCCAGAGTAAAATTTCATATTGACGGCTTTCCCAAGCTTACTCATAAGACGCCGAACAGGCACGATATTTCCCCTGGTTGCTTGCCTTGCGGCGTGCGGCCCAAAATCTGGTGAAACAGGTACGCGAAATCGCGCGCTTCGGTCAAGCGATGGTTGGCGTAACGGTATCCTGGAGGCGCTGGAAGCTGTTGAAATCCGGTAGATTGGGCGAATTGTCAGGCAGGCAGTCGTAAACCTGACGGAACGGGCTGCATTCGGACGGATTGGATTAACACGACATGGGTAAAATCATTTGGCTCGCCAGCTATCCGAAATCCGGCAATACTTGGCTGCGGACCTTTTTGCACAATCTGTTGCGTAACCCGCCCGAGGGCTACGATATCAACAGGATTACCGACTTTTCCTTCAGCGATTCCACCAACCGTATCTTCGAGCCGTTCCTGAAGAAGCCCTGGAACGAGTGGACCGTCGGTGAGGTTGCCAATACGCGCTGGCATGCCCAACGTTATGTTTGCATGCGGCAACCTGATGATACCTTCGTCAAAACCCACAACGCCCTCACCGAATACCTGGATAAGCCGCTGATTTATGCGGAATTCACTGCCGGGGCGATCTACGTCATCCGCAATCCGTTGGACGTGGTGATTTCGCTGTCCAGTCATTATGGGGTCGACCTCGACGAAGCCATCACGGTTCTCAACAACCCGCAGAATGGCACGATGAATGATCACCGGATCGTCTATGAAATCCACAGCAATTGGTCGTTTCATGTCAATAGCTGGACGGCGGTTCCGGAGCCAGGCAAGCTGGTCATTCGCTACGAGGATATGCTCGACCAACCGCGCGCCACTTTTGGCAAAGTCTCACAGTTCTTGGGATTGAAGCCGACGCCCGAAAGGCTCCGCCGGTCGATCAAGAACTCGTCCTTCGAGAAACTGCGCCAGCAGGAAGACAAAACGGGCTTTGCCGAACGGTCGCCCAGCGCCGAGCGGTTTTTTCGCGTTGGAAAGGCCGGCCAATGGCGGACGGCTCTCAACCAGGAACAGATCGACCGGGTGGTTGAGGCAAATAAGGAGCAGATGAAGCGGTTTGGTTATTGGCCGCTGAAGTGACACGGAGCTCTGCTCATGCCTCAGCAAAGCTCGATCCTACGCGATTTATAAACGACTTCGTTGATCTCGATTTGGCATCGGTTTTGATGCGCCTTCACCCCTTCACCTGATCTCTGCTCGATCGACGCCTCCTCAACCGCGAGCCATCTCTCTCGATGCGCGGGACAATTCGTCCGCACGCGGTTTTCGGACACGGCCTCCCCCAGCATTCGCCATCTAAGAGAGATTTAATTTGCACGTTTTGCGGGGGTCCGACGCAATCCGATACAATTTTTGTGTCGGTAAGCCTTACTGTCGTAAGAATGACGCTTCAGAGACATAAAACTGTCATATTAAAGTTGAGTTACCTAATTTTTGTATTTATTTCCAATATATTACAAAATGTGTCTCAAATATCACAGTGAGGCGTAATTGTCGTAAATGCGCTATTATCTGCTTTGACACTGGGTGGGAATTTTCCCAAGTTGCCCTCGGCCGAAACGGTTATCTCGAGCTGGCGCAATCAGGGGCAGCTGGCACCGACTCTGTGGTTCGGTTACCACGCAAACTGGGGAATATCACGATGAAGAAAGTTCTTTTGGGTAGCAGTGCGCTGCTCGTTGCCGGCCTGGCTGCCAGCCCGGCCTTCGCTGCTGACGGCATCAAGCTTGGCCTTGGCGGCTTTTTCCGCACCGCCGTCGAAGGCAATTGGGACAACAACTCGACCGGTAAGCTCGGCGACAATCGCTACAACGACAGCGTGGACAGCGACGGTGAAATCTATTTCACCGGCAAGACCACGTTGGATAACGGCCTGACGGTCGGCGCGCGCGTCGAGTTGGAAGCCGAACAAGCCAATGACCAGATCGACGCCGCTTATGCCTATTTCCAAGGCGGCTTCGGTGAAGTGCGGGTCGGTTCGCTGTCCGGCGCGCTGGGCAGCCAGTGCGTGACACCGGTCGGCGGCACCACCAATTTCGGCGCCTTCACGCAGAACCAGATGCTGACCAACGCCAATGCCGGCGTCCCAAGCCGCCCGGCCATCTGCCGCAGCGTGGACGGCGTCATCAGCAACGATGCCAACAGTGGCGCGAGCTATGGCTCTGATAAGAGCCAGAAGATCATGTACATCACGCCGAATTTCGGCGGCTTCCAGCTCGCCCTTTCATGGTCGCCCAATGGCAACCATGAATCATCTGGCGTGACCGACTTCCACAGCGGCCAGCCCGCTGTGACCAATGGCGAACAGCGCAACATCATTGATGCCTATGCCACCTTCACCCGCGACTTCGGCGGCTGGGGTCTCCAGTGGGGCGGCGGCGGTTCCTGGGCGCTCACCGTCGGTGGCGACGAAGCCAATCAGCAGGATAAGGGCGCCTTCTACCAGAGCGGCCTGAACCTGACCTTCGGTAACCTGTCGGTCGGTGGCGCGTTCGAATATCTGGACAATGCCATTCAGAACGGAAAGACCTACAACGACGACTTCTGGGTCGCCGGTGGTGGTATTGCCTATAAGTTCGATGCCTTCACGGCTGGCTTCCAGTACAGCCATAACCAGGGCAATTACGTCGTTGAAAATGCCACCCGGAAGACCAATACGGTTGCCTTGACCGGCAAATACGCGATGGGTCCTGGCATCTCCTTGGATGGTGCGGTGGAATACACCTGGTCTGATGGCCAGCAGGGCGATACCGCGCATGGCGGTTATCACTCCATTGGCGTCGGCCTCGGCACGGCTTTCACCTTCTAAAAAACGCCTTGCTTGTTACCCGGCTGACGGTGTCGATCAGATCGACGGCCTAAGTCGGCAATATCGGGATCGGTGGCGTTGCTCAGCAATGCCACCGATCTGAATATCTTCCAGGCTGCCAGTCCCGGCGCCCGGTCCAAATTCCCTCTCGACCATTAGCGTGTGCCGCAGATCTGGCTTTGGAAGCGGTTCCGCGCAGCGGCGGACGGCTATCTCTTGGTCGCTTAATAGCTCCCAGTCACCCACGACTCGGGCCGTATTTTGAGCCCTGTTAACCCTAAGTTTCGATGCCTTTCCAGCGAGCCAAAACACCCCATTCCAGCCAGTTTACCGGGGGTATGATTTCCAGGTGAAACCTTAGAACATTCCCGCAAGTTGATGATTCCAAAGCGGAGCTAGCCTCTGTGGCGTAACTGCCACAGTCGGGGAAAAATGCCACAACATTGTCCTTAATTGGTTTGACAGTCCCCAGCGTTTCCGCAAAGTTAGCTCAGTTCACGGGCCAGTAGGGCTGTTTGGCTGATTTCGCCGTCACCGGTGACCACAAGTTGCTAGGTGAAATTTGCTAAATCGACCGACTCGTGAACGAGGGGTATCCGGAGCCAGCAACGGTATTCGGTGGCAATCGCAAACTTAGGGAATCTCGAGATGAAAAAAGTTCTCCTGGGAACCTCGGCCCTGCTCGGCGCCGGCCTTGTGGCCAGCCCGGCATTCGCGGCTGATGGTATCAAGTTGGGCCTTGGCGGCTTCTTCCGCACGGCAATCGAAGGTAACTGGGACAGTCATGGTTCCAATGACCTCGGCAACGACCGTTACAACGACAGCGTCGACAGCGATGCTGAAATCTATTTCACCGGCAAGACCACGCTGGACAACGGCCTGACGGTCGGCGCCCGTGTCGAGTTGGAAGCTGAAGATAAGTCCGGCGACCAGATCGACGCTGCCTACGTCTACTTCCAAGGCGGTTTCGGTGAAGTTCGCATCGGCTCGACCTTTGATGCGATCGCCACCATGTGCGTGACCCCGGTCGGCAGCACCGCCAATTTCGGCGCGTTCTCGCAGGATCAGGTTCTGAACAACGCCTTCGCCGGTTATTCGGCTGGTATCTGCAACCCGGTTGACGGCTTCCAGGACGGCAACGCCCCGGGTTCCACCAACAAGGCGCAGAAGATCCTTTACATCACGCCAAATTTCGGCGGCTTCCAGCTCGGCCTCTCCTGGGCGCCTAACGGTTCGCATGAATCCTCTGGCGTCACCGACTTCCACAGCGGCCAGCCCGCCGTGGTCGATGGCGAACAGCGCAATATCGTGGCTGCTTATGCCACTTTCGCACATGACTTCGACAGCTGGAGCCTCAGCTGGGGTGGTGGTGGTTCCTGGGCTCTCTCAACCGGTGGCACTGAGCCGCAGGGTGTTGAGAAGAACTCAGCTTACCAGACCGGCCTGAACCTGACCTTCGGCGGCTTCTCGATCGGTGGTGCGTTCGAATACTATAATAACTTCAACTCGTTCGATAACGGCACGACCGGCGATGCGTGGGTTGCCGGCGGCGGCATGGCGTATAACTTCGACGCCTGGACCGTTGGCCTGCAGTACTCGCACTCGATGTATGAGTTCGCTGGTGTCGGTGGTGCGGCTGACCATGGTGTTGCGCGCAACATCAACACGGTTGCCGCGACTGGCAAGTACGACATGGGCCCCGGCATCTCGCTGGATGGCACCCTGCAGTACACCTGGGCCGAAGATGGCAATGGCGGCGAGCAGCATGGCACGTACCATGCCGTCGGCGTCGGCATCGGTACCTCGTTCACCTTCTAAGAGGCCGTGTCTTCGGACACGACCTGTTAAGGTCAGACGATTGGAGGGGAGCGGCTTGCCGCTCCCTTCTTTTTGTCCAGGCTCTCCGCTCGATTTAGGTGTGACAGAAGCAATCGTCGTCGGATATCCAGGTTACTAACGGCGGCCACCTTTGCAACGCCAAAACTGTGAATCGCCCTCTATCTCTTTGAGAAAAGACGGATCCACGCTTTAGACAAATCGCGCTGCGATTCCGTCTAAAACGATCCGGCTCTGAGCTTAGGCAACTCGTGTCAGACGCGATGTAACTCGACTTCACCTCTTCTGTCGGCCGTGGTATCCGATAGCCGGACAATGCGTCCCATCAACAGCCGGTGACGAGCCGATCGTGAGCATCAGCGATAATCTTGCCGACATCCGCCAGCGGATTCGCCACTGCGCCACCGACTGGCAACGTGATCCGGCGGAAATTACCCTGATTGCCGTTTCCAAAACGCATCCGGCCGAAGCAATTGTCGAAGCCATCGCTGCCGGGCAGAGCATCTTTGGTGAAAACCGCGTGCAGGAAGCGGCGGCGAAATTTCCCGAACTACAGCGCGACCATGCGCTTGAATTGCACCTGATTGGCCCGCTCCAAACCAACAAGGTCAAGGAAGCCGTCGCACTCTTCGATGTGATTCAAACGGTGGATCGCGCGAGGCTTGCAGAGGCGCTCGCCGCCGAGTGCCAGAAGCAACAGCGCTGGCCCAATTTCTATATTCAAGTAAATACCGGCGAGGAGCCGCAGAAGGCTGGCATCACGCCCGGCGATGCCGACGATTTCATCCAGCATTGCCGGACCGATCTTGCCTTGCCGATCGCCGGACTGATGTGCATCCCGCCGGTCGATCAGCATGCCGGGCCGCATTTCGCATTACTGCGGGAAATTGCGCGTCGGCATAAACTGGCAGGCTTGAGCATGGGTATGAGCGGCGATTATGAACTCGCTATTCAATTCGGCGCGACCGCCGTGCGCGTTGGCACAGCCATCTTCGGCTCGCGCCCCAGCCCGCAGCCTTCAACCTGAATCGCCCTTTAATCGACAGAAAGTGTCTGATCGTTGCGCCGCTGAATCGCGTCAGCGATCGACTACTCAAATGACTCGTGTCAGCGATCGACCAGCCGAATTACAACGCTGTCCGTTTCGCCGAGCCGCGCAAGAATTTTGTCGAGGTCTGTTTTGGCAAAAGCAACGCAACCTTCAGTCGGTGCGAAATCTGCTTGGGCCACATGCAGAAAGACAGCACTGCCCTTATCTGGAATCACCGGCGCGTCATTATGGCCGATGACAACCACGCGATCGTATAGCGCATCCGCGCGCCACATCTCCTCGTGACGAGCTTTGCAGGGCAAGGCAACGTAGCGATTATAGGCTGCATCAGCTGTATCGTCACACCAGCCGTCTTGCTGCGTCAGTGCCTGGCACGGCAGCGATGTGCGGGGTGCCGCATCACGGTCAGCGCGATAAAACACCTGTCGCAAAGGGAAGCGACCGACCGGTGTTGCGCCATCCCCTTCCTGCTTCTCGGGGAAAATACCGGACCGGCCGAGGGCGCAACGAAACACGTCGTCACCAAGCCTCGCTTCGCCGGTTGTTGCGCCGGCAACGGCTTCAACGATCAGGTCCAATTGATACCTCGCACGATTGCTTCGCCGATCTCAGGGTCAGGCTGTCCAAGACCGCATTGCTTGATTTGGTCGGATCGCGAAGATAGGCTGTCCTCTCCTCAACAGGGAGAGCACGACCATCGCGCAACGATCCTAGGTCGGCCACCGTCGATCATGAAGCGCGATGATACGACGGTGATGCTGCGCGGTTCAAGCTGGCGGCTTTGAAAAGACCCGTAAGGATCCACTATCTAAACGAGGGGCTGGCGAGCCGGAGCAACCGGCAACGAACCAGGAGAATGACGAGCCAGAAGGGCGATGAATACTGCCGCCTATCCTCGGCCATAGACGCGGGTTCGCGCGTCGTCTGTCTCGACCGAGGCGGTCACTTCGTTCCCGTCAGTTGCCGCGCTGGCGACGGTCGTCGTCTTGCCGTCGACCTGTGCAACATTGTCCGCCGCATCGTCGTGGTCGCCGGTCAGCATGGCGATGGCATTTTCACCAATATCCTTGCCGGTGACCGATTTGACAGCGATATCGGCGATTGCCGACAAGGTGCCCAAGGGACCGAAAGCGATGCCACCCAACAATTCTGCAGAGCCGTTCATTTGATCGCCGGTGAAGTGGCGATAGACCATATTGACCAAAGGAATGTGCTGCAGCGGATTGATAAGATCGAGAACGTCATCCCAACCAAACTTACCGTCGGGACCGAAGAAAAGCTTGTCGGAAGCGGGGTTATCGACGATCCGCCATTTGATGCCTTTCTCAGCATATTCCTGCCTCGTTTCCCGATCAGGCGCCTGGTTGAGCACCAGGACGCCGTTCTTGTCGGTCTTGCCGATTAGCGCTGCATCAGCCGCCGCTGCATCGGCGCCGGCCTGCTGATCCTGATCGGCGCCATCCGACGGTATCGAGGCGTCGCTCATCGTCAGGGGATCCGGTGTCGCCGGTGCCGCGCTGGCCACCTGGGTTTGTCCCGGCATATCGGGCGGTATCGAGGCATCACTCATCGTCAAATTGTTCGCCAGGGCGACCTGATGCCCGGTCGCTGCGTCTGGCTGTAGAGCTGGTTGTTGGATAGCGGGTGTCGGCGCGGGCAGGGCGCCGCCCGCAATCACACCGGCTGGAATCGTGCTGCCCTGAATCACACCGCCTTGAATCCCACCGGCCGGAATTGTGCTGCCGGGTACGGGCAAAGCGCCGCCGGGCAGGGTGGCACCGCCGGTCAGCGCGGCAAATTGTGCCGGGGTCAGGTTCTGAATATTGGCACCGGCACCGGTCGCCGCTGCCGCGCTCATCTCGCTGAAACTGGCGGGCGAGGCGGGTTGCAGCCCTTGGGCAGCCAAAGCGGCATTTGGCGCCAAGGGCAAAAGTCCGGTCGACGGCGCAGCTGGAAGTGGATTGCCGGCAGAGATACTGGCGCCAGGAACACCCGCCGAGGCGGCATTCAGCATTGCCTTGAATTGGGTCTGATCGATGCTTCCGGGCTGCAGCGCCCCACCAGGTATTGAACCGTTGGCGGCCGGCATACTGGCTGTTGTGCCGATATTCGTATTGGCTGTCGGATAGCTACCCGGGAGCTGCGTCGCGCTGTTGCGCGACTGCAGGCCGGTATTGGTGGTTCGCGACGCCCAATCATGCACGCGCACGGCACCCGCCATGCTCATACCCTTGGTGGGCAGGAGGGCCTGCGAAATCGAGTTGCTGAAATTGTAGAGGCTGCTCACGTTCCGGCTCTCCACCAGGGTTGCCAGGATTAACGCAAGGCTTGTGCCAAGACTGTCTGCACGTGAGGAACGGGGTGTAATCGCCTTAGGATCGAACCAGCCGAAGCCGATTCAAGGGGCGGTCAATTGAGGTCGATCCGCTCAAAACATATGTCCGAAGCGTGTCGCCTTGGTCGATAGATACCGGGCGTTATGATCGTTGGATGGAAAGGCATGGGGTACCCGCTCGACCACGGCAATGCCGCATTGTTCCAGACCGCGAACCTTCTCAGGATTGTTCGTCAGCAGGCGTACCGAGGGGATGCCGAGTTGCCGCAACATTTCAGCCGCCGGCTGATAGACACGCTCATCGGCGCCAAAACCGAGCTGCAGGTTGGCATCCATGGTATCGGCGCCGACATCCTGCAGCCGATAGGCGCGCAGCTTGTTGATGAGGCCGATACCGCGACCCTCTTGAGCCAGATACAACAGCACGCCGCTGCCGCTTTTGGCGATCTGCTCGATGGCGCCCCGCAGCTGATCGCCGCAATCGCAGCGCAAAGATCCCAGAAGATCGCCGGTAAAACATTCCGAATGCAGGCGGATCAACACCGGCTGTTCCGTATCCAGACTGCCGATGACGATGGCCAGATGCTCCTTGCCGCCATCGGCTGGCCGGAAAGCGATGATCTCAGTCGCTTCGGCCGCTTCCAAGGGTACGCGTGCCGACCCGACCCGACGGAGTTCGCTGGCCAGCATGCGACGGTGCGCGGCGAGATCGCCGCACGCCACGGTGAAAGGTGCGGCAACCCAATATGCGACAGCGGCCGGTGCCACTTTCACCACCACCACGGCGGGCAAGAGGCGGGCCGTCTTTGCCAGATCGATGGCACTCCGGCACAGGCCGGCCGGCAGCCCGGCTTCAACGGCTGTATCCAGGCTGACTCCACCGATGGCGACCTTGCCAACCATGCCCGGCGCGCCAGCGGCGTCCAAGAGGTCGGGCTTGGTGGGATCAGCCAGACGATGAATGATCGTGGTCTTCAAGGCTTCGGCGCTGAGATTGGCCGTCAGCCGGCAGATACAGATCTCTGTCGGCGGAAGTGCGCTTTGCACCAGACCGAGGCGGGAGGCACGCTCCGCTGTCAACAGGACCCGGATCTCGGCATCGCCGGCGATCGAACCCAGCCAGGCGAGCTGTGACTCTTCCAATGTTTCCGCCGCCACGGCCAGCACCGCATGCTCGCCATCGATCAAGGCAATGGCGCCGCCGCGGCGTAATTCCGCCAGGCACCGCTCGACGGTGGCTTGTGAGGTTGCGGTCCGGACTGCGAAATCAGCATTCATTTGCAGCTACAATCTTCCCAAGGTGACATCAAAGTATTCGGGTTAATCCTGCTTCATTTGCGCCTACTTGCCAAAGTAGACGTCCCATCAGCGGGCTCGTGTCGCCCAACCCGATCGACCGGTAGCCAAGTCATTTAAGGGGCGAAGTCGCTTTTTCTCAAGGTGTTAGAGAGCTTTTCCATCATCCGGGAAAGCGAGGTATTCTTGTCCATAACGCACATCTTTCCAGACCGGCGTCATCGACCTAGCGCATATGGCAGAGGCCTGGAGCGGAGGTCAAGACGGGTACAGGCCAGGATGGCTCCCCGCTTATAATCCCACGTTGCGGCAAATCGCTGCCATTGAGCGAACTTTTCTCGCTGAAAACCGTTTCTCACTCGCAATACATGATAAATGGGTGATCATCGTTCGTGCCACCAGCATCTGTTACTTGTTGGCCGCGTAAAGCCCGTCGATCCTCATCCCTCCTGGCCCGCTGGTCATTCCAGTCGGGGAGGATTATCGTTACCAAATCTGATCGCCGGGTTTGGTTCGGCGAAAGAGATGCGGGATCGGCCAGAGTTTCATCGGAGACTCTTGCGGGGGGCAGGAGCCGATCTTATTTGACGAACAAAGCTGGAGAAGTCGATGTCCCTGAGTGCTGCCGGTACAACCACCGCCAAGCCCGCCACCACCGTCGTAAAACGCGTCTTGCTGGTCGATGACGACGAGACATTGCGTCATACCTTGGCCGAACAGCTGGAACTGGAAGGTGACTTTTCGACGATCGAAGCTGGCACTGGTGCAGCCGGGCTG
>Ga0247779_1001059_pt1 | contig 14022 bp, 16 predicted proteins | sample UWRJL221509R5_FD_179925 | JGI IMG/M metagenome (GOLD analysis project Ga0247779, IMG submission 179925) | Plant litter microbial communities from Arlington Agricultural Research Station in Wisconsin, United States - UWRJ-L221-509R-5 | ecosystem: Environmental > Terrestrial > Plant litter >...
TGGAAAACCGGGGACAAAGAAACGATTTCGGGGAAATGCGAACACATCTGCGAAGTAGCTCATGTGGTATATTACATATCACCAATAGCTACATTCCAGGACTTCATGAGCACCTCTTTCCATAGAATTCGGTTCGTACAGACGACGAAATTAAGGGTCAAGATTCTACGCTTCCCCACGGGCCTCGCCTCACTCCATCTGTTTCAATTGGAACGCATCTGGGAATTATACTTACAGTGCTTCTGGCTCTTTGTTTTGTTGTTGGACATGCTTACGCTCATGTGTAGTCTTGTCGTGTACATAACAAGCCCAGCTATAGAATCGTTTAGGCGAGGATGAAATCATCAATAATTGTCATTGGCTACAGGTAACCTTCCTTTGCAGCCGACCACTACACAATCAGCCGGCTACGATCATACGAAGTACGGGAATATGATTGTGATATCCTGCGAATATCACAATCGCCGCCAATGAAATTCACGGTTGGGTGATGACTAGTGGAGCAATAGTTGTGGCCATTCATTGTCATCGGACCATGAGCCTCGCCTCAGCCTGAGCTTTATCTCGCAACACCATGGTTTGGCTCTCTGTTGGCCCCGAGCCTTGCTGGAAACTCTCAGCCTCGATCTTTACACTATATTACTGATACTGGAAAGCTTCTAGCTCGTAATGTTGCCTGACGACATTTTATATTGTTATCACTGTACCAGACCCTGCGCATCTGGGAAAGGTTACTGCCAGTGACTGGCTACCTCGTGTTTCGTCAGGGACAAACTGGCTTGGAGCCCTTCTTTTACGCTACTGTCCTCTACATTTCGAGCTCTCGATGATCTTCCTCGCTTTCGCAATCTACATTCTGGGTCCCAGGTATGCCACACTTGCATATCCACTCTTTTCACGAAACACAGAAGATGCGGTCCACATATCCGTCTCTACAATTATACAAGAATTGGACGAGAAATGCGCCTGTGTAGCTCAAAGATCCCTTTGGGATATCCTCTGGAGCTGTCTTGCGACGATATTCGCCTGCTCTTGGGTGTCCGTTCATCCAAATATGCCACAGCGCGGGGAATCGCCAATCATGATCACGTTGCGCCGTCTAGAACTTATGTTGTGGACCATTATTGCCCCAGAGCTCATTGTTGCATGGGCAATAAGGCAGTGGATAGGGGCTAGAGAGCTGGCTAAGGAATACAATGGTAAGCAGTAACGTCTACGGGATTTCTGCTATACGTCTCTGAAAGAAGTATAGAATTCGGATGGACAAAAACCCATGGACATTTCTTACAAATGGGTGGATTTGTCCTCTATGAAGGCGAAAATAATCTGGGCGTTCTTTCTCCGGAGCGTCTCAGGGCATTGTATCGAGAAGGTCGGATCGATATCCCCAGGATCGAGGAGGGTGAAATTAGGGATCGCAGCAAAGCCGACATACTTAACAAAACCTTAGTCTTGGGTCAGACGACATGGTTTGTTGTCCAATGCGTCGCCCGAAGTGTTCAAGACCTCGTCATCACAGAGCTGGAACTTGTGACAGTCGCCTTCGCTTTTCTTCACGGTTTTATGTATTTCCTTTGGCTAAATAAGCCTCTCGGTGCTCAGTATCCAATCGCTATCCATGTGTTGAAGGAGCAGAAAGAACCGCAAGTACGGGACGATGATACTTCTAGTAAAAATTGTGGTAAAGATTTTCTATGCCCAAAAGTTATCAAAGTGAGCTTATGATTTTCAGACGCTACTCCGCAAACATTTAGGGAAAGGTTATACTTAATTTCCAAGGCTCTGAAAGTACTCATTTTGGAAACTACGCCGGAAACCATCACTTACTGCATGAAGACCATTTACAAATGGATGATTCAGCTAATTCCACGCAGTAATCCTCTTACCATGCTGTACGATGTCTTTATTCTGGGTCCCCCACATGTCGTCAAACTTTTCATTGGACGTCTCGACGCAATGGTAGAGTGTGACAGGATTGAAGACAACAAGATGAGTGTTCCGACGTTCTACGCAATGGAAGCTAAGGAAAACGAAAACACCCCGCTGGCCATAACTTGCGCCATCGCCATCGTATTCGGTGCTATTCACTGCGCAGGATGGGGATTTACATTTCGCACACACACTGATGCACTTTTGTGGCAAGTATCCTCCGCCGTCATTACGGCCATTCCATTTGCCGCAGTGGTTGTCGGCGTCTCGTTCAGCATGTTCCTCTTAAGCAGCAGATATCTTTATATATTCAAGCGATTTATCGGATATATCCTTTTAGCCGCTGGTGGATTCACGGTGTTTACGCTACCCCTTTACATAGTTGCCAGGTTTATTATACTAATGGAAGCATTAGCCGGCATGCGATTTCTTCTTCCAGGAGCATTTTCTGTAGTGAAATGGTCCGATTTTTTCCCTCATATATAATTTGGCAGTTGTGTGTCTAATTTTTGTTCGCTTTCTATCATCATTCTGTATTAAGGACACTTGATACATAAATTTTTGTATTTTACGGTTGGCCAGGTAGTATTTTCGCTATTTCCTTTCAAGTCCACCTATCTACTATGTTTTAAATAATATATTTTGAGAAAAAATATGGAACGAGCACGGAACCTTTTTCTTCAGGTATTTTAAGATTGTCCTAATGACGTCAGTGATTCTGATTTCGCGGGGATTGGCCGGAGACGCGTCGCTTCATGTGACGTGACTCAACGCGTTTCTGTTCTTCTTCCGTTCGTCACGAAGTTGATGTCGTCACAAGCGATTCTTGGTTTGATTTTGTTAGGATGTCGTTCTCCGTCCCAACATCGCCCGCAATGACCCGCTCGTCAAAAGCGCAGCCAGTTACTCCTCAGCGACTACCTCGCCAGCAACCCCGCTCTCAATCCTTCTACAGGTCACCACTTACGCCTTCAGCAAGTCCTTACACGCCCATCAGCTTGCGTTCCTTGGATTCGACGAACTCGTCAACCTTAACAACCCCTGACAATCTAGGTAGTGGACTGCAAAAGCGTCTGAACTTCCATGCAGGATCCCCAGACGTTGTGCGAAACGTCGGAACCGCTCAAGAAAAGAGCCTTGCTGACATTGCAGAGAATTGGCGCTCGCGCGCCACTGAAAACGGCATTAAAGTCGCGTTTGCATCCCAAAACGACGTCAGTTACGCAGCAGACGACTGTAAGTGAATATATGCGCTTTAGTAAATGTTGCACTGATCCCAAATGCGCATATAGCCAGTGACATGTCTCTGTCAGATGTTGCTCCGGATTCCAGCACAATTTCTAGCGGAGAAGGTAGGGATTCTTTCAGTATTCGCGTCGAGAATGTAGTATTGACCTTGTTCAGCCCTCTTTGCAGCGCCTTTTCTTTCGACTCATAGACGAATGAATAGTTTACCTGTCATCAACAGACCTCGGGCTCAATCCCAAGCGTCACTGCCTCCATCACGCATGCACCCGTTGTCGCCTGTCACTTCGCGTACCAATAATCGCTCGCTACAAATGTCATCCCCCTTACAACAACGTCGGACTGCATCTTCCGTGAACCAATCTGCCAATATCATGTCCACCCCACCTCCAAATCGTGCTCTTGTCAGCAAATTAAGGCTAAAAGGTAGCTTGACGGATCCGGCGCAACCCAGGAGACGAGAAGCATTTGGACATGTCAGTAATTCACTTCATAGATGTCATATTTATTGGACGCTCATTTCCCTCTAGATGACTACACCGTCTGCCAACACGGCCAACAGGAATGCGAGTATGAGTTTAACCCTCGAACCTGATACATCTCTGGACTTATTTGACATTGATGAAAACGATTTCGAATATGAGCATGATTATCAAGACGCAGAAATTGATGATTCATTTTCTCGTAATCTACAGGCGCTACAGAACAATAATTTTGGATACCCACCATTCGCTCAGCATGCCCAGCAGGTGCAACAGCCCGTTTTTAACCAACAACACTTCGCGGATCCTTTCCAGCCTGTGTCCAGGTTCAACGGTCTACATCACAATGCGCATATATTAAATGGGATTCCAGAAGGCGTTGAACACCATTTCCTTGCAACACAGCAACCCCACACCCGCAAGGCCTATTACGATGATGTGCATAGCGCTCATTTTAACTTATACGCCCCGGTGCCTCGTGTACAGAATCAGTATGGCCAAGCGATCCCCCAAAGCTATCCTGCGTTTGTACCTGTTCCTCAACCCGCCGTATTGTCGTATCCACCTCCTGCTCCCTTGCAGTCCAAAATTACTGCAGACAGATCCTATTCCTCTTCAAGTGCTAAACTTGATGCGTATCCTCTTGCAGAAGTTGCGCCTACAGATTGTTCAGTTTGCTTGGCATCCAACCCTTCCTCTCTCGCCGTCCTTCAGCCCTGCAAACATCCCTTGTGCTCAGCTTGCTTGACGAGTGCCCTTAACATTGTCGGCGAAAAAGATATGGAGTGTGCCGTCTGCAAGCAAAGTGTCGCAGATTTCAAGCTGGTCATGGGATCATCTAAAGGAGAGAAGTCGATTTCTGGGAGTTCTCCAGCGTCTCCATCCGGAACTCATACTAAACGGGTGGACGATATACCCCAGGCCTTTGAGAGTCAATCTTTCTCGTCGTCCAGAAGCGCCTTCGACCATGATGGAGCGGATAGCAGCATTGATGGTCTGGAAAGCGCATTTGAATTTGGTCTCGACTTTGGTGAACTTCGGGCATCTACTCCAAAAATGGAACAACAAATCGAGTACTCCAACTCCTTCAGCCAGGCCAACGTCCCTGACTCAAGACGAGACAGGAGAACTGGCGAAGATCATGTAGTCCTTCGGATTGATAATGTTCCTTGGGTATGTCTCTCCTGTGTGTAGTTCTAGTGTGTACATACAGTGACACTGTTATTTCTTCAGGATATTACGCCACTTCAAATTACCAGATGGCTTCAACAACCCGTTGAGCGGGTGCATGTCCTTCTCGATGGGAAAGGCAAGACCTTGAGCCATGCCTATGTTGAGGTCCGTGATGCTACCATCGCAGGTGCTATCCTGCGGGGAGAAGCTCTGTCGCCTAACTCTGCTGGCAAGAAAGAAAGAGGCAGTGTACTTGGTCGAGGTCGTCGGGCCCGTGGTGTAACAGTGACACGCAGTGGACAACAAGAGTTAATGGCCGATGTACGTGTCTCTTAGCTCCATAAAAGTCCTTTCTAAACCTTTTTGTCGTGTATTGCAGCTCTTCCCACGCTGGCGAGGAGGCTTCGATGGTTCTCGACCTTCTCTTGCTGGATTGGAAGGCGACCGTATCATCGGCGCTTTGGAAGGAGGTTTGTTAACGGAACAAGAAATTTGTGGCCTTTTGTTCCTCATCAGAGAACCTGATGTAGGTTATTTTACAATTTTTCATTCTGCGCCATTACTAACCTTGTGTGCTCAGTCGCACTTCCTCAAAGTTCCATCTCTACCCTTCCACTCGCTTATCAGCCTTTTGAGTAAATTCCCCGCCGACGTTGACAGCCGCGTCTTTTGGTCTACCAGTGTAAGAGACCTGTTACTCGGTAAGGTTTGCGTCTTTCTCTCACGCAACGCTTCTTGCTCATGCACAATTCATCTAGACGCTACATATAGTTAGTATTATCTCTTGCTATTATGTGAATATTTTCTAACATAAATACCTCAGCTGCCATCCAAATACTCGTGGAGAGAGTGGAGAAGGCTAAGCAAAATGCCAAAGCCGGACAAGAAGAGGAATATACTACTGATCTCGTCGTTACTCTCTTACATGCCGCTCTTGAATGCAAAGGTAAGTCGAGCGTACGTCGTTTCCATGTTGAATGTAATTTAAAACCTTTACAGCTTTCACGATTCAACAAGCTCGTAAACTTGTCGATCTTGCACAGACATATTCTCTACCGCTTCCGGAGAGCGATCCATTTGACGTCGTAGATGCTTCGACGCCTTACCTACCCCGGGACTCTAACTCGCTGAGAACCCCCCCGAACCATGACCTCTCAACTGCCGTTTTTCATCAGCATTCTGTTTATAACCAACAACAAAATAATGCCAACAGGTCCCTGGACGACCTTGCAAGAGAGTTTGGTGTCGATACGCAGGTCGTGCAGGCATTGGCTCAACGTCTGGCAAACTTATGCTAAAAACCCACAATTACGTTCTGGAGACGTTTATCCCTCCCCTCCGTTAAGGAGCTTCACAATCCATGGAAAACACAAAAAATGCAACCCTCTCAACCATCAAGCTCCTGGATTATCATCATTCATTTTTTTTATTCATCATATCATCGACAAGTCAAAGTGTTTTCTTCCCTGCCTACCTATCATCCATCCGCTTTCAAATATCGCTTTCCGCCATGCTATCCAACTCTCTTGCTTTGCAGCTTGCTATCATCGATACCGCCAATACCTTCCTCCGCTCTCCGCCATGCGCTGCCATACCCACCTGGACACTCCGTTTTTCTATCTTCAATTACTGCAAGCATTTCCTCTTCTCAAATTTCAATTGCATTCAAAGCTTCTCTTACCCGCGTTGTTTATTTTCCAACGTCGGTTTTTATTTTATAACTTTAAAATCCGTAATTGACAAGAAAAACCTTCTCAGCATGATTGTTATTTCCACTTTCTCCTGCATCGCATACATGGTTCTGCTGTTACTGTTTTGCATCTTTGTATGTTTTTAATCCATTGCCGTTCTCGTCGTCGTCGCGCTCTCGCGTCTTATTGTAGCCAACAATTGAAACGTTTTTATGAGCATTATTCGCTCCACAGAGCATAAGCACGCTTTCCATTTAAGGGCGTCGGACATCATGGACCTTGGTCATCAATTAATTGTTGCTTCTTCCGCACTCCAAAATAAGCCTTGACCAGTAGCCAGTGTCGATTGAGCTCAAATCGTTTCTTTGACATGGATTTACCAGATATCAAGTTTCCATTCAGTGAACTTGATGATGTTCAAATATTGGAGAATTATGGATTACCATGGGCATGCTACCTGCCATACGAAGAGATCGAGTCCATCGGCAGAGGTGAATATATGAGTTTCGTATTTTGATTCTAGCGTGTTCTTGACAAAAGCACAATTTAGACAATTACATCGCGAATTTCTTCAAAAAGAAACTTGGACTGGAGTCTCGTCGAAGTAACGATGGCATCCATCTCGATAGCCAATCAGCCATCTTGAACCTCCCTGTTGAGCTGATCTGCGAAGTGAGCGAGCGCTGAATTCATGACACATGTACCTTAATGACGAGTAGTTCTCTAGGTCTTTGGGCATCTTCATCCTTTGGATTTATATAATTTTATAAGGACGACAAAGTCACTCAGGCAGCTTCTTCTCAGCCGTGGCTCGATGCGGGTTTGGGAAGCTTCGTATCGTCGGCATCCCGAAGTCTTGCGATATCCAACAGACGTGTCTCCTCCCAAGTGGACCTCTCTCCTATTTGGACCCTCGACCTGCGACATTTGTCCATGTTTCCCTGCGATGGTAGACTTTACGTATCGTCTACGACTGTGTAAGAACTGTACGGTACGTCCATCGATGCAAGAGAACTTCGTGTGTGGAATGAATATTGATGAGCATAGCCCCATAGGCCTCTTTCAGCTTACAAGAGACAGAAGCTACAATCGCATACGATCTGAGCCTTATACGCCCTTGGGAAGCTACGAGGTTCTGGACCTTTGTCAAATATACCTATCGTAGAAGTGCGTAGTTCGTGTTCTCTCTGCTCGTAGCCATAGCCGACATTTACACCCACAGACCATGTTACATATCCTACAGTGTACGATAACCAAGCATCGCGGAGATATGCGCGCGAGGACGTTCTGACAAGGGCGGCTCAAGTGAACAAATATCTTATGAACATCGAGGAAAATATCCCAAACGCTAAGCAACAGTATGACGAATTTGCAGAGAAAGCATTTCAGGAGACTCGGGACTACGTGAACGTGGGTTTTCAGTGACTTCAATCGCACCTCCGATGCCATCTTATCCTGGAATCTATCCCAATAGCACGCTAAAGCCTGTCATGCCTGGTGCTCGAACATATGGAACACAATGAAAGCGCACTTCAACCAAAAATTCCAATATCACTTGCTTGAAATGTGAGGACTTTCAATATACGTCTCACTGATTATTGTTTAATAAATAAGTTTCTGCTAGGTGTATCATGTATCTTGTGAACGATCTCGGACACCATCCAGATGATGTAGCGTACATTGTGCCGTATCTGAGGTCCCACTTCTCTGCTAAATTCCATCCTCGGTTTAATAAGAGAGGTGGGTGTTTGCGCTTTCGTGATCTATCCGTTTTATTCACATAATCACTTTCAGAAATTATCAACCTCACTCCTGTACTAGTGAAGAGGTATATTATGAAGGCCAAGGCCCTGCGGATTGCAGGGGAGCGAAAGGCTCTCCTAGAAGAACGCTCTGGTGCAATTGACGGATTTTACGGACGAGTCGTTCGTCCTTCTTTACCACCAACGTTTTGGGACTTGAGGCCACCTGCTCTCCTATACAGCCTTCCCGGTGTTGCGGAGTATATTAACTCTGATCTTGATGTGCCAGGGGAGATTTCAGAAGAGGCTTTCCTCCCTGAGATTTCAGGATTTATTACGCAGTGGGTCTCCCAGGAGAAACGGCGGCTGGTGGATCTCTTACTATCTTCCCATCCCTACTTGGACGATTCTGGTGAGAAAGTCCTCGATCTTTCCCTGGCTATTTTCACTTGCGAACGGGGCAATAGTGCACGTGTACAACACTGGTCGTCCCCGACCTGCGTTGCCTTTGGATGGCAAGATGCACATTTTTACGTTAGCGCTGGGTGGGATTTGAAGGTCGATCTAGTTGGCTATGGCGCATTGTGCATCTTGCTCGGTATTCTTGGGTTGGATCCGAATATTACTTTGGCAAGTACGCTAACTGAAATGAATCCGAAATTCGCATGCATGCATTGCTGGAATCTTGCAAAGTCGGCGCAGCCACCCCGCGAGGTTCATACATTGACATGGAAGGATTGTGTATGTCATTTCTTTTCTTCTTGCACCCCGAGCTCACACTTATCCCTTCTCATACTAGGTCATGCATCATCTAGACTCGGAGAAGCTGTGCACTAGCCGTGGACAACGGCCAATGTTTGGCCTTCTAGACCAAGAAATAGCAAATGCTGCTTCACGTCGCATGCCCGCGTATCCTGATCCGGCGAGTTTGAACTGGAGCTGCATGCTTTGCTCAGAATACGTCGAGGTCACTTTTAAGCGCCAACGTATTATAACCCATGTCAAGCAGTAAGTAACAAAGCTTGATCGTCGTTCAGAATATGAATGTCCTCTCTTCCAGGAAACATGGAATCGTAGATCCTGTGGATAATCGTCATTTATTCTTCCGCAGGGCTGGCCCCGAAACGTTGGATGATGTTAGGAATAGACGCGGGCATCTATTTGTGAACGACGAAGAACACAATTTGGCTTGTTTGCTGTGTCGAGGATCTATCCAGCTGTGGCATAAAGACCCGTTATTCGTTCATTTACGCGGCAGGTATGTGGTAGTTTCTGAATTGTAGGCAATGACTTGACGACATATTTCAGGCACCAGATCCAGGATCCTGAAGAAAACAATCACTTCAAACGACGCAAGTTGGACACGTTTTTCTCTCGAGTATCTGAAAATGAATGAATTTTTTTTTTGCATGACATGTAATTTATCTCAAAAATCGATAATGACTTTTTGTATCGGTACGCCATGATGTATGACTTTTGGTACGCCTGTTTATGCGTACACTTAATTAAGAATGAGGTCATCAAACGCCGGTGTTATAGAGTTTTCCGATGAGCTTCTGAGACCATTTTGTAGGCCGACACTCTCGTAATGATGGTAAAAATTGACAGAGTATAGCAGGCTCAGGTAATCTTCATACGGTTCTATCCAGCACAAGTTCTGCCCAAGTTCGAGAAGCAGTCATATTTCTTTGAACGGGTCGTCCTGCCTGAAAAATTAAAATGCTCGCTATGCGAGTTTCTGGCTCCTTGGACAAGTCCATCATCGGGCCCGCCTTTCCACACCTTCATCTAAAGCGCAATAAAGATGATGCGTGGACGCGCACACCACTTACAGTAGATGACACAAAGCTGAAAGATCAGGATAACTAGGATTATTCAAAGGCACATTGCGCAACGTTCCGATCCTTCTTTGAAGAAACGGTGTTCGCGAGAATTTATTTAACCTAGATTCATCATACAGCGTATGTCAACACGATAAGAGAAGATATCAATTATTCACCAAAAAACCTGTCGAAATATGCATCACACATAGAATGGCAAACGTCGGACGGTGACGGTACGACGGACAGTGGGAAATCCAACAGGGTTGGAATGCGGATCGTTTTCCATTTTCGGACTCTGACAAAGCAAGGTGACCCTCTATGGTTCCGCGTTTGGAAGGTTTTCGGCATCACTTCCCAGACTAGACTGAATTGCAGTATCGTATTATCCCTGTCTTGCTTTTACAAGTACTCGACGAGGAAGACTCACTGCTCAACGAAGAAGATAGCGACAGTTTGGTGGCATATACGTACAAATCATTTGCTGTCAACATTCAAGCGCAAAGAAAGCCTGAGGACGACATCTTGACGACATCTGGGAAACCTCCAGGGACCAGGATGTCTAAACCACCGTCGAGTTCGACAACTCCCGCAGAGACTATGCGGAACTCAGTATATGACAAGGTAATGAATTTATGTATATATATATATGTGCTGAGACTGACTGTGGTATCAAGACACGTTATCGCATAGTACCTACCCCTTCTTCGCCGACGGAAATGTCACCAGAAATGACACAATCAGCGTCGAACTCCCCCACGAACTCGTCGGTATCCCCACCAGAATCATCTGAACCCACTACACCGCCACCGGTGAGTCGAAGACGGAATCGGTATCCAGAGCTTGGCCGGGTTCCTCTGCATCGCAGGGGTACTTCCAAAACCTACGAACGACTGGAAGATTTGTTGAGGGAGGCTGGGTACAAGGAGACACGAATTTTCACCCCAGAGACTGAACGGTCGGATGGGAGGGATCACTCGGAAGAGTCAGGGAGGGGCGAGGACAACAGGTTGAGCGTCGTCAAGGACGGAATGGACGCCGTCGTGGGCTTCTTTGCTGGCCTGTTGCCTAGTGCGGCTGCAAGCAAGAGCAGTCTCCATGCATCATCAGAATATTCCACTTCCCCAAGAGAGTACTCCCCGCCACCTTCTCCACTCACACAGAAACACACGCTGAGACAGCGGAGCGTGGATCTGACGGAGCCACCGACGCCTACGAACATGACTTCCTCGTTGGACAGCCTTGAAGATCAAACTCCCAGAGCCAGTCGTCAAATTTCCCAGTATCATCAACAGCAACAATCAGGCATGATTACATCGTCGCGTATTCCATCTTCTCGCACAGTGCAAAAGCAGCCCTCCCGGAACTCTATGCATCACCATCACCATCATCCTGCATCTGGCGGTGGCGGCAACGGGAACAATGGAATTGTTTCGCCACGCCCATCCAGAGCAGGTGCCTACCTGCGCCATATGGCTTCTACGCAGAGTATGCCTGGCAGACCCAATTCGACCCCGGTACATTTGTTCAACAGCCGGCCTGCGTTACGCCTAAATGACGAGGATTCTGATTTACTTGGGCCATCGACGACGTATAACCGGCGAGGAAATGGCGAGGGAGAAGGAACCGATGAACCTCCTTTACCTCCCACATGGCTGGAAACTGTGGCTCGTGCAGTTCTTTTTGGTGGAACCGGTGCTTATATCGGCGGTCCTTCAGCTTCACATTCCAGCGCGTTTCCTGATCCACACCGATCATCTACCTCGGGGTCTAATGCCTATGGTTCTGGTTCACTGCGGCAAGGGAAGGTTCAAGTGCTAAGATCAACTCGCAGCTCGTTATCTCAGGCATCATCGGCTAGACGGCCGAAGAATTCTTACAATCCACAAAGCCCTCTGAAAACGGCGCGTACCGGTCTTTCAGATCAAACCAACAAAGTTTCTTCGAGTACGCATGGATTTTTAGTGCCACCTCCGTTACTATCCAAAATAGAAAGGGGACGCGCAGGAATGAGCCAATGTGAAGTGACCATGACCCGGGTCGTATGCCGGAGCGCACCTGGAAGTCGATCTACTTCTGCTGTTCGCGGAGCTGGCGGTGAAGAAGGTAAAGGTAGATGGAACCCTAAACAAGAAAGAGGTCGGAGGCACATGAAAAAGAAAAATGACCAAGATCGCCTTCCGAGTCTTGCGAGGACACGGACCGAAGGAGATGTGTGGTCATCACCGAGGACAAAATCCAAGCCGGTGAATACGTGGGGAGATGAAGCTTATTCTGATAGAGAATACGACGAGGAGATGGATGGGCCGAGTTCTGACGATGATGATGGAGAGCTTAACCTAGCCCGGATACTTGTCCCGCCAAAGCGACAGAATTCTATTAAGAGCCTGAGAAAGCACCTGGCTGCTGACTCTCCTTCTATTTCTGGTGTTGCAGGAGCTCATGGAACGCTAAAGCACATCGCGTACGCTAGCGCTAGCCGGGGTATAAATGTCGTCAGCGCTGCTACTCCTGGAGTGTTAAAACGGAAACCTACCATAACAGAAGACGAATGGGACGGTGAAAATCCAGAAGAATGGGGCGCAGGTTGGATAAGGAGGGATCGAACAACTAGAACGATGGACGACGACGACGATGCTGATTCGTTCATTGGGCTTCTTGGTGAGGGAAGGGGCCTTGGGAGCAAGAATGGCGATTCCAGCAAAGGACGATCCGTGTTCAGTAGTCCTTGGAAAGGATCATAACGAAAAACTTCCCGGTTTCCGATTTCGATTTCCTTCTTTGAAACCCTTCTTGCGACACCTACTCGTCTCTATTCATGTTTTCCAACTTGTCTTTGTCTTCAAATTCTCGACACCCCCCTCATACAACAATAATTTTTCAACTCCGAGGGCAACACCAGCAAAGGAACGAAACGGCACAGAAACAACAATTGTATTTTTATTTGGTCTCGGATCTCTCTTCGTCTCGTCCATTCGCAAATCTTTACGACACATTCATGATCTAATTACACCTACGCAAAATCTAAACCCTCCATACCGATACGCAAAAACCACACCCTTAATATGTCTATGATATTTTTTAAATTTCGTTTTTCTTTATTTCTCATCAAATTCATCTTTCAAATACCCTTTTACACTCGACCGCACTCTCCTTGTATCTCAAAACATCTCATACACATCCTACGTTCATCTTTCCCCCCTTATATATCATTCCCCACGCTCATTGTTTCTCGTCCGCCATTCATGACATCCATCAAATTCAATCATAGCATCATCCCACCATACCGCATCTAAAGTATCATTTCTTGTTTATGGCATTACATTATCTGTTCTTGCCAATGTATTTCTTCTCTCCCGCCTTTTGTTTATGCATTTTGTTTGTCTCTCCGTCCTAATACTCTATTTGTTAATAATCTTTACTGGATTGTTTTGTTTTTCTTTCTTGGTTTATTTTAAAGGGCTGGATTTTACGTATCCATTCACGAATGATAAAGCTGGTTAATGGAAGAATATACCTGTACCCTCAGATTTTTTACCTATTTTTCAATACACAATAGGTCATTGCCAAGCGTGCTTGGCTGACTCCCTGGGAGTAAATCAGGACCTTGGCAGTAACACTGGCGTCTAATGTTTAAATTAAAAACAGGCTATATTTCCCCGACGCTGGATCGGCGGATCGTCATAAAATCCGCTTGGATCCTTCGGCGCTTTCATTTTTTAAAGGCACAGTATCGGAATATCAAAAATGCTTAATGGCTACGATATGGAATACTGTGGTGGACTTAGAGGTCCCCAATGATCTTCTGTGGGCGTTCTATATTTTGTTCCAACAGGAATCTGCCTATCACCGGATGTTCCCGTCTCGTTATGTTGGTTGCCATTTCGTCCACCTTGAGAAAGATACCCAGATGTACTTTGGATTGGAATATTCTGTAGGG
>Ga0247779_1001060_pt1 | contig 14014 bp, 15 predicted proteins | sample UWRJL221509R5_FD_179925 | JGI IMG/M metagenome (GOLD analysis project Ga0247779, IMG submission 179925) | Plant litter microbial communities from Arlington Agricultural Research Station in Wisconsin, United States - UWRJ-L221-509R-5 | ecosystem: Environmental > Terrestrial > Plant litter >...
TTGAATCCCGCTAGAAATATCTATGAAGACTTGTTGAAATCATGGCTTCACGGGTGGAACGTTTATATGTAGCCTGTCGGCATGACAGTATGGGTTTACTATATCCGGAGAAGTCATAGTGCACTGTATCTATCTTACTGTATCGGAAGAAAAATAGAAAATATTCGCTACGTTATTTTTAGCCTATGATTACGCATTGACATGCACTGGTAGACCTCAAAATACATATTGTTCAGCAAAGTTGGAGTTAATGCACTAAAACCATAGTACATCAGGAACTATACATGGAAAGACAACTACGTCGTGGAAGGAGTTATCGTAGATCATCTCGCTTTTTTCATACGAGTGTGTGAATTATCAGCACCTCTGGACAGCTACGGACAAGATGGTGAGAGTGTGCACTGGTATCCATCTACATCTGTTTCTTGAATAATCTTTACGTTACTGTCAGTTTACCTCCGTGTAGCCCCAATTCGAATACGGAAGGAAAACTCTTCCAGACTTTTGGCCTTTATTTTATCCTGTAATCTCACAGGAAATGGTCCCGGAAGCTCCTGGAAATTAGAGTTCCAGTTAAAGGATGATCGGCCCAATCTTTGCCAAGACACGCCCAAGCGCGCGTCAAATTACAATTTATACTGCGGAAAATCATCACCGCTCGGCCTTGCTCGGTGTCCGTCGACTGTTTATATATGTAATGACACTTGGTCAGCGATAGGGTCACTTCTGGCCGTGCAGAGGTCGCATTAGGTCGCATCTCGTAGCTTGAGGCATTGGCGTGAAATTCATTAGATGCCAATAGGAGTACAGTAGAACCTGCCTTATCCCATAGCTCTCGGTGGACGTCCCAGGCTATGGGTTTAAGGAGGCTATGGGGTTAGGCAGTTAGCTGCTAGTAGCCGACGAAAATTCAAGCAAATTTTTGAAGTCCCTGGTCAACACCATCCTTTTTACAGTCAAGTCTGGCCATGCCGAGAGGCCGTCATGCCAAATTCATGCTCTGAAACTGCAAACTATACTTAAAATGGAAGTTATATCTATGGGATTTTTCCCGAAAGACCTATGGGTTAAGTGTTTAGACAGGTTTATGGGTTATGGGTCGAAAATCCCCGCCCACCGAATTGGTGGACCGAAAAAGCTATGGAATTGTGGAGGTTATGGCTTTATACAGGTATGGGATAAGGCAGGTTCTACTGTAGTTTTTTTTATAGTCGTAATGATATATGTAGCCGTCCATGATATCACATATTTCAAGCAAAACAATGAAAATTTTGGAGCGATATGAAATTATGGTTGGATTCACTGTACTGTAATTTGCCCCCTTTCTGCATAAGGTACCCCGGAAGGTACATGCGCTTAGTATGTAATCGCATTACATATAGTAGTCGATGAGGTGACCTCGATTATGAAAGATACGAGGGCATCAGTGCCTGAAAGCGCAAGTAGATATGGAATCAATCGACGATGATGTATAAGGTCGAATAAAGTTTATACGTACACGTATACGCCTAAATGAGGATTGTCTGCTCTGGCACTGTTACTGCTGCTACGTGACGATGATCGCCAGCAAGGAAACAGATACGTACTGACCTTCTTTTCGGACCTTCTTCTGTTCAATCAGATTTGTGTTCCTTCACTACTAATGGTGTAGGGAAGAAAGGAAATGGATTTTTCAAAGGCAGTCGATTTAATACACCATGATCCTACGTACCTATTTGGTGCATGATATCATAACTCATTTACATAATTGATCAATCTTTCAAAGGTCCAGGATCTACGATGTATAGCTCTCAAACGGAAGCAATTCACGTGAAAATATGGACAATGTAACAATCATCCATAAGAGCACTGAACAGTAGTTAGCTTTTAAGCACACATAAATTATCTGAGGAGCAACCTGGAACAACTCTGTCGGTGATGCGGGGTAATCTGGGGTACGGACTGTGAAGGGCCGGCGGTCCGTTGTTACCGTGATTTTTCCATCATAATTATCCAAGCGAAGTGTTTCTGAATTGTTTGGATAACCTCGGAAAGCAAGACAAAGGAATACCTAAGAAAAAAGCCCAGAAGGACTGGAGTTTGGGCCAAGGAGATTCAGTATGCACATACATAGGCAGTAAATTTATGAGTGGATAAATGGCTTCCTTTTGAAGCGCCTAAACAAGAGAAACAGGGCTCTTATGGGGCTTTGCGGAACAAGTAGTTACTCAGTAATTCGTGAAGTAAACTGGCACAAAAGTCACTACATATATATTAGTAACATCCAATAATTTATTTCACAATGGCGACGTTATACAGCACTTTAATTAGTCTCAACTTCCACGGGCGTCCATTGTTCCTTGACAAGAGACGAATTGATTTTCTGTCATAGGGTCATAGCCCTCTGGGTGGGCCAATAGGTTGGATGACTCTATATCCCGAGATCCGGACGTCATATTTGTTGAGACATTCTCTGTCGCTCCGTCCTTACTAGACGCTAGACGAGCAACCATGAGGGTGGGTGCAAATGCCTGCAGTGATGGTATAAAGTGAGTAAAAAGGCACATAAAAAAAGCTAATTACTGCCTTACGCTCATAAGAATAGCACCCGCGTTTGCGTAGGCTTCTGAATTAACAATTGGATCTATATTAGTACTGTGGCCGTAGGTTCCATTGTTAATAAAGCTCGTATATGCCGACCCAAGCATAGCAAGAGTGTACAAAATGCAGGATTGTATGATTATATCAACGATGCGCGTATATCGCTTTCGTGTCCGACCGTTCGGGCCGGTTGAGGAATGAATGTGCAGAGCGATAACGAATGTGGCTGTTATACTTGTTGCGGCTGATAAAAGAAATCCACCTCCTTGCAGAAGATTCTCCTTCCAGGACGATTGGCCGGTTTGACGCCTCGGCGCAAACAGGTGGAGGCCACTTATGACATTAACTACCATAATTAGCCCTGTATGCGGATGCATCAATCTATTGTTCTTATGTTATGGAACGCGTCTGTACTCACCAACTTCGGTAACGTATAGGCAGCAGAGTGCCAATCTGGCATATCTGCGCTGAGTTAGGATATGCCAACATCTCCAAGTCTAAAACTTGTAAATTTGTTGCAACAGGTCATTGAGGTACTTATACATACCAGAAGTCCGTCCGTAAGTATTTGACCAATTCCCTGAACTACAATGTTGATCATTGTTTCCGCAGGAGTGGAATTGACGCCCAAACTCTGATAAAACATATCCAGTCTAGATATAGATGTCGCGACAAAGCAGATATATGTGGAATGCCACTCCAGGATGACCTGTCCAACCATGGTCGCAAAGAGCCCTGTCAGAACGCTGGTAACAATTCGATGTTTAGATTGGGCCACTGCGGGTACTGTAGTCGAGTCAGTATTTTAATTTCACGACGCGACGACTTTCTTCACAGTAGATCCGCAGAGTCAAAACAAAAAACCCAAAATAGCTCCCTGCAATGCTTGATTAACGCTAAATTGCCAACTGCAGCCTTGAGACATACCTGCAAAGAACATGAACATAAGACTGCCATTTAAGTTACCAGCGATCAGTGACCTTTGAGATGACATAGGTGGGATATAATTTTGTGGGGAAGGATCAATAAGTGGAGGGATAGCTGATATTGATGCATTGGAAGGACCATATTCTGGCGGAGACGACATATAGCGTGGTGGGGGAGAACAATCATAACAGTAGCTTGACATCATTAAGTACTCTTGTTACTTGATGAATTGATGTACACTGCAATATTAGTTGCCAAAACATGACTCATATGATATTCTTTATCATTCTGAGAAGAGTTCATCAAGATCAGTACTATTTTGAAATGATTTCGACATGCCCGAGGTCAAAACCCACCGTCCATGTTCTCCACCCCAATAAAAGATACGAAAGTAGAAGATTTTTCAGCCATTATAATATTGAAATCATTTTAACTGGAGGATCTATAGCACATTTTCAAGATATGCCTCAAATTATACTGTTATTGTCAAACGGCACCCGCGATCCGAGACGCGACCGCGACGCGCCAATTCCTCGTGACTTCAAGTTCATTGAAGGTGTCAGCTAAACAAGGGTAAATATGCTCTCAACCGCGAGCACCTAATGCCTCCATCTCCTCGCAGGCTTTATAAACTACGACGACGCACTAATCCAAAAGTAATCTTACACTAAATTATTGGCAAATAAAATACTGAACATTCTCCAGGCACGGACCTACCTGCTGTGGCATTGCAACTTCGCATCATTTACGGGGTAAAGAAATTTGAAGTAGATGGGAGCTTCTACCATGGAGAAATCACATCGCGTTCTTTGCATCCCAGAACTTCTGGATATGGTCTTTCAATATTTGGACCCGTGTTCAAACGCTATGAACGCGCGTGTATGCAAGATATGGTCAGAAATTGCCTTGGATTCGTTGTGGAAGGAAGTGGATGACTTGAAACGATTATTTAACCTCCTGGCACCATTGGCAGAAGGGAGAGAATTAATGGGTGTGTACTTATGGGTGAGTTTATGAACTCTATACTGTGTTCTTCTTTAATATCTTTTCAATGTCATCAGGAGTTTGAGCGTCTACCAGACTCAACGGACTGGAAAAGATTCGAGAAATACGGGAAGCGAGTGAGGCGACTACGCTATCATGCCCCTACTGCTGGTGGCCTCGATCAAAGTGTGTTCGACACAGTGGCAACGACAAGGACTCGACTCGATATTCTACCCAACATGCACACATTGTCCTGGCATGCTCCGCTCAGTTTAAGCATCCTTTTTATGCACAGTGGCGTCAAGAAATTTTCTGTCTTCCTTCCGATAGAGCTGACGACCGCATCTCCGCGACCTTACTTCCAGGATTTGGCCACACGCATGCCGAATCTTATCAACCTCGATTTTCGGTCTTATGTCCCTATGAGAGACATTGAGTCGGAAATGGTCGAGTTATTCGAAGCATTACCCAGGATCCGAAAGGTCACCTTTCCCCGTTATTATCTCACCACCAAGATTGCAGAAGCGCTCTCCAAGCTTGACCAACTAGGTGTCATCGAATTTCAGTATCTTGCTGAGCAAGGTGCCGGCAATGCGGAGGATATCAATCCGTTTACTCCTACCCTGGAGGAAGGAGCTTTCCCAACATTATGGGACCACTCCATGGCAGTACGCTATGATGACGCAGCGAGATTCCTCAATCTACCTTTTTCCCCTGCAAATCTCACCATGCTTTACATCGACTCAGATATCATTGAATCGCCGACTTCTATTCGTAATATGCTCTCCGTTGTTGCGGAGAATTGCCAACTGCTCAAATTTATTGCCCTCGTATCTTTACGCAATGCGAGCTCCTCCGCTATGATTGAGGAAGAGTTCGACCCCGAAATGAGCATCACTATCGATACCATCAAACCTGCACTGAAGCTTCCGAATCTGACGACCTTAGAGCTCGTGCACCAGTACCCACTTTCCTTCAAACAGAGCGACCTCGAACTATTAGCTTCGTCGTGGCCGTCGCTTGAAACGTTGTTGCTGAACACTGAGCCCGTCTTCCTTAAGGAATCAAATCTGACCCTCGAAGCACTCCTCCCCTTTGCCAAGCACTGCCCTCAAATAACGCACCTTGGGATATTCGTCGATGCGACAATAGACGAACTGACTATGCCAACAGTCCAATTCCAGAGCCTCAAACGTCTCTCTATGGGTGTATCTGTCATTGATCATGACAATCCAGTCGCCCTTTACCTCAGCCAGATTCTACCTCTTGGATGTAAAGTCGACTGTGGGATTACCTGGGACGAGGCAAAGGAAGTCGAACACGAACTTTCTCATACTGTTCAAAATCGTTGTGATTTGTGGACGAAAGTTTCCGAGCTGCTGCCTGTTCTGACCAAATTGCGGATGCAAGAGCGCGAGCGTACGAGGTTATTGGAGAAAGAATTGGATGATCTGCGGATGAGGACAAGGGTTATAAACGAAACCACTGCATTGGGTGTGACCATGGATATTTCCACTTGTGTCATGATTTAGTTTCCTTCTTCCTTCTTTCTAATATCATTATCGCTTTTTTCTTCAGATTCTGTTGCTGCCATCTTTTGCTGGTTCAGGTTGACTGATACCCTTTATTGTATTTCTAGACACTGTTATATAATCGTGACACGAGGACGAAACTGCCTCTTGAGGCCTTTGAGGATGTTTCAGCCTTTACAATTGAATCTTTCAATCATTCTTCCAGGTTCAGTGACTTACATATATCGTGATTATCCTCTTTATCATCGCTCTACTTTCAACCTTTGCCATGTGGTCGGCTATTCCAGCATTGACAATGTCACACTTCATCCCACTATCCAGGAATCAATGTTTCAATGCCCACAAGCCAGCCCAGCCTTTGAACTTTGATGACCAGTGGAGGCAGTGTCACCGTAGGGGTGCCAACCTTTTCTGTCGTTAACGATGTTGTGCAGCCTGGCGGGCAGACTTAGAACCAGTTGCAGCCCACGAATCAGAAGGCCTAGGAACCGTCAAGATGCGAATCATTCGTTTCCTCAAGATGGCCTTTTATGATTCTCCTGATTCGTCGCTATTTTGGTTGTATTCTTAGACGCCTGGAAAAGTTCGACATGCTGCAACAGTCGGCGCGGTCGTCTTTGCCCAGGTTCATTGAGATGTTTTTAAACATGACATGTCGAAAATGGTGTCACCTGGTATGGAAGCTGCCAAAATTTCCGACAGCGCAATGCTTCGGTACTAGCCCAGACGGGCTCGATAAAGGCCATAGGACATGCCAAAGAAGCTGTCCGCTGGTTGCCCTTTCCCATCTTTGCGATGTATGCTTATCTGGACGTATTCTGCATTTTGGCCCTCCTGGCTTATTACGCCACAGCTCAACAGGTTCCAACGTGCCTGCCTGGATTTGAATGGGTTCATCTTCTTTCAGATGCTTACAGGTTGGAAGGCTGATATTACCATACATGGATGTAGAGCTTCAATCATCTAGGTCAAAATCCCTGTAGCATTGCATCTTCTCTGATTGAAACTTGCGTCGGTATCCGTCAGTACTTCACATCTCTTTTCTAGCAACACGCCCTCGGAGACTCACTCAATGTCACGCCAGCTTTTCCAATCCCAACTCTTGATCAGAATGTTAGTCACACCTACGGTGGACCGCAAGCGGGGAAGGACACACCATGTACCTGCAACACTGTCGTTTATTCGCTATTAAGTGCTTGCGCCATTTGCCAGAAACATGGGATCATCCAGTCAGCCATTTCCTTCAATTTCTATATTGTACCAATTTGATCGTGTTCGCGTTCTCTTTCTACAGATGGCAAACCTATGTTACAAACTGCTCACAAGTTGCAGTTGAAAGGTAATAGTAATATATTCATCCTTTTCGAAATTCATTGAACTCATTTTTTCCTTTCAAAAAATCAACAGTTATACACCCCCTATCCCCGCTGGCGTGAGCGTTCCACATTATGCCTATCTCAACGTCACGGTAAGTGATCCTGCTGATGGTGTAAAAACGTTACTGATGTCTTTTGTGAAACTGTTGTGCAGGCAGCAAATATATTTAATGCCAGTTTAGCCGAAACTGCTGGTGAAATGATTTCTTAAAACCCAATTTCGACAGTGCTGTATTAACTAAAATTTTAATCCAACCTATAGGCGGACCAGAATCGAGCGGGCCGCCTGTGCCTACGTCTGCTCCTACGACTCCTCAAATTTCTACGACAGCAGGTCCTAAGCACTCGCATGTTGGAGCCATAGCAGGAGGGGTTGTAGGAGGAGTTGTCGGTCTTGCGACAATCATCGCCCTCTGCAGTTACTTTGTCATGCAGAGGAATAAGAAGTATACAATCACCGGACCTTTCTACGACGAACCTCTCGGAGAACCAACAAGTTATAACGTCAGTCAGATATCACACCAGAATTCATCTTTGAAGTATTACGTAAGCGTGCCAATTTTCTCGACACCGTTCAAACGTTGATTTTTTTCTTGTCTTGACAGAATCCAGACGACCCTTCTACGTTTCCGGAACCTCTGTCTAATCAACGACTCTCCGCATACTCTATTCATCCACAGGCATAAACTGCAAAAGTTATATCATATCAGAAAATGGGTGCTTTGAGTGGCGTCAACAGGTTAAAAATAAGTTCTCATATTTCTACTGCGCTTTGCAAAATACACTTTTGTTTTAAATGACATATATGATAAGATTTAGTTCTAGCTTCTCCATCAGTTTAGAGGACCTTCTCAACAAGGCCTAATCCCTCCTTTTCCAAAATCTCCCTCAAAGGATCGCAGATGGCCTTGGTGTAAGGAGCTTGGATACCAGGCTCGCTCAAGACTCCATCAAGAACGAGCTGGGTAGCAATACCGCAAGGAAGACCAACGGTCAGAGCCATGGCGGAGTGGCCAGAACCAGTGGGTGCGCCATAAGCCTCGAGGGTGGAGGTCCTGGTCTCGGTGGTGCCATCAGCCCACTCGATGATGAACTTGTGCTGGAGCATCACCAAGTCACGCTCGCCGGGGGCATAGGCCATGAGAGTCTCGAGCTGTGCGCAGAGTGTGTCGAGGAGGTTTCCGGCGCGAGGAGTCAAGGGCTTGTTGGAAAGGAGACCGATCCAGCGGATACCAGAGATGATCCTGTTGGCTTCGGCGTCGTTGGGGAATTGGCAAAGCTCCTTGATGCGCTGGACGAGGGTGCTAGACAAAGCAGAAGAATCAGTTGAATTTTTTCTTTCTTTCTCGCGAGGTTCGACTCTTACCTCTCTTGAGCATCAGCAGCTCCAGTAGCTTTTTGGGTGGCCTCAGCCCAGGTAAGGCCTTCAACGAGCCATTCCTTCTCAGAGGCATCCATCCATTTGAGATCAACGAGGGCCTTGACGAACTCTGGGAAACCCTGGTATCTCAAAGTACCGCGAACAACAGTCTCGGCTTCAGGGATCTTGTAGAACTCTCTGAAAGGGGTGGAATCACGGTTGGGGTACGCAACGAAAGCAAAGGCAGGGGTGATGTAGTATGGCTTAGCATGTGCCATTAATTCGTTTCCGGTGATAGTAACCTTCTGATTCGAGGCGTAGTAGGAAGCACTGTTGAGGAGGGCGAGGAGAACACCACGGGATGACCAGGAGAACTTGTATCCGAGAGGGTTGTCAGAGCAGTCAGGAGCAGGAAGTCCACCACAGTATGAGTGGAATTCTTTGATCTGGAAAACGAATAATCAGCATCAGGAGAACCAAACGAAAGAAAGAAAGAAACTGACCTTTCCACCCTTTTCGTGGACTTCGTCGATGGTCTTGACGGCGTACAAGTGATCGATACCGGGATCAAGACCAATCTCGTTCATGACAACGATACCAGCTTCACGGGCCTTGGCATCCAGCTCACGCATAGCGGGAGAAACATAGCTCGTGGTGACGACGTTGGTCTTTCCTTTGATAGCGGCCTCGATGACAGCGGCGTGGTAAGTGTAGGGGATAAGCGAAATGACAAGGTCATGAGCAGCAACAGCTTCCTCAAGAGCAGTAGTGTTGTTGACGTCCAATGAAACGGCAGTGGTGGCAGGGAGACCTTCACCCAAGCTCTCTGCGGACTTGAGAGTGCGGCAGGCGATGGTGAGCTTGTTGGAAGGATCTCTAACGACGTATTCAGCACATGGCCTAGCGACAAAGCCGCTTCCGAGAAGGAGAACCTTCTTCTCGGGCTTGGTCTGGGTAACCTTGGCCAATTCACGTCCGAACTTGGGCCTCAAGTCCTTTCCATCCTCCAATAAGGCCCTTCCGAATTCAGGAAGAGTGAAGGCCGCAGTGTGCAAAGCCTTGTTGTAATATTTGGTGCCAGTGACCTCCCTGACTGGGGTCCTGAGGTCCCTTCCGGGTTCCTTTGCGCAGACCATGAAGCCAATTTGGCCAGACGGGTAGGTGGGAATGGTGGTGTAGGCGTACTCAGACACAGGGAAGAGGGTGCTGGTCATGTCACGGAGGTTCTTAATCAAATTGAGATGGATCCAGAGGCACTCTCCTTGGGTAGAAATGTGACCGCCAGGGGTGAGAGCGTCGTGAAGGAGTTGGAAGTAGGGCTTTTGGAAGAGAGATTCGGCGGGTCCAACGGGATCAGAGGAGTCGGTAATGATGACATCGTAAGTCCCTTCGTTATCAGCAAGGAACTTGAAACCGTCGCCAATATAAACGGTGACTTTTGGAGAAGCAAGGAGAGAGGACATGTGAGGCAAAAAGATCTTGGAGACACGAACGACAGCCTACAAAACAATATTTATTATCTCAACATTGTAGTGTTATTCTCGATGCTTACCTCGTCAATGTCGCAGAGAACGACTTCCTCGACAGTATCATGCTTGAGAACTTCACGAACAACACCTCCATCTCCTCCTCCAATAACGAGAACCTTCTTGGGGTTTGGGTGACTAGCCAAAGGAAGGTGAGCAATCATTTCCTGATAGCTATTGGAATTGTTAGTAAATATTTCATTTACGACCACTGTTGTACTTACGAAAATTCGTCTCTCTCAGTGCACTGAATGACACCATCGAGAACGAGAACATTTCCAAATGTCTCCGACTCAAAGACGAGAACATCCTGGTACAGCGATTTCTCAACGTGGAGAATTTTGTTGACCTTGAGGGTCATTGCCTGCCCTGGCCATTGCGAGGAGATTTCGCGGAACCAGCCGTCTACAGAAAGTCGCTCAGAGTACTGTAACGTACATTTAAGCACCGATAAAGTATTTACCTACGATTGAGGGATGCGAGAGCGGTGACATGATGGTAAATGTGCAAGGAGGATATGATGTTCGAAACTGGAAAAAAAATTGATCGATGCTTTATATTTATCTTATCTCACACTATATCCGTCAGTGACTCATCTTATCATTCATGTGACCGTAATTACTTTGCCCCTAATTTAGATTCCAATGCTTGAAAAATCCCTGATCTCAATTCCTGTTCATGTGCTCAGAAAAAAATGCAAAAATACTTCACTGTAAGTATCTACAGGCAAACTTTGGCAGTCTCGATTGCTACTTACTAAGGCCTAATCTTTGATACTGGAAGTTGGTTCATCAACACAGCTTGCTTCAACGTCCCGAGTTTTATAAATTTTCCGACGAAGAGAAATACCGGATTGAACCTGGTTCAAAGTCCAAGGTTGACGCCAATAGTCCTTGCTGAAGATACAGCAAAAATTATCATAGTATTCACGTATTGATACGTCGATGATTTTGTTGATTTTCCTGCAAGATATTTTTACGATACTTATCCATGCATATGCAATTCTAGATGTTATTGGCTTCAGAGCAACTCAATATAATTATGAAGAATTAATTTCAAACCAATCCCCAGTTACCTTGGCTTACTGCGACATGTGGACGGCTCCCAACACTCGATGGTTTGAAACGAACAAGTTCTTTACAAAATATGTAAATGAAATCGAACGAAATCCCTATATTTACGTGAGTTGTTGGCGCAAATACCGCACGACTAAACGAGCTACGCTCTCGTTGATATCATTGGCTGGAAATCTGCTCAGTGTGAAGAATCACTTTTATCAACTTCATTCACCCTATCTTACGACACAAAATCTATTTTGTGCGATAAGTAAGAATAATTCAGGACAGTGGGAATCATGCGTAAATGTGGGCTAGTAACTTGTAAGCGCTTAGCGTCCAACCAAATAGAAAGTGGGATATGATGCATATTTAAGTATGTTTATGAAGTAGCGTCCTGCATTTCTACGGGATGCAAAATGAGTTTCTATGGGATGATGGCGCGGCGTCCGTCATAGAGGTGCTTACATCTAAGATAAGATAAGATGTCAAGGTAAACGCTTACGTACAAGCGGGAAGGTTTGCCAACTGTTCTGCCAATTCTGAGTCACGAAGAAACGGATCCGAACCATCATCTCCTAGAGCCAGCATTTGGCAAAAATGGCTATTTGAATACCATCTTTTTATGATTCTGAACACTTTTATACCTCATTTCCTCCGGTCTACAATCTATAGATCCCCAAGGACACTTCAACGTGTACGATTAATCCGTACCTCACATTTCAGTACATCCGCTTCTGCAATGGGTAAGAAGAAATCATCGACGCCAGGCGAAGAAAACCTCCTCCTGCCAGAACCACCCTCGAAATTATCAATAGTTGATACACACACTCATGTGGCATCAACATTCGAATTTTATCAGCATAGGTATAAGGAAGGCAAGCACGCGAACGTGTTTGATTTTGTCAAGGCGATGTATCAAGGAAGGGTGGTGGACGCCGTGGTAGATGTATGGTGCGAAGCTCCTGTGCGGAAGTCGTGGAAAGAATACGCAGATGCTGCTACGGACAAGGAAAAATGGGGACGTTTAGAATACTGGTTCGTCATGGGTACGTTCGTAGCTTTACCAGCTAAATTGAGTTCTAAATATTATTCTAGGAGTACACCCGTGAGTTATATTACGCAGAAAAAAAATCATAATTCTCATACCCCCAATCTCACAGACATGACGCGAAGTCATATACCGATGAAGTTGAGAACGATATGTATGTTAGCCTGCTCAATTCAAACAGTCCGATTGATTTTTCCCATAGTCTAGAGGCCATGAAACACCCACGCTGTGTTGGTTGGGGTGAGATGGGACTGGACTACCATTACGATAACTCTCCTCGTGAAATCCAGCAAGAAGTTTTCGCCCGTCAACTTAGACATGCCGTTAGGCTTGGTAAACCCCTCACGATCCATACACGAGAAGCAGATGATGACACCGAAAGGATACTAAAAACTGAAGTTCCTAGAGATCATAAGGTATGGTTTTCACCTGTATCGCCTAAGGATCTTCTTCCTTCAACCTTTCTATAGATTCATATACATTGTTTCACCGATTCCCCAGGATTTGCACAGCGACTACTAGACCATTTTCCCAACCTCTATATCGGTATTACAGGTACGACGCTTTCCTTTTTCAAAGCTTCAAATTGTCTCATTTCAAATTATAGGCGTCATAACATACGCCACGAACCAGGACACATCCACTGTCATCCGTAATATGGTGTCTTCTGGAACCACAAGCCCGCCAGAGTCGATCTTGCGGATTTTACTAGAAACCGACGCGCCCTATATGGTACCAGCTAACTTATACGACGACCTTCCTGCCATTAAGGGAAAGAAACTTCCCGTCTGTCACAGCGCGATGGTACCTTGGACAGCCAAGTTTGTGGCAGACTTGGCCAACGGTGTGAACTCGAACGACAACGTAAAAGTACCGGAAGGAGATGAAACGCCAACATGGGACGCTGACCTCGTTATGAAAATTGCGAGAGAGAATGCTCGTAAGGTTTATGGAGTATAATTCTTATACAGAAGGTATCGAAGTATTCTGTCGTTTCTTGGAGTGTCGTCGTTTTTTGGTTGATGTGGTGTTGTCCATTTTAATGAAGTAATAGAAAATGGTTAGTCACCTTCTATCTGGTGCGAGCGCCGAGAACACTAAATTTTTATCTAGTCTTACCCTGACTTAGGTCTCCATATAGAATATTTGACAGGGTTTTTCTATACATTTTGTCTTTTGCAAAAATGATCGCGTGGTACATTTTTTACGTTGCACAACCTGTAGGCACCAGCTTCGAGTCAAAGTCGCAACGCAACCACTGCATCGGTTGGCCCATAATCTCTTCAGGGGAAGATCAAGAATTAGCAAACCATAAACACCTTACCAGGGTTTGTCAATTATTTTCCAATACTAGGCTCTAACCTGTGACATGTCTCGGAAAAAATGTGGGTTCTAGCTCAGATATAAGGGTTTTTCCTTCGAATGGCATCGAACCATCTTCTATCATGAAGTTCACTGGAAAGGTTTCTATGCTCACTAAGGCTATTTGCACGTTTGGGCTGGTCAATGCCCAAGTAATTCAGCCATGGCCTCTCTTTCTTCCTCCGTGCGCATTAAAGTGCGCTCAAGATGCCGCTGCCGCTGTAGGATGTGATTTGTGAGTCAACACACTCGATCTGTTGG
>Ga0247779_1001062_pt1 | contig 13990 bp, 17 predicted proteins | sample UWRJL221509R5_FD_179925 | JGI IMG/M metagenome (GOLD analysis project Ga0247779, IMG submission 179925) | Plant litter microbial communities from Arlington Agricultural Research Station in Wisconsin, United States - UWRJ-L221-509R-5 | ecosystem: Environmental > Terrestrial > Plant litter >...
GATCCTGCTCTCTTCAAAACAAGGCTTCCGTTCTTCAATTGCGCATGTTTTCGTACCATGGCTGAGAATTCCTGTTTCTTCGCAGGATCTGTAAGATAGGGTGTAAAGTGGTGGATGCAGTCTCTCGTGCTCGCATTCGACGTATTTCTCAGCCAATCCAACAGCAGGTTCTCCAGCTCGGCCGATGAAATACCGCTTTCCGCGCCTCCTGCCACAACAGGCTTGCGCTTTTTGAGTTTAGGTGCGTTAGCATTAGGCGCGCTGTTTGCTTGATTGCCGTTGACTGCCTTCTCGGGAGAATCGTCAGCTTTGCGTTTCATGCCGACTTTTTGGGCATCGCTTGAATTTCCTCCCACTGGGCTGGCAGCCCTGCTGAGCGGCGATTGTCCTCCGAGCGGACTGTTTCCTCGGCTCACGTTTGGTCCCTTTGGCTTTGGAATCTTGGGACTCGTGGCACGCTTAGCAACAATGGAATGTCCCCCATGGCTGGGTGAAAGTATAGGCGACGCTGCACGAGATCCTGGACCAGGCGGGACAACTGTGGGACGAGGTACAGGTGGTTTAGGTGTCTGCGACCGTGACTCAATTTCCTGTTGTTGTTGCTGGATAGCCGATGCTGCAGTGCCGATGACTTCCTCTTCTTCCTCTTCCTCCTCCTTTCAAGATTCATAAATTAGAGCGCAAACAAACAACAGACAATATACTCACAGAACTGGCATACGGATTCTTATTGTCGTCATCCGACTCGTATGCATCATTTCCTTCTCTGCTTCGAATTAGCTTTTGCATAGCTTTAGCCTGTTTACTCGTTCCAGGCATATCCTCATCATCGTCTTCAACTGCCCCATCCTCTCTCAACTTGTTCGCTGATTGGTATTCTTTCTTGAGCCTTTCCTAAAGTGATAAAGTGTGTGAGACATTTCCAGAAGCACACAAAAGAGCTACGAACCTCAAGTTCCTTAGCTTCTTCGTCGTCTTCATCAACCTCCATCTTCTCATCGTCATCCGCAAAGTCCTCTTCGTATACCTGCTCATCAAGGTCACCCTCTTCACCGAGTTCCCTCCTTTTCCTCTTCGCCATGCCGTTACCGTCATCTTCACCGTCATCGAAGAGGTGATCCATTCCGCTGTCCACCGTTTTCAGTTTCCTACCACCAGGACCCAAGCTTTGACCAGAATGAATCTGTGATGAACCGTTGGCTGATCCAGAGGCTTCAGCTTTGAATAGAGCGGCTGTAGAAGCCGACACTCCTTTCCCTTTGTTGAACCGCGACAAGAAAGCTTGAGGGTCACGTTTGGCATCGTTGTACTGCTCGGAGTAGAATAGAAAAACGAAGCATTAGTTGATCCAGATACTGTACACATGATGTTATGTTCAATACCATTGAGTCCACACCCGCAAGGTCTTTAGGTAGGTTGTGCTCAATTCGTCTTTGGAATTTATACCATCGATGGGCGGGCACAAACTTGAAGGATTCATTCGCCGCTGGCATGAAGAAGGCGTGAGTCTCCGACTTGGAAGCATCCTCCATTTGCCCTGTCCAGTATTCGCCATTCGTTGGATTCGAATCCTCCATCACCCATGGGTATCTCTCCTCCCTCCTCAACTGACGCACTTCATCCGGCACAAAGAACACCTGCCTTGTCTTTCGTTGAAACCTTTTCTTCGCATTTGCAGCCCCTTTCCCTCCTTTATCTTTGTCCTTATTATTCGCTGATCCATTCGTCGAAGAGGCTTGAATGGGACGACCATCCGCATCCACCATGACCATCTTCCCGTCCGCTCCAATGACAGGCTTCCCATCGGGACCAAGCATAGGTCCTACAGCTTCCGGAGCCGTGTTTGTAGCAGGTCCGTCCTTCCTGATATCCTTTCTGTTCAGCTTTATAGGTTGCTTCCACTGGAATATATCCACCGGCCGGCGCGACTCGAATTTCATGACGTCGTATCTCCAACCATTGAGCGCAGACGAGAGTAGTTTGTATTCTTGATACGGACCCTCCGGCAGCTTCAGCTCCTCTTCCTCCGTCTCCACCTTTTTCGGTGGCGGTCTTCGTCGAGGTGTCTGACCATTCGTCGGCTGGCTCGATGCACCTTGGCTTTGACTCGAGTTCGAGTTCGGAGTGGAAGGTCCTGCCTTGGGAGATGGTGCCTGTGTCTGTACTTGCTGTTTTGTGCTCTTCTTGGGATGGAAGAGCAATGCCATCGACGCAGTTTTGGGTGCCATTTTTGTCTGTCACAGATTTGAGAATGCAATTGACGTGGAGTCTTGGGTGCGTGTATTTAGATCGTTAAAGATAATAATTTGGGTCCAATGGGAGCCTGTCAGTCGTGAAAGCGGCTCGTAAAAATGATTAGAATATAAGAACAAGGGTCGTTGCGCCTTTGAAGGAATGAGCGTAAAGGAAAGAAGGGTCAAAGGCTGCGTGTGTATGTAATCATAATGCCATGGGCTGTTGTTTGTCTTTGCTCATTTAGGCGAGGCACGTGAGGTGAAATTCAATCTTTTTGATTTTGCTACTTTGATCAAGCAAGTTGAACCAAAAGTCATGCAGTATACAGAGTCTTGAAATATAAACAAAACATGTACTAAAAACACAATATTTCGCTTTAATGCATTATACACAATTAAGTTTACCGTCCATCGCGATTTTTTGAAAAAGAAAATTTACACACAAGTCAAAATGCCTGAAACATAGAGCGCCAACGCAGTAGAAAACGAAATCTCATGAAAACCCCTAAAAAAAAAGAAGAAAAAGACCGTCTCTATTGTCCAGGAGCATGAGGTCGAACAAATGGTGACTTTAAAACAGTTATGTACTACAATCAAATCAACTTGAAATAAATAAATGCGATCACGCAGGGGGCAAGTACGCGTCGCGGAACCAAATCTACCCCAATGCATCCTGCAAGAACATCATGTGGGATGAGGGTCTCTATGAATACTGCCATTTTGAGATGAGGAGGTGGGCGCTGATGCGTAAAGATTTTGCGTCGACTCCGGACGGGACTCGGGATGTCCAGAGTGATTCAAAGCAGGATGTGATTGTTGGATGTGAGAGGAAGATGCGTATAAAGATGGAGGTTGTCCATAGGCAGAATGAGATGAAATTCCTGGAGGGAAATTGGAGGTGTCTTGCCGCTGCTGTTGCTGTGTAAGCTGCTGCTTCAGTGATAAGACTTCTTGTTCCAGCATCTTATGAGATTGCTTTAGATTGGTGACATATTCAATCGCTTAAGAGAAAATATGAGCCTTCAAATAAGGGATGCTGTAACCGAACACACCTTTGCTTAGGATTTCCCATTTACTAGCCTTCATTCCCCGGTCAGATGGCAATTGTTCCCGAAGCTCGTCAAAAAGATCCTTCATCTCCTTTCTTCTCTTCCTTTCCGCAAGTTTATGAGAAACTCGAAGTTCTGGGGAGCGCGAATACGGCGTTGAGCCGGTCTCTTTGCCAGTGGAAAGTTTGTTCGTATGCGGGGACGACGTATTGGATATCTGCTCTTCTTGTCCAGAGGAAAGACCAGATTGGTCTGTATTTTGACGTGACGGAGGTCGGGATCGGGAATGAACGCTTCTTGAGGATGAAGGATGTGTCAGATTGTCGGGGACTGACATTCTACGGTCAGGTAGATAATTCACCGGCGGTGGAATGGTATTCGCCTGATGAACAGGATCAAAATGCCGGCTACTCTGAGTGGAGCCGTTGTTAGTGGAAGGAACAGGTGGTTCGTCGGAATGTGAGCTGGAAGGCCATGAAAAGGCGGCCAAACTTGAAGGGATTCTCCCGTGTTGGGGTTCTGGAGAGTTATAATTTGAACTAAATGAATTGATACCAGGGACAGTGAGGGTAGGGAATAGAGACGGGGCGGATTCTCTTCGATCGTTGGAAGACCATTGAGTGCTTCTAGAGTCTACAGAGTTGCGACGGTCATTCAGACTGAGCTGAGCAATCCTATGGGTATCTATTGTAGAGCCTCTTCGCTTAGGAGCAGGAGCATCGACGTCGACGTCCATTATACTGGGAATGCCAGGGCCGACTAGTTGTGGATCGACATCTTCACCGACAGGGGGAAATACATTTCGATCTGCCGACATTTTCCTCTTGGTACCATGGAGGCTAGACAAGTTGGGAAGGGTAATGGGATTTTGACCGACAGCTATCGAGTGCCTTCTCATAGTAAAATCGAAGGATGGTGGATCTCTCAGAGGACGACGGCTGAGAACTGAAGACCTGTCATTGTCGACATCCATATGCTGGTCTCTCGGCAGGTTTGACGCTAAGAGTGTTTCGTTAATTATTATACATAGCGCTAATGATCTGATGGACAGGCACCTGAGAGGGTTCGAGACGATCCCTTGGAGTCGGTTGACAGGGAAGGGGTCGGGCGATGGTTGGATTGCTCTGGCGAAGGAGAATGAAGCAACTTTCGAAGCTGCGAGCCCGGCTCTGCGACTGGATGTGGGGTTGCGTCTCCAAAAACATACGGGGAAGAAGGACGAGGGTCTGAGAAGTGGGATTTGTCGTGCTGAGCAGAAGAAGAGGCTGAGGGCTGCTGGTCTGAGGAAAGACGATAGGGCCTGTAAGAATGGGCGGCATGAAGAGACGGGTCAGTGATAGAGCCTCTTCTTTGATTCTGGAGAAAATCGAGGGAGGCGAGAGAGACGGCGGGGGAGAGTCTCTGCTCGCTGTTGGTGTTGTCCATTATGCTGTGGGAAGAGGTCGGGAGTCGAGGTTGAGTTGGAACATTAGTGTCCAAGTGAATTATGGGTCCCTCGCATGCAAATACCAAATTCGGTTATATTGCTCACGTAAGTAACCAAATACATCCATCCACGTTACAATCACGCTCCATCCACGATATTAAACATCACATCCCTCCGTGCTTCCTCCGTCAATGCGATCGTCCGCACATAGCCACTCCGAGCACTGTTCCGTGTTGCTCGTCCAACCTTGTTTGCCTTTCTTTGCAACATGTCTTTCTCTTCTTCAATGTCCTCTGCTATCACCATCTGTCGCACGTACGGCATGTATTCTAACCATAGCGACCCATTTCCCCGAGTCCACACCGCCGTTGGACATATTTCCCGTAGCACTCTCTTTTCTCGTTCCAGGGTCTCCTTCTTTCGATCTTCACATCTCTTGGCTATAGCGTCATCTTCTTTCGTGGCGACGTCAAGCAGCCTGCAAGAAACCTCGACAGCAGCACATATTATGTCTGACTGTCGATCATGTTGTCCAAATTCGAGCCTGTCTTTCGCGTGGATGTCATATAGTATCGTGTGCCCTATTTCGTCGTTTTCCGAGGGTAAATAACTAGACAACTCGTCAGTCTTTTTTTTTGTTAGTAACCATATGCAATTATATAAATAAATAAAAGAATTCATACCACGATATAATCAACCGCGTTTTGCATAAGATTTCCATCAAGGTAGGATAGGAAATCGATCCTCTGCACGAATTTTGGTTCCGATCTCTTCTGCTGCAGCACTGTAGTTGAAGAACTTTTGGTTCCGATTCCCTCGGAGAAAGCCCGAGGTGCAGTTGTTGAGCATTTCACTTGAAGTGAATTTATCGCTCGGCGAAGGTCAGGCCTCAGCGTTACAAATTTATCACCTGAGTGGGAATACACCTTTGAGGCACCATCCCGCTCAATACTGTACCCTTCAGCTAAACAAAGTGCTTGAAGGTAAGACGTAGCAACATCCACAGGGCACGGTAAGAAATGGATGATATTTTGCAGAGGCAATTCAGATATCGGAACCAAAGATATATCTAAATAAAGTGAGTATAAAATATTTCATGCAAATCTTTATTTACCCACCATTGCATGTACAAATCACAGGTCGCTTGCAGTCTTTTATGATTCTAGTGACGGTTGTCCAAAAGTTCACGTCATCTTTGAAGAGAATATCCACTTCTTCGAGCAGAACCAAAGATTGTCGAATCGGTTTAATCTTATTACTCGGCTGCTCCAACTCATTATCCACTTCAGGCATGTCTTTGGAACTAGGCTTTTTGCGAGGAGAATATGCTGGTTGAAAATTGTCCGCAGATGGATTATCTTCGCCGTTCGACTGCACATCATTCTTTTTCGAAAGAAATGACTTTAGGACGTCTGCATTTTTTTGGAGAACGAGATGGTTCTTTCCGACTTCACCAATAAGGTTATCGACATTAGAACCATTGCGCCGTCCTACGCCCGGATAAACTTCAAAGACGTCCCAGCCAAGTTCTTCTGCACATGCGTAAACACTCGCCGTTTTGCCAGACCCTGACGGGCCTGAGAGTAGTATAGTGTTATGTAGTTGGCCGAGATCGTCTTCTGTGGAATCATTGAGGAGAAGTGGATCAACGCGAGTTACGGAAGACTGGGAACTCGCGGGAACCTCGGATAGGACTTCTCCAAACTCGTCTAATTCTTCATAGTCGACCTCGACCTCAGACTCGTCACTATAAGCGATCCAACTGTCGTCTTCCTCGTCAGAGTCAAGACGGGTTTTTTTCCTGTGTTTGTCAACCGTTCGAATGACCCGGGAGCGTTTAGTTCCCCTGCTAGATTGTTTAGATTTACCTTTAAGAGAATTAGTTTGTTGTACATCCATGGGATTTTGATCAGTATTATGCTCGAACTGTAGCTCGAGAGCATGAAGCCAATTTCGAAGATATATCGCGCTCTTCTCGTTACCAAGAACTTCTTGAGCACAAGACGGTCGCCACTTCTCTGCCCATGGGCGGCGTGATGTTGGCCAATTTTCTGAGCAACCATTGACAAGTCGTGAAATGGCTGGGTGATTTGAAACGTGTTCCTCCGGTATATCAGTAGCCAGGATTTTCTCGGGGGTATCAGATATCCGATGTACCCAAGTTTTCGCAGGTGGTTCTTGTTGGACGGTCTCCTGTCGTTTTAAAAATCCATAGCCTTCTCTGACATCTACTGGATTCTCTGGCTTCTTCGAGGGTCTTTTTAAGAAAGGTAATTCGTGTCCAGGGATCGAGGTTTGAGGTCCTCTGACGTGCTGCGATTCTTTGTTTGGGAATGGGGCAGACTGAGCCACTGAAATAGGTTTTGACGTTCTGGTGTGCGCTAACTGCGCAGGTGGCGTACCCAGTTTCGGCTTTGACATAAAAAAAGGATGAATAGGTTTGTTGATATCTTGAGATGTAGAAGAGACTTTGATGGGGGAGGAAACAATAACGATTGGCTCATCCTGCGTGCTCCCTTTGGCCTTCACGTTTTTCTTTTTGGATCTTTCGTCTCGACCAGGTGGTGGTTGTGGGAGTATACCAGTAGTTTCCTCATCTATAATCGTGATAGATGGACTCCGTCTTTCTGGCACAGGTTCTTTCTTGGGAATATCTTCCCCAGCGTCGACATCAATAGCCTCGGTTAAATCAATTAAAGATTTGTCGACCATAGTTTTGGGGTCCACCGGAGAAGAGTCGACCACGAGATAATCCGGTTTGGATAGCATAATCGATTTATCCGCAGGAGCGATAGAAGTACCATCACCTGCCAGTGTCATAATAGGACCCTGAGGCAAGACTTGAGGTTCCACTGGGACCACATGAGAAGCATTCTTCGACGTGAAAGAGCGAAACAGAGTCGTTTGCTTTAAGGGTGCCTTAGACTACATTATGGGATGAAATAACCATAGCAAACCTCGAGAAGAGGGTACGACTCACTGAGGAAGCCTGAGTTTTCGTCGCACTGTTTTTTCGACTTCCTGGAGCCATTCCGGACTGAAGCTCGTAGCTTTCGAGTAGAGTAATAAATGAAGGCTATAGAGACGTGTCCTAAACTTTAGGTAGATTTGGCGAGACTTTTTGACACGGTTGTGGAGGCGATAGTTGTCACGAATCGTGGGCAAGACGGGCAAGACGCGTCTCAATTTCCGCCAGTCACGGGGTTGACGCGTTAATCGGCCAAATCCGAACCAATGAACGCGATGATCTGGCTCTTCCCTTTATTACTCAAGTACTCACTCGTTACATATATAATCCAAGAAAGAAAAACTCAAACCACCGTGATATTTAACAATGTGCAACAATTTTCTAGAATCCGCGAAATGGATCTCAAATGAATATAGAGGTAGCTCACTGCCATCTTCCTGAAGACGTGACTAATTTTCTTCAGATCTGAATGGTACCACAATCGAAGTCCTGGAGCAGCCCCCATCATCTGTCGAGTTTGCAAGATTGGTGCATATTTCTCGTCCAGTCATAATCAAAGGCAATCAGATTTATATTGATGCCTCTCAACTCATTCTGACTTTCTCAAGGCTTTCAGTTCTCTGCGTTGTCTTCTTGGACCGATGAATATCTCAAACAAAGGATGGGAACCAGAGAAATATCAGTAGCAGTGACTCCTAATGGGTGCGAGATGATCACTACTGCAGAAGAATTGCATTCATAAAGAATCAAGACTCGCAGATGCAATCACCCCGGGTCCTGATGGAAAGCATTACTTCGTTGAACCGTGCATCGAAAAGATGACTATCGAGGCGCTACTTGCATCACTTCCCGACTCAGGTGAGTTGCTTTTTAAATTTTATACATATTAATCCTCACTTGTTGATCTAGAGAGAGAAGTTCATTACCTCCAGTCACAAAATGGTAATTTATTTTCATCGGCATCATTTGAAAACCCGCCAGACAAAGCCAGTGATTCGGAATTCGAGCCTTTACTCGGAGACGTGCCGAAAGAAATACCATGGTTCTCAGAAACGCTGGGTATAGTGTAAAAATAATAAAATGACGTACGAACTTGACAAATCCCTCCTAGGACAGCACCCAGATGCGGTCAACATATGGATTGGGAACGAAAAAAGTGTAACAAGCATGCATAGTGGTTCGTCATTTGCATTACCAAGATTACTACAATATCATTGATTTGTGCTCAGATCCATATGAGAATTTTTATACGGTCGTTCGTGGGGAAAAAGATTTCTTTCTTTTGCCACCCACAGATTCGTGGTGTTTGAAAGGTGCCAAGTCTCGCCTCTTAAGCTTATACAGCACGCGTCTAACCTATCTATGCAATATAAGAACGCTTATATCCACACGCATACTACTCTCGCCAATCTGGTACCAGAATATTAGAAATTCTTCCATCCGGACCAGATATGCCTCATGTACGGTGGTCATCTATTCCGGATCCTGCTCTACCAGGCGCTCTTCCGGAAGAAATCACGCCTATCAGAATAAAATTACGAGCTGGAGAATCTTTATATCTCCCTGTGGGGTGGTGGCACTACGTTCGCCAATCCGGGTTGACTATTGCATTGAACTGGTGGTATGATGCAGAAATGAGAGGAATGACTTGGGCGATACTTAATTTCCTACGAAATGTAACTCCCATTACCGAAGGAAATTAAGTCGACTCAATGCATCTTAAGTTGTTTTTTTACAACAAATAAGAGAATCTCCAAGTTTGAGTTTACTTATCTTTGCCATGCAAAAGTTCTCTCGCCTTTTCAAGCAATACCGAGGTGTCGATCTCTTCCGGGCCGACTATCCCGCGAAGTCACCGAGATGTCACGTCACAATAATTTCTTTCCAGGGACTTGGTCTGTAATTTGTACACTGCTTGCTTAATTTACGAATTCTTTCTCTTCCCTCGAAAATGGCCAAAGACAAGTCCGAAAAGCAAGACAAAAAGAGGAAGGAAGTGTCAGAGGCTGCCGAAGATGTCGACATGGGCGATGACACGGTTGAGAAGGTGCATTCGACTGAATTTTTGGCAACTTAGGACTGAACTTTTTCTGGAACAGTCACCCAAAAAAGTCAAGAAGGAGAAAGATGAGGTTGTCATTGCCGTAGAGGATCTATCACCTATTGCCCACCCACTGGCCCAAAAGAAACTGGTGAAGAAGCTGCATAAAACCATCAAAAAAGGTTCATTCCGTTTGCATGTCTCATGGTTTACAATCTAACGTCCATGGTAGCTTCCAAAGCGCGTCAAGTGAAGCGCGGTGTTAAGGAAGTTGTCAAAGGCATTAGAAAGGGAGAGAAAGGGTATGCTTACATTTACATCCTGCAAGAAAGATTTCTGACATCGGTTTAGACTTCTTATTCTTGCTGCTGATATCAACCCTATTGATATCATCTCGCACCTTCCCGTCATGAGTGAAGAGGCACAAATACCTTATATTTTCGTCACTTCCAAGGAAGAACTTGGCCATGCGAGCTCAACGAAACGACCGACGAGCTGTGTCATGATTTGTCCAAACCAGAAACGGCGTACGAAGAAAAAGGATGGCCAGGTAGACGAGAAGGACGAGGATTACAAGGAGCTTTACGAAGAATGCTACCGAGAGGTGGAAAAGCTCGATACAAAAGTTGTTTTCTAAAGTCTTTTGATACCTTTTTCTTCTTAGTGTATAGTACTTCATTCCTTCTCATTTTCTGTGCGATAAACATAAGTCGAGAGGTCGACACCATATGCATGTTATTTATCTGGGTATCCGCTGCTTTGAGCTGATGGCCATTGGGCTAATCCCCAACGACGGTGGAATAATATTTTCGCACGATCTTTCCCAGGTTTTTGATACACTAAATTTATGCCGAGTACCCGACCTTGACCCACGTCTCTACTTTCCACGTATTCGGATATCATTCCTTTCCTTGTTACCACTATGCCAGCACCTAAAACTAAATCCGCGTCCACCGCCAATGGAACTGCAAAGGGAAAGACCCCTTCTACCAGTGGGACCGCAACCCCTGTCACTGAGAAGGACACGTCGGAGAACTTGGCCTCGTTCGCTGGTGGAAGACCAGACAAAAAAGTGTATGATGCTGAGCAAACAAGGATTAAATCGGAAATAGATGCACTCCAAGCAAAACTGGTACGTCCGAGCCTATTTCCAATATGTATTACAGAAAATAACGAAATAACGTCAGAGTGTTGTTCGTGACAAAATCGCCACTGCCACGAAATCTGGCGGCCCTGGAAATGACCGACAGAAAGCTCTTCGCGCTGAACTCGATGCTATTCGTGATCAACAATCTTCGAACAAGAATAGCAGAGGGAAGCAATTGGATCAAATCAAGGCTCTCCAAGATACTATTCAGAAAAAGGTACGCCATTACGCACTGTCACTTCGCCGAAATAGTTTTCTGAAGAATCTTGTTTTTTATGTTTTCAGATCAAAGATTTGCAAGCCGCCAAATCTAAGATTCCTTACAGAAACACCGCAGAAGTCGACACGCAAATTAAGTGCGTATCGTATTTTTGTGAAGCGAGTAATTTGTTAATTAGTATTTCAGAAATTTGGAAAAGCAAATAGACTCTGGCAACCTAAAACTTGCGGACGAGAAACGGGCTCTCCAGGAGGTCAGCTCGTTGAAGAGGAACCGTAGGGTTGTCGAAGGCTTCCAGGCAGAGCAGGATTTCATCGACGCTGAGCGTCAGAAAATTGACGATCTTCGCAAGGAACTCGATGACCCCGCTGCTAAAGCTATCTCTGACCGCTACGAGGCTATTCAGGCAGAATTAACTGAATTGAAGAAGGAAAGTGACGAAGCTTACCAGGGTCGCTCCAAACTATTCGAAGAGCGCGATAACATTCAGAACAAACTAAAGACTCTATTTGACGAGAAGCGCGAGTCTGTTTCCCGTTATCGAGAAGCCAACGACCGCTACTGGGCCAAGGTTAATGAAGACCGCGCCAGGCGCGCCGAGAGAGCACGAGCTCAACGTGCTGAAGAAGAGGCGCAGAAGAAGAAGGATCTCGCTGAGCGTCTTCTTGAAGAAGCTCAAGCACCTGCCTTCCAGGCCCAAATCGAGGATTGCCAGACCCTTATCGATTTCTTCTCCGGTAAATCAACCAATGTCTCGTTTAAGTCAACGACATCTCTTCCCGCTAGGGCAGAGGTCGCAGGTGTACCAAAACTAGAACTCCGACAGGTCGAGGAAGTGCCCGAAGGTCTTGTCGCTCGAAAAAAGAAGGGCGAGGAGGATAACACCTACTTCATTGCCTCCAAGAAGAATAAAAACGTTGGTAACAACAAAAAGACAACTCCAGCTCCCAAAGCCAACGGAAACGGTAATGCCGCAAGCGCAGAAGCGTTCAACGCACCTCTGCCAACACTCACCGCTTTGCTCTCCATGTCGATTCTCCCTCCTGCTTCGAAAGCCGACGTGCCTCGCCTCATTGAAGATCTGAACACCAAGAAACTCTGGTTCGAAGCTAACCAGAATCGCGTAACGGCCGAAAATATTGCAAAAGCTCAAGCAGAAATCAAACGCTTGACAAAGGACGACTCCTCGGAAACTCCTGTCGTTGCTGCTGAAATTCCTGCTGAACCAAAACCTACACCATTGTCCGGTCCTTTATCAGAGCCAGTATCGAGTGAAGGTGTTGTCGAAGAGCTGGAAGTCGTTAAGGAGGAGCAAGAGACCGCTTCTTCTTGAATTAACCCCTTTTTTATAGAGTTTTTTTAATCAAAACGAATATTAGTGTCCTTTTTTACTTCAGATTATCCCCTTTCTTATCTAACACGCATTTCATTCATTGGTTTTGACGGAAAGATAAATTAAATAAAAAAGTGGATTTGAGCGAGGAGATATAAGTAAGTATATCAAACAAAATCCATGGGGAAACATACTCAGTATACAGTTACTAAAGACAAGAACGAAGAGAAGAGACTGAAAAATCGATACAGATAGGCGGTACTATGAAACAAGGTGGGAATAACACGAGACCCCGAATACTGCGAGACCAGCAACATAACAAGAAAGTACGAAACGAAACGAAAGTTCGGACCCAAGGACAAGAAAAAGGAAAGAAACCAACAAGATACATCATGCCGTAGATTGTTGCTCCAATTTTACAGGCTCTGATTCGTGTTCAGACTCGCTGGCCGGTGTAGATGCGCTGAGTCCGAGTTCCTGGGGGTTAAAACTCGAAACATCAAACGTGTTTCCTGACCCATTGAAGTCGGAGAAGGACAATCCACTTTGGTGATGGCCAGAACCCAGGCCGTCATCTTGCGCCGCTGACGTGTCCATGTAGGACATGGAGGTGTAAGCATCCGGGTTGAATGTTGCACCACTGGGGTCTAAGGAACCCGATCCAAACGAATCGTGTTGAAGAGCGGCCAGCATGCTCGATGTGGTTGGTGTGTGGGCCATCAAATGTTGAGAACGTCCATCCATCGAGCCGAAGCTTTCCTGGCCGGCCATAGGAGATAACGAGAAAAATTGTTGCTGGATGACCGGTTCCACGGATGCTGCTACTGAATTGGTGGAAAGAGCGACGCTCCTGAGAACGTTGACTGCGATCCAATCACTAGAAAGACAAAAAAAAAAGATGAACAAAAAATCAAAAGGAGGCTGTACATGTCAATTACTTACTCGAGGAAGAGTTTCAGTATCTGGAAGGCGCCGAAAGCTGGGTCGCTGCGGATCGTCTGCATAAAATTAGTCATTGATTGTTAGATGATAAAAAGAAAAAAATAGAACTCACTAGATCTCTCATTACTTGACTTGTAACATATCCCCATCTAATGAGAACGCTGCGTGAACTCATTGTCCCTCTTTCCTCTTGCCCAGAATGGTTTGCATTACGACTGCTTCCCATCAATCGTTCGCAACATTTATCCGCCCAACTCATTACCTCGCGTACGGGTTCGTTGGTCTTCGAAAGACTGTCCAAAACTGACACAAATTCGACCTCAAGGAGTTGCACCAAATCCTCGTGACGGCAGTTGCAAACTAGGGCAGATTGGTTGCGAACAGACTCGAAATCAACTTTTTGCCAAGATCTGCGCATCTCAGCCAACTGTTTCTGATTTGTTAAAACAGTGTTGAGAGCTTGCGTCACTTGATAAATATCCAGGTATCGCACTAGAAAATGTAATAGCGCATGAATTACAAATAACCGGGAACGGCAAAAATATAATGCGACGTACAGACAAGATGTCCGAAACGGGCTCCGAGTTCGACTTTTGGTTCGACGAATGTATTGCCGTAGTTCTCAAGAGC
>Ga0247779_1001063_pt1 | contig 13982 bp, 17 predicted proteins | sample UWRJL221509R5_FD_179925 | JGI IMG/M metagenome (GOLD analysis project Ga0247779, IMG submission 179925) | Plant litter microbial communities from Arlington Agricultural Research Station in Wisconsin, United States - UWRJ-L221-509R-5 | ecosystem: Environmental > Terrestrial > Plant litter >...
CGTCATTTACCAATTTATCCCCTTTGGAATGAAATGATTATAGACACCCAAACCTCCTTGTTACGTTTCCCATTAAAAATATTCGCTTCCGGCATATACGCATTTCCACCATTGTAAAGAGCCTTAATTCAGAATATGTAATGTTGTCTCCACTTGAGTAGTACTAGTAATGTAATTACACATACATCCTGCACGACGTGACTAGTTGACTAATTACCAGACACCATTCACGGAGTCCGCGTCGGACTGGTTTCAGCCCTGGGCGCTGAGCGTTTCCAGGGTTCTACGGAGCCGCAGAGCACACATTACCTGTATATACCAAGCGCGCGAGCGGTTGGCTTACTGGTTCCGTCCTAGTCGTAGAGAACAAGAACACATGGTTTTCACTGGGCGCATGTATAAAGTTAAAAGGCTAAGCGCTTGAATTATCCAAAATACGTTGTAACAGATCCTTATATACAAGATTGGGGTCGGAACCTTCTATGTGCCAAGAAAGGAAAACCCAAGGTTGGGGATGAAAGTAAAAGCTACACGAATACGATGAGAATATGAGTGTAAATATATACAATACGAAGCGATGAATAATAATAATACTGAGGAGGGAGAGCACCGTCCGTGTATGCATGTATGATATGAGTGGCGACGTAATTACAGAAATATTGCATATACTACAATGGTAAAAAAATACAAACAAGAAAAGAAAGTCCCCGACATATGCGTGTGTGTAAGAGATACCAAACTAGAGTTCCCAATCAATACCGTATTTCTAAGAAAAATGCCATCGTCAAACACGATAGGTGTACAAGAAAGGAAATTGACCATGAAGAGTATAAAAATGAAAATAAAGGGCGGCATAATATAAATGTATGTGGATTTTTTGGGGGGGCTGCAGAGGCGACATAAAGGACGGCACTGATCTGTGGGAAGAATGCAGGTGGTGGGCGAATAGATGCCTACTCGTCCATATTCGCATTGAATCTGTTGTTGTGAAAGCTGCGAGCTGATAGCTCGCATTCGGATCTCGCATAGACAACCATTCCAATTATTGAGAGGCGGTGCTCGCAGCGAGCATGGTCATAGGTGGGCTTGAACTTCCTGGCGTCTTGGCTGGTTTGGGCGATTCGATCGTAGGAGCCTTAGGCCACGTCACCGTGAGCATCCCATCTAGGATACTAGCAGTCACATCTGAATCCTAAAATGAATGACAAAGAAAAAGAAAGGAAGTCGAGTCAGTTGATTGTTGTATGCCCAAAAGAGAAATATAGGAAATGGAGAGGGGAATGAGACGAGTCACTTCGTTGCTTACCTTAATGCCTTTGGGAACAGGAATGGCTCGGTGGAAGGCACCAAAACGGAGCTCTTGGACAGGGGTTGTAATATGAGGGAGGTCTTCTTTCTTGACTTGCGTAGCCTCTTCAGAAGACGCGTCAGTGGCTGCGGATAATTTATTATCCGTATCCGATGAGGGCTTGAGATAAGGTGACTTTCTTTCGCCTTTGACAATAAGATGGCCGTTGTGAATCTGCAGAGTCATGTTCTCAGTCTTCATTCCGGGAACTTCGAAGATAGCGAGATATTTCGAGGAGGAGGGATCGTCAATGAGATCCATTCTGTATGAACAAAGGCGTTGTCAGACAATAAGTTCAAAAAGATAGTAATGTATGATTACGTACCGAGGTATGTAGCGATAAGGATGTGGTAGAGTTGTAGGAACCACTACACGAAGCCGCCCCGTTTGAATAGCATGTAGGCATTTCATATCAGCTGCTTTGTTAACAGCACGCATAAAGAAGGGATTTCGATAAAGTTCTTGAGCGTAGGGAGAGGCATTTCGTATCCTGGCCTCCATCCTGGTCTCTGGGGTGGTCTTGCGGCTCATGGTGTATTGTACGGGTTAGTGGGATTTATAGACTGAGTGCATGAAAGAGGAGCAGCTTTTATATGTGGCGCTAAAACCGGTACGAGCCAGAGTCATTCGAGATAGCCGATGGATCACACCGAGTCAGATCTAGGTCTGAGTGTGGATGTTTGTGTACGCGTACGAATCGGGCATGGATTTACGAAGATCCTATCCAGACACGGCCGGTGGATTGTCCATCTCGGAAGCCACTTCCGCGTGAATATGACATTGGACCGACGTCGGATTCGGTTAATCTCTTGGAGTACACTCAGCATCTGAAAGAATAGCCTGATGAGGCTGTGCGCCGAAGAATATCGTACCCAGAAGGTCACCGAATCATGTACTGCCAAAAGAAAATGACCAAGAAATTGTTGGTAAGGCGCTTGAATTATTCAGAATAACCGGGACATGCGAAGAGCAGTGTATTATACGACGCATCCGTGGACGGTAAGAGTGAAAGTCCAGTGGAGACCATCCGTCAGCTTCTTTGTTTGGTTCTGCGCAGTTTGCCAAGCATGTTGTACGTAAAGAGTCACATGCACACGGTGTGACATACTCCACGAAACAACACACTAGTAGTTTCTGAACTTTGAACGCCAAACTTCCATCGTCATACTGCGCTTCAACATATTACGAGCACCGCCATGTCCAAGGTGGTATTTGGTACGTTAGCATTATTCTTTGTACCGACTCTCCACTCATTTTCACATGCCACGCAGTTGGGAATGTCCCCTACAATATGACCGAAGACCAACTTGTGGGGATTTTTAGATCAGTTGGACAGGTTGTTGCTTTTAGGTTCGTATTTTCGTCTGCAATACCGGAGGATGCAGCTAAATAAATACTTTTATGAACGTAGATTGGTCTTTGATAGAGACACTGCGAAGCCTAAAGGTTATGGCTTTTGCGAATTTGCTGGTACTTGATTTTTCTTTCCTTCAATTTATGTAGTTTGTGCACTTCTCTAACCGCGAATCCCCCATAATCCATCGTCTCAAATCCTCAAACGTGTGCCATCCTCAAATTGTGAATTATTTTGCGTGAACATCCTCAAATCCACTCAAATGACGACAATCAAAATCTTATCAATTCCATTAACCACACTGGTTGAATGCGTGAATCCCGATCTATTGTGACAATTGTTGCTCTTGACTCGACCCATCAATGACTTTCCCATTGTTCTCTTAATTCGTGCCGCAAATTATAATCATCGTTTTCCAAAATGTCAACCACCCGTGTGCCCCCCCGTGTGCCCGTGCGATAATGCTCTCAATAGATCATGAAACTGCTCTATCAGCTGTGCGCAATCTCAACAATACTGACTGCGGTGGTCGACCTCTTCGAATTGACCTCGCAGACTCCGACCCATTTCTTGAAGGCAAGACTACTGTGAAAGGAGAGATATTAGATGGCGGCTATCCTGGCCCATCTGAGCGTTCCCACTGGCGGGGAGGGTCAAGTCGTTCGAACGATCCAGACGCATTTCTTGCCAATGTTCCACCCGGAAAACAAGTCCCTAGTGGCACTACTGTCCTTGACAGTATCAGCCGTACCCTTGCAAGTATGCCACCTGGCCAGCTAATGGAAGTGTTGGCGCAAATGAAAGTGTGTTTTCTCTTTCTTCATAGATAGGCTTTGCTAGATATTGAATAATGTCTGTTCACAGGCCTTTGTTATCACCCATCCTGACCAAGCTCGCACACTGCTCATCAAACACCCTCAACTATCTTATGCACTTTTCCAGGCTCTATTACTGAATAGAATTGTTGACCAAAATATTCTAGAAAGAATGCTAGCTTCTTCTCGAGGTTCTGCGCCTGTTGCTCCCATCCAACCTCCTATTCCTCAAGCTGCTCCGCCTCTCGCAAACAGGCCACCCATGCCAGCCTTGCCTCCACATTTACAACAGTACCCGCCTTTCCCGCCTCAAGGTTTGCAACATCCTCAGCCCATGCAACCAATTGCACCCATGCAGATGTCTACTCCTCCGCCCTCCGCCATGTTCCCTCAACATCAAGCACAGCATGCGCCTCCAATGCCTCCCCCTGCCCAGAACTACTACAGACCTCCACCCCCTCAGGTTCCCGTACAGGCTCCTCCTGTGGCACAACAGCAAAAGCAGGCGATTGCAGCCAACCCAGACATCAGCGAAGCGCAGCGGGTAAATATTCTTTTTCTTACGTTCTTCACGGCGATTTATTTCTGACTCCGTACAGGCGATGCTTAACCAAGTGTTCAGCATGACTCAAGAACAAATCGATGCACTAGCCGAAACTGAGAGATCTGCGATCATGCAAATAGTAAGCACGCCGTGTGAAGCCCTTTTTTCTTTCTTTACTGACAAGGCACATCAGCGAAACCAACCGTGGTTACTCTCAGGACAAACCGAGTAGATTTTTGTATGTAGTATACTCATGTTTCTATACGTTATGAACCTTTTTGAACTATACAATGATGTCGGATAAAATCTTATCTTATCACCAAGAAATTAAAAAAAGTGAATTTTATTTTTTCCGCGCGCGGTGGCAATTTGGTACCCGTTGACCTTTTTCGCGTGACTCGATTCGATCGATTTTGAATGCTCGCTCTGAGTCGAATCCAGCCATTTCTTCCTCGATTACACCGTGTAAGATTCTCGTCTTGCCACGTCGTATCGTCTTATCGGAACCTTATATCCCGTCCACCATCGTCCAGAGCGTTTGCTATGGCTCACCCGACTGCATCCTCTTCACAGCCTGTGCAGATCCCAGCATTGGACAGTCCCCATGCAGGCGATGCTAAGAAACCCAAAGATAAAAAACCGAAAGCTTCATCAGAGTCTGGGCACCCATTGGAGGTATGTGTTGTCATTATCGATCTCACCAGCTATACTGTGTATGACGGATCGTTTTCGTGATTGGGTTGGCCGATGATCAGCTGCAACCTGCACCAGAGTTCTTCGATCATCGTTTGAAAATCTTCAACGAACTCAAGGCGGAATACGATGCGTTCGTAGCAGGTATATGCCGTGTTATTGCATATAATACACTGTACCATGCTCATACGACTGTCCAGCTCAACCCAGAGAAGAAATCACCGTCACCATGCCCGATGGTTCTGAGAGGAAAGCAAAGAGTTGGGAAACGAGTCCGATGGATGTCGCAAAAGAAGTGTCAAAGAGCTTGTCTGAACGTATCGTCATCGCTAAGGTACGCCAATTTTTTTATTCATCCCAGTCGCGACCTTACGACGTGTTTTTTTTTGTTAACCAGGTCGACGGTACCTTGTGGGATTTGGAACGACCTCTTGAGAAATCATGTAAACTGGAATTGCTCGATTTTGAACATCCTGAAGGCAAGAAGGTGTTCTGGCATTCATCGGCTCACGTTCTGGGAGAAGCGTCTGAACGTCACTATGGCTGCCATTTGTGCTTGGGTCCTCCTACGGATGATGGTTTCTTCTATGAGATGGCTACTGACAGGTATCTATTTCTTTATTAATGTTCTTGGAAGAAGATGCTTACAGTGACATAGGCCTGTTACCAATGCCGACTACCCTGCTCTGGAGAAAGTTTCTGAAATGGCCATCAAGGAGAAGCAGAAGTTCGAACGATTGGTAGTGTCAAAGGAAAAACTCCTTGAGATGTTCAACGTCAGTAGTTCTGGGTGTTTCAAATTCGTCTTTCCGTGATGTCTAACGCTCTTCATACCGTAGTACAACAAGTACAAGAAATATCTCATCGAGACCAAAGTTCCCGATGGCACTTCGACTACCGTTTACCGCTGTGGTCCTATGGTTGATCTTTGCGTTGGCCCTCATATTCCTCACACCGGAAAGATCAAGGCTTTCATGGTCACCAAGGTGCGGCCGATAACTTTCTATTTCTGTTGTACCGACTCATATCTTATCAATAATAGAACTCTGCTTCGTATTTCCTCGGAGACTCCAACAATGACTCCCTCCAACGTATCTACGGTATCTCCTTCCCAGACAAGAAACAACTATCCGAGTACAAGGCTTTCCTTGCCGAGGCTGCTAAACGTGATCACCGAAAGATCGGAAAGGAGCAGGAGCTATTCTTCTTCAATGACCTGAGTCCTGGTAGTTGCTTCTTCCTGCCCCACGGAACAAGGATCTATAACGCTTTAGTCGAACTTATGCGCGTAAGCACCTCTTTGTAATGATATACTGACTTTGACTGACTCCGGCCCTCTGTAGAGTGAATACTTTAAGCGTGGTTACCAGGAAGGTGAATCTACTCGCGTCTTTTTTCTCTTTTTCTACGGTCTAATGACTAAAATACTCTAGTCATCTCGCCAAATATGTACAACAGCAAGCTTTGGGAGACTTCCGGACACTGGCAGAATTACAAGGACGATATGTTTACCCTTGATGTCGAGAAGGAGAAATGGGCATTGAAGCCCATGAACTGCCCCGGACATTGCTTGATCTTCGATTCTCGTGATCGCAGTTACAAGGAACTCCCTATCCGAATGGCTGAGTTCGGTATTATCCATCGTAATGAAGCCAGCGGCGCGCTGACTGGGTTGACCCGTGTGAGGAGATTCGTTCAGGATGACACCCATGTTTTCTGCATGCCATCACAGGTAAGCTTGCAAACTTGATCAACTAATTTTTCAGTGCATTTGACGCGTCTCTTTCTTTCTTCCTACAGCTCGAGGATGAGATTAGCGCACTCTTCGACTTCATGCAACATATATACGGATTATTCGGATTCGAATTTCATCTTGAGCTTTCCACCCGCCCAGATAATTATCTCGGGACAATTGAGACTTGGAATGTCGCAGAAGATGTCAGTGGCGCTTTTTGATCTCGTAATTTGTGTTTACTAATTAATCCTTTGCTGCCTTTTAATAGCAACTTACACAAGCGCTTAACAAACATTACCCTGGAAAATGGGAGTTGAACCCAGGAGATGGCGCTTTCTACGGCCCGAAGATTGATATCACCATTCGTGATGCTTTACGCCGCTCGTTCCAGTGCGCCACCATCCAACTCGACTTCCAGCTGCCCGAGCGCTTCAACCTGAGATACCGCTCCTCAGATGAATCTGTCATGCCCAGGCCCGTCATTATCCACCGTGCCATCCTTGGCAGTCTTGAGCGATTCATAGCTATTATCACGGAACACTTTGCTGGAAAATGGTGCGTTGCATCTTCTTTATGTTCCAACTATGACCAGAGTTCAGGAATGTAGAAACTATATGACAACTAACTTGGGAAAACTTTACTTGTTTAGGCCATTCTGGATCTCGCCAAGACAAATTTTAGTTATTCCCGTCGCTGCTCCTTATGTTAGTTGTGTTTATGCTTTTTATAACCTTCCTCCTCCGTTGATCGCTTTTTTTCCTGTGCTACTTTTTTATAGAAAGAATACGCGGCAGAGATCACAGATCGCTTGAATTCTCTTGGGCTGTTCGCTGACGTTGACAATGGCGAAAATACTTTACCCAAGAAGATCAGAAACGGCGAAATTGCGCAATACAACTTTATCCTGGGTACGTGTGTTTCCTTTTGTTATTGTTACTTTGATATTCGTTGTTTTCTTCTTTTCGAGGCTGTGGTTAACGCAATTATTCTTTTCCGCAGTTGTTGGTCAAGAGGAACTCGATGCCCGCTCTGTGAACGTTCGTAACCGCGACGACATTGGCACGAAAGCCAAGGGCGAGATGGTTGCATTAGACACCGTCGTACAGCAATTCGTGGATCTTAGGAAGTCACGCAGCCTACAAAACAAACTTGTATGAATAGATAGACTTACACAGCATACTTTGGCCTATTTTTATTTGTCGTCCCATTTGTTTCGAACTATTTTGAAAATAATCCCAAAAACATATTCTGGATGAGTCACTACTGTATTTTTTATACTTTAAAATGTGGATTCATTAGGCTGCGTATGTGAACAAGCATGGACACTGATAAAACTGCCCTGCCAACCATCCCACCTTCAACACGCATTCCCATAAGATACAAGTCAACTCTGTTTTCCAAGAAGTTCAGCAGCTCCTTTCTGTCATCGACTTCCCCACTTATAGGAAGGTAGAAAGGGCTATCAAATTAAAGCGAGTATTGAAAGTCTGCATATTCCCAATCGATAATAGCATTGATTTTGAGGGTACCTTCATCGACAAGGATTTTGTACTGCGAAAGGTCGTTGTGGCAGAAATGATACTCTGGGTTTTCTGCTTCTCAGAGGCCCTGAAGGCATCATCACATCTCTGACCAGTCTGAATGGGATATACTATGTTGGATCCCGATTTTCTGGAAAGCGATCGTTTGAAAGAAAGAGATTGTTTCATAGTGTGTATTGTTGATTTGGATTAAGTACTCGGATGATGAGTATGCCGGTGATACGAACTATAAGAACAAGGAAAGATATTCCGCTTGAGTTCCGCGGGGGGAAGCTATATGATGCATAAAACCCTAAGTGTAATTTCTATTATCTCGACCGGAGTGACGTACATGCCTTCAGCGCGCCACAGCGTGTACTGAGTATCATGGCTTTTACAATTAATGATTTGGATCACGAAAAGCTTCATGACATTGCTTGATAGGAATAGGCGCCAATTGGGCGCCAATCATACTACACCTAGCTATGAGCTATATTTGTACTGGTTACCACTTTTCGGGTGGAGATACCACCTCATAATCGATAGATATATGTCTATATTTTGCAGCTTTTGTCGCCATCTTCTGCTGTCAGTTATCCACACACTCCAGGGTTGCGCGCGTTATTCGCGGTGAGGCGTCTGAATGCGTTCGCTTGGTTCTCTATGAATGTTTCCGTTCCCCGTCGTCAGAGTAGCCAAATTACTCTAGCCTGTCATTATTCATCCTTTCGATGCCACAGCTTCATTATTCATTGCCGCCAATCAGCACCTTCTCAACCACGTTATTCATCTCCGTCTGTTTGTTTTATGACTCCATCCTTATCCATTGCCACTCTCAGAGGGCGTCAGCATGCCGGTGGCAAGGGCCGCCTTGTCAGCTAGCTCCATTGTCTAGTAATATGTGCGCGAACGTGGAAACTCACTTGGGTCCACCCCAATTTAGTGGAAACAGAAGTTGGAAATAGTGGACTGCGCCGGAAAACGGTCCTGTTTACACTTACCAGTGCAAAGTGTAGTCCACTTACTAAATAAAACCATAAAAATGATTATAAGTACATGTAAAATTACATTATCTATATATGAAAGCATCCAAAGAGTGAAAGGTATAAGACTGCGGAATAGTAAAGCAATTACGGCGACAATGGTATGTATTTTTAAAAGGCACTGCTATCCGTAGAAGACCAATTACGAGGTGGAGTCGACCTGCTCTACTCTCCAAATCTTGATCATGCCCGTACGATCACCACTCACGATGCCCCCTCGGAATGGTGAATCTATGCAAGCAAGGGCAGTTATGACATCTCGATGGTTATTCAGTAAATTCTGCTGGCTGTGTGTAATCAGAGATATCCTCTGAGGCGGCCGATTGGCAGAGCTGCTAGCGGGTTGTGGTGGCCATGTTTCGACAAAAGACGTTGCGCCATGGTCGTTCGAAGTTAGTGTACTATGTAAAGAATTAGTCAATAATAGACAAACTGTGCTGAGAAAACAATACCTGTAAGATGGTTTCTCATAGTCGTTTTCGACACCACTAAGCACACTAGTGCGGTCAAATTTGCCCAAGTCCCATAGACGAATCTTCCCGTCGTCAGAGCCACTAAGTAAGAAACCACGACTAGGTCGGGAGGAATTAGGATCTAGTTGACTGAACTCGGACCTTGGGGCAGTTGAATGACCACCAAAATCTGATCCTACCACCAAAGCACGTATGTCAGATGTCGGCGGCTGAAGTCCTTCGTCTTTTAGCCGGCGATCGCTATCTTCCTTTTGTTGTCGTGATCTTACGAGAGCTGCTATGGCTGCGGCGGGAGACGTCTCTGCTTCTACCCCTATTATGTCTCGAGGTTCAGGTATAGGATCGGTGGCGGAACCTATGCGCGTGGTAAAACTCTCTACAAGCATAGCCTTCTCGATATCCCACACTTCTATCAGGTGCCCAGATGGTCGATCTGTGCTTCTCTTGGGAGATTCAAGGGTGACAACTATCCATTTGCCGCGACCTTTAGAGGGGTGGATGTGACATTGATATATTCTTGAGGATTTTCCGGAGGATGCCGCACCGGCGTGCCAACTTCGAATTAGCAGACCAAATCGTTTGTCCCACAGCGTAAGTATTCCAGTCGATGTGCCAACAACAATCCATGCCCTTTTCTTATCGATACACAGAGAGGTGATGGGACCATAGTGCCGCGGATTTTCCATGGTTTGGAGTACTTTCATTGTTCTCAGATCCATCACAGTAATGTTGGAGTGAGTGGTAGCATATACCAGATTTGAAGAAGCATCTAATGCGAAAATGCGAAAGATTAGTCAGTCAACTAAATATCTTTACGTAGATGAAATTACTTGCCTGTGTTATAGTGGGTCATACACGTTATATACTCGCCTGCGTTCTCTACTCTGTGCTCACGAATTACCTGCAATTTGTTGTATTTGGGTAAAGTTCCACTCTGAGTTATATGCACTCGAACGACATGTAAGCTCCCATCCTCTGCAGCACTAGCAAAGCAGTGCACGCCCTCCAATATGCATACACATTTGACTTTAGCATGGTGCTGACCATACGTATGTCGAGGCTTGCTGGTGACATTCCGTTCTAATCTAGCGGTGTCCCATATCTTTACTGTTTTATCGTCTGAAGTGGAAACAAAAAACACATGATCAGGCGAAACAGCGAAGCCTGTGATCGCTTCATTGTGAGATGAGATATTGGCGATGAGGTTGGCTTCCATGCGCTTGTTGCTAGCATCGCGCATCGAGAAACTGGGTCTTGTTGGATTACGACGACGTACTGGACCATCGTGTACCCTGGGGCCAAAGTCCTGCTGCAATTCGCGGTTATTATCCAAGTAAAGGTTCTCGAGCAGATTGCTGATGCCCGGTTCTTGTCCGTCTATTTGAAGAAGAAAGACGTAAGCATAGGGAACAAACGACGTTTGCAATACTTTACCGTAGGTTGAAATCGCTATAGAAGATGGATGACGATGAGTTCGAGGTGGCCTCAATGTCGTCGACATAGACATCGGAGACGTCCTTCCTGATTCATCAGGTGAACCTTCAGAACGAATCTGGAAGTGCGCTTCAAGCAGACCGATGGCATTCGCTCGGGAAGATCCTACTGCAGGAGCAGCTTTCTGACCGTCTGTGCTGCCAACATGCAACCGGCTGGTGGGCCTGAACGATATTGAATTTGTGGTAGATACGATGGATTCCGTTGGGCTTGGCGGTCGGTCGGTCACTGGACTTACAGCCGCAGATAGCGAAGTAGTCGACGAATTAGTTGCGGGCGATAAGGCATTTCGAGAATCTCGAGGAGTATTTGCCACACTCAGGGAAGATGCGGATGCGTTGATAGTCGCCAACCTCCTTCGTAAGTCTTCAAACGGTGCTCCAGTAACAGAGTCGCCTGCATTCGACGTTTTGGCAGGACGTGGGCTTAGCAAAGGAGTCCGAGATAAAGAAGTTGCGGTCGACTTTCGTGAGGAGATCGACATGCGGGACGACCGAGCAGCAATATCACTGTTCCTTGCCTTCAGGAAGACTGTTTGCGGTACGACGCCAAGTTTTTGCAATTCGATGTCACCAGTTACCTTCAAGTTCTTCCCCGTGTCAGGTTCGTAATTAAGCCGGGAAGCAAAGCTCGAGGTTGCATTTGCTAGTTTGAGGATATAATCCCGCAGGGCAAGCAATTTGTTTTCATCGCTACTAGTCATTCCTAACTGCTGCAACTTGGTCAGATGGATTTCGTCACTGCCGAGGAAACAATGAATAGGTGTTAATCCCTACAGAGAAATGTCAAGGTAGGCACTCACTCTTCTGACCGATTCTTTGTGATACCAGCAGTGCCGTTCTTACGCATGGATATCACACTCTCCCGAGGCGATTCGACCTTGTTTGTAACCCTTCTGGTGCCACGCCAAAAAGCTGATTTGTCAGCCTTCATAGCCCATTGGACGGCTGCATCGAGTATTTGTCGTGGAAGCTAGGAAGATGTTAGAAACAGAAGCTATTATATCAAATGGTATAAACATACTGGAGGTTTCATTGCGCCAAGCAGACTCTGTTCATCGATTTTCTCGATGTCACACTTGAGGAAGTGTCGTAAGGACGGGTACAAGATGCACCAAATATCGCTCGGCGGAAGACATTGTGCTGCCGAGGTGATAAACGCAGCAGCACCTGAATTATGTCGTTAGCAACTACAGGCAATAATTACTTAGGCCATTTTCTAACCTTGTCTAATCCAGATATTAGGATGATACAAAAATCCCAAAGTCGCACTCATCAACTCCCATATCCGCATTTTTTGGAACAGTCCCAGTTCACACAAGCTTGTGAGAGCTACTAAGACCTTGGCCACAACAGATTCTTCAACGTCTATAACATGTGCCATGAGTGAGATGCCATTCCACCCTTACCACAAGCTCTTACCAGATAATGCTTGTACCATCAAAGGTAAAATATACTCTTCTAAACTCCTACCGCCAGCACAAGCAGCCACGTCGACTATACTTTCAAAGAACGCGTAACGTAGAAGCCAGTCCCTGTCGTTAAGATAGGTGATCATATGGCTGAGTAACACATCATTCGTTTTCTGTCTTCCCAAGAAGATGCATAATGAAGATATGTCATGAAGCACTGAACGCTTGACGATGCTCGACGAGTCCATGAGAAGGGCGGAAAGGTGCTCCTGTATGTGACCTTGTAATTCTTGCATACTCGCATCGTAAGACACCTGGAGTAAAGACATAGATCAGGGTCACAACCCTACTATATCCATGTTATAACGTACCTCGAAATTAGCGTTTTCATATTCGTGGGCTTCTGGAGATATTTTGAAGGCACCATGAGCTCTGAGAGCTTGCCCCATTTCCATGTATCGGACAGCCGTGTCGGCTAGTTGAACGATACACTGAGCATAAGTGCATCTCACCGATACCTCGGGATCTTGAACGAGGTGTTTGATATTCGGGATAATATATTCCGGAAAAATAGAAACATTGGAGGGAGTGATGACTGTAACAAGCATCAGCTATACAAATGTCAGCTGGATGAAACCGCACAAGATGCATAAAAAACCTCACGATTTGCATAAGGGTACGTAGGGCAGCCGAGCGGACGATAGCTGCTTCATCATTAAGGAGTTCAATGATATAGGGGACCATACGGTCCAGTTTGGCTTCGTCAGTCAAGTGGCATGCTAAGGCTAAGAAGACATCGAGCGCTCGCAATTTGGAACTCGGGAGAGTACAATTCCTGACGTTTGCGGTTACCAAGGCTAATATTATAAGAGCTGGACCATCTAGAAGGGTTCACGTCAGCCATTTTCTCTTTCTGAATGTTATCCTGTGTATGTTCACCTTCATTAGCTGCCGTACTGCGTCCGTGGAGAGCACCTCGTAAACTCGAGTCTCGATTAGGTATATGAAGTTCGACTGGTAATATATCCTATAGCAGAAGACTGTCAGTCAACTAACTTCTTAATGCGAAAGAAGGCGAAAATTCACCTGGAATGGTCTTGCATTCGTATTCACAGATGGCATATATTCAACTTTAACGTCCATCTCAAGATCGGAGTTAGTCTCCGGCAATATGTATGGTTCTATGCTCTCATAATCCGCCCATATCCGCTCCAGTCGATGATCGGAATCATTGGGTAGTGGGTCAGGTTTACCTTCTATCGCCCCACCGACATTGGGGCTCATTGTACTTGAAGAGTTAGGCCGAAGGTTGCTCGAGACAGAGGGTGGAATAGGGATCTGCGCAGTCGTGGATGGTGCCGAGGGGTTGGAAAGTAAAGTCTCATTGGATAGCTCGTTAATAGAGGAGACATAATTGTGGAGGAAGGAGTAAAAGGACTCGGGGAAGACAGCGCCTCTTGACGTATGCAGTAATGAGTCGAACGTAGGACGCTCAGCTGGGTCGAGATTAATCATTGATTTGATGAGGTTCTATTGCCATGGTTGAGCAGAA
>Ga0247779_1001064_pt1 | contig 13967 bp, 13 predicted proteins | sample UWRJL221509R5_FD_179925 | JGI IMG/M metagenome (GOLD analysis project Ga0247779, IMG submission 179925) | Plant litter microbial communities from Arlington Agricultural Research Station in Wisconsin, United States - UWRJ-L221-509R-5 | ecosystem: Environmental > Terrestrial > Plant litter >...
CCGTGTTCTGTTCACTGTAAGGCCAAAATAAAATATATCAAATCAAAATTCCCACGCCTTGAACATGGATGATTTTGAGAAATTGCATTATTTCCGACGATATATCCTACATTGTATCTTTTGTAGTAAGTTTATACATAATTACAACGTGTAAACACCGAAATATAAAAATATTTTGAATTTTACAACCCACATAAGCGTGCCAAGCGTGGCACGCTTCTGCACGCCGGCACGCTCGGTGCACGCTTGCCACGCAAAAAAACCAATGCCCGGAGAGGAAGGATAAGGGAAAGAGGAGGAGGAACGAATCAGAAGATATCGACGAATTTGAGGAGGAAATCTGGGGCAATCCAAGTCCTAGGGAGATTTTTCGTACCATACGTCAAGCTTCCCCTCCAGCTTCAGAACCAGTGGCCGGACCCTCCAGATTACCACTGGAAAGCGAGTTAATGCCTTCCATACCTCCAACCTTCCCTCTCCCTTCTCCATCTACAAGAAGGAACGATTATACAGGTGGCATCAATGGCGAACTCGACGCCGATCTTTCTTACTTGCTTGCACTTCCATTCCCGTCTGAACAGGACTGGTTTTTAGACCCCGAGGTAGACGTCAATTATTCAGGATCACAGTTACGACGAGATGGAAGCACTGGTGGACACGTCTTCCAGAATCAGGGGGACGATGATAACATGGTACGCTCTTAATTGTGGTTTAATTTACTAACCTGCTTAAAAAATTCACTTCCACATTACAGATGGATCATAACGCGGCCGTGGACCAAGGTGAAGCTCGACGTGCCGCTTCACCTATTGATTACTATGGGCAGGGTCAATCCGTCCAAAACTTCTTCCAGAAATCCTTCGTCGCGTATGATTGGACTCAACGCTTTCAGAATCGTCAACGAGACCTATACTTGCCCATCCGCGAGCAACAGGAAGAAGATACGTTTGTGATACGTAGAGATACATCGTTTGATGAAGGGGAGATGCACGAGGGTGCTCCAGCATATCCTGCCCATGTTCCGTACCTTGATCCTCGAATTCCATCACCACCTCTTGCAACTACGCAAGAGAACCAAAGGGCGTACGTGATTCCAGACGACATGTGTGCATTTTTGGACTCGTACAATGACCCCAACGTGCCAAGTACGAGCTCTGCTCCAATCTATCCGACAAGCGACGATCATATGCTTGCAAATTGCTCAGATGCATCAGGTATTTCGCAGGATTCCAAATGGGAGAATGGTGATGCCAATGATTCGACGCATTTTAGTCATCATAATCGACCAGCACCGTCTTGTATTCCTATAGAGTATCTGTAACACTACTTTATTCCTGCATTTATAAAGTTAATATGCGACATTTGTACAATTTATCAAACACCATAATTACTTTCTCGTCACCGCTACTTCGCTTTAAAACTTGTATGTACCCTTATGTTGTACGTCAAAATATCCTGAATTATGGGTAATTATATGAATTCTTGTCCTTTATTAGTACCAGGCACGCTCGTCATCGAAGGAGGAAACGTTAAAAAAACTGGGAAGAAAATCGATCCCTTCCTGTGCCCGATTTGGTAAGTGATCTTCGGCCCGGATGAAATTTGATGGGCAGATTTGCCACGTCAAAATTTCAGCTCGTCCACCGCTACCACCACCACCACCTCGTCCTGTCGCCTGGGCGTTTCAAACCAGGTATCGTCAGTGCTTGCTTCTGTTACCTGCTGAACCCGCTGGACGATGATTACTTCCCACACAATGCTCCCCATCACACATACGCGTCCGTCCATATTACACCAATGACTCGATAAAACGCCTGGTATATTTCTGGCAGCCTCTCAACGCCTTTATTAACTGGCGACGTATGATTATATTCAGGGAGAGTGTTGAGAAAGAGAACAACCAGCGTATGCTACGAATTCCACGATGCGTTCACCGACAAGTTCGTCCATCCATCCACCTGGAATATGACATCCCTTGCAGTCGTGTGGATTATTAGATCTTACTGCTTCTCGGATGACGAGTCCTACTCCCACCGTGGTCTGTTTACTCTGGTGGCTGTTTCCAAAGCCTCACTCACAAACTTTACTCTGAAGGGCTCCACCGCGGTAGAAGTTATAAAGGCACGCCAACATAATGACTTGCATAGGCGAATTTTCGGGTGACCTCTTCCTGGTTTTCTGGAACTTCTCGTATAGTTCATTCTCGAGCACTGGTGGCCGATGATTCTCCTCATGCTCCCCCTCTTCTGATTCCTCGCACAAGTCCTCAAACCCTCATTGATACACTGGTCCTTTTCTTTAGATATCAGTCCATTCAGTGTTTTGAAACCAAACAACGTATAGTATGACGTTGTTGATCTATGGAAGCACCGCACATACCTTTCGATAATCTATATGACGCCGTCAAGTTTCTGGATGGATAGATTCTGTTGGGGTGACATATCTGCTTCGCGTACTGGCGATGCTATCACCCTACACCTTCATTTTTGACATTATTCATTCGCTGATGTGCCAGTCAAGAAAAACGAACAAGTGCGTTCTTAATTGTCATTAATATTCGACGTTGATCTTTACTCCGGTTTTAGCTCCCTTCCGCACTCCTTGGTGTCGTCTATATGATTCTTGGTGGTATGCTTAAACCTTTAATGGCCAGTCTTTCCACCATTCCCCATCCTTTCCACTATGCATGCTTGGGTATCTTTCGCGTGATAATACACACTAGAATTCTGTCTCTGCGGTGTATCGTCGGTTTTTATCTGACAAAATGGCAAATCACGTTCAAGCCGGTCGTCCAGATTCGGACCGTTCTATCTAGACTAATAAGACGTGGTACGTTCCACTTTAACTTCATTTTAATTCTACAAGACGCGCCTTTCTTGCTATCCATCCATAACCGTGTCGTATATTTCGTCAGCTCGTAATATTAGTCGCGTTATTTATGTGCCGGAATGTATTTTAAATTCGTATACATGACAAATAATTTTCCGACTTTCGCTTCACTACAAAAATTAAATTAAATACTATATATATATTATAGATAAAGGGCACAGAACTGGAATAATCATAACAACACCAACAGAACACAAGATAACTCAGACCAAAGGTTGCATATCAGTTATGTACGTGTGAGTCGAACCACTCATTATATTTCTGCATGCCAGAAGCTGGCAAACCGAGATCCCTTTCAGCGTCAATAAGACTCGAGTCGATGGGATTGAAGTTGAACTTGGAATTATCGCTTTGTTGTTGATGCAAAGTGTTCCCTGTATCGTTCCGGCCGTAATACAGGGTATTCTAGGGGTATCCCTGCATTGAGACGATAGGTTGACCAAAAAGAGCCGTGAACTGGTCTTGGAAGATCGCGCTGGAGACGTAAAGGTCGCTTAAATCGATCTTCTCGTCTCTTTCCCGGTGATCGTTGGCCATGCTCGACTCGGAGGGCTCATTCTCATGGGCCCAGTTTTCGCCATCAACAATGGGAGAATCCAATTTCTCATCCTTTTTCGAACTTTCACCTTTCTTCTGTGGTCGATACTTGTAATCTGGATACATACGATTGTGTTCCCGTTTTTTCTCCTGGGCCGCCCGTACGAATCGTAATCGGACCTCCGGAGCCTCCTTGCTCCAGAGTCTTGAGATTATCTTTGAAGCCTCGTGCTGTTTTCTTTTCCCCTGTCCGAGCTCTGATGGAGGCAGCTGGGGGAGCTTCCATTTCCGGTATAATATCCAAGCATTCTGTGGTCTTGGTGGCTGTCCTGAGCGGGAAGCCTTATTGCTTGATACTCGGTCAGTTCTTGCTACCGGCATATTGAAAGAAAAGGTAGGGAACTTAGAAGATTAGACAGACCTCCAGGTATAATGCCACCCAAAGGGAGACGCGTTGCGCTTTTTATAGTGTTCCTGTTATTGTTTATTTACATTAGGCCACAATGTAGGGGAGTGTGGACAAATGTGCCACATGACGTGTCAGTTCTAGGAGCCTGTGGCAGGGCGCATTGTCTTGCTGGATGTGAAATAGAGCTACGTTCAATGCGAACGTTAGTTAGAGAGTCCTCATGGCTGGCCATTGTATATGGACATGCTTTGTACGTTCTAGGAGCCTGTGGTAGATATCATTGTTTATCTCATATCTCCGTTCAAGTTGAACGCTCGTTAAAGAGTCTTCATGGCTGACCATTTGAAATGAATGAGCGCTCTATACATATGTATGTTTGAATGACCATTTTAATTTTTGAAGGACCCCACTGTACTATTCAGATATGACGCATAATGGTTGCCATACCTATCACGTTATTCACACAATGAGCTCTCCAGAACGGTATATAACGTTGAGCTATATCGCTAGCTGGAAGCATCAACTTTCTCCACGATACAATTCGCAGAGACAGCTTGTCCCTTCCTTTCAAGCCCAGCACTCGCAATCTTCATCACATTTTATCACCATGGGCACTCACACACGCCCAGATTTATTGGACCTTTGGAATCGCTTACACAGAGCCTCACTTCGAGCATTGTTAACCAATATTTCGCATCAAGATATTCGGACCTTTTGTCCATCCTTAGAGCTCTGGAGCCCATAGCAGATCCAGGTCTCGTACTGCGCCCGTTCTGCCCGTCGAGCGGCACTCGGTTCTGATGCTTGAGAACCTCAAGAAACTCATCCTACCACTCCTCTTACTGCCGTGCTGAGTATGCAGAGTACATTCTGCGGGCAGGGGCGTTGAAAGTAGTGGAAGCGATTCACTTTGATTTAAACATAGTTCATGGTCTACTAAAACGCCGCGAAAATCACGAAATCAGGTTTATGCATCTCGTTAACGGTTCCATACTACGTGACCATCTCACTCGAAAAGGAAACACGCGTTGCATTATCGTGCTTGGGAGCATTGAATCGAGTGGCAAATCGTCGCCTACATGGCTACATGTACGCTTTGAGAATTTTCACACTGTAGGGTATCCACCCTACTTACGGCCGGAAACTTGCTATTTCGACATTCCTACGACCAAACGACAAGCAACGCAGCAATCACCTTTATGCTCGGTGATCGACCGCACGCGTGGCCGAAGTGATGCGCATCAAAATACGCATCACACTAGTTTCGGACTTGGTAATATATTTTGATTTCATTAATTTCGTGCTCGACGACCGGTGTTCATACAATATCGCCCCATTTCTTATATCTAAACATCTATATGATACTTTGTCTTATTCTATATATTTCTCCGAGCCTTCTAGCTCGTTTCAACTCCCCCAACAAATTTATTTTATTTACAATCTTGGGTACCAGCACAGTAGTAAAATAGGTATAAATACTTAGACTATTGCTCTGTACCTCCCCAGTGAAATAGACACGAAATTTATTTACTCACCATCGTCCTGATTCATTCGTCATTGTCTTGCATCGCTCCACCATCGTTTCTCATGTCCTGCTCGTCGTTTTGATCACTTTCCTTTCTTTTCCTTTCCCTTGCTCACCAACACCATCCCAATCACCTCGGATTAGAGCCCCGAGACGATTCCGTCTCGTCTCAACTTTCTTTTGAACTCAAACGACTTACCATCGTTTCAACACCCAGTTTAAGTAGCGCATTTCGTATTAATTGCAGTGCATGGTCAAATTACTGCGTCGGAATATCCCTTGTGTACGCCGTTGTGGGCCCTATAAAATGGGCCCATCCTCAGCGTCTATCGGTGTTTGTATCTCCTGTCATTCCCATTATTCACTCACCAACTTCCGCTCAACACTACTTCAATAAATTATAAAGACGACTTCACAATGACCTCTTCCCAGGAGCATGCCTTGATAGGTAATACCGCGAAAATGCAGAAAATGTACGTTCTACTTAAGTCTCTACTCATCTGCAACAACCTGACGACGATTCGACTATCACAGAATAAAGTCAAGAAACAGTTCATCACCGAAGAAAGTCAAGTCGCACTCAAGTGAGGGGTCTATTGGTATATCCCCATTAACTAAATCCAGGGTGAGGAAGAGTGTTCAATTTGCAGGGATGCAGCTTCCACAAGGAGTGGCACTCCCCGTGACTGCGCTCGGGTCACAGCACGGTATATACGACATTTTGAACATAAAAAGTTGTCCGGGAACGGATAGTTTACTTTCTGATGCGTTCAGGAGCGCCATCATGCTTGAAGACGACTTGTTCGATTCACCTACGGAAGATAATCTACAGACACCCGGGTCATCTTCAACCAATACATCTGCGCAAGACGTTGACGTTAGTCTTGCAGAGAGCCTTAATAAGAGTCTTTATATTGACGTCGAGGATGGTGATGTCCATATAAATTGAGGTTCCGTTTCCAATCTTAGATAGAAAGTTACTCATTCCCGGTCATACCTTCATGTTAAACTATGTTGACTAATATTTCAATTTTATTTATTTATTTATTGACAGAGAAGGCAGTGTCGTCTGGTTTAAGATGCACTGGTCAAACAAGATTTAAGGATTCCATTTCGAAAGTCATCTTTTCTATCATTCTTATCTCAGGAATATAACCGAAGTAAACTATTTTACTACGTATAAACACAGTAACAATGACATGAAACTGGGCGTCCACAATTCAAGATGCCGAAATTGCCGAACATCGAACTGATGACATCAACCATCGGAGATTGAACAATTTGATCCCAGATTTGCCACGTCAAACGACGCCCATGCCTTTTTCCTTGTTCCCTCACCGCCAACTCCAGCCCATCGATCATCATCGACACTTTTCCTTTAAAATTGCATTGGATCTTCGATGCATGACCTCTATTGACCGTTTTCCAACTCCATCGTTCGTCATAATGCTCCCCTGCCCGTGGTACCATTCTAGAGGATCCGCTTTATTGGCCAGCGAATTGATATCAAGTTTGCGATCCGTGGGGGCTCTTCTTGAAATCGAAGCTGATAACGGTGCATGGATTGATGTATCTGTGGAGGGAAATTGGAATAGCCGCTTACCTGGGGAAATATTGCGTGTGAGGGTTGGAAATTCTACCATGTACGTCTGGTACGCCGCATTTTGGTAAACTAAGAGCACTAATTCATTCGTATATTTCGCTCAGATCGAGATCTACTACTTCCCAACTGTCCGTTTCTCCCTTCCTTGTACACAATCGCCTCAGGTCTCTGTTATTGCTTCGCATTGTCCAGGCGTGCTGTCAATCATCCATCGCCGAGATTTCGATCGAATTTCCCTTCGATCCGTCCGGTTTGGCGCTCGAACTGTATGTTTAACTCCGCCGAGCAGGACAGTCCTACGATTCCTTAACGCTACCTTTGCGTCAACACCTGCACTGGACCTGGTTATCCACGTCCCTGTGTTTTGTTTTCGTGGACCCTACCTTACCAACGTCTTACTGTGACCCTTGCCATCTCGCCTACTCTGGTGTTATGCTCTAATGGATGGACCAGCGCATGAATTTCTGGGTGACCTATAAGGCGCTCAAAGTTCCAGGAGACCGATGTTGAAGACGGGACATGGTCAGCGTCTGTCATACTTGCAAATGGTGTTTCTACGGTTCTGAACAGCTTACACAGGTCGCCCTCGATGCTATTGCATTCACTTGTTAATGAGACTCCGTTTGACTTAAACTGCGAATCTTTCTTCCCTCGTAAGTTCTAGTTTTTCCACGCCGATCCGAAATCTTGTGAGGATTTCCGTGGTCTTTCTTTTTGCTTCTACTACCTGATAATACCAGTAATTGACAGTTCGGGTCTCCTAAGCGGGCATTAACCCATGCAGGATGTTTTGACCCTCGCTTTTCATGTGGATAATCGAGCGTTCAGCACATCGCTACGCCTGCTCCTATTCATTTTTCAGTTTTCAGTTTTGGTCATACGGTTTCTAAGAGATATGCCATTCGCCTATCATTCAACACTGTCGTTTAGGCTAAAATTTGGCAAATATCAGCTAAGTCTATGTCTTCCGACTAATTATAAGTAGTACTGTCTGTAATCAATTCTCGCGTCGTCCAATTCAGAATGTCATGTTCGTGCTCTGAAGTCCCTCCGAATATGTTGCTGCCTTCCGTATTAAAAGGATATAACGGTGTGAAACATTACTTGTGGTTAGGGAATACGCCATCTTCGACGTAAAGCTATGACTCAGTTGAGCGTCACTCATTCAGAAACGTCCAGCGAGTCGGACTGTGACACAGGTAATTTGGCATTATTATGGGCTTCAAAAGATGATTGTGGCAAGACGATCCTCACGGATCTCACACCACGTCCAATTAGATAATTAGGTGTATTTTACTGAATAGGCTACTATACTACCACAGAGTATCATTAAGTACATCAACCTGTATGTGTAGCCAGTACACAAATAAATTATTGGGACTGCTCAATGTTTGGCACTATCAGTCCACATATCTGTGGGCACACATCTTTTAGCGTGATCCGGGAGCGAGCATCAGAGTCACACGAGCGATACACTTAGAATACTCGCATCAATGAAGAAATTATTGTTGAGATGGATTATATGACAAAAAAAGGAGAAAAACAACAATCATTTAATGTACAACGAGGTTTATACTCCGTCAGTCACACAAATCAGGGAGGCTCGAGCGAGATGTGCGCGCTCGCTCGACTCTCGCGTACTAGCGTTTGACTGTCCTCCTTGCAATATCATAGAACTCCTTCACATACGCAATGTCTTCCTCGATGGTCCTTTTTGCCGCATAATACATAGGTTCATCCTAATAGCATCAACGTTAACAAGATGAAAAAAATTAAGGGGTAGATAAATATCGTGCATACCGTGAGTAAAATGCGATCGTCATAGGCACCGTAGGGTACTTCATCGCAGTTTTCTGGGATGTCGTACTTCTTGTATATCGACCCATAGTGTCCCTCCAGACAATCAAGGTACCCGTTATTGCGCTCCTCGCCCAAGTATGGACGTTCTTCCAGTACGTGTGCACCTTCTCGATGTACCACTTCAAATATTCGCCTGTTCTTGCTCTTGATAATGCCTGGTATCGATGGTGTACTCGTGGAGCTGGGGGACGGCTGAAAAAGGGTGGGGAAATACATTAGTATCTCAATGGTGACCATGATATCGAAAGGGGGAGTACCTGGCTGGCCTCAACCATCTCAACGTCAGCTACGGAGATAATTTCTGACTCGCAACTCGAGAGAGGTGTGATATCAGAGCTTCCATACTGACCGAAGCTCCGCGTATGCTGTGCCTCCATCTCATATCTGCGTTTAACTCGTCTAGCCTCATTCTGCTTCTCGTTCTTCCTCTTCCTCTTTCCTGCTTCCTCGGGAGTCTCAACCTTGACACCCAACACCACTTGCTTCGCAGTCAGACCCCTCCTGGCTTTCTTTATCGGCTCATACTTGTATTCAGGATACAATCGCTTATGCTCCAACGCAACCTGTGTCGCCCGCTTCTCGTACGATACCTTGACTGGATGGTCTAGGGGCATACTTTTCCATGTTGGTGCAATCTCGCGCGATTGCATCCCTTCGAGTATCATATCCTGCCGATATAGCAAGAAGCAGTTCATTGGTCGCTTGATTTTTGAATCGTCATCTCGATGATTGGACGGAGAGCCGTTGGCTCTCTTTTTGGACGAACGGTGAGTTGTGCACTTCATGATTAGAAAGGCGACGAAGAGCTAGGGTAGGAGGAGAAGGCGTGGAGGAAAAGAAGAAGAAGGAAAGGTAGGGAGGGATGAGAGGAAGAACACGAATTTTGACTGCCCCAGTGAAACGGCATCTTATATCACCTTCGCCACTTGGCCACTCCAACGCATTGCAGTACAATGTGCGCCACGATGATTATTCATTGTTATCAGCCAATGCTTTTCATTGTGATTATTCCATGCATTATGTCGAGGAAAGGTAGACCAAAAATTTAATGGTCATGGATCCATTCACAAGATAGCATTAGATACGGTTCGCACCGGACTACAAGGAAGGCTTGCGACATCGGGACGAAAGCGTGCCTATCGGTGACCAGTCAAATGCGAATGGTAAAGCGGTCTTCCGGGATGTATGTTGGGCGGTCTAAGAGACAGCGGAAGATTGGCTGCTGAAGGGAGTCGGATGCGCTTGAGCCGAGGAGGTCTGATGAAAAGGATGTTGGTGGTTGTCGATGTGGGCCAAATAATCAAACCCTGCTGATTGTGGTTAGTGCATGCAGTCAGCGTATCCCGGTAGATTAAAGCTCACCTGTTCAATTTTGAAGGGGTCCAAGTTCCAGTTCCAGCTCCAGTCCTCCGTTTGTTCGTTCAATTCATTGAGAAGCATGTGATGACGAATGTCGAAGGACATGAGGAGGCACGTGTGACCTTCCAAGAGAGATTGGGCAAGTTATCTTGATGTGAAATATGGAGGCTAGGTGTGCGATAGCTCGTAGAGAACTATAAACATAGAGGTATTGCATTATGATAGGTGCCGCTTGCAGCGACGGTCTGGGAAAGGAAATTTCTAGATCGAGTACTGCCGCAGTGAGAGCGAGGAATTAGCTGGATACTCTGTCGCTACCAATGAGCCTAATGGTTTTATACGACTTCAGATTATAATTGCTAGCTCATTACAATAACGCTGATTTTAAATCAATACCATCGATAAGAGAATCAATACCAAATATGATCGTCACCAAGCGCAGTATCACAAGTCCAAGACGAACATCTATGTATTTGGACCGGGGTAATAAATGCGTAAACAAAAGGGTTTTGCCGATTATCTCAACCTCGAGTAAGCCCTAGAGAATCAGCCAACGTGTACCGTATATCATATAATTAGAGGCGGAAGAACTTTCTATTATCATTATCAATATCCTACATTTATCGGAAAAATATATACAAAAGCTGATGCGATATCGATATCTTACCACGCCATCTTTTGGATTTATGCATAGATTAATCATCGCCAAGTACATCGATAAAAGAGTCTTTTGTTAGGGTGCAATATAGCTGCACGTATAAATAGATGTGTAAGTGGTCGAGCAATATCTATTCACCGAAGAATCCCGCGTCTACACAATCAACTTCCAAATCGACGACTGACGAAGCCACTCTGCCTTCCACTTAAATGATGCATCGGCTGCATGCGCTCACGACCGACGTTATTTCACATCAGGATAACCTTCATAGGACCTTTCCTTGAGCCCATCTCGTACGTGGTCAATCATGGAATATATGCAACGAGATATCCTGACGATAACCACAATAAACATGTCCTCACATAGGCCGACGCCGTATAATCGCCCTGTACCTGGGTTGACGAGTGTACGAATCAGTAGACAGCCGACAGCAGCAAGGCCGTACGAAATGCGCAGAGAGATTATTGATACAAAGGGAAAGTGGAAGGCGAGGGACGAGACGGATGAATACAGTTACGAGGGTGAGAAATTCAATGGAATTCACCAGAGTAGCCTCAACCTAAATATTGGATCACAGTACGGAATATACGACATTTTGAACATAAAAGGTTGTCCGGGAACGGATAGTCTACTTTCCGATGCGTTCAGGAGCGTCGTCAGCCTCGAAGACGACTTGTTTGACTGACCTACGGAAGACAGTACACAGACACCCGGGTCATCTTCAACCAACACATCTGCGCAAGACGTTGACGCTACCCTGGCAGACAGCCTTAGTAAGAGCCTTCATATTGACGTCGAAGGTGGTGATGTCCATATGCATTGAGGTTATGTGTCCATTCTTAGATAGTTACTCATTATCGGTCTTACCTTCATGTTATACTACGTTGACTAATATTTTATATTTATCTATTTACTCTTAGAGAAGGCGGAGTTGTCTGGTTTAAGATGCACTGGTCACACAAGATTTGAGGATTCTTATTTCACGAATCCAAACTATTTTACTACATATAAGCAGAGTATTAATGACGCGAAACTGGGGGACCTCAACTTTGAAATTACATGACAATTTTTCGGCCCACGAGGCTAACCAGATCTCGCAAAAGCCCGTGATGCCGAAATTGCCGAACGTCGACTTGATGTCATTACCTTTTGGAGATTGAACATTTGATCCCAGATTTGCCACGTCAAACGACGCCAATGCCAATGCTTTTTCCTTGTTCCTTCCCCACCAGCGCCAGCCCATGGATCCAGGGAATCATCCATCGTCGATCAATCGATCATTGTTGATGATCTCCCCCTCAAATCACTTTGGATCTCTAATGCATGACCTCGAGTGACCACTTTTCCAACGCCCTCGTGCGTCAAAATGGACCCCGGCCTGCGTATCGTTCAACAAGTTCCGGGTCATTGGCTAGCTGATCGATATCGAATTCGCAAACCGTAGGGGCTCCTCTTAAAAATGAACGTGCCAAGTGTGTATTGATGGATGTATCAGCGGAGGAAAATAGGAAAAGTCGCTTACTTGGGCAAATATTGCGTGTGTGGGCTGGGAATTTTACCATGTACGTCTAGTACGCAGCAATTCAGTAAACTAATTCATCCCTATTCTTTTGCTCAGATCAAGATCTACGACCCCCTACTTTCTTTTTGTCTCTTCATTGTACACGATCGCCGCCGATCTCTCCTACTGCTTGCTCTGTATTGTTCAGGCGCGCTCTCACTCATCTATGTTCGAGATTTCGATCGATTTTCATCGATTTTCCCGTCGATCCCTTTGATTTGGCATTCTATCTCTATGTTTAACTCCGCCGGGCAGGACAGTCCCTCGACTCCTTAACGCTACCTGGCATCCTGTGCGTCAAACCCTGCATTGATTTTCCTGGACCTGGTTATCCACGTTCCTGTGTTTTGTTTCTGTGGACACCACCCTACCAACGCCCTACCGTGTCTCTTGTCATTTCGCTTCAACCTTGGTGTTATTCTCTAATGGATGGACCAGCGTATCATCTTTTAGGCGACCTATAAGGTGTTCAAAGGTCCCGAAGACTAATGCAAAGACATGAAGACGGGATATGGTCAACATCTGTCATACTTGTAGGTTGCATTTCAGCGAACTTGTGTCATTTGTGCATTCGCTACGGATATAGGTCGCCTTCGATGGTAGCATCTTCATCTTTGAATGACAAACCGTTTTCCTGAAACTGCGATTTCCTCCCTCATAAGTTCTGGTCTTTCCACGGTGCTCCGAAATCTTGTGAGGATTTCCATTGTTTTTCTTTTTGCTTCTATGCTTGATATCATATAATACCGGTAATTGACATTTCGGGTCTCTTAATGTGCCATTTCACTCGTGCCACCTATTCATGGGCTATCGAATCGTAGACCTTGAGTCTGTTTAAGCCCTATTCATCTCCCGCTTTTGCTTTAGTCAAAATTCGTTGTATGTGAACTCATCAATGCGTCTTTGATATAACAGGCTGAAGCCAACTTACATGCTGAGGATACAAATAGCGCTCGACGTGTTTGTTTTGAACTCCCCAGAACAATCCTATCACTGCCCCATTGCTTCTTGATACTCAACCGTGGAACTCGGTGATATCCTCGCTCGTAAATCACATTTCTATCGTTGTCTTATGAGATTATGAGCTCGTTTAACAGCCAAACGTCCTCCTCCATCTCGTCGTCTTCCAAAAGGAGTCATGCAACTGTCTTCGATGGGGACGAGATGTCTCAAATGCCACCGCAAAAGCGACAGCGCCAGAACTACAATCATCAAGTACCTGACCCAGACCCACTCGGAAGACGATCCCTTGGGGGAATTTTCCATCTTTCTTTGGATTTTCCATCCCCAAGCACGACTGAAACGATGAGTATTCGTTTGAGTTCGTGTAAGATGGGGTGAGACGAGACAAAATCGTCTCGGGGTTCTAATCCGAGGGATGTTGGATGGTGTTGGTGAGGAAGGGAAGGGAAATGGAAGGGAAATGATCAAAGCGACGCGAGAGACATATAAGACGACGACGAGACAATTTTAGATGACAAGGGCTAATAAAACGATGGTGAGCTCAATAGATCTCGTGTCTATTTCCACTGAAGTACATATTTCTTGTAGGCCAAGTATTTATAC
>Ga0247779_1001065_pt1 | contig 13958 bp, 13 predicted proteins | sample UWRJL221509R5_FD_179925 | JGI IMG/M metagenome (GOLD analysis project Ga0247779, IMG submission 179925) | Plant litter microbial communities from Arlington Agricultural Research Station in Wisconsin, United States - UWRJ-L221-509R-5 | ecosystem: Environmental > Terrestrial > Plant litter >...
GACCAAGCGAGATCCGCTGGTTCGGAGCCGCCGCTCGGACCCGCGCGCTCATATCTGCCGCGAAACCATCCAGGGCGGCGAAGTCATTTCCGCCGGCTTCCTGCATCAGCTCCCAGGCCATGATCGTAGGCTCGTCGCGAAAGTGCGTGACCAGCCCGGTCACGTAATCACGGTAGGAGAGGGCGTAACTGCCGTAGGGCTTCGTGTACCCACCGGCAAACCAAGCGTCATCGGGTACAATTCCCGAGCTACAGTCCACGTGCATGTTTTCCAGCACCGGAATCAGGCGAACGCCCGCGGCGCGAGCGGCATCGACCACGCGATCGAAGTGCGAAAAGTCAGCGCCGCTCGCGCCCGCGTAGGCTTGAAAGGCCCAAAAACGCAGTACCGTCGTGTGCATGGCCGCCAGTTCGTCGAAGATGGGACCGAGCGCGGCTTGTTGGCTCTTGTACTTGGAGATCTGACAGCCGTCGTCGGCCCAAGCGATGCCCCACGACACCGTGCCGACGAAAGTGAAGGGCGTACCGTGTAGAAATAGCGCCTCACCACTGCGGCGCACGAAGGGATCTCCGCTGGCGCACATGCCCGCGCCGCACGCCGGATCGCTCGACGAACAGCCCGTGTGATTGGGCTGAAACGCGCAGCCGTCTCGAGTATCTGCCGCGCACAGATCCGCCGACAAAGGGGCGCATGGATCGGACGCATCTGCTCGAGAAATAATGTCGATGTAGCGCGAATCGCAGCCCACGAGCGCGAGCAGCAAGACCGCGCTCGAGCCAAACTTGCGCAGGGCAACGACCGTCATGGCCAAGAAAGCTCCGGCCCGAGTGCGACCAGCAGCGCCGGGTTTGCAAAATTTGCCACCTCACGTCCGGCAAAGCGAACAGTTTCAGGCGGCAACGCGAGTGCCCCGCTGACCTCCACCACGAGCGCCAAATGCGCGGACAAGCGTAGTTGTCCGCTGGCACTCAGCCACGGTGCCCATACCACGCGCTCTGCCTGCGTAGCCACGTACGGCGGGTTGGCCGTGCCACGCAGACGGAGCGTCATCAGCGACCAACCGGCGCTAAAACGGGCGCAAAAAACGCAAGACTCCGGGCGCACGGCCCAAGATGCACCCAAACGATAGATCCCGGTCGTCAAGTCCGTTTCCCCCTCCGCGCCAGCCACGTGAGCCGCAGACAGCGTGGCGAACGCCACCGCGTTCACGCCGAACCCGGAGCGAGATAGCCAAGATGCCGCGATCCAAAGCTGCGCCGAAGGCCGCCACTCCGGCATGAGCAACAGCGCGGGCCCGACAGCGAGCGAGAGGGTGCCTGCGCGGCGAGCTCGCTGCTGCTGATCGCGTTGCACCAAGGCCTGCACCGGCGGCGAGGCAGTAACGGCGCCGCGTGTCGGATGATCAGCGCTGAGCTCCATCAGACTCGCTCGAAATAGTTCGACCGTGCGTGTTGCAACCAGCTCTCTGTCCGCGGGATTGCTCTCACTGGCTCGGGCCAGCTCGCGATGCACGGTCTTTCCCGTAACGCGATCGAGCACGGTCATTTCGACGCCGCCCGCCAGCAGCGATTTCACCCGGATTACAGCCATCGCGCCGGCCTCCTCTGCGATTGCTTCGAGCGATCGCAAAGGTGCCGTTTCAGGCTGCACCTCGACCTGAAAACCGAGCGCTTCGATCTCCTGACGCAACCGTTGCGAGACGGCTTCAGTGTGCGTCTCGGCCATGATCACGACCGTGCGTGGCTCGGCCTGCGATGCGCGAGCAACACGCGGAAAAAAGGCGAGCCCCACAACCAGCAGGACAATGCCGCAGGCCTCAACGAAGGACGGAACGCGCGAGATCGGCGTGTGGTCCTTCCGGATATTTCTCGAGGTAGTCGCGCGCGGCACGTCGGGCCCCTGCCGAATCATCGGCACGGCGCAGCGCTTCGATCAGGCGCCCAGCCGTCTCTCGGGCCAGCGGCCCCCCCGGCTGCTCGCGAAGGCACGTGGAAAACCATGCTGCAGCTTGTTCATACGCGCGTCTCTGATCGAACGCTACCTTGCCCAGAGCGAACGCCGCCGCGGCGCGGCGCGCGTCGTTGGGAAAGCGCCGACGCAACGTGAGCAGTGCCTCCTCGGCGCGCGCGGAGTTGCCCGAAAGGCGCGCGCCGTCTCCCAAGAGAAGTAGCTCGGACGAGCTGGCTGCTGCGCACGTCTGGGTAAAGCCAGCAGCGTCCGCCGCGGTAAACGCCTCGCGCAAGGCCCCGCGCTTGGCGAGCGCGCGCCATTCATCGCCCGCGCTACTGCCCTTTTCTGGGGAAGAGTCGCTATTTTTGGCCGTCGGAGGAGTGACTGGGTCGCGCGCTTCGACGGCTGCCGGGTCGGCGGGTTGACCATCCGACGCGTCCATTGCCGCCGCGTGCTCAGTGCTTGCTGGCTCGGCCGGGCTCTCGGACGACGGTGCCACGACCAAGCGATGCTCGTAGCCAGAGGCGCGCAAAGCCTCCGACGCCCGTACGACCTGCTCGAGTCCAGTGCTGGCGTCTCGTACCGAGACACTGCCGCGCTCGACCGCAACGGCCAGCTGCTGTGACGTCGCATCCCAGTTCACGTCGAACATGGTGCCCGTCACGCGAACCGTAAACGGGCCCGCCATGACCTTCCATGCGGAATCTGGTTGATGCACGACCTCGGCGTGTAAGCGGCCGCTCTCCAAGGTCAGGCTTGCGCCGTGCTCGTCGATGTCCGTGACGCGCGCGCGCGCCGTAGCTTCGAGCCGCACGCGCGTGCCTTCGGAAAACGTCAAATCGAGCGCTGCTCCCTGGGGTGCTGCCAGCCAAGTGCGCGCAACGCCTGCGGTATTGTTCACCTCGAAAGCAATGGCAGCTCTGTGCCGAGTGAGCACGAGCGCCGCTACTGCGACCAGCGCGCCAGCGGCCGCCAACAGCCAACGAAAACGCGGCACGGAGAACCACACGCTCGCGCTAGGTCTACTGGGTTCGTGCTCGAGAAACCCACGACGCGCGGTTTCCAAGGCGTGCGCGCGAGCCGCGGCGTCTTCATCCAACGCTGAAGCCACGCGCGCGCCCAGCCGTTCGAGCGGCCCTACCGGTCTTGCCATCGGGCCCCCTCTCGCAGCCATTTTTCCAGCGCCGGATGGCGCCCCGCAATGCCAAGGAAGCGCTCGTCGGCGCGGCGGATGCGGCGCTTGGCCGTGGCCAGCGAAACCGCGCACGCTTCGGCCACCTCGGTGAGCTCCATGCCGTCGATGTAGCGCAAGGCAAAGGCGATGCGCTCGTCTGCCGGCATTCGTCCGAGCACGGTATACACTGCACGAACCGTCTCGCGGCCTTCCGCGTCGAGCTCCTCTGTCGCGGGCTCGAAGCGGGCTTCCTCCTCGGCATCGACGAAAAACCGTAACCACCCGCGCCGCGTGCGATTGCGCAGCGTACGTCGCGCGATGTGCGTAGCGATCCGCAAGAGCCATGGCTTCAATGCCGTCGGGTCGCGCAATGAGCCCACGGAAGACAGCGCCTGCACGAATACTTCCTGCAAAATATCGGCTAGCTCCCGATCCGGTCCGATCAGGTGGGTCACCAAACGTTCCACTGCCGGCGCGTAGCGCGTGAAAAATAAAGCCTTCATGGCTGGATCGCCGGCCCGCAGGCCAGCCACCAACGATGCGGTATTTTCGCCCACGAATGGCAGCCGCACAACCTCGCCCGAACTGCCCGCTCGCGCTGGGCGGGACGAAGCTGGGGGTGCGAGTTTCATTGCCAAGACTTGAGTTCCCGCTCGGTACGGCCACGGCTCGAGTTTCGACTAGGGCTGGCGTGGTCTGCACCTGCTTCGTTCGACCCCCAGCGACGCACTGCTGAAACCTGAGCCGCGAAAGGGATCGGCGCGCTCACCCTGCCCGGTTGCACCAGCGCAGAGGAGGGGGCTCACGGGTAAACGCCGACGGTAGCGTCGCCGGTGCCGGCAACCAGGTGATAGGGGCAACACCAGCGGCGCGGGCAGTAGCGGTAGCTCCGTACCAGGCACACAATATGCGCCTGCCGATCCGGGCCAGGTGGCGATTCGTGGACGACGTCAGCCTCGCATAGCCAGGGCGGCCCGTCGCGGACGGGCCGTTGGGCGTAATAGAGTGCTCCTAGTTGACCGCTTGGAAAATCTCGTTGAACGCATTGGTGATCCAAGGCCGGCTGTTGGCGCCCACCGAGATCTGCGTTGCTCCGCCGGCCACGATGATCCAGTTGCCGACCCGATCGTCCCAGGCAAAGATGTTGTACCCTCCCCACGTCGAAGTAGTGCCGATGATCCACGGGTAGCCCTCAGGCCCGACACCGATGTCGCGGGCACCTCCCGGGTAAACTTGCCAGCTTCCGCCAAGCGGGTCCGCGCTCGTCCGTTGCAAGATCTGCGAACTGCTATCGACGATCCATGGCTTTCCCGTCGCATCGACGGCGATGCGTGTGGCACCGCGACCGGTAGCGTCCATGATCCAGGTCGCACCGTTCCATTTGAACATGCCGTAGCCGCCGCTGACCGGAGAAGTGCCGACGATCCACACGCTTCCGTCGGCCCCTACACCGATATCGTTGGCCGTACCCGGGCGTTGGATCCAGCTTCCCGATGTCGGGCTGCTGCTCGATCGTTGATAGATAGTCTGGTCCGGTCTGATGACCCAGGGCACACCGTCGGCTTGCACGGCGATGTGGATCGCGGTCATGTCGAGCGTGGGAAGCCAACTGTTCGCGGAAGGAATCCATTTGAAAACGATGTTGTTCGTGCCGACGATCCAAACCGCGTCTTCCCAAAGTCCGGTCCCCACTCCGATATCCAGAGCGCCACCCGGACGAATTGGCCACGACACGCCTGGGGGGTTCAGGCTCGCCGCCAAGCAATAGGGTGGGGCAGCCATGAGACCAGCATTGGTCTCGAAAAACTGGATCGTGGGTGCACGCGAATGTTCCTGGATTGCGGGGTACCCGCCTGTGGTGCAGCACGGACCAGCGAGGCCGAGATTATTCCGTTCCGCCGTGATGCCCCACGAGAAGCAAGTCGGGCGCCGTAAATCCGTGAATCCGTTGGAAGTGCTCGTGACGGACTGCCGAACGACAAGCGTGGTCCCGGAGTTGAAGTTGGCCGAGCTGCTGTTGAATTCGCCGAAGATGTTGAATTCAGACTGAGTCCACGCTTTGGCGAGTTGGAATTCATAGTCCCCCTCAGATGCCGCGTACACATTGCCTCCGTTGACGAGGGTGACGGTATCGTTCCCACCGCTGTAGGCGGAGGCGATGAATCGAACGCCTTGGAGATTTTTGGGGTCAATCCAAAACATCGGCACCCCGCCGCTATTCCTAAAGCAATCGACTCCGTCGCTTTGCACCCAGCCCCCGGAGGATGGACACGAGCTCCCATAATTCTTCAGCCAGTATTGCATATAGATCGCGCCGTTCGTTAGATGTTTGCCTTTGCTGTCTATCCGGTCGGGTGCGATCGAGAACAGATACTGTTGGACGCAACTGCAGCCTGGGTGACCCTGGCAGGTTGCGTTGCCCATGCAGCCATCGCCTGGACTGAAAAAGTTCGAATTGATTTGTAGCGAGTAGGCGCCAGCGCCGCGCTTGTCGTCCGCCTCGCTGGTCAAGCCAGTGACACTTGGAAAAGTGCCGACGACTTGATTGATGCGACCAGCAACTGCGGCCATGAAATCCGAGACGCCTCCCTGGTTCACGGCCGGCTGAGGACCGAGACTTTGGACGCGCACTCCCCCTGTTTGAGGCGTGAGGGTTTTGTCCGGCGCTGGCTGCAGCTCGATCGCGTGCGGGCTTGGCGCCGAAGGTCGAGCTAGCATGGGGACCTGCGGCGGGGGCACGCATTGCACCTCATCCCAGGACGTACTGGGATGAGCGGCGTGAAAGCAGCCCGTCTTGGGGACCGGTGTCTTTGACATGACCGCCTGCCACTCATCGAGACTCAGTTCAGCAGGCACAGATTGAGTGGCCGAGACGTTTTCGTCCTGGGCAACGTTTGCACCGCAGCCAAACAGCAGAACGGATAGTGTCAGATAGGCGAAAAACGCCCAACTCAGGTCTTGCTCGTGTTTCATTCGCTTCGCCCTCCCTACAGAAAATTCTGGCGAACGTGTCGCCGCCTTCCAACGTCACAGACGTGAGGCGGACCACTACTAACACCACCCGGTGCAAAGCACATCAACCCCGGCACGAGTGCTGAGCGCGGCTCACTACGGGAGTATGTCGAGCATGAGTCGAGATCGCCAGCGGCCCGCGCGATATCATCGCTCTGGCGTAGGACAACGTGGCTTGGTCACTGGCGCGCTGATTGTTCGGCGCTCTTCTTGGCGGGGCATAGTCGGCACGCTTTGCGCGCAGAACCGCGTTGCCGGCTCGCCGAGCGAGCGGACTAGCGCTCGAGATCCAGTCGTCATAACATCGGCCCGGTTCGAGCAACGACATGTCAGCCCCGAAAATCCCCATGAGCATCGTAGCGCAAGACACTGACTTTTTCGTGGCTGCCTGGCACGAGACGGTGATTAGCGTTTTTCGTGGCGCGGTCTCGCTGCAGCACGTGTTGGACATTTCCAAAACGTGCCGGGCGTTGCTGGGGGAGGGGCGGGGCCCCGTCACCTACCTGAGCGTGATCGAGCGCTCGTCACCCGCGCCGAGCGAAACCGTTCGAAATCAGCTCGCCGTGTGGAGCCGCGACGTCGTGACGAAGCTGGCGCTGGCCGTGATGGTCGCCGAGGGTGGCGGCTTCAAGAACGCATTGGTGCGCGGCGTAGGCGTAGCGCTCTCGCTGCTCGCTCCGCACAAGGTGCCTTTCAAATTCAGCAGCAGCGTGGAGGAGGGAGCGGGGTCACTCGCGCCGTTCTTACCCGAAAAGGCCGGTGGCGCCGCTGAGCTGATCTTGGCCATCGCGGAGGCACGCCAGCGCTGGGAACGGGCGTTGTGAACGGCGCCGTTCGGCGTGATTCGGCGAAGTCACCTGAAGGCCGGCCCCCTTGCGTTCGCCGGAATTGGAAGTCAGCCTAGGGCCTCCGGACCCGATAGTGCACATGCACAATCCCGCTTCTGTCGAAGCGTCGCTCATCGACGAGCTCGAGCTCGAGCCGCACGCCATCCGGGAACGACCTCTTGCCGCCGCCGACGATGATGGGCGCGATGAAGAGTTTGATCTCGTCGACCAGGCCGGCCCTGAAGGCGAGCGAGGCGAGCTCGTGACCACCGATCACGAGATCTTGCGTCGCTCGCAGCTTCATGTCCCGAACGGCATCCGCGTCGAACGTCGGCTCGAGCCGCGCCATCGGCATCGAGAGCTGCTTCAGCGTCTTCGAGTAGATGACCTTCTTCGCCGCTCGCCACGTGCCGCCAAAGTCGCGTGCAAACGGCGGATCGGATTCGGACGCGCCGAACTGGTTCCAGACCAGCATCGTCTCGTACATGCGCCTGCCGTAGAGATACGTGCCGGTCGGACGCAGCGCGTCGTTGACGAGCTTCTGGCTGGCGTCGTCGTGCGTCGCGAAGTCGAGCTTGCCCTGTGCGTCTTCGACGTATCCGTCGAGAGACCGCGTTGCGAAATAGATGAGCTTCGCCGTCATGTCGCAGATCCCTTTCGTCTGGCTACCATGGACAAGTGCTCGCCGAGGCGGTCGAGCACTTGCATTGCCCCTTCGCGCGCCATCGGAGACCAGCGCTTCGCCGCAGGGTGAGAGGCGGCATCGGCTGGGAGCACGCGGTGCGCCACCGTGACTTTCGTTCCGCCGTCTACGTCGTCGAGCGTGACAATCGTCTCGATCGATGCGTCGAGCGGCCAGTCGGGGAACAGCGGGGCCCGTACGGGGACCCCGTGCTCGTCGACGAATCCGACGCTGAAGACGAGGCGTTCGTCCTGAACGGCTTCGGTGAAAGTGCCCTTCAAGTAGGCCGTCCCCTCGGGAACGCGGTGTCCGAAGCGGATGATTCCGCCGGGCCGCGCATCGAGCTCGCAGTCGACGATTTCTGCGCCGTGCGGCCCGAACCAACGCGTGAAGTGTTCGGCTCGTGTCCAGACCTCGAAGACGAGAGCGCGCGGCGCATCGAAGACACGACTGACAACCACGCCTTCAGCGGGAGTCGCGTCACCGCCGCTTTTTTGCACTGGCATTCCTCTTCTCCTTGTTCGCCGTTCGGCTGCGCTTGCCCTGTAGCTCTCCCAGGTACAGGTCGAGACGATCGAAGCTCTTCTCCCAGAAGTGGCGGTACTCGGCGGTCCAGTCCGAGACCGCGCGCAACGGGGCCGCGTCGAGCTGGCACGGGCGCCACTGAGCCTCCCGGCTGCGGGTGATGAGGCGCGCGTGTTCGAGAACGCGCAGGTGTTTCGAGACGGCTGGGCCGCTCATCGCGAAGGGCGCCGCGAGCTCCGTCACGGTGGCCGGACCCTTGCTTAATCGGGCCAAGATCGCCCGCCGAGTGGGATCCGCAAGCGCCGCGAAGGTCGTGCTGAGGCTGTCGTTTCGAGCTTCCATATAACCGCCCGGTTACCTAACCAAATGGTTACTCACGAGAGGCGTCGCTGTCAACGCCTACGAGCGTCCCCCGTTCGCCGAGCTCCGGGCTTCCGGCCGCAGCGCACCAAACGCGGCTCGCGACCTCGTCGCCACGACTCGAGTAGCAACCATTGCTCAGCCGAGCACGCCGAGACCACTTTGCTGGCGGTGATCTGGCCGGCCCTAGTTTGTGATTTGGCGTGACAATTAGTCTCGCCATCGTCTTCGGCAGTGGTGGCGGTCGATTGGCGTTCTGCCTCACTTGTGGTTTGCAATTCGATGGCTAGTTTGACGGTTCGAAGTTCCGAGTTGAGCGCGCCTCGTTCCGAGTCGCGACGCCTACGGAGCTCACCACGAGGTACTCGATGCTTCCTTCTACTGTCTTCGTCCGTCGTTTCTTGCTTACTGCCTTGCCTTTTGCTGCGTTGGCCGGAGCTTGCTCGGACAACGACGCACTCGATCCAGACAACGGCCAAGCGGGCGCCGCAGCCGCCGGTAAATCGGGGGGCGCGGGAGCGTCTGGCGCCGCGGGCAAGGCGGGCGCGGCGGGATCTTCGGGCGCAGCAGGTAAGTCGGGCGCAACCGGGGAGTCGGGCGCAACCGGAGAGTCGGGCGCAACCGGAGAGTCGGGTTCGTCCGGCGCAAATAGCGAAGCGGGTGCTGGTGGCCAGATTGAGCCGGGAGATCTGATCGCGCCGAAGGTGCTGAGCAGCGTGCCAGTGAAGGGCGCAATCGACGTGGCCAGCCACAGCGTGATTCGCGTCACGTTCAGCGAAGCGATGGACCCGACCACGATCACGAACCAAAGCGTTCGAGTGACACTGGGCGGCGTGGCGGTTCTCGGTCAGGTCAGCTATTTCCAGCAAACTGCGACCTTCACTCCCGACAGCCCGCTCGCGCTGAACAGCGCATACCAGATCGCAGTGAGCACCGCGGCCACCGATCTCGCCGGCAACGCGCTGGGCCAAGCGTACTCTTCGACCTTTACGACCAGCGCGCTTGCGGCACTCGGCCCAGCGCCGGTCAATCTCGGCACGGCGGCCAACTACGCCATCCTCGCCAAAGCGGCGATCTCGAACGTGCCCACTTCGGTGATCACGGGCAATCTCGGCCTGAGCCCAGCGGCGGCCAGCTACGTGACCGGATTTTCGCTGACGAAGGCGGGCACGCATTGGACTTCGCCGCAGGTCGTCGGCGGCGTTTTCGCCGCGGACAACGATGCGCCGACCCCCAGCAATTTGACCACCGCGATCGCCAATATGCAGACCGCGTACACGGATGCGGCGGGCCGCCCGACGCCAGACTTTTCGAATCTGGGCGGAGGCGCGATCGGAGGGTTGACGTTGACCCCGGGTCTCTACAAGTGGGCTTCGTCACTGGACATCCCCACGGACGTTACGCTCGCTGGCGCGGCCAACGACGTGTGGGTTTTTCAGGTCACGGGTGACCTCAAGCTCAGCGCCGCCAAACACATGGTCTTGAGTGGCGGAGCTCGAGCCAAGAATATCTTTTGGCAGATTGCGGGCGCAGTCGACCTCGGCGCCACCTCTCATTCCGAGGGCATCGTACTGTGCAAGACGGCGATCGTGCTCGGCGCGGGCGCATCGGTCAACGGCCGCTTGCTTTCGCAAACTGCGGTCAACATCGCCAGCAGCGCCGTGACCGAACCCGCGCAGTGAGCGGGGGCACCGGCCAAAGTTCAATCGTCAAACGTAGTTGAGAGCTCAGCTTTCTTGGAGAGGTATGAAATGTCGAAACATGTGACGAGTTTGTGTATTTGGGGTTTGGGCGCGACGCTTGGCAACACTGCGTTTGCGCAAACCGCCGCTTCGGAAGCCTCCGGAACGGCCTCTGTCTCGACGAGCGACGGCGCAGCGGCGCAAGCGAACGCGAGCGGCGCAGCGCCAGCAGCGAGCGGCGCAGCGGCGTACGAGCCGTACGAGAAGGGCTTTCCGCCGGAGGGGAATTTGTTCGAGCTGGGCGTGTTTGGTGGTGCCATCTTCCCGAGCAGCGATCACAATTTGCGCTACCAGGCCTACCCGCAGCAAGAGTACGACATCGGCGCGGAGTTTGGTGCGCGGCTTGGCTACTATCCGCTGTCGTTCTTGGGCGTCGAGGCAGAGGCGATGACCGCCGCCAGCAAGGTCAAGAACACCGAAACCAGCGCCGCGATTTACGCCGGCCGCGTGCACGCCGTCTTGCAAGCGCCGCTGCCCTACGTCACGCCGTTCGCCTTGGTCGGCGTCGGCCGCTTGGGCGCAATCAGTCGCACGATGGCCAACGACAGCGATCCCGCTTGGCATTTCGGCGTGGGCGCCAAGGTGCCCTTCACCCATGCGTTCGGCGCGCGCCTCGATTTGCGAGATACGCTGACCAAAAATACCCAGCAAGACGACCAAGCGCACAGCTTCGAGGTCCTGCTCAGTTTGACGGCCACCATCGAGCGAAAGCGCCGCGAGCCACCGCCGCCGCCCGCGGACTCGGACCACGACGGCTTTGTCGATGCGGACGATCGCTGCCCGGCTGATCCCGGCGTGGCACCGAATGGCTGCCCTGCCGACACGGATACGGACGGCGTGTTGGACCGCGACGACTTTTGCCCGCGCGAAGCCGGTCCCGCGCCCAAAGGTTGTCCGATCATCGATCTCGACCCGGACAAGGACGGCGTACTCTTGCCTTGTGATCAATGCCCCACGGAATTGGGCATCAAACCAAGTGGCTGCCCGATTCGTGACACGGACGGCGACGGCATCTTGGACGACAAGGACAAGTGCATCAACGAGCCGGAGACGAAGAACGGCTTCGAAGATCAAGACGGCTGCCCAGACACCGTGCCCGATGCGGTCAAGAAGTTCACTGGCGTCGTGCAGGGGATTTTCTTCGACCAGAACAAGGCGACGATTCGCGCTCAATCGTCGCCGGTCTTGGGCAAAGCTGCCAAGGTCTTCGCCCAGTTCCCCAGCGTCAGGCTGGAGATCTCCGGACACACCTCGAGCGAGGGCGACGAAGCCTTCAATCAACAGCTGTCACTCGATCGCGCCCAAGCCGTGAAGGACTGGCTGATCAAAGCCGGCACGCCCTCCGAACGGATCACGATCCGCGGTGCGGGTCCAAGCGAGCCAATTGCGGACAACAAGACCAATGCGGGGCGCGAAAAGAACCGCCGCATCGAGTTCAAGCTCTTGACCCAGTGAGCGAGAGCTAGAACGAAACCAGGGGCGGGCCGCGTGGCCCGCCCCTGCGTCACATAGACGCGCGTGTGGGTCGCTGACGGACGTCAGTGACCCACACTGCGTTTTGTCGTGCCTCACGTCCGACCAGGTTGGCGTGGTGCCGACGCGATCGCGTTGTCCTGGCGTGGCACACGATGTGCCATCGTCCGAGGCCAGCGCCAGTGTGCGAAGCCAATCAAAGCCCATTTGGCGCGTGAGCGGCGTGGTTGCGTGGCATGCTTCCTGCTGAATACAGGGGGATGAATCAACGGAGGCGGCAATGGCTGATCGCTAGCGTCGGATATATCGCGCTGAACGTTGGTTGTGGCGGCACCGTCAAAGACCTCACGCCGGGCGGCGCTGGAAACGCACACCGCGGGGAAAATGCCGGCGCGTCCGGCAGAGAACATTCAACGGACGTGCCCGGCGGTCGTGAGGATGTCGGCGGTGCACCCGGGCACGCTGGATACGGCGCAGCTCCAGGGATTCAAGCTGGCACTGGCACAGGAGGGGACGGGGGCGCGTGCAAGGGCGACTTGAAGACGGTCGCTGCGTCCTGGGGGACCAAGTGCCCCGCGACGCTTTCCGCTGCAATCGCTTGGGCTGAGAGCTGTCCGGCAGGTCAATCGAGCGCAGTGACGCTGATCGCGACTTGCGGGCTCCGCGCCACGATCAGGTTCGACTACGGGACTCACGGCAAGGATTGTGAATATGACGTGCTCCCTCCGTGCCAAGCCGAGGCCGAGTTGGTTGGAGCCGAGGCGTGGGACGACGTTGCGACGTATTGCGATGGGACATCGAACAATATCGAAGCTGGCAGTACGGCCCTACGCTGCGTTGACTACGCCAAGCAACCCAGAGTGGTGTGTGGCGGCCCGAGTGACGTGGATCCAGCCGGCGGTGCTGGTGGAGAGGCGGGGACTAGCGGGCAAGACCCGCAGTCGGAAGGACCCCTGACGGCCTGTTACAACTCCTTTCTTAGCAATTGCCAACCCTGCTGTCCGGCGACGACGCCCGAGTGTTCAGACAAACCGGATGGCTATCCTGGCCACGCCTGCACGCCCAGTCCCAACTCCTTCTGTGCTTGCAGCTGTAACGGTGGGAAATGGGCCTGCGGATGTTGACGGCAGATGTCTCGACAGTGATATGTCGCGAGTCGACGAAGGCCGACTAGTGCATGGGAAGCTCGACGGGAATCGCCGTTGGATTCGGCGTGCGCAGCCCTACTGCATATGGCGCGGAATGAGCGGCGTCGCTATAAGCGCTGCATGAAAACGCAAGCGCTCGAGTACGCATACGGTGGCGTCACTTTCATCGGTGAGCTCGCGCGTCCCGACACGCAAAGCGGGGCACGCCCCGGCATTCTCGTCGTGCACGAGGGCACGGGCATCACCGATCACGCAAAACGCCGTGCGCGAGAGCTCGCCGAGCGCGGTTTCGTCGCCCTCGCCGCCGATATGTATGGCGGCGGAAGCGTGGCGCCGAGCCTCTTGGAGGGGCGACCGCGCATGATGGAGCTCCGGAGCGACGTCGACCTCCTCCGCGGGCGCGTGAACGCGGGCCTCACAGCGCTCCGGGCACAACCGGGCGTCGACGCGAAGCGGCTCGGCGCGATCGGCTTCTGCTTCGGAGGTCTGTGCGTGCTGGAGCTCGCGCGGAGCGGCGCTGACGTGGCGGGAGTCGTCAGCTTTCACGGCATTCTTCGCAGCGATCGCCCCGCGCGTCCCGGCGACATCAAGGGCAAGGTGCTCGCCTGCCACGGCGCCGCGGATCCGTTCGTTCCCGCCGAGGAAGTCGCCGGCTTCGAAAAGGAGCTAACCGAGGCGGGCGTCGACTGGCACCTGCTCGTGAACGGCGGCGCCGGGCACGGCTTTACGAACCCGGGGGCCAGCAACTTGGGCGTCCCTGGGGTGGCGTACGACGAAAGAGCCGAGCGTCGCTCGTTCGCGGCAATGCGCGACTTCTTCGACGCGCTGTTCGGCGCGCCGTAGCGTTCTTGGGCGGGCACGCTCGACAAAAGTCAGCATCGCCGGCTAATGAGTCTCGGAATGGCGCTACATTGCCTGACGGTGGGGGATTTCAAGCGGCGCGCGGCAGCCCTCGTGGCGGTGACGAGCGCTGCTTGCGCGCCCGCTGCGCATCTGCCTGCCGCCCCGTGTGTCGAAGCCGCTCCGGTTGCGGCGCCGCCGCTGAGCGGCGTCGTGCACATGGCG
>Ga0247779_1001066_pt1 | contig 13945 bp, 14 predicted proteins | sample UWRJL221509R5_FD_179925 | JGI IMG/M metagenome (GOLD analysis project Ga0247779, IMG submission 179925) | Plant litter microbial communities from Arlington Agricultural Research Station in Wisconsin, United States - UWRJ-L221-509R-5 | ecosystem: Environmental > Terrestrial > Plant litter >...
CTATCTGGGTTGTAGGACCGACAGATAGTCCACCGGGGAAATAGGTGGAAGTGTGAGCTATTCCCGGCTGGGCCACCTCACCAGCTCCAACTTCCTCAGTCGGTGTCCCGCATGTCTCCAGGTCGGTGTCAGAGCTTGATACGTCTGATACTAGAAGTGGTGGGAAAGAGGTATCGCTTTGATAAGGGAGTTGGTAGACCCCTGCAGCAGGTTCGGGATGTGGTCTTTCTGGAGTAGACAAAGCAGATCCCGAAGGAGTGGGATAGAAGCGGGTTGTAGAATAAGATATGATGGGAGTATGAGAGAGCCTGTTACGATCTGACGGTGATGCCGACCTGGCTCCGGACCTGTTAGGCGAAGGGGGAGACTCCGAGCGACATGATGAGTGATACATGTGTGGCTGGAAGTAATCGTAATCTTCGTCATCCAACTTTCTCTCTCCTCGCTCTGGGAGCTCGCAGATGTTCGGAGATATTTCTATGGGTCTACGATCGTATGAAAACGACGAATGGGTCATCGCTATCCTAGACAAAGCCGGTGTAGGTGGGAAGTGAACATGGGGTGATTCTAAGGGTGGGATGTGGCATGAAGATGCGAATGGTAGTGTATTGAGCGTTGCATATGACGACGGAACTGTCGACTTTGTGTCTGAAGGGATTATTGCAGTTTCAGTGGAGGCATTATTAGGGTGGTTCTTCAGAATGGGACGAAGGGCCATAGGGAAGGTCGACTGTCAATGGTAATTTGCCTGCTAATACGAACGATTATTCTTCATTCTTGTATCATAATCATCCAAAGATAAACGTGCCTTTGCACTGATCGTAGCTCGTCCTGCAAGCCAGTGGAGATAGTGTCAGGCTTCCCGGTGTGGGTCGTTGAGGCAGCCGAATCGCAAAATATGGGATATCAGTGATCCTTTGATAAATTTCAGCTCCAGAGATCTAGGATACATTGATGCACACGTACTTCAACGAACAATCTGTCCATATCAATCCAGAAGCATAATCAAGCAGATAGACATAATGATGAGGGTAGTGAGATGAACGCGATAAACTGGTTCAAGCCAATTGTAAATATGTCGGCTAGGACTTGACTTTGTAACGAGTATGAAGTCATCGAACACAAAGCAGACATGAACAGCCTTGAACAGCGCATGGCTCAATAAATCCCGAGCCGAAAGCTGTGAAGCCGTGGTTTCCGCGTGGAAATGACGTCGTCTTCTTGTATATCGGATGTCCCCACTCCAGGAGTTCTAGGTCGTTCCTTTCAGACAAGAAAGAGTATTAGAAACCACTAGAAGCATCGCACCTCCAGCGGGTTAGGAGGACTACACGCCATTTCGACACTACGTCATAATGAAGGATACCGTTGACGAAATTTGGAACGTCCTATGCGCTGGACTGCCTCAAAACTAGAAGGCTTGTTGGTCGTTGGATGCTTTCAAAATATTTGCTGATAGGTTGTAATTCATGCAGCAAATTGGCCTGATTTATCTTGAATCCGGATGCAAGTGATGATGGTCGAGAGTGAGTAATTGCTGAGAATCGGCGTCCAGCGCCTGGCGGAATTTGAATATTTTATTTGTTTATGCTTGCCACTGTAAAGGGCTTGCGCGTTGGAGGTCAACCACATACCTACTTACTCTAATTTTTTTAATACTTGCTACAATTCGGGCTTGGGATCCATGGAGCCACCCCAAAAGTAACAAATTTGAACTTCTCCAGAGCAGCCCTCTCTCTGGAAATCATGTTCAGTGTTATTTCTCTATGCTTACCCATTCAGATTCACTGACTGGCAACAGATATCTGATAGACGATCGTACGATGGTGTTAAACGAGTGATATCTCTTTCAGAAGATGGGACCTCATCGGTCGTGCAAACTACTTAACTGGCTTCAAAGGGCAATGCAGATGATTTTGTTCCAACACGATCGTCTACCTGAGGCTTGAATCTTGTGACGACTCTGGTACTTTCCATTTCAATTTAAGTACCTAGCACTAATACATGTGTTTCTTCACTGTAATGCCGCAGATAGACTTGAATTTCTTGCTTTCACTTTTTCTGCTAGACAAGTATAGCGTCGAGTCTGTACGCGAACGAATACACCGTATGTCTTGAGTTCACTCATTTTTGGGATCAGAGGCCCCGGTACATCTTCGTTTGGTCAATGTATTTATTTCAGGTGCCGCTTCCAACTCCAGTTGTAAGCATGATTCGGAACTAGATCGCGATTTTCAGAGAAATAACATTAAAATATGATGTGTTGATTTATATATACGTCTACCGTGAAATGAACTGTCTTAGAAACTCGCGCAACGATTAGTAAAGTTACCTGGCAGTAATCATACGTGATTTTTCTGACAACCTTTTCTATACAGTGACGCGGACGAATGGTCAATCGAGAAGACGCCGAGTCCCGACGCGTCGCGCGTTACGTTAATAAATGCACGTGACATTCAGGCCGCGTCTCCTCTCCTGTCAGCGCTGTTGCCAAGATTCGCTCAGCCTAGTCCTGAACCGGTGCAACTGCGCCTGTGGTCATTTTGCTTTCAAACCACTATCTACTCGAATATTATGTCTCAAGATGTCCCCACTATACAGTCCTCAATGGCAGAAGTCTGGCATCTAAAGGATATCAAGTTCGGTGGTCGTGAACTGCGTATCATAACACAAAATTTCAACGGGTGCGGTCTCAGTCATTATGTTCTTCTGTTGCCCTAAAAGTTCGAGTTTAGGCCTTGTTCCTTTATTGCTATATGTGAGTGACCGAGAAAATTATGGTTTACGCGACTTTACTGTTTATTATGATACACTTATTTTGTGCTTTTCTAACATTTCTACTGAATGTCTGCAGGTAACATTCTCATTCTACGAGGAAACATTGAAATACTTCCTCGGACACGTCAGAATGTATCCTACGAATTTCTGTCACAGCTGGTGGCGGAGTACCTCCTCTCAACATCACCGAATGATGACGTTTCAGCAGCCTTATCTTATATGCCTCAAACTCAAAGTGCGTCGCATTTGTCCTGAACGGTTCAGAAATACTGATTTCTTGATTCAGAGGGCATGGATTTAAACCCTGTTTTTGCCGCTGCAAATACCTTTCATCCCTCTGGGACGGCTGGAGGGGAGCTCAAGCTCTTTGAACACGTCAACATTCCTCTTTTACATGGCTGGCTTGTTGACCCTGACAGTCCTGAAGCGCCTGTGCTTAATCGAATTCAGGACTACGATACGGCTGTAGCACTTATCGCTGAAGCCGATCATCTCACGAACGGGAGATTCGTGGTAGACGATAACGCCCCAATCGCCGGTAGCAGCTCCAATGGTCCTGCAAGTCCGACGCGCGAATGGACTGAGAGAGATCTGCAGAAAATTCGGGACGGTCAGTTCATGCCGTTCTCAGCCCTCTGCATAGATCTAAAACCCATTTCTTCCTGTAGCCACCGTCGTTCGTCGCTTTTTGGACACTACTCAATCTCAACTGACATATCATGGACTCTTCCATCTTGCCACTAACTTGCCTCCGAATACCCCGTGCGCACTATTCAGAAACTCGCACTTATCTGTCCTCTATAAACACGTCCCGAATGCTACTGTCTCATCAAGTGCCGCTGGTTCTTCCTCTTCCCAATTCCTGGCATCCAGTTCTTCGTCATCCTACGTATCACCGCAGGCAAATCCAGAAGAAGGGGGTGACTCTGCACTATACACACTAGTTACAGATCAAGTCTTCTGCAACGAACCTTCTGTAGTCTGGGAGCGACTAGAGGACGTAGATGGCGGCTATTCGACGTTCGTTGACTCCGATTTCATCAAGTCTAGTCCTGCAGGAGGAGACTTTGCGGGACAGACGGCAGAGGAAGCTCTGCGTGCTGCGGAAGCCATTGAGAATACCGGGATAATAGATCCCAACGAGTATGTGTTGGAGTCCTGGCGTCATCGTTCGTTGTCATGCTTATATACACCTTGTCCCCACTTGTCTTTAGTCTGGCTCTTGCTCAACAACTTCAAGCAGAAGAAGAGCAGCTAGCGCGGAGAGAACATGAAGCCTATGTGCGCGACCAGCAACGGCGGGAACAAGATGCAACCCGTCGTGGACAAGAACAAGCGAACGTACAGCCGGAGAAGAAGAAGGAAAAGAAAAAGAAAGGCGACTGCGTCATCATGTAAAGTCTAGACGAATCACAAAGATATACCCTGAGCCGAGATATTTCCCTCCTCTAATGCTATTATCCCTCTAGGAATATATATATATTTATACAAAGTAAGTATAACATACAAGATAGCATCGATTTATATGTATTGAGTAATAGTCACTGGTCGTTCAGTTCAGAAATACGGACATTTTTGACAAAAGATGATCTTCATGCACACCGGTCCTCCAGAACGAAATAAACCTGCAAAAGCTACAATAAAGCTACTTTGTGAGGACATACCTGGCCGAATGCGATAGATAAATCTCCATATTTCCTATTCGTGGGGTGCGTCAGCGGCCCCAATCGAGGTTTTCGACTTGCGTCTCTGTTCAATTGCGACGATTTGGTGGTACATCTGCAAAAACTTATCGACCTGCTTCCATAACACCTCACGGAACGAGTAGTGTGTTTCGATTCTGGAAAGATTTGGAAACATCAAGTAAATGTATGCGAAGAGGTAGTCGGCCATGCGCAAGTCATGTTCTTGCCATGATTGCGGGGTGCCAATGGAAAGCCTCGTCAAACTCGTGCTGGTGGGTAGTGTTTCCAAAGAGTCAAAGTCGAAGGCATAGTTATCTTCTGCATCAGGGTCAAAGGGACTGCATGCACGATTTTTGGGTATCTCACTAGGGTCCGGTAAGTTGATGAGGGCCTCAAAAGACTCCAGATATGGATAAGATTTGGCGATGTGGTTCAGAGTACTAAATGGTAGAGCTGTGGCCTCAGACCTAACGGCAAAACGCAAAAATCGTATTCTAGGCCATGGAGGATTGGATAGATCCCAAAAAGGCGCATCATCTTGTGGTGAGAAGGGTATCCCAACAATATCAAGGTGTGTTATGTTATCCAGGTTGTATAGACCAAAAAAGATCCCTTCCGATGTTCGCATATCGACCGAGTTGGGAATTGATATAGTAAGGGCGTGAAGTGCACCCGACAAATTAGTGGCCATATTTTCAATGAACACCTCGATAGGATTTATTGTCTTTGTTTGGCTTTCCCGCATTTTTTTTGTGCTTTTCTTCATTGACATGGAATTGTTTTTCTTCTTCGTCGAAATGGGAGCAGCCTCGTAAATTGATTCGTTTTTGAAGTTGGGCAAATCAATGTGTATACTTTTCGGGTTAGCCGAAATTAGATTATCCGCAAGATGGTAGAGAATCCTAAAGTCTCCTGTAAACCTGAAACTTTCCAGACATTGATGGGCATGCTGCACCACGTCTGTATCCTCTTTTGGTCGCCAGAAGTCATTTCTTGATACATCGTCAGATGAATATTGCACGCCTTTGAGGTCCATTTCGAGAGTTTTTAGTAGAGGCAATTTGAACAAGCCCTGCAGCTCCAATTGAGAAATGCGTCCACTCATTGAGCTCACATTCCGCATCCGGAGGTGCTTAAGTTGCTTGCAAGTAATGATCGCGGTGAACACTTCCGCAGGCAGACAAATCGAGTCGAGGATCAGTTCTGCTAGATTGTGACTTGTTCCAACTTTTTTCAAAAATAAAGCGATTGGCATTTTGGTACCGGAAGTACTGCCGCTGATGCCTGAAAGTTCAATCCTTTCGAGGGATGTAGAGCAGAAGAGAGTGAGGTAAGGAAATGAATCATACGTTGTTTGTGTGATGTGAAGTCTACGAAGATTTGGGAACAGAAATTGTGTGGCTCCTTGTAGTTGTCCGATGTAGAACAAAGTGGCCTCTCCAATCGTCGCAGTAGGACCGGTGGACCCCTCTGCATCTGTATGTGTAGTGGGATCATTACGGAACTCTACTACTCTTGCTGTATATTCCTGAAGACTAGACCATTCTGATTCTGGGATATCGCTCACAAGACACTGATTGTGATTATCAAATAACACATCTAAAAGATTCAAGGAATAAGACTTACATATACATTTTTTTCAAGCACTATGCACTTTCCCAGTTTCTGTATGGCTGGAATGAGCGACTCAAGGACGACTGATGGTGCTGTTAATGTGGCATCAGCAATGGAATATAACATCTTTCCTCATGGTATGAGAAAACGCATACCATCTTTGTCTGATTTAGACTGAATCTCTGTGGTTGGGATTTCTTCTACTCTAGAGAAAAATTCTGTATCATCTGGAGTAGACCCAGCGTCTAACAAACAGGGAGAGGATGACGAAGTAGCCATGGAATCGACCATCGACGTGTTGCTCGTATGCGAAAATGTCATAGGTGGAATCTCCCTGTCAGGGTAGTCTCGATAGATGAAGGAGGGATGAGCTTATAGATGCAACGCCACGAGGCAAGCCATTCACTTGATTGCTATTAACAAACCAATAACTGCAAGCGCGGCAAGGCAAGAACTGAATCAGCGGAACCTTAATTCATCAAATCGTACTGCCCTTATTTTTCATTAGAAAGCTCTGCGGGCAAATGCCAAATCGTCAAAAATAATCTGGTGAACGAAATGATTCTCCAACACAGTAACTAAGCAAAGATGAAACAATATGAGATGACATAGCTGGTAGTGAACTATTTGCTTTTACTATGGGTTGGTTTTTTCCCCTTCCCAAAAGTCTTTCCTTCAAACCCAGGTCTGGACTTCTTAGAACCGCCCTTTGCTTTTTCCTTTCTGCGTTCATTGCGCATAGCAATATTATCGTTACGTTTCTTCTGCTTCGCGGCCATTGAGCTGGCAATGTGTTCCTTTTTCTCCTCCCTGTCATAAAAAAGACAAATTTAATAAGAAACAATCTATATAATCGAAGTTGAAATGTGTAATTCACCATGTCTTCTTCGAGGCCTGTTTTTCTTTTTCCTTCCGCTTGGCAGCTTTCTTCAGTCTTGCTTCATCATCGTGCACCTTGACACCTTCGAGTCTTGCCTCGGCCTTTGCCCACTTCTCTTTCTCCTCAATAGCTTTACGTTTCTCTTCTGGTAAGGCAGCCAATTTTTCTTTGCGAGCGGATAACTGTTGCAATGCCTGTTGTGGGTCTGCCGTAGTTCTGAATTTCTGTCCCTTCTTCGCTGTTCCTTCCAGAGCCGAATAGGCAACAGTGGTCATTGTTGACTGCGGACCTTCCAGCTTATGATGAGGCGTATCGGGAACAAGAAGTTGAGTCTGTTAGATTCAAGATTTCCAGATGTTAAAACCGAATTGTAAAGTACTAGGGTTATGAAGAAATACCTTGGTCGTGTTCCCCTTATCTCGAGTATCCCCCTTTTCCTTGTCCTTTCTTTTTCCTTTAGCTTCTTCTTCGCGCCTAATCTTTTCTCTTGTCTCTTTCCTTCTCCTCTCACGCATAGCCGCCCGTTGCCTCCTTCGCTCGTCGAGAAGATCCTCTCTGCTGCTTGGTTCTCCAGATATAGAGGGCCTACCTCCCCGGCGTAGTTGTGCCATTTTTGTGTGTAGTTTTTCTCGAAGACTTTCAATACCTTGAGGAGAAGGCATGGGTTTCAATTCAGAATCGCTGTCTTCGCCATTTTCGTCAGCGTCAGCAAGGTCCTCCATGTCAACATCGACATCCATTGAAACATCATTATCGTCCTCGTCACTGTCAGATGCGGGGGTAGAAGCCTTCCGTTTGCCTTTCAAGTTTTCTTGCTGCTTTAGATAATTTTCGTTTTGGATGTCAACTATTGACTTGTGGTTTGCGGGATCAAGCTGTACGAGATGAATTAGTAACTGGGTTATAAGCGAAAAGAAAAAACACACCTTCTCTCGTTTGGCCTTTTTCGATGCTTCTTTTACAGCTTGCTTCGGCGCCTTCTGCTTTTTGCTATGTTTCTGATACTTAGATGCCGCCTAAAGAGATATATAGTTAAAGCACCGTTTGATCGCGAATTTTCAGCGACACGGACCTGCTCTTCCGTTTCATCGTTGACGATATAGTATTGAGCAGGTATAAGTTTCAAAAGAGACTCGAATGTGTCATTGTGCTTTTCGAGGGACGCCCGAAGGACAGACGATGGTGTGGGCATTTCCAGGACTTAGAGCTAAGTAGCAGAATCGCAGAACTAAAACAGGATTTCTTCCTCCTCCGTTCGCAGTAGCAAATTTTAGGGTTAGGGTTTAGCTTACTGAACCTCAACACCAAGCAAGCGTCAAATCCTTTTCTGTCTCTGATTTTACTACATAACTTGCAATCTCGTTCCGATGACTTTCCAAGTACCTCGAAAGGCTATCTTATCCAAAGAACAACTTCAATACTTTCAGGAATCCCAAACTCATAAAGATATTGTAACCTATATTGAAATTCTTAATGAATCCGTTGTTGGATCGAAGTTAACAGATGAATGCTCATCTTCAAAGGTGCATCCAATTATTCCATGTCAAAAGATCGAAACATATGAATGATTAGGGCATTGTATCCGTATTAGAATTGCTTGAAGCCGTAGAGAGGACTGCTAAAGATACGCCACCAGTTGATAACGCTGCATCGCGGTTTGGTAATCCTGCGTTTCGGACGTTCTACGACAAGATCTCGGAGGTGGGTAAGCGAGAATCTTGTTAGAAAATGGCTGATATGCACCACAGCAATCCGCTTCTTTACACGAAAGTTTGCCAGGTCTTACGGCTGAGAGCATCCCAGAGATATCTGTATATTTCAACGAAGCATGGGGCAATCGGACAAGAATTGATTATGGAAGTGGCATGGAGCTAAACTTTCTCTGTTGGCTGTAAGCACCCTGCATAATTCTCGGTATAAATCTTGATCTTCCCCAGGTTTTGTCTAGAGCGACTGGGCGTGTTTCTAGAGAGCGACCACAAAGCCATAGTCCTGAAGGTTTTTTGGAGGTACATTGAGATCATGCGAGTCCTTCAGTCGACGTATTGGCTCGAGCCTGCTGGATCGCATGGCGTATGGGGATTGGACGATTACCATTTCCTGCCTTTTCTCTTTGGAGCTGCACAATTACGAGGTCAGCTCCAATATATATATAATTGTCTCCCTTCATGCTGAAACATCTGCAGGACACAAATACATCAAGCCCAAGGCCATACACGACGCAGAGATCGTCGAGGAATATTCACAATACTATATGTATTTCGCCTGCATAGCGTTCATCAACTCGATCAAGACCGCATCTCTGCGATGGCACTCGCCGATGCTGGACGATATCTCTGCTGTCAAGACTTGGGATAAAGTTAATTCCGGGATGATCAAGATGTATCTTGCAGAAGTGCTTGGAAAGCTTCCAGTCATCCAGCACTTTTTGTTCGGGTCTATTTTTATATACGATGGACCAGAATTTCCCAAGACAGATACTTCAGAGGACGATGCTCATCGAGGCCACGCACACGCACATCCCGATCTTGGGGGAGCAGGACAGAGAGAAGTTGGTTGGGGTGACTGTTGTGGTATTCCAGTCCCTTCTGTATTTGCTAGCGCTGCAAGTGCAAAGGTGGCGGAGCCTGGTTTCAAATTGGCTGGACCTGGTATACGCCCTGTACCTTTCGATTAGATTGAATCTAGTAGCAAAATGTTCAACTTTGAAGAGAACAATTTGATTTATACTACCACTAGGTAAATACATATCTTAAACATTATTGTCGACGAAGATAGACAGAAACCACAAAACAGTTATCAATGAAAGGTAGGAAAGGTCTTGCGTGGTGCTAATTTCATTGCTTTGCCTTCAACGACCTCTCCTCCCATCGAATAGTTTGATACATCTGGATCATTTCGTGAACTTGCATCCACCGATCTTCGTCACGATTCTCATAAGGCAGAACCGACCGCAATTTCGGGAAACAATAATCGATATGCCTTGCCAGATGCAAGAGAGTCCTCAAATCCCATGGGTCATCTGCGGTCGCTATTATCAGCTGTTGCAATTCATGAACCGGTTCTTGCGGCGATCCAGTAGAAACAAACGGAGGGTGGTCATTGGTGTCGAGGGGTATGCGTAAATTGCGAAGCCTGGGAGAGAGCACAGCAAGGAGGCGCAGGGCAGCGATTGTCGGTCGGGTATGTCCAGCGCCGATGTACGGCAAGAATAGCGTTATCAATTCCGGCCAAGCTCTGGCGAAGCCTCCAATAATTTCGTCGTTGAGTTCCATGGAATATCCCTCCAATCGCAGGTAGGTCAGCTTCCGAAGGGGTATCAGCGGAGCGAGCACTGCTACGCTAAGTTCTTCCGCTTCGTCACCGACATGTTGATGCACCAGGGCGATACGGCGAAGAGTGTCTTTCCAACGTACCGCTATTTCCTCCAAAAATTGTTTCTTGTCGAAAAGAAGAGCCGGAGGCGAAGCGATAACAAGTTCTTCGAGATGTGGTGTCGAAATATGCGACAATAATTCCTGGGTGAAGCGCATAGGAGCGTTGATCATCAACGCTTTCAAGTCCTTGAGGCCTATGTCCGTATCAATCTCGGTGACTGGTGAGTTCGTAAAATCAAGACCGAGTTCAAGCAGCCAAGGAAGCGACCCAATTTTCTCGATAAAGTCCATGTTAAGCGTCTCTCCCATCCCTGTCAACGTCAGCACCCGCAGATTCTCGAATTTGATAGCCATCCCAATCGTATCTCTCGTTAGCTTTCGTCCACGGAGTACAATTTTCTCCATTTGAGCTCCTTCTGAAAGGAGGGTATGTAGCACTGTCCCGCATAGCTTGTCCTCCATATTCGAGATATCTCCAAGCTCTATGCTCTGCAGCGACGGTGAGAGGAAGAGACAGATCCCGGAGACAAGAAAGTTGTCCTGGCTGGTGGAAGGACAGTATAAATGACGTAGAGATGGTAACATAGGCGTCGAGCGTAGCTGTGCTAAACGAAAATACACATGCATTGCGATATCGAGTTCTGGTGGATCCCGAGCGTAGCAGAACCTTCGTACTCGTCCTGCATACATATCGAAACGCGCCCAATCTTCTGGCGATATTGAACCTCGTAAGACCTACAATTCAAAGCATTAGAGTAAGATTATATTATTCATTTGTGATTATATATCCTCACATATGTGCCATCGCTTTGAACGAATGCAGGTAGAATCTTGAGCAGAGGAAAGAGTGAGTCCAACGATCTCCATAACCGGTTCAATGCAGGTTCGACAAAAGCTTTGCACGTCAACGCAACTGACAGCAGGTCTCTACGGCTCAGGGAGACATCTACCGAGTGTGTAAAATCGTCTTCAATCGCTAGATATTCGCATATCTCTTCCAGAATATCTGGGTTACTATGAAAAGGAGGTTGCGCGCTGCTGCTAGAGGTTTCTGCATCATCGACTGCGTCCTGCAAAGTCATCTGATTCGTTTTCCCTACAAACGCAGCTTGGAGGATTGGTCTGAACTCACTGTGAAAACTTCAATCCTCCGTATTTCAGTTGTACGACTAGAAGTTGTATATACGGAACTAGAGTAATCGGTTCTCGGATGTTAAGTGCTCGGAAAAGCCGACTGCCGTCGCGAGCGGACACCTTGCTGGGCTTTCAAATCGAGACTCCGATTTTGTGCATCTTTGAAATTCATCCCAGCAAGGTGCTGTGCATGTCGACCATTGTCGAGCACTTAACTTTTTTAAAAGAAACATGGGATGAAGCATGGAAACAGACAGAATAAGAATTCAAGTAGAATTGATTTCAATCCTGATTTTTTTCTATGCAGTACGGCCCTTGTTTCTTCAGCTGTCATTTTGCAAAGGAATAAATTGTCGGTTGTTTTGTTTCTTGTCCTGTTTAAAAGGTTCGTTTTCATCGTATACGTCTTTGATTGATACAGACACGGTTTTGTGCAAAGAAAGTGGATTCGTAGGAATACTAACTAAAACATTGTGAACCGGCGAGGACGTGTCGGTCACTCGGCGGAGGAAGGAAATCCTGTGAAAAGAAACGTACGAAATCCATCTTTTTCTCTTCGTCAAGCTCCTCGAAGATTTGTTTGATGGTTTTTTTTGGAACCGAGTTTTTGAGGTTTAGGGCAGAAGAGGGATATGAGGCCATGCTCGCGTTTTCATTGGACGTTGTCCGGTGCGCAACAAGGAAAACATCTATGGTAAATATTAATCATTCTAGGATATCCATGTGTATAACGTGCGTTTCTGTTGACGAAGCAGCGCACATGCTTCGAATCTGGGGGCTTGTTGTGTGGCAGAGATTCCTAAAGCTCCGCGAGCGAGGATTGCCAGTGGGATATCGCATGACACAAAGAGGCCGTAAGAGAATAAAAGCCGGTAGCTGAACGTTCAAGATATGAGTCGAGTCCTTGAAACTCAGACCGTTCTCCCCTCATCATGCAAGACTGAAACAGCACGGCAGGCGACTTCACACAGCCAAATAAAGCGATGCAAGTGTGTGTGCTATCCGCAGCATATGATGACGGTACGTTTCAAAATAGCTCTATTTTTTAGAAAGGTGTGGCCGCAAGCAAAAGGCTGAGATGCAAAAGTTTGGTCACCAAGGTTCTAAAGAAGAAACCAGTGGAGCAGAGATTATAAGCTGCACGCCTAGGACTTGCATGCACATCTGCAACTAGCTTTGAACAGCACGCCAATTTGTTGGGGTCAAGAACAATAAAAAAAGGTCTTTCCTGTTTGTTGTGTCAAAGAATTTGAAATAGGACACACAAGACTACCATCCACTCCGTACCCAGACCATCCCGTGGATCGTTACCACATCGTTACCTTCGGTTAAAATTCTTGAAGAGGCTGAGTAAGACTATAATTCAATCAAGCCGGACACCAGTCTCCGAGTCGATACGGAACTTTGCAGAGGTAAAAAAGCTAGAAGAGCAAACACCAAAAGACAGAGACCCGCTACCAAAGTACTGCCTCATAGTGCAATTTTATAGAATCTAGGACCCATAAGATAATTGCGACCTTGTGGTTGAGAAACAACGGCGATTTGTGGCCACATTTTCCCACTTTGCACAGGTTAGGCTGGTTTATGTGCCGCAAAGGGCACGTGGGAAATTGGTAACACTTTCTTGAACCACGACAACGACGACGACCGCCCCTCTTTCTTTTTCTTTTCCTTCAAAACCCCTCACCAAAAGGCTCTCTGAGCGGTCTTAGGTGCCCGCTCACCTTCTTTCGCGATGAATAGGCAATCATCGGGCAACATGAGTGCCCACCAACGCCTGGAGGCAGCCACGAACCTCTCAAAGCTCTCCCCCGTTTCCGACGACATCATTGTTGCATGCATTCGAGAACGATTTATGACAGATACCATCTATACCAGCATTGGATCCTCAGGCCTCGTAGCACTCAACCCACACAAATACGTCTCTTCCAACGCGGATTCGATTTTACACAAATACGCTGCTGAATACCGGGATTCCTCTGACAACAAAGAACCCCTTCCACCACATATTTTCCAACTTGCCAACAATGCTTACTATCACATGCGGAGGACAACTCAAGATCAGTGCATTGTGTTTAGGTACGATGTTTCCATGAGAGTTATGCGAACAAACCTCACCTTTTCACAGTGGAGAAACGGGAAGCGGGAAGTCAGAAAATCGAAGATTAGCAATCAAATCACTGCTGGAGCTCAGCGTCAGTAACCCGGGAAAAAAGGGATCAAAACTCGCCAACCAACTACCTGCCTCTGAATTCGTACTCGAAAGCTTTGGCAATGCTCGCACTCTTTTCAATCCAAACGCTTCTCGATTCGGGAAATACACTGAGCTTCAGTTTTCGGAAAGGGGTAGACTTTCGGGTGTGAAGACATTGGATTATTACCTGGAGCGGAATAGAATTTCATCATTGCCATCTGGCGAACGTAACTTCCATATATTTTACTACCTCGTCGCTGGCGCATCACCGGAAGAGAGACAG
>Ga0247779_1001067_pt1 | contig 13943 bp, 17 predicted proteins | sample UWRJL221509R5_FD_179925 | JGI IMG/M metagenome (GOLD analysis project Ga0247779, IMG submission 179925) | Plant litter microbial communities from Arlington Agricultural Research Station in Wisconsin, United States - UWRJ-L221-509R-5 | ecosystem: Environmental > Terrestrial > Plant litter >...
TACCTCTGCTCTTCCAATAACGGCTATCCTATCTGTGGACTGCAACAACCTGACGAAGCCAGCTCCCAGTCCTCTACCGGTCGTGTCTCTGGATTCCGATTCATCAATCTCTTCACTTGGCTCATCCTCGGTCCAAACGACCTCATGGTATCTTTCTTCAATCGAAGATCGAACGTTTCGTTGTATATGCCAGACGTCCGTCTCTTTATCGTTCGGGTTTTTTACTAACGTCATTTCACCATATTGGTTGTTGAATGTGACAGTCTCTTTGTCCTCTCTCTTCAGCGGTGCAACATCTGTTCCTCGCACTCTGATAAGTTCTCTGATAAAGGAAATGACGTTCCCATCGACGCTGTTTGGCTTTTCTTCCCGAACTATTGCTGCCTCGAACCAGGTGTATGAACCCATGTACTTTCCTGTACCACGCAGGTCAAGCTCTGTTTCGCAAAATCGATCAATGCGTACCTGGTAAATTGTCCTCTCCGCCCCACCCTTGATCGTGGCTCCTTATCTTGAACTTGACTTTCCTGACCTTCAGTGCTCCCACGACCTGTATCCAGTCACAAAGTTTTGGTGACAAAAGGCAACTAGTAGGCCCTTTTTCCTGAGAGACAAAGAACGATCGGATGTCAATTTGGGCAGTGAAAGATGATTTTGGCCAGTATCCCGCGTCGTCGATAATCTTGACCGCAAGCTCTGCGGGAACCCATCTTAACAAGATTCGTCGAACTTCGTAAACATCTTCTGGTCGTGGTTCATAGTTATAATGACGTTGTGTACTTCGTGTGATAGTGGATGCAATAGAGCCCATGAATTTCGAGACTGAAAGGAATGAAGTTAACGGATAGCCGGAGCCTGCAACGGCTACGTTCAAGCTGATTACATACGTGAGCACGAATATGCCATGACGCTACGGAAGACAATCAATCAAACATTTGCACAATCCAGCATATATAGTTCAACGTTCGACCAATTCTAGTTAGCCGATTCTTTCGGCTAGTTATTCAATGTAATCCGTATGGCGTTTATTTATTCAGTCTATCGTTTAAACGGAATAGAAAAGGTCTATGTCAACATTTTTAATATAGTTCATCCATCCCGGAAACTGAGAATCAGGTCAGTTTTAATTACTTATAAAATCGAACATGATATCGTACCCATGCTCTTGCGATCACGGCAATTCTGTCATCGCGCTTCAGAGATTTAATAAATCCTATGCCTAGGCCAGTACCCGACTGAGCCAAAGATTTCTGCTCGTCATCCGTGGCGTTTCTTGAAGTCGAATGGGCATTCTTCCAAGAAACCTGGTGGGCATGATACGAACGGGATGCTCTGACATTTAGTTGGATTTTCCAGGCATCGTCTTTTGGAAAGGTGGGGTTTCGGGCCAGCGTTAACTCTCCAGAAGGATGGTTTCTGCGCCGTCCATTGATCGCCTCTCCGATGGAACCTACAACTACATCCTCATCGATACCACCTCCTCCATCTTCAGCTGTGAACTTAAAATCTCGAACAATCGCAGCTTCAAACCACGTCCAGGAGTTCATATAATCAGCTATAATATGCTAGGTTACTAGAAATTCTGATATTGCAAAGTTAAAGGTTCAACGATATGTCCACTCACTAGGAAAATCATTCTCGCTTGCCCAGCCTTGGTCGTGGCTCTGAAAACCAAAGTCTACCCTTCGGACTTGAAATTTCTCGTCGATCCCCAGCCAATTTGAAAGTCTTGGGGTTACAAGGCAGCAAAAAGGACCACTGTGTTCATTAATCTTCGTAGTCGTGGTAAATGCTGCACTCAAGGTCGCCTTGGGCCAATACTCTGCCTCCTCCACCATTGAGACAGCCAGTTCCATGGGAACAAAATTCAATAAGAGTTTTCGTACGTTGTATACGTCCTCGGGCCTAGGGTGATAGTAATGCTGCATTTTGCGTGTTTTCTACAGATGCTGAGGCGCAGATGATATTGGAAGCTAGGGAAGAATTCGGTTTGGGTTTTATTTATAAGAATATTGTACACTCCTACCATGGGAACATCAAACATACCCATTTAACCGTCTCAGCCATCCAATGAGAAAATTAGCGCATGCGCATAAAATCCGAGAGCACCCATCGAGTACCGCGACTGTAATAAGCGCTCGAGAGATAATACTGGTATAAGAACTGTTTTTTTCCTCTAAACGTGGCTATGTCTCCACCCTTATTGGTGCCACAAGATGGTCAAATCGTAGTATCACGAGTATAACTGTAGCCAAAAAATCAGTGAGTGAATCTTGAGCGGCGTCGGATGGAATCTACAAATATAAACCTGCGGGGATCAGGGTGATATTCACCGTACACATGTAGATGTATATAAGAAAGCCATAGTGGAAGATATGAACGCATACTTGCCAGGGAAAAAATAAAGCTGGGAAAACAAACGTACGCAAGGTGTTTCCAGTGCCTCCCTACTACTGTTCCGTTTTGGATAAGCTCTGGGTATCACGGAAGAAAGACCGTGAACTAGAAGATGCTGAACAAGACGATGCTGGGAAAGCCACCGAACCAGACGCTGAGCAGCAGAAGGCAACGGATGCCAGAGCTGCTGAGAAGGTGGCTGAACCCGAAGAGGGGACCTCCGATGTTACAAGTTGTATGTACTGGTTACATGTTTTGTCGATGTATGTATTTGTACAAAGAGAAAAAAAAGAAAGAAAGGAAAGATCGACAAAATTTGATTGACTCGGACCTCTAATTCAATAATTCCAGGCGGCGAAGCGTATTTTAGGTTGAAATTGGATGTTATTGGTTTAGCATTATTGAGTATCTTGACGCACGGAACAAAAAAAAAAAGGGGAGAATAGGCTGGGAGAAATTGATATAACTGGGATAGAACGCGATGGATCCCAGAGCGTGGTACAGCATCAGTCTTCAAGATTGAGATAAGAAGAGGCCATGTTCGCTAATATATCGGGGTTCATGTCGGCCCACTGATCATTCCTCTGAGTTGAAGTGGGCACTGTAATTTCTCCCAACTTGCTGAAGAACGAGTAGGTGTCCTTCCTGAAAAATGTCGACGGGTGTGGAAGAGCCTTATTGAGAATTTCAGGGTCCATGGACGACAAACATGAACTGGCGAAATGGTTGGCAGCAGCTGAGGTTATCGGAAATTGCGTAGAGGACGAAAAGTCAGAGGCGTAGTGCTCATATTCCTTGAAGCTCCAGAGGTCCGTCAGGTTGAAAATTTCTTTGGATGATGACGACGATGTTTCGATGCTCCTTTGATAAATGGCACGAGGAGAACGCGAAATTACAGGGAGGGTCGAAAGCATCGCTGAAGGGCTAATATATGGTTTAAATGCAGGGTTTTCGGAGATGTTTTCGTTTGCGAGGCACGCGTGATGAAAGACAGGAATATTAGGGAGGAATGGCTCGGGCTGAACAGATATATATGAGCAGTTGGATTACACAGTAGCTGATTGAACATACCTCTGCCTGTTCAACTTCTGTGCCCGAATTCAATTCAACTGCAGGAACACTGGAACCTGTCGATTCGTTTGGGAGAACCTCAGGGACCAAGACTTCAGACTCTGTAGACGCAGTAGTAGAAGTCCAAGTCCAAATTGTGTTCTCAAAAGATGAGGGGATCTTATGTGTACCGGATTTTTGTGCCTTGGAAGAATTGCCCTTGGGAAAGTAGCTGTAGCCAGGATACTTGATAGCATGTTCCACCTTTTCCTGTTGTGCAAGTTCCCTGAATGGCCTTTTTTCTTCCTCTGTCAACATTGCCCAGGCCTTTCCGGCATTCTTGCTGAGTTCGTTCTGCTGCTCTTCTCCATTGGTCGCGGATGGGGTAGCAACGTAACTAGAGCGGAAGATAATGAATGCATTCCGTGGACGAGGAATGTGGTCAGGCTTCTTTCGCATTTTGTATGGACGACTGGTATTCCTCTGAGATACGGCAGCAGATGTATAAGGCCCTTGAGACGGGAATTGAGTTTCCGGGTTGTCCGAATCGCTTGATGAATTTAAGGAGGGCACAACAGAAGAACGGATAACTGCTCTGCCACTCTGAGCTTGTTCAGCCAGCTCATATCCTGTGCCAGATAATGTGCGTTAATTTATGAATGAGTTGTCAATTGAAGATATGTGCTTACTAGCGTAAGAGGAAACATTTGCAGCCCGGTGATTATTGCGAAAGACAGGCATGGTAACAGAGATAGAATCGCGAGTACTGGGGATGCTTCAAATAACAGGTAGGACTCGTAGGGATTTTCTACGCAATCCATAGCCCATTCCGACCATTTTATACCTTTCAGAACCTTCGACTTTGATTGTCAATCGTGCTAGAAATAGTACCCAAATCACATTTCGCGGGGGTCGTGGGGGTCATGATATCTATACCAGGCAATTTTCATGGGCCTCGAGGTGGTTTATCACAAAAATGAATAGGGTCCGAGACTCTTGAAAGGGGTGGCGATGCAGGGGGCAATCGTTCAAAGGGGTGGCGGTGCAAACTTACGCGAGCAACGTGAGTTGAACTCGTGAATCTGACTCTTTTCATCTAACTTCGTGTACACAGACAGTACAATGATCATCGGAACACTTTATGGGCACTAAATTCATTGCAGAGAACACGAGAATTGACTCTTGTTTGAACGATAGATGATCGCTCGCAACTTCCGCAACCTTCTGTTCCCGAAGACTCAAATTTAGTGAAAAAGCTGGGTCCAGCGCACAGTTGAAGACGAGATTGAATAAAGTCCCGGGGCATGAAATTCTGTCGAAGTGAGTGGATATCTTTGCTGACTAGGTTGGGATAATTGGTTCAAAATGAATTGTATAGCCTAAATAATTGGAACTCTGCCGACTTGTGTGGGGACAGATTCGTTTCGGTCCCAAACATGCAGTCACATTTATAACTCTAATTGTCGCTTATACAAAGTATTCTAATGATCAATGATCTACAATTTTCCGTCTTCTACTACCGACACGCCCTGACGATCTTTGTAATAAAGTACGTCTCCTGTTTTTATAACATTAGCGGTAGCTCATCCAAATTTTGAAGGAGAGGATTACCTTCGTCTTCCACGAATTGGCAGCTCTTATAGTTTGCCCAAAGGCTCGTAAACGAATTCTCGTCGGTGAAATGATATTCGTCTCCAAGTTCGCGTTTCACTATATCAGTAGCTTCCTCGATGTAATCTAGAAGGTGAGAGCACTCAGTCATGTTGCCAGTGAAATTAATAGTCAAGGTACTCACAGAATGGCATCGCAGGGAACAGATGATGTACAGTGTGATAGTGGGCAATCTACGTTTACTTGTTAGTCATGACAGGAGACGGTCCACAATTGTACACTCACATTATGCAAGAAAAACTTTCCTTGCCATCCGAGGAAATTTCGATCCATAGTGGAGAGTGCTCCGAGTCTGTAGCTCCATGCCCCCTTACGGTAATGCGGTAGTCTCGGATCGGTGTGCTGCAAGAAGACAATCATGGTGACCCAGTGGCACACAGCTATGCACGGTATACCATATAGCGCCCAGACACGGGTAGCGCCGACCCATTTCACGGAGGCGTACACCAGGTATGCCATCAAGCCTATGCCGAAGTTGGACAACATTATATGCGAGCGCTGAGAAGGCTTAAAGATCCCCGTTGACCAAGCTGAGACCGAGACGTGGGTGAGCTCAAACCACTGATCATTGTTAACGGAGGACTCACGGTTAAAGTGGCTCGTTGGAGTTGAGTATTTCTGACCGGATGTGTTCATGATCAGATAGGCATGGTAACCAAGGACCTGTTGCATAATTAGGCGGACGACATTCACAATCGGAGTGTCTTCGAAGAATTCCGCCAGCTTCGCGTTATCGGCGGGCAAGCCCAGTTCACTTCTGGTCTTCGGAATCCAGCTGTTGGGGGGAACATCAATATTATCTCAAATTAGGTATAGGGTACGTACTGTTCGTCCTTTTCCATGGAAGCATGATGACGATGGTGCGACTGATGCGTATATTTCCAGCTAAAGTACGGTGTCCATGTGAATGTGTGGCATAGCTATACAAATGATGAGCCTATATATGCCTTGGATGACCTATGAATGTGTACTCACGAAGCCGACGAAATCCGTCAATTTTCTCGATTGTGAAAATGCGCCGTGTCCGCACTAAAAAGGTTTAGTGAGAGCTTCTGACCCGCCAGAGACTAGGACGTACCTCGTGGCCTATGACCCATATCCCGGTGAAGTTCAAACCTTGGAACCACCAGCTGCGGTTCTCTGTCAGCCTGCTAGCCACCAGCGAGCAATACGACTGAACCTGCCACTCACTAAGTCAACCAGAGAGCCGTTCTGAGAAGCATTTTCGTCGCAGCTCCTCCATCGTAAGATGTGACCATCTTATCACCCTTCACCACTGCTGATCCAAGGAGAATGGCCACCGCAACATCACGAAGAAAATGAATAGTTGAACGTTTGGTATCTGGCCTGAAGAAATGCTCAGGCATCTTCGCCCTGAGGCTAACAACTCCTCCACTTCGTGTCCTTGAATTAGGGAGAATACTCTAGCCAAGAATCGATAAACGTACCTTTCAGCGGGCGGAGCCATGTTGTTGAGACAGCGAGGTGGTTTCGTCTATGTTGGCAAAATCGTACCAATCACTTACTCTTCTCTCTTATATATTTCAGGCTGCTGCACTGAGTATATATGAGCAGCCGATGCCCGTGTTTGCTCGTGCGGTTTCAGTCTGTGACACACCTCTCCGATTCATGCCTTCAGATTAATGTACATGCAAGTGTTGGCGGAGCCTTGACATGCAAAAAAATCCATATTGGGATGCTCTATAAAAAGACACCCTTCGTAGAATCCTCCGACTCCAGTTGACTACGGATCTGTACATCCTTCAGATCATTATACCGGAGAATCGGTGTGAGCATTATGGCATCGGTAGCTCCAGAGATCAATGATTCGTGAGCAAACCTATGAGCTCCACTTCGAAAGGTATAATATCTGGAGCCCTTTGGTATTTTGCTATAATCCAAATTTATATATCAAGTTTATACGCCTTTCAAACATGGGAAACTTTAAGACACGGACAGTTTATATACTGATACACCAAGCCTTAGCAGTTTATATGAGGCATGTAGGAACAAACATGATACGTATATTGTAATTGATATCAGGACACGGGTATGTTACCTGGTTCTGTATACCTGGTTCTGTATCCGCTTGATACAAGCGCATTGCGTATAATGTAACTATTGCGGTTTTTTATATAGATGGAGTTGATGAGCATTGCCTACCACTCAGCGTCGGGGGTACGATGAGCAATGTAGCAGGTTAATCCTTGTGAAAATAGAAATTTCTTCTCATGATTGTCGAAAACCACTGGTTCCGCCAAGTAGAGCAAGGAGCACTTACTGCATAATCTTCAAACTTCCATTTTACTAAGGATACCTTATATAAATTACCTGGTGAACGAACAAGAGTGCTACAGTTGATAAAGATTAATTGGCTACTTCTTGACGTTCAATAAGAAAGTTCGTACCCGACGTCAAGAAGCCCGAACATGGTTCCTGAATGAAGGCTTTGTTGTGTGAACAGTGAACTAACACTCGCCTTGAAACTGGCTTGTTTTGAAGTACTTATGTGTTGGAAACAATTTCAATGGTGTATCATTGTCAAGGAGACCTGAGAAGCCTGGGCTATAAAAGTCCCCACCAGGGGATAATGCCCCTGCTCTCCGATCAGGTAGGCATCATAATATGATATACTATCGGGGCTGCTATTTGTTGATATCTCCAGTGTAAGACAAAAAAAGACCCATATAGCACGTATTATCCCGTGAAGTATGCACAGAAAGTTAATAACAACAACATATCGAGAAACCCGAATGACGTACACTTGATAATACGCGCCCAACGCGACTCCAGTTTATACATATGCACATAACATTCTAATTGAAGGAATAAGAGGAGTTTTTTTTTTTTGGAACCTTCTTTGAAAATAAAAATATGGATGCAGATCCATCATCCTGCCAGTGGGTAGTACATGTATCGCTAGGGAAAGTTTAAATTTAGATATTAGGACCATCAACATTCAAATATTCACCAACAAGCAGCTGTTAAACATAGTTAGGAGTGGACACTCATTCAGTACTCCGTGCGAATCTGTCAAAAAGGATGTAACAAATCACCCTGCAAATAGGCAAAAACACACGCAAAATCTAAATGTGAACATACTATCCACGACAAGATAGGATTTATCATTACGAAATGTCAAAGGCGGGAAAGATAGGAAAGTGGCAAGGCATGTTCCACCTCGCATTAAAATATAAATCATCATGTCTGTTCGTTCGTGTTCGGGATGGTGTGCGTGTACCTTTCATTAATATTAGATGTGATTCCCTAGAAGAAGAAAAATCCAACAACAACATCCGATATCAAAACGCCAACATATAAATTACACAGATAAAAAGAAACGAGCTGCTGGTGAAAAAATAAATAACATGACGAGCAAAAAGGGAAAAAAAAGTTGACAGAGCAGGAAGGTTATATATGCAAGGAGTTGGTAATCCGAAGATGCGCTGAAAAGATCCTGCAATATGTAGTTTTTCCCTTGTTCGCATCGTAATCCTAGGACCGAGAATCAGCCTAATAGCGCCATACTAAAAGGAAGGCGCACCGAGAAAATAGATAAAGGTCGTCAGTAGTAGAAATTATAAGAGCTCCGAGTGGTATGTATAAGCTGTACAATATTTGTTTTCCGAGTCGAGTTTGTCGGTGCGAAGGCTCGGCTAGATTGGGCTGGTATGAACCCAGGGTCATGTTTTCTGGCCCGAAGTGACAGCCTTCACAGAATACGTCGTGAGATGAGCACTATGTCTGGAAAGAAAGTCGCATGATGAAGGGAAGTATTGAATGTACGGGAAAGGTTTTGATTGCGGTTGGTGGTTTCAGGATGCTAGTCAAGCATAAATATATCAAATCTTTCCCTCGACACGATCTTCAATGAGTCTGGCCAGGGATGCAGCATGAACAGGAATTTGGTTTTTCTGGAAGCCATCAGGATAATCCACGTTTGGTTTGTTGGGGTAATAGTGAGCCCTAGTTGAAAAGAAAAGATGTGTCATGTTTGAGTTCAGTGCTGTTCGAAAGAAAAACTTACTCGTCGTTCCAGATGGCGAAATGACGCATCCCAAGTGCCCGTGATGTCCAGTAGTAATCATGCGCGAAGCCTTTGGGATAGAAAATCTCGATAACACTAGACAGGCGATTTGGCTTCATGAAAACGAGGTGAGTGAGCCCATTGCCGTGTACACCCAACATAATCTAAGAAAATATCAGAAACAGGGAGAAATGACAATAAGATAGAACGAAAAACTTACTGTAGTCCTTGCAGCCTCTCTAATCTGCTCATCTTTCGTCATCTTCTCAGCCTGGAGGACATTGAACTCCCATTCAAGCGGAACTTGATAATCATCCCTCTTAGTCCTCCCATCTTCATCTTCATCATCACCAATCAAGTCAACAGCCATCAGAAAGTCCTGCCTTTCCTTATTTTTCCTCGCCACCAACTCCTTCATCACTTTGACCATCTCTTCGTGATCTTTCTGAATCAGCTTTCTGTTCCTCGCTCCCTGGCGACTGATGTAGCTGATGACCACTTTGTCGGGCAGAGGAAGCTTTTTCTGGTCTTCGTCGCTCACTTCGACGAGTTTGGAGGGAGAGTTGTCGATGCCCACGACATCGGTGTTGTCAACCATGAAATGCATGACCTGTTGCTTTTCATCGTCGGTTGCAGCACGAGCAAGAGAAGAACCAGAAGCTGATGACGATGACGTGATGCTTTGAAGACCTTCTTCAGCTCCAGCGAAGCGCCATACCGCTTCCCGCAAAGGTGCCCACCACCCACCTACGTGGATTCCTCTTAGCTTTCCTTTCTTTCGCATAAAATCCCATGCTTCAGCGGCTGTCCTCTGTGTCTGGGACCCACAAATTTGTCCACGATGCGCTGCACTCCTATCTGTGAGTAAGACGGTAGAAAAGTGCCATGCTCGTTCTGGTTGGCCAGGTTTCGGCTGGGTAGAAACGATACGGTCCTGCCAATCTTCTTCGTGTTCGACGATGAGAGAAGGGAGAGCCGCGCGAAGGAAATAGGAATTAAACCCAGGGTCATCTCTCCATCCGTTGGCATTCGAATGAGCAAAAATGGCGCGGTGAATTGGAGGTGCAGGTGGATGTGTCAGAGAGAAATGAGGCGAAGAAGATGCGGACGATGAATCAGTAGCTGGCACAGGTTGCGAGAAAGCTCCATGCCAGAAAGCCTGAACACCAAAGAACAGTTCGGCGACAAAGTGGTAGTAATGTCGTAGGAATTGCTTGGGGTCGTTGAAAAGCAGCTAAATTAATACACACTCTCAATTAGCACCCGCTTGAACGGTGTTAGGGACTACAGAATGGAAACGCGACGTATGACAATCACCCTTGAGCGGTGATCAAGTGGAGAAAACACAGGGTATATAAAAACAAGGACGAAGTGAAACTCACTGTATTGCCCTCTACTGTCCATACCCTATTCAACGCCTTCTCCTTCCCAGTTGCGGGATATACCCAACGTCGTCGCGCTTCCTCAGGAGAAATGATTCGCATGTTCTTGTCCGTCGGTTCTCTCATTGCAATATTCTCTTCGGTGTTCTCCGCCTCTAACCCTGTGCTTGTCATCATCCTGATTTCAGGAAATGCCTTTCGTTCTTCCTCGTCTGCCACAATGAACAAAGTCCCGTCCGCCATGTATAAATTGCGGAATAACGTCCATCCTGGTGCATGAGCGAGAAGTTCGGTATGCGGAAGGTTGTCGAATGGAAGCACAGGCAGAGCCTTCGTAGTGGGTGTAGCCAACGCTGTGACAGTCTGCGTCCTCATCTCCGTTTGCTTCTCGGTCGCAGTTGCATGGCGAACGACGGTTTTGGTCAAAGTAACTTGCGGCACTGGATCAGTATTCGCTTGCTGGAGATTCGTGTTTATGACGATATTCTGGTCATTTAATCCAATACTCTGGCCGAACAAGAGGGACCAAACGTGCATAGACGACGCTCCTATAAGCAGAAGGAAAGCGTCTCTTCTGGATAATGAGCCATGTCGGAAAATCATAGTTTCACGTCGGGGGACGCCAAGCAGAATACGCGCCCGTTAGCGTATACTCCTTGGTTTTGGGGAGTTGGTGAAAGAAAGAGTGATACGGCCTTGAACCGCCCGCTGCTGACGGGGTAACTAGAAGGAAAAGGAAAAAGATGGACCAGCGAAAAGTATCGACCCTTTTCATTCTGTCAACGAAATTGTGCTTATGTGACATAACACTAATCATCTTGGCAAGGATCGGTTTTCGTCGTGGGAATTCTAAAATCACCTTGATTCGAACCGCAGACGATGATGTTGTACAAAAGCTAACTCCTTTTCTTACTTGTCATGGGCAAATTTTTCGTCAAAATTTTATACTTCGGGAACTATTTTCCGTGTTATTAAGTTTCAGCAAGGGTGTTCTCGAAGCAAAACTAGGTCATGGAGGATACACATCCATATACGTTACTATGAAGGGCAAATGAAGGTTCGATATAATCTACCCGCCCAAAGGCCATCTTATTTTGTTTGTTGTCAAAGGGGAAACATGCGCTGTATGACTCAGAATTTTGCTTGCCGTCACAAAGAGCCTCAACGGCATGAAAACGCAACAATACTTCCATCTGAAACCAGGCCAGTCTTATTCGGAAGCGCGTCTAAAGGAAAGCTTCCTCCACCTTCAAATCAACGGGAAGTTCTTCACGCAATCTGGACCTCGAGAAGGATACAAAAACTCCGCGAAATGGAAGGAAATGACTTGTCTCTTCTTCACCCCGGCAAGTTGAAATTTCTAGGCCACCTTAAAATAGAGAAAAACGTCAACAACCGAAAAACATCAGCTCCCCAGGGTACCTGTTCTACGGACTCATCTGCGGCATTTTACCGCTGCCAACTACTTTAGGCCTTGCATGCATAACATCGTGTTCTCCCTTGATTTCCCCCTACGCAGGAGTTGGCTCCTGTACTTGCCCGTCCTCGCTCCCGCTCATCCAATATCACTCTGTCTGCTTTATCTGTCTGTCAGTGTCAATTTTGGCAGATTGGGTTGCGTGCCACCAAAATAAAACTCTGTCACTTTCTTTCAACATACGTAATGGTTGACCCAGAGTACTTATCAGTGTCACCGCTGCTCCGGAGGTCCGTAATTGACCGTTATCACGCGTATTACGGGCAAGAAGGGTAATTTCTTCTATTTGAACTGGAAACATAAATACGATTGCTATCTCTCGGGCTGGCCTTGTCGCAACTGCGAGAGTTTGGTCCAGTCTTAGACAAATCGTCACCTTTTAGTGCTGCCAGTCATCTTGCAGCGGCGACACAGCATAGCTGGCATGTCGATCATGACACGGACGCGGCGTAGACGTAATCATAACGCGAGATTTACTGTTGATTTGCGTTCGTAAGTAAAAATACTGAAACCTGTGGCTGTAAACATCACTTAACTCTAACCTTCAAAATTACATTAGAGTGGTAACCTTTGCGGAAAGGAGGAACAGCAACTGACGCAAATTATCTTGCAAACATTGTATTCGTTGACTCTGTTAATTCCCACTGGCTGTCTTGTCTCTTTCCTGACAGCGCCCTCTCGGCAGGAGATCAAGAGGACAGCAACGCGGCAAAATATCAATAGTCAGCTCTGTGGAATAACACACGATGGTGCTCATAGCAGTGTATCGGAGTACATACAAATTTTCTCCATGCTGCTCGTGTACTCATAATTTGTCAAGTAAGAGTGATGGATGTCGGGTTGAGGGAGGAATAACTGAGGCTGAAGAAATAAAATGGGTATCAATATAGGCCATTCATCTGAAGATAAAAGAATGCACATGCTCATTGTGCTCTGCGCTCGAGTCCGACTGGAGCGCAGAGTTCCAGAATTTTCATCAATGCTCGACCAGCCGATCCAGAACTCATCTATATTCGCTGATACTGATTCAACAGATAAAACCATTTCCTTTCGACAAAAGTAATCAAATGTTTCCGCTCCCGATTCACAGCTGGAATGACATAGTTTTGGCGGATAAGAGATGTACAGTGACCTTTGTATCTGATGACAAAATCAGAAGAATCGCGTTGAATTTCTTAAATATTTGGGCGTCTGGAGGCAAACCTTGGCATCCCAATCCCAGACAAGCTAATTACATCAAAGAACACTTTGAGCTCAATGTGAAATAGCAAAATACACATTAAGAGAGTACTTAATATGGTGGAACCAGGAAACAGAGCTGGGTCTGTGATATCCGATATCAACCGTCAGGGGGAGCCGTTATGCATGTCATGTGATTTGTGACAAAACGCGCTCTTCGTTGGGTTTAGCGTTTAGCCAACGTTTAACATTTAATTATCAACGGTCACCGGTCACCGTCCAGTGCGGAAAAATCAACTGAACTCTAGCTCGCGGAATCATGAAGACATGCCAAAACTTCTGCCTATTGTGATACATGGCATGTGGATCACCTTATATTCGACTGTCCCGCGGCGTCCCGAAGTCCCAACGCTTTACAGGTTGACTTTAGTCAAACCTCAAACACTTTTGATGATTCTTCCTACTGGCTAGGAATTTGCTGGAGGATGCGATATTCCGGATCTACTAAGTGAAGGCAGTCTCTGCGGTTGAATCCGCAAGTGGACTACAGGTACATAGGGGATATAGCTAGCTTGGTACGGCCTTGTGGGACTAGTTAAATGGTCACGCAGGAATACATCAAGAGATAACATCCCTTTCGGCCGTACCTGGTGAGAGAGACATCCTAACAAAGATCTGTAACTGTCACTGAACAACGAGAACCAGGACGTGTCTTTAAGTTAGTCGCTGCTTCCAAGATCACCCAGAAATGCCCACCATC
>Ga0247779_1001069_pt1 | contig 13913 bp, 9 predicted proteins | sample UWRJL221509R5_FD_179925 | JGI IMG/M metagenome (GOLD analysis project Ga0247779, IMG submission 179925) | Plant litter microbial communities from Arlington Agricultural Research Station in Wisconsin, United States - UWRJ-L221-509R-5 | ecosystem: Environmental > Terrestrial > Plant litter >...
TGACGTTGGAGGGACTGCAGTCGCTCAGCGATACTGCGCCGACTCGGCTGCCCGCAGTGGCACGCTGAGCATGTGAATCTCAGCCTGTTCAGGTCATCGACTTACACCACGACTTGGGACATCACCTGATCGAGCGGCATCGCGCAAAGGAAACCCTTCATGAGACCAATCTCCTCCGTATTGTTCGTCTGTTTGACTGCCTGCGCCTGTAGTTCCACGCCGCCCGCAAACGCTGCCCGCGACGTCAATTTTCTGTGCACGAACGTGAGACCATTTCCGTAAGCTACGTCTCTGCCAATGGCACCGCCACACTGACGCGCTATGGAGCGCAGATTACGCTTGAGCAGCAAACTCAGCGCATCAGGCTTCGTGTACAGCAATGGGCCCAACACAATCCGCGGCAAAGGTGACGATCTGACCGTTGAAATCGGCCGCATGGTGCCGATTCAATGTCGGGTCAAGCAGCACCCTTAGCAAGGCCGGCCTCACTCCTCGTTCGGATCGGTGCCTATTGGTCAATGCCTTTTGTGAGCTTCGCAAACTGCGTTTCAGCGTGTTCCAAAAGTACATCGCTGAAGCTGCGGAATTTCGCGCTATCCGGCCGAACAAGAAACGCCTTCCACGCAGATTCCGAATAGGCTGCCGGGCCGAGGTCGCGATTGAAACAGTGAGCGCAACCGGCCGGGTCAAGCCCGAGGCCTCGACCAACTCGCGTAGCCGCTCATTGTTGGTTTTTTCAGGGTTCATGTACCCCATCCTAGGACTGCTTAGATGACCTTTGGCAACGGTCCGGCCGAGGACTACCGGATCGCCCTCGCATAACGCTTTAGCGACAGCGTCGACAGGACGAGCAATTGGCATATATGCCAGATGTCGAGAACGTCGCGATGGGCGGCTATTCGCGCAGCCGCGCCGGCATCCTGAGCACCGTGCCAGGCCTTGACCGGGACGAGGAGCGCCGGCTCTTCCGCAAGGCGGAGATTCAGCTCGAACGCATCGGCATGGGGCATCCGATGCGTGAACTGGGCGGCCAACTTGGCACTGGGCCAGGCGCGGCCGATGGACATCGAGGGTGCACTGTGCGCCGATCCCGCACTGCTGCTTCTCGATGAGCCGACCGCTGGCCTGCGCCACATCGAAGAGCATGCGCTCGGCGACGTGATGCGCCAAGTGGCAGGCCTTGGCATAGTTCGGAACCTCCGCGCCTGCACATCAGAGTCGTGCGCCGATCGCCGGCGCGTCGCGAGCCTGCAAAAGCTGATCCAGAAGCACGGACACATGGAGCGCACGGCGCGAGACACCGTCCGCGATCTGGTGGCGACAGCTGGTCCCGTCGGCCACGACGATGGCATCCGGCCGGCTGCGGATGGCGGGCAGCAGCGCTGCCTCAGCCATCTTCATCGACACCTCGTAGTGGCTGGCCTCGTAGCCGAAGCTGCCAGCCATGCCGCAGCAAGAGCTTTCGATGAGTTCGGGCTGCGCACCAGGGATGAGGCGCAGCACCTCCATCACGGGTTGGACCGCGTCGAACGCCTTCTGGTGGCAATGGCCGTGGACGAGAATGGGCTTGCCCGCCGGCCGCAGCTTCAGCTGCAGCTTGCCGGCCTTGGCTTGCTGCGCCATGAACTCCTCCAACAGCAGGGCCTGGGCCGCCACCGTCTTCGCCGCCTCGCCGAGGCCCATCACCAGGGTCTCGTCGCGCAAGGTCAGCAGGCAGGAGGGCTCCAGGCCGACGATGGCGATCCCGGCGCGGGCCAGCGGTTCCAGCGCCGCGACCAGCGCGCCGGCGCGCGCCTTGGCCTCGTCGACCATGCCGGCCGAGAGGTAGGTACGGCCGCAGCAGGGGTGGCCCCCCTCCTTCGAGACTGTGTGCAGCGCGTAGCCCGCGGCGCCCAGCACGCGGGTCGCGGCGAGCGCGTTCTCGGTCTCGAAGATCCCGTTGAAGGTGTCGACGAAGAGCACTGCGACCTGGCCGCCCTCGCCTGCGATGCGCAGCGCTTCGGCCTTGTCGACGAAGCCGTTAGCGAATTCCGGCGAGCGCCAGAAGGTGTCCGAGCGCCACTCGGGCAGCGAGCGCTTGGCGGAGAAGCCCAGCAGCTTCTCACCCGCACGCGCCAGCAACGGCAGCTTGTTGCGCAGGTTCAGCAGCGCCGGAAAGCGGCTGGCCAGCGCGGCGTAATCGGGAAGGTGGCCGACCAGGCGGTCCTTCATCGTGTGGCCGTGGCGGGCCTTGTAGTGAGCCAGGAACTCGACCTTCATCTTGGCCATGTCCACGCCGGTCGGGCAGTCGCGCTTGCAGCCCTTGCAGCCGACGCACAGGTCCATCGTGTCGTGCATGGCCTCGCTGGTGAAGGCATCGGGGCCGAGCTGGCCCGAGACAGCCAGGCGCAGCGTGTTGGCGCGGCCGCGGGTCAGGTGTTGCTCGTCGCGGGTCACGCGGTAGCTCGGGCACATCGTGCCGGCGTCGAACTTGCGGCAGTGCCCGTTGTTGTTGCACATCTCGACGGCTTTGGCGAAGCCGCCGGTGCTGTCGCCGCCGGTGCCGGGTGCGCTCGTTTCCTCGGTGACCGGATCGGCCTGGACGTTCCAGGCCGACCAGTCGAGCACCGGCTGGATGTCGATGCGTCGATACGGCCGCCGCGCGCTCGGCGGCGCGAAGCGAAACAGCGAGCCGTCGTCCATCTTGGGCGTGTCGACGATCTTGCCCGGGTTGAAGAGGTCCGCCGGATCGAAGTAGCGCTTGATGTCGCGGAAGGCCTCGTTGAGCCTGGGTCCGAACTGCCACTCGATCCACTCGCCGCGGCACAGGCCGTCGCCATGCTCGCCGCTGAAGGCGCCTTTGTAGCGGCGCACCAGGGCCGCGGCCTCCTCGGCGATCGCGCGCATCTTCTGCGCGCCGTCGCGCCGCATGTCGAGGATGGGCCGCACATGCAGCGTGCCGACGCTGGCGTGGGCGTACCAGGTGCCGCGACTGCCATATTTGGCGAAGACCTCGGTGAGCCCATCGGTGTACTCGGCCAGGTGCTCCAGCGGCACGGCGCAGTCCTCGATGAAGCTCACGGGTTTGCCGTCGCCCTTGAGGCTCATCATGATGTTGAGGCCCGCCTTGCGCACCTCCCACAGGTTCTTCTGCGGCGCCTCGTCGGGCATCTCGACGACGGCGCCGGGCAGGCCCAAGTCGCCCACCAGCTCGACCAGCTGGCGCAGCTGGTGCAGCAGCGGCCCCTTCTCCTCGCCAGAGAACTCCACCAGCAGGATCGCCGCCGGGCGGCCGATCAGCGCCGTCTCTATGGTCGGGCGGAAGGCCGGGTTCGTCAGGCTCAGCTCGATCATCGTCCGGTCGACCAGCTCCACCGCCGTGGGGCCCAGCTTGACGATGTGCTGGGCCGAATCCATCGCGGCATGGAAGCTCGGGAAGTTGACGACGCCCAGCACCTTGGCGCGCGGCAGCGGGCTCAGCTTCAAGGTCAGCGAGCGGGTGTAGGCGAGCGTGCCTTCGGAGCCGATCAGCAGGTGCGCGAGGTTCACGCCGCCGTCGCTCGTGTACGGGCGCTCGCTCTGGTTGTCGAAGATGTCCAGGTTGTAGCCGGCCACGCGGCGCAGCACCTTGGGCCAGTGCTCGACGATCTCGGCGTGGTGCTGCCGGGCAAGGCCGCGCACGTGCTCGGCAATCGCCGCGGCGCGGCCCGTCGCATGCTCGACGCGGCCGAAGTCCACGAGCTCGCCGTCGGCCATCCAGGCCTGCGCGCCGAGCACGTTGTGGACCATGTTGCCGTAGGCGATCGAGCGCGAGCCGCAGGAGTTGTTCCCGGCCATGCCGCCCAGCGTGGCCTGCGCCGCGGTGGACACGTCGACCGGATACCACAGCCCCAGCGGCTTCAGCTGCGCATTGAGGTGGTCCAGCACCAGGCCCGGCTCGACGACGGCGGTGCCGTTCTTCGCGTCGACCTCCAGCACCTTGCGGAAGTGCTTGGTGTTGTCGATCACCAGCGCCGCGCCGGTCGTCTGCCCGCACTGGCTGGTACCGCCGCCGCGCGGCAGCACGGGCACCTTCAGCTCGCGAGCGATGGCGATCGCGGTGGCGATGTCGCGCCCCGTCTTCGGCACCAGCACGCCAGCCGGCATGATCTGGTAGATCGACGCATCGGTGGCGTAACGTCCCCGCGATGCTGCATCGAACATCACCTCGCCTTCGGTCTCCGCCTTCAGCCTGCGGGCCAGTGCGTCGCAGACTTCGTTCGGCGGCAACTGCGTGCCGAGCGGTTGAAGTTGGGAGGTGGGTTCAATCAGCATCAGGTCTCCTTCATGAGCTCTTGGCGCTCCGGGGGTAGATCTCGCCCGCGCGCAGCAGGTCCAGCACGGTGTCTCGCTTGTTCTTCAGGTGGGCGACCAGCACGTCGCGCATCGCAGCGCCGTCGTGCGCGGCCAATGCTTCGAGCATCAGCTCGTGCTCCTTCACCGCGCGCTTCCACTTCGCCTCGTTCTGGTTGGTGCGAAAGCGCAGCGACTGCACGCGGGCATTAATGCCGTTGTAGGTGCTGGTCAGCACCGGGTTCTTCGCGGCGTCGTTGATGGCGGTGTGGATGCGCGCATTCAGCCGGTAATAGCCCGACAGGTCCTGCCGGGCGAAGCAGGCCATCATTTCGTAGTGCATCGCGCGGATCTCGGCCAGCTCGGCGTCCGTCACCCGCTGCGCGGCGAATTCGCCGGACATGCCTTCCAGCCCCGCCAGCACCTCGAAGGTGTTGACGATGTCGGCCTCGGTCAGCTTCACCGCGACCGCGCCTCGGTTGGGCAGCAGGTCGACCATGCCTTCGGCCGCCAGCAGCTTGATCGCCTCGCGCAGCGGCGTGCGCGACACGCGCAGCTGCTCGCTCAGCTCGCGCTCGTTGAGCTTGGCGCCCGGCGCGATGGCACCTTCCACCAGCATGGTGCGCAGCCGCGCCACCACCTGGTCATGCAGCGCCAGCCGCGAAATCTCGATCACCTCCGCCATGAATTTCTCCGATCTATTTGCATTTTGCATGCATTCACAAAGCCAATCAAGCCCAAAATTCAGGGTTTTCCATCATCTCTATTTGCGTTTTGCATGCAAAACTGAGTTCAAACACCCCAATCCAAGACCGCATCGGAAAGGACTCCGCATCGTGTTGACCCTCGACTTCCATCCCACTGGCCGCCACTTCCTGCAGATCCCCGGGCCGAGCCCGGTGCCGGACCGTATTTTGCGGGCGATGAGCCTGCCGACCATCGATCACCGCGGCCCCGAGTTCGGCGCGCTGGGCCTGCAGGTGCTCAAGGGCATCCGCGAGATCTTCAAGACCCAGCACCCGGTCGTGATCTATCCGGCCTCGGGCACCGGCGCCTGGGAGGCCGCGCTGGCCAACACGCTGAGCCCCGGGGACCACGTGCTGATGTATGAGACCGGCCACTTCGCCACCCTGTGGTCCAAGATGGCCGCGCGGCTGGGCGTCTCCGCCGAGTTCCTCGCCTGGCAGGGCCAGGACGAGCAACTGCCGAACGCGCCGAGCTGGCGCCGCGGCGTGCAGGCCGACCTGATCGAGGAGCGGCTGCGCAAGGATCCGGAGCACCGCATCAAGGCCGTCTGCGTCGTCCACAACGAGACCTCGACCGGCGTCACCTCCGACATCGCCGCCGTGCGCCGCGCGATCGATGCGGCCAAGCATCCGGCGTTGCTGATGGTCGACACGATCTCGGGCCTGGCCAGCGCCGACTACCGGCACGACGAATGGGGCGTGGACGTCACCGTCAGCGGCTCGCAGAAGGGCCTGATGCTGCCGCCCGGCATCAGCTTCAACGCGCTGTCGCCGAAGGCGCTGGAAGCCAGCAAGAGCGCGAAGCTGCCCCGCTCCTTCTTCGCCTGGGACGAGATCGTCGAGATGAACCACAACGGCTACTGGCCGTACACGCCGAGCACCAACCTGCTCTACGGCCTGGTCGAGGCGATGGAGATGCTGCAGAGCGAAGGGATGGACCAGGTGTTTGCCCGCCACCAGCGCTGGGCCGCCGGCGTGCGCGCCGCGGTGAATGCCTGGGGCCTGCCGATCCAGTGCGCGGACCCGGCCCTGTACTCGCCGGTGCTGACCGGCGTGATCCTGCCCACAGGCGTCGACGCCGATGCGCTGCGCCAGCTGATCTACCAGCGCTTCGACCTGTCGCTCGGCGCGGGCCTGGGCAAGCTGAAGGGCCGCATGTTCCGCATCGGCCACCTCGGCGACAGCAACGACCTGACCTTGATGGCCACCCTATCCGGCTGCGAGATGGGCATGAAGCTGGCCGGTATCGCGCTGAAGTCCAGCGGCGTGCAGGCAGCGATGGAGTACTTCGCGGGCCACCCCGCCGGCTCGGCGCTGAAGGCGGCTGCATGACGCCGCACTAGCAGCAGCACCGCTTCTTTCTCATCGCGCGTCGGCACCGCGCCTCGTCACGGACGAGGCGTGGCGGATCGACTCGCCCTCATGAGCAGACGACAGACAGATCGGAGACAAGCCATGACGAAGATGTTTCGAGCGACCAACGTGGTGATCACCATGTTGTGCCTGATGTATTTCATCACCTACCTCGACCGGGTCAACGTCAGCACGGCCGCGGCCGGATTCGGGCCCGAGTTCGGGCTCAACAAGACCGAGATCGGCCTGGTGTTCTCGGCCTTCGCCTACCCCTACCTGATCTTCCAGATCATCGGCGGCTGGGTCAGCGACCGCTTCGGCGCCAAGCGCACCTTGATCGCCTGCGGCGTCGTCTGGGCGCTGGCGACGATGATGACCGGCTGGGCCAGCGGCCTGGCCTCGATGCTGGTGGCGCGGGTGCTGCTGGGCCTCGGCGAAGGGGCGACCTTCCCGGCGGCCACCTCGGCCATGTCGCGTTGGGTCGCCAAGGAGAAGCGCGGCTTCGCCCAGGGCATCACCCATGCGGCCGCGCGCATCGGCAATGCGGTGGCGCCAGCGGCGATGGTCTGGAGCATGGCCGCCTACGGCTGGCGCGAGTCCTTCTACATCTGCGCGATCATCAGCTTCGCCTGGGTCGCCGTCTGGTGGCTCGTGTTCACCGAACACCCGAAGGACCACCCGCGCATCACGGCCGAGGAGACGGCCCTGCTGCCGCCGCCGAAGGCCAAGGGCACGCCGGTGCCCTGGGGCCCGCTGTTCCGCCGCATGGCCCCGGTCACGATCGTCTACTTCTGCTACGGCTGGACGCTGTGGCTGTTCCTTAGCTGGATCCCTCAGTACTTCCTGCACAGCTACGACCTGGACCTGAAGAAGTCCGCGCTGTTCGCCTCCAGCGTGTTCTTCGCCGGCGTGCTCGGCGACACGCTGGGCGGCTGGGTCACCGACAAGCTCTACGAGCGCACCGGCAACCTGAACAAGTCGCGCAGCTGGATGGTCGCGATCTGCATGCTGCTGACGCTGATCTCGCTGGTGCCGCTGATGCTGACGCACAACCTCACCGTCTCGGTGCTGAGCCTCTCCGCCGGCTTCTTCTTCGCCGAGATGACGATCGGCCCGATGTGGGCGATCCCGATGGACATCGCGCCGGAACACTCCGGCACCGCCAGCGGCATGATGAACACCGGCTCCGCCGCCGCGGCCATCGTCTCGCCGGTTGTCTCCGGCCTGCTGATCGACCGCTTCGGCAGCTGGGAACTGCCCTTCGCCGGCAGCATGCTGCTGATGGCCCTGGGCGTGGCGCTGGCCTTCCGCATGCGGCCGGACAGCAAGTTCAGCACCGGTGGCGCGACGCTCGGCAAGGTGGCCGATCTGCAGCGCGCGTCTTAACTGAATTTTGCATTCAAATAAAAGTTCGCCACCCGAACATCCGAGGGTTTTCACGAGCGACTTTTTGTGTTTTGCATGCAAATATTGGCTGTAGAGAGAACTGAATAGCCGCGCCGGCAGACGCTCAGAACCTACTGCCATTCCGAAGCGGGGGGTGAGTGCCGGGACATGACCAAAGAGCCATGACCGACACGCCCGGAGATGCAAGGCACCAGCCCTGCGCTCCAACTCCAGGAGACAAAGCAGTGAAAAGAATATTTCGAGCCAGCAACGTGGTCCTGCTGCTCCTGTGCGCGATGTACTTCATCACGTACCTGGACCGCGTCAACGTCAGCACGGCCGCCGACGGCTTCGGCAAGGAGTTCGGCCTGTCGAAGACCGAGATCGGCCTCGTCTTCTCTGCCTTCGCCTACCCCTACCTGATCTTCCAGATCATCGGCGGCTGGGTCAGCGACCGCTTCGGTGCCCGGCGCACCCTGATCGTCTGCGGCGCGCTGTGGGCCGTGGCGACGGCGCTGACGGGCCTGGCCGGCGGCCTGATGTCGATGCTGGTGGCCCGGCTGCTGCTGGGTCTCGGCGAGGGCGCGACCTTCCCTGCATCGACCTCGGCCATGTCGCGCTGGGTCGCCCGGGAGAAGCGTGGTTTCGCCCAGGGCATCACCCATGCGGCCGCCCGTATCGGCAATGCCGTGGCGCCGGCCGTCATCGTCGCCGTGATGAGCAGCTACGGCTGGCGCGAGTCGTTCTACCTGTGCGCGGGCATCAGCTTCGTCTGGGTCGCCCTGTGGGCCGCGACCTTCACTGAGTTCCCGAAGGACCATCCGCGCATCACGCCAGAGGAGATCGCCACCCTGCCCGCGCCCAAGGCCAAAGGTGCCGCCGTTCCGTGGGGCCAGCTCTTCAAGCGCATGGCGCCGGTCACGATCGTCTACTTCTGCTACGGCTGGACGCTGTGGCTGTTCCTGAGCTGGATCCCGCAGTACTTCCTGCACAGCTACAGTCTGGACCTGAAGAAGTCGGCCCTGTTCGCATCGAGCGTGTTCTTCGCCGGCGTGATCGGCGACACGCTGGGCGGCTGGGTGACCGACCGCATCCTGATACGCACGGGCAGCCTTCACCGCGCGCGCAGCGTGATGGTGGCCGTGTGCATGTCGCTGACCTTGCTGGTGCTGCTGCCCCTGCTCTGGATGCACAACCTCTACGTGTCGCTGGCCTGCCTGTCCTCCGGCTTCTTCTTCGCCGAGATGACCATCGGTCCGATGTGGGCCATCCCAATGGACATCGCGCCCGAGTTCTCCGGCACGGCCAGCGGCATGATGAACACGGGCTCGGCCCTGGCCGCCATCATCAGCCCGGTGCTGTCGGGAATGCTGATCGACAAGTTCGGCAGCTGGGAGCTACCCTTCGTCGGCAGCATGGCCCTGATGGCCGCGGGCGTCTTCCTCGCGTTCCGCATGCATCCCGAGAAGAAGTTCAACACGACGCTGCCGTCGTCCGAGCTCAGCGACGCCAAGCCGCAAGCCTCGTGAGCTGAACACCCATCGCCAACGCCGTTCGCAAGGAACGGCAGATGAGCCCCCGGCGATTCGGGGGCCGCACGGTGCCGCCCGCCTTTCGGCCGCGCCCCCAACAAAAGGAGACTCCATGAAGCTGGCATTCCGCCCGTTGCTCGCGGCCGTGGCCGCGTCCATCGCCCTGACTACCGCTATCGGCGTCACGGCAGCACCGCCCGAGCCCGCCCTGCAGGACAGCGCCGATGCGTACTTCTTCGTCGGCGGCAGCTACGACGGAGACGGCACGAAGCAGTTCATGTCCGGGCAGATGTACGTGCGCCACCTGAAGCCGGCGCGCAAGACCCGACCCTTTCCCGTCGTGATGGTCCACGGCACCGGCCAGACGGGCACGAACTTCCTCGGCACTCCCGATGGACGGCCGGGCTGGGCCCAGTTCTTCGCCGCGCAGGGCTACGAGGTCTACGTCGTCGACCAGGTCGGGCGCGGGCGTTCGGGCCAGTCGCCGGAGAGCTACGGGCCGTACATGCGCCTCTCCACCTACGACATGGCCAGCATCTACACCGGCCAGGAGAACTACAAGCTCTTCCCCCAGGCCCGCCTGCACACGCAATGGCCGGGCGGTCCCGGCGTTCCGGGCAATGCCACGTTCGACCAGTTCTACGCGTCGCAGGTCCAGAGCATCGCCAGCGGCGTGAAGACCGAGGAGCTGAACGACCCGGCACTGATCGCTCTGCTGACCAAGATCGGCCCCTCCGTCCTGATCACGCATTCGCAATCAGGCGTCTTCGGCTGGAAGGTGGCGGACTCGCGCCCGGATCTCGTGAAGGCGCTCGTCTCGATCGAGCCCAACGGCCCGCCGTTCTACGACATCGACTTCAAGGGTGGCGACGACTGGTACGCCGACGGCGCGAAGCCGGCTCGCCCCTGGGGCATCACCCGTGTGCCGCTGGGCTTCGTGCCCACGGCGGCCTCGCCCGCGGACCTCGTCATCGAACGGCAGGCGCAGGCGGACGCACCCGATCTCGTCCGCTGCAATCTGCAGGGCGGTGTCCCGAGGCAGTTGCCCAACCTGGCCAAGGTGCCCATCGTCATCGTGACGTCCGAGGCTTCGTTCCGGGCCACGCTCGATCACTGCACCTCGAAGTTCCTGACGCAGGCGGGCGTGCCCAACGAACACCTGCGTCTCGCCGACGCCGGCATTCATGGCAACGGCCACATGATGATGCTCGAGAAAAACAACCTGCAGGTCGCAGGCTTGCTGGTGGACTGGCTCCACCGGAAGCTGCCGTAACGCGGGGCAAGGAGTCTGGGCGGCAGCAGGCCGACTCCTGCGATCCGCCCGGCAGGTCCGGCCCGCTTCCGCGCGGCCGAGGGGCTTGTACGCATGGATGACGCATGGCGAGCCCGAACAGTGAGTCTCAATCGACAACACGAGGTAATCCAATGAACTTGCGGAAATCTCTCCCCCTGCTGTTTGGCAGCGCGATCGTCCTGGTCGGACTCGCCACCCTGCCCCAACAAGCGGCTGCGCTCGGCGTCAATCTCGTCCAGAACGGCGGGTTTGAGGCCGGCGACCTGAGCGGCTGGACCGAAGTCGGCAACACCGGCTACGGCGGTGTTGCCTGCGGCGGCGCGCCCGAAGGGAGCTGCGAAGCCTTCTTCGGGCCGATGGGCTCGCTCGGCGGGATCGCACAGAACATCGCGACGACGGTCGGCGGGCAGTACGCGATCAGCTTCATCCTAAACGCCGATGGCGAGGCGCCCAGCGCCCTCCAGGTGGATTTCGGCGGCCAGACGCTACTCAGCCTCGCGAATCCTTCGACGGCGGGCAACCAGACTTTCACCTTCATCGCGCCCGCCACCAGCGCCAGCACCATGCTTCGCTTCCAGTTCCAGGACGACCCCAGCTTCGTCTACCTGGACGCCGTCCAGGTGAGCGCGGTTCCCGAGCCCGCCAGCCTCGCCCTGCTGGGCACCGGCCTGCTGGGCTTGATGGGCCTCAGGGGCTTGATCGCTATCCGCAGGCGCGCCACGCGCTGAGCGCATGTCAATCACCAATGGAGACATGAACATGCATGCGAAGAGAACCAGAACCCTTCTTCATCTCGCATCGACCGTGGGGCTCGCTGCGGCCATCGCCGGGAGTCCGTCGAGCCAGGCGGGCGTCCAGCGGATCGTCATCGACCAGACCACCACGATCAGCGTGAAGCCGATCACCATGGGCGCCGCGACACCCGGCGCCGCGACCTCCTACACCGTCTACGTCGGCCGCTCATTCGGCGACGTCGATCCGAGCGACCCCAAAGCGGTCATCACCGACATCGGCCTTGCGCCGAAGAACAGCAGCGGCAAGGTCGAGTACGTGGCCAACTTCCAGATCGTCACGCCGACCGATCCGGCCCAGCGCAACGGCCTGATGATCCAGTCCGTTCCCAATCGAGGCGGCAACTCGATCACCACGACCGCGCTGCTGCAAGGCGTCACCTACGTCCAGAGCGGCTGGCAAGGCGATCTGCTGGCGCAATGCTCGCCGTCCAGCGGCGCCTCATATCCCTGCTTCGACCTCAACTCCGGGCCGTACGGCAACCTCGATCCCAACACCGGGACGCTGACTGCGCCCCAGGTGGCCGACGCGGCCGGTGCCTCGGGTCTGAAGAGCCTGGCCGCCTTTGTGGTCCAGGTGCCGGTCGCCACGAACGGCAGTGGACAGCCGCCGATCACCGGCGCGGTATACGGCCATGTGTGCACGGGAACGAACGGCTGCGGCTTGGCCGCCGGATCGGCGCCCACGAGTACGGCGCAACTGGTGATCCAGGGGCCGGCCTTCGTGCCCTACCAACCGGCCAGCATGGACACGAGCCAGGCCCAGTTCTGGACCGTGTCTTCGCAGACCTTCACCGGTGTGACCGGCGCGAAGACGCCCATTCCGAGCGGCCAGTGGGCCTGGGCCTATTGCCCGGGCGGCTGGCCCGGCACGCCGAATCCCAACTGGATCTGCCTGAAGAACGGCAGCTTCGATCCGAGTCTCCTCTACGAGATGTCGTACACGGCGAAGAACCCGCTGGTGCTGGGCGTCGGCTTCGCGGCCTTCCGCGACCTGGGCTCCTTCCTGCGCTATGGCGCCGCTGCCCCGAGCGGCGGAGCCAACCCGCTCGCCGGCACGATCACTAAGGCCTCCACCGTGGGTGGATCGCAGTCCGCCGCCTTCCTGCACGGCTTCATCTTCTGGGGCTTCAACAAGGATGAAAACGGTCGCAAGGTCTTCGACGGCGCCTGGCCGCAGATCGACGGCCGCATGATGGTGATGAACGTCCGCTGGGGCCAGCCCAACAACCTGATGTACCTGTACATGGGCGGCGACGAGGCCCCCGTCTGGTGGGCGGACTATCCGAACCTGGCCCGCGGACTCCCGGCGAACGGCATGCTCCACCGCTGCGCGCAGGACGGCACCTGCCCGGAGATCCTGGAGACCTTTGCCTCGGCCGAGCTCTACTCCGAGAAATTCCACGCCAGCCTCTGCGGCTTCACCTGCGTGCAGGACATTCCGCTCCCCGCCAATGTCCATCGCTACTACACGCCCGGCGGCACGCATGGCGGCGGCGCGGCCGACTTCAGCTGGACTTCTCCGGCCGCCATCGCCACGCCGGCCGGCCAGTCGCTGCCCAACAGTCCGATTCCCGCGGCGCACACCAACAACGCGCTGAACTACGCCTTTCTGCAGCTGATCATGCACGGCACGCCGATGCCGCCGAGCGCCTACCCGACCGTGGCGCGTGGAGAACTGGTGCCGAACACCGCAGCGGCCGAAGGCTTCCCGGACTTCAGCCAGACGGTCTCTCGCCTCACCTTCCATGGCGATCAGGCGTGGCGCCCGTTCGTCTACGACTTCGGCCTCGATGAGAACTACGATCAGGAGACCGGCATCCCGAGCATCCAGCCGCCGGTGATCAAGGCCGTGCTCCCCGCCTATGCCTCGCGCGTGAACCAGGACGGCAACGAGAACGTCACCGGCATGCGCACGGTGCTGGGCGACGTGCCCCTGGGTACCTACGTCGGCTGGAACCTCGCCACCACCGGCTGGTACGGCCCCAACGCGAGCAACGGCCCGGGCAGCGTCGGCCAGGTCTTCGCGGGATCGGGCAACAGCGGCGGCTACTGGCCCTTCTGGGACACGCGAGCCAACCGCGTCGCCGCCAACGATCCGCGCCCTTCGCTGGAGGAGCGCTACGGCACGCATGCGGGCTTCGTCTGCGCCGTGACGCGCGCGGTGAACGTGGCGGTGCAGCAGCGCTTCCTGCTCCCGTCCGAAGCGCCCACGCTGATCGCCAATGCGACCGCATCAAACGTGCTCGCGGCCCCGTTCGTGCCGACGTCGAAAGACACGGTCTTTGCCAACCTGCTGTGCAGCAACACCGCGGCGAGGTAGAGCAAGTTGAGGAGCGCGGACTGTAGGTAATTCACCTACAGCCGCTTCCATGGGTCTCGGCTTGGCGCATGCTTGGCGATGTGAACAATTGCAAAGCCGCTTTCAACCGAGACCCATCACCATGCGATTCCTATCGAACCTGAAGATCTCCAAGCGCCTGGGCCTGGCGTTCGGCCT
>Ga0247779_1001070_pt1 | contig 13890 bp, 9 predicted proteins | sample UWRJL221509R5_FD_179925 | JGI IMG/M metagenome (GOLD analysis project Ga0247779, IMG submission 179925) | Plant litter microbial communities from Arlington Agricultural Research Station in Wisconsin, United States - UWRJ-L221-509R-5 | ecosystem: Environmental > Terrestrial > Plant litter >...
GTTGCGGCAATCGACCAGGCGGTCCAGGACGGCGTTGACGTGCTGAACTTCTCGATCGGTGGCGGCTCCGCTGCGACGACGTTCTCGCCAACGGACGAGGCGTTCTATGACGCAGCATCCGCTGGCATCTTCGTTGCCGCTGCCGGTGGCAACGACGGCCCGGGAGCCTCGACGCTCGACAACGCGTCGCCGTGGGAGACCACGGTTGCTGCCTCGACGATCCCGAGCTACACCGCTACGGCAACGTTCGGTGAAGACGGACCCGACCCGATCCAGGGCGCATCAGACACCGTCGGGTTCGGTTCGCTTACGCAGGTTCCGGATGGCTCCGACCTCGTCGATGCGACGACCTCCGCAGCTGACGGAGTCACTTCGGACGATGCGGCTCTCTGCCAGGCGGACACCCTCGACCCGGCCAAGGTGACCGGCAAGGTCGTGCTCTGTGACCGCGGCGTCAACGACCGCGTCGCCAAGTCGGCCGAGGTCAAGCGCGCCGGCGGTATCGGCATGCTCCTCGTGAACGTGCCCGGTGGCGCAGCGGATGTCGACCTCGACCTCCACACCGTGCCGTCGATCCACATCAACGCATCGAACTCGACCGATCCTGACGTCGTGGCAGCTGCCTATGCAGCTCTCCACGACTACGCACAGTCGAACGGGGCGACGGTTTCGTTCGCGAACTCGCCAGACACCTCGGCGGTTCCGCAGATCGCGGGCTTCTCCAGCCACGGTCCGGTGCTCGCGGATGGCAGCGACATCATGAAGCCGGATGTGACGGCTCCCGGTGTCTCGATCCTCGCCGCAGTCGCCAACGCCCCCGGAGCATCCCCCAACTGGGACTTCTACTCCGGCACCTCGATGGCAACGCCGCACGTGGCTGGTCTCGCCCTGCTCTACCTGGCGATCCATCCGCTGGCATCCACCTCGGAGATCCAGTCCGCGCTCATGACGACGGCCACCAACACCGTCGACAGCGAGGACCACGCGGTCACGGATCCGTTCGCCCAGGGTGCTGGTGAGGTCAATCCCTCCGCGTACCTGAACCCCGGCCTGCTGTTCCTCAGCAAGCAGAGCGACTGGAACAACTACCTATACAGCGTGGGCGAAGTGACCCATGACGATGCAGGGTTCGAGAGCGCCGTGAAGATCGACCCAAGCAACCTGAACAGGGCATCGATCGCGATCGGTGACTTCTTCGGAACGCAGAAGGTCACGCGTACGGTCACCGCGAAGTCCACGGGCACGTACACGCCTAAGGTGAGTGTCGCTGGGATCAAGGCGACGGTGTCCCCTGCTTCCGTGAAGTTCACCGCGGCCGGCCAGACGAAGACGTTCACCTTCACGTTCACTCGGTCAACTGCCGCGCTGGATGACTGGGCAACCGGATTCGTGACGTTCACGAAGTCGGGAAGCACCCTCAAGGTGCGCCTGCCCGTAGCGATCCACCCGACATCCATCCAGGTGCCGGCGGAGGTCGACTCGGCTGGTGTGACCGGCTCGGTGAAGGTTCCGGTCATGCCGGGTGCCAACCTCGAGGTCGCGAACATCCCGTTGATGGCACAGAGCGTGCTGACGGATCCGCAGGGCGGCGAGCCGAACTACACGGCGATCGCAACCCAGGGTGACCACCAGATCTACACGCACACGGTGGTCGGCGCGAACGATGATCCGAACGAAAACGGATCAGAGTACCTGCAGTTCAATGTCCACCCGGTTGTCGATGCTCCGTCGACGGATCTCGATCTCTACGTCGCGTACTACGCGCCGGGAGTGACACCTCCGACCGACCCGTCGATCGCAGACCTGACCCCGAACCTGGTCGGTCAGTCTGCAACCGCGGCGAACGACGAGACGGTGGCGTACTTCCCGACCGAGGACCAGTACCTCGACGGGGGAACGTACCTCACCTACGTCGACGACTTCGCGACGCCGGATGCCGGAACGAAGTACGCCGAAACCTTCACCAACCTGAGGGATGACTCGGATGCCGGCGACTTTGACGCCGAACCGCTGTTCCTCGCGGTGAAGACGGCCAAGGCGACGAGCTACACCGCCAGTTGGAAGGACCTGGAGTCGAACTCCGACTACTCGGGTCTCGTCTTCAACCTCAACGCCGACACCGGTGACTTCCTGAACGCGACGTTCTTCGACGTCACGACGGCGGTTCCGCTGGTGAAGACGAATCCGACGATCACCGGAACGGCAAAGGTCGGCCAGACGCTGACCGCGCACTCCGGCACGTTCGACTCGACCGGCGGCGATGCGAGCTACCAGTGGCTCAGCGATGGCGACCCCATCGATGATGCGACGGGCACGACGTACGTCGTCACCAGTGCTGACCTCGGTCACGCACTGTCGGTCAAGGAGACGTACTCGGTCGATGGCGGAACCGCAGTGACGGCGACGTCGGCAGCGACGGCCGTGGTCAAGATCGGCACCGTGACCTCGTTCACGATCGCCGACGCGACGATCACGACCAAGCAGCACGCGGTGCTCACGGTGACGGTCGCCCCGGCGGCGGGGGAGACCCTGCCGGAGGGGACGTCGATCGCCGGCACGCTGACGGTGAAGTCCGGGACCACGTCGTTGAAGTTCACGACGGCCCCGACCGTCGTCGACGGTCACGCCGAGTTCCAGCTGCAGCTGCTCACGAAGGGCACCAAGGTGATCACGGTGACCTACAGCGGCAGCAGCACCATCGGCGCCTCCACCTCGGTCTCACACAAGATCAAGGTGAGCTAGCCGCACCACCTCACAACGAAACGGCGGTCGCACTTCGGTGCGGCCGCCTTTTCGTTGCCGTGCCTTGCAAGCCCGGTCGAGCTGCGCACCCGTCGCGCCGCCCGGCCTCGCAGGCTCGGTCGTGCTGCTCGCCCATTCCGCTGGTCGAGTAGCGGCGGGAGCTTGCGACCCCGCGTTATCGAGACCATCCCTACGACGTGGGCGTGGTCTCGATAACGCCGGCTCCTTCGTCGCGCGGCTACTCGACCAACGGGGTAATTGTTGTTGGTTGAGCCTGTCGAAACCCGGATGTGGTGGGGGTTTCGACACGCGCGGCCTCGCAGGCTCGGTCGTGCTGCTCTACCAACAACGAGTGCGGCGACGGGAGCAGCTCGCGAGGCACGAGCGCGCGGCGCCCCGGGGCTAGTAGCCGCTGAAGTAGTCGCTGTGCACGCGACGCACGCCTGCACGACGCAGCGCCGGCTTCAGCGAGCGCACCAGCCCTGGAGGGCCGGACACGTATGCGGTGCGTGCACGGGCATCCGGCACCGCAGACAGCAGGAGCTCGGCGCTGAGCGGCCCGGCGCCGAGGTAGGTCCAGTTCGCGGGGAGAATCGCGGGAGCGGTGGGCGCCACCAGCAGCACCCGGTGGCCCTGGGTCTCGAGGCGCTCGGCGTAGGCAAGGTCGTCGGTTGCCGAACTGGAGTAGACCAGCACGGCATCCCGGTCGGTCGATGTGCGGTGCAGGTGCTCGAGGTGACTGACGTACGGCGTCACCCCGATGCCGCCCGCGACGAGCAGCACGGGACGCGTGTGGTCGCGCGGCAGCACGAAGTCGCCGCCGACGGCGGTCGCGAAGACGGTGTCACCGGGTTGAAGGGCGAGCAGGTGCTGCTTGAACGAGCTCGAGCGGCTGGCCGTGCGGATGCCGAAACGCACGAGCTCGTCGCCTGGCGCGGACGCGATGCTGAAGGTGCGGCGCAGGCCCCGCACATCCTGTTTGGCGTGGGGGAGCGTCAACTCCATGTACTGGCCGGGCTGGAATCGCACGGGCCGGCGTGGTCGAAACGCCAGCTCGAAACTCGTGGCGGAGAGCTGTTCACGGCCGACATACTCGAGCCGGATGCCGCGCCGCTGCCCCACGAGGAACGCCAGCAGGTTGCCGATCACGAGCCAGAGCTGGTAGCTCTGCCGCAGGATTCCGACGTTGAAGGTCACGCCGAACAGCCCGCCGACGATGACCGCTTCGACGAACTGCTGCCAGCGACGCGGCGGCAGCGTCAGCGGCTCGCTGAACATGAAGCCGACGAAGAACACGATCGGATACGACACGAACGCATTCGTGATGGCCGCGCCGGCGCTTGTTCCGAACGAGAGCTGCTGCACGGTGACGCTTGCCGCGGCGACGACGATCGCGAAAATCCCGACCAGCAGGTGCCGCGTCCTGAACAGGATCACGAACGACGCGACTGCAACGAGCGGCAGCAGCCACGGGCTCGCCACCCACCAGGTCGCGGGGTTCGACGGGAGCACGAGGCCTGCGATGACCGCGCCGGCCGCGGCGGGATTGAAGATGTGCCGCCCGCGGATGGCGAGGATGTACTTGCTCGCATTCGCGAACAGGGCGGCAAGCGCCACGGCCAGAAACTGCATCCCGCTGAGCGTCGGCAGGAACAGGAGCGCGAGGATCAGGCCGGTGATGACCGACGACTCACCGTGCGGCCGCACCCGGAAGACCAGGGCGAACAGCCTGTTGCTCGCGTAGCTGACGACGAGCGCAATGGCCGTCACCACGATGATCGCGAGCGGGTCGTAACCGAGCTGGCCGGTTAGGGCAACGAGCTCCGCCTCGACGAGCACGGCGGCGAGCGCGAGCAGCACGAGCCGGTACATCGTGACGCGCCCCGTCACCTGGTCGAGCCACCTGATCATGTGAACAATTCCCCTGCCCATGTGTTCGAGTGCTCCACTTTGCTGTCCGGGAACATTCTGACGTACTCGAAGTCAAAGTCCCGCGAGAGCGCTTCGCCGGACGCGAAGAAGAGCGCGGTCGCGAGGCCGTCCGCCTCGAGGGCCGAAGCCGCGGCGGCCCAGGTCGCCGCGACATCCGTTGTCGGCTCTCCGCTGAGTCCGTCGAGGATGTGATGCAGCCCGGTGCCCCAGGTGCGGCGGCCGGGCGCGGATGCGCAGAGCGCCTCGTTGGAGAGCTCGCGGACGCCGATGGCGAGAGTCGGATCGAACGGATGCTCGAGGCCGACCCGCACGACGTCCGGCCCGCGGTGCACCATGTCTCCGCTCCCGTCCACCAGGTACTCGTCGTGGCCGGCATCTCGCAGGAGTGCCGCGACGATGTCGACGAGGTACCCCTTGCCCGCGGCGCCGATATCCAGCACCACCGGCCGGGTGGTGGTCAGAACGCGGCCGTCCCACGACATCACGTCATCCCAGCGCGGCACAGACGAGAGGTCGCTGCGCGGGGTCAGCCGATAGTCGCTGTCGTAGCCGAGGTCCTCGAGCCTGCGGCCGACCAGCGGAGTGACCGCGCCGCCGGTCGCATCGTAGAGACGGCGGTAGAAAGCGAACAGGGGAGCCGCGTCATCCGGAAATTCCCAGCTGCCCGCCTCGGATGCGACGCGAGTGACGAGCGAGTCACCGCGAAACCGAGACCAGGTCGCGTCGTAGCTCTCGATCCTGGCGTGGATCGCCTCGGCGAGCGAGGTCGGAAGCGGCTCGGGTGTCTCGATCTGCCACGGGGCTCCGATCGCTTCGAAGCGGAGCTCCGCCTGCGTTCCGCTCACCCTTTCGCCCCTAGGCCTTGGCGTCTGCCTTGATCTTCGTCAGGGCGTCGTCGAAGCCCTGGCTGGTGAGCGACGAGCCGGAGACCCTGGTCACGTTGAGGGAGTTGAGGTTCTTGCCGACGACGATCTTGTTGATCCCGGCCTCGAACATCGCCTCATACTGCGTGGCCGTCGGGTCTGCCTTGACGGTCTTGACGCTGAGGGCGGTCACGACATTGCTCTTGAGCGTGAGGCTCACGCTGATCAGTTCGGTGCCGCCCGGCGAGGCGTACGTGCCCTGCTGGATGTAATCGCCGTCCTTGTATGTAGCGTTGGAGGTCGAGGTGGACCCGCTCGAGCCCGACGAACTGGATGACGACCCGCCGCTCGAGGAGCTGCTGTCCGCGTTCGCGGCGCCGCTGCATCCGGCCAGGGTTCCGATCAGGCCGAGGCCTGCCAGGGTCAGGAGGGCGGATTTGGTGCGCAGCGGGGTGGTCATGATGTTCCTCGTCGGTAGTAATGGATGAGTTCGCCGGCGACGGTGCCTGACTCCAGCATCGGAGAATTCATTGTGAGATTCCGATGAGCTGGCTGTGGTGTTACCAGATAGACCCGGGGACACCTTCACAGACGTTCAACGAGGGGGATGCCGCAAAGGTTCAGTCGGAATGTTTCTGGTTCGTAAATCCTCTCGCGTTCGTCGATTTCGTGCTTGCATTTAGTTTGTTCGTAAGGTTTACTAACAAACATGACAACGGGGTTCGCGAGTGGAAAGGCCCTTCGGCCGACCACCAAAGTGCTGCCGGAGCACGCTCGCGGCCACAACCGTTCCCTCGTCCTGCAGACCCTGTACCGCGTCGGAAAGCAGTCGCGCGCCGACATCGCTCGCGAGACCGGCCTCACCAGGGTCACCGTCTCCGACCTCATCGCCGAGCTGATCGGCGAGGGACTCGTCATCGAAATCGGACAGCGCGAGGATGCCCGCCCCGGTAAGCCCGCGACGCTGCTCGATCTCGACCGCGGCGCCTTCCAGATCGTCGGCCTCGACCTCAGCGAATACTCGACCTTCCGGGGGGCGCTTCTCGACCTGCGTGGTCAGATCCTGGAGCGCGCCGAACTTCCGCTCGAGTCGAGCACGGGGGATGCTGCGGCTGCCAAGGTCGTCGCGCTCGCGGAGAAGCTGGTCGCCAGCGCCACCCGTCCGATCCTGGGCATCGGCGTCGGTTCGCCCGGCGTCGTCGATCTCGCCGGTGTGGTCCTCAGTGCACCGAACCTCGGCTGGGTCGAGCGAGACCTGCAGGGCGAACTCAGCGACAGGTTCGGGTTAGCGGTCATCGTGATCAACGACGCCAATGCCGCGACCCTCGCCGAGCACAGCTTCGGTGGCGCGACCAGCGACATGATGCTCGTCAAGGTCGGCCACGGTGTCGGCTCCGGACTTCTGCTCGGGGGAACGCCGCTGTTCGGCAGCCGGTTTGCCGCCGGCGAGATCGGCCACGTGATGGTCGGTACGAACGGCGGGGCGACGTGCGTCTGCGGCAAGATCGGCTGCCTGGAAACGTGGCTGGCCGCCCCGCGACTCGATGCGGCCCTTGCGGCCGTTCCGGCATCCGATCCGGATGCCGCGGCGCAGCGCGACACCATTCTTCGGGAGGCGGGCGAACGCCTCGGTATCGCCCTCGCCCCCGTCGTCGGAGCTCTGGATCTCGCCGAGATCGTACTGAGTGGCCCGACCAACCTGCTTGATGGCGCCCTTGCCGGGGCGACCATCGACACACTCCGCGCACGAACGAGCCCCGAGTTTCACGGCAAGCTCGTGCTGCGGATGACCGCCCTGGGAGAGGACATCGTCTTGCGCGGTGCAGCCGTCATGGTGCTCTCCGGGCAACTCGGGGTCTCGTGATCGCCCATGGTCACGAACATCCCTCGCACCTCCTGCCCCACCACAACCTCGCTCACGTAACGCCATGAAAGAGACACCCCTTAAGAGAGGAAGAACCATGAAGAGAAAGATTGGGATTGCAACCGCCTTCGCCGTCGCAGGCGCGCTCGCACTCGCAGCATGCAGTACCGGTGGATCGACGCCATCCGGAAGCTCCGGCATCTCCCCCAGCACCAACGGCAAGGGCAAGACGATCACGCTCTGGCTGGTCGGCGCCGACACCCCGCAGCCGCTGCGGGACTACCTGGTCTCAGAGTTCCACAAGGAGACAAAGGGAACGCTGAAGATCGAGCAGCAGGACTGGGGCACCATCGTCACGAAGCTCACGACCTCGCTGCCGGACGCCAACAACACGCCGGATGTCACGGAGATGGGCAACACACAGTCGCCGACGTTCACCAACGTTGGTGCGTTCCTCGACATCTCGAGCATGTACAAGGAGCTCGGCGGGTCGAACCTTCTGCAGTCGTTCGTCGATGCAGGCAAGGTCAACGGCAAGAACTACACGCTTCCGTACTACTTCGGTTCGCGCTACGTGTTCTATCGCAAGGACATCTGGGCGAAGGCGGGCATCACGACGCCACCGACCACCCTCGACGAGTTCAACACCGACGTCGCGACCGTGAACGCCAAGAACCCGGACAACATCAAGGGCTTCTCCGGCTTCTACCTCGGCGGCCAGGACTGGCGTGACGGCATCTCCTGGATCTTCGCCAACGGCGGCAACATCGCAACGGAGAAGAACGGCAAGTGGGTTGGTGCCCTGGAGAGCCCGGCATCCCTCAAGGGTCTGCAGCAGCTGCAGGCGATCTACAAGTCGGCGGACAATGCTCCCGGCGATGCTCAGGACAGCAACCAGTACATCTACGTGAACGACAACGACTCGATCGCGGGAGCGACTGCCAAGGACAAGGCGACGCCCGTCTCCCTGGCCGCGGCGACGATCATGGCACCCGGCTGGGCGCACTGGTCGATTGGTGACAAGGGCAAAGACAAGAAGACGGGTGCGGTTACGCGCACCTGGAACGACAAGACCTTCGGAACCTTCGCCCTGCCAGGCAACGACGGCAAGCCAGCTCCGGTCTTCGCCGGCGGATCGAACATCGGCATCTCGGCCAAGAGCAAGAACCCCGGGCTGTCGGAGACCCTCCTGAAGATCATCTTCTCCAAGACCTACCAGGAGATGCTCGGCAAGAACGGTCTCGGCCCGGCCAACTCGAAGTACACGTCATCGCTCGGCAGTGACCAGTTCGCGCAGGCGCTCATCGCGTCGTCGTCGAACTCGAAGCTGACCCCTGCCGCACCCGGCTGGGCGTCGGTCGAGGCTGCCGGCGTCATGGAGGAGTTCTTCTCCAAGATCAAGGATGCGCCGGACCTCACGGCTCTCGCCAAGGAGTACGACGCCAAGATCACGCCGATGCTCAACACGAAGTAAGTCGGGCAGCGGTTCGCTGGTTGAGTTCGGATCTGCCGGTTGAGCCTGGATCTGCTGGTTGAGCCTGGATCTGCTGGTTGAGCCTGTCGAAACCCTCGTTGGGTCTCGACAGGCTCGACCGGCGGGCCAGCTCGACCGGCGGGTCTGCCCGGCTGGCGGGTCTGCTCAGCCGGCGGATCTGCTCGGCGGGCGGGTCTGCTTGACCGGCGGGTCTGGTCGGCCTGCGAATGTCGCCCAATCCGAGGACCGCCAACCGGGGAGGTCACAAACAGAATTGTCAACACAGCTCAACACCAGCCCGAACTGACATAGCTCACCAGGATTAGCGCCCATGTGCCGCACTCGTGTCAACAGGCGTCAACGTGGACGCGAGTTGACAATTCACTTGGGGATACCCACCCGGCGCGGCCCGAAAAACGCCACAATCAGAGCACGTCCGCCCGACGCGGCGGGCGCGCAGAACGAAGAACAGCCCTCGAACAGAAAGGAGGAGACATGAGCACACAGGCAAGCATCCGCACCGCCGCCGCGACAGCCGCACCTGGCGCCTCAGCCGCCACCAGCGCCCGCCCGCAACAGCCCCGCGCCCCGCGCCAGCGCCGCCGACCCATCGCGCCATATGCCCTCATCGTTCCCTCCGTTATCGTCCTCATCCTGGCCATGGGCTACCCGCTCATCTGGCAGCTGATCACCTCCACCCAGCAGTTCGGACTCGCGCAGCAGTTCGGCCAGCCCGCCCCCTTCGTCGGGTTGCAGAACTACGTGAAGCTGGCGACCGATCCGTACATGTGGACGGTCATCCTCAGGTCGCTGGCCTTCTGCCTCGCCTGCGCCGCGATCACGATGGTCATCGGCACCCTGCTCGCCCTGCTGATGAACGTGGTCGCCCGGTGGGTTCGCGTGCTCCTGCAGATCACGCTTCTCCTGGCCTGGGCGATGCCGGTCGTCGCCGCCATGACCGTCTGGACGTGGCTGCTCAACCTGCGCAGCGGAGTCGTCAACTGGATGCTCTCCGCGATCGGTCTTCCCTTCCAGGGCCACAACTGGCTCATCAACCCGATCTCGTTCTTCGGTGTCGCCCTCGTCATCGTCGTCTGGATGAGCGTGCCGTTCGTCTCGTTCGCGGTCTACGCGGGACTCACGCAGGTCTCCGGCGAGGTCATCGAGGCAGCACAGATGGACGGGGCTAGCCCGCGCCAGCGCTTCTTCGGGATCACCGTTCCGATCATCCGGCCGGTCATCTCGATCGTGCTCCTGCTCCAGGTGATCTGGGACCTTCGCGTGTTCACCCAGATCAAGCTGCTGCAGAGCGCAGGCTCCGTGAAGAGCGAGACCAACCTCCTCGGCACGTACATCTACCAACTCGGCACCGGATCGAGCGACTTTGGGATGGCGTCGGCCGTCTCCGTGTTCGTGCTGGTGCTCACCGTCGCGATCAGTGCGTTTTACGTGCGGTCAATGCTCAAGGAGGACGAGTCATGAGCGGCCCTTCGACAGGCTCAGGGAACAACAAAATACGCTCAGGGAACAACAGAAGCAAGATCCGCACCAGCGATCGCGTCCGCCCGAGCAAGGTCGTGTACAGCGTCATCGGCGTGATCGCCGCGCTGATCTGGGTCTTCCCCGTCTATTGGATGCTCAACTCCTCGCTGCTGTCGAACGTTGTTCTGCAGGATCCGACCCCGACGTTCCTGCCATTCGGGGGCTCCTTCGCCAACTTTGGCGCCGTCTTCGCGGGAGGCACGTTCTTCCCGGCCCTCGGCATGAGTGTCGCCATCGCCGCGATCGTCGTCGTCTTCTGCCTGCTGTTCGCGTTCCTGGCCGCGCTGGCCATCAGTCGCTTCCGTTTCCGAGGTCGGCGGGGCTTCGTGCTTGCCATCCTGCTCATCCAGATGCTCCCGGCAGAGGGCCTGTTCATCGCCCAGTACAAGCTCATGTCGAGCGTCAACCTGTTGAACTCCGTCATCGGCATCAGCGTTCTGTACATCGCAGCCGTCGTGCCTTTCACGATCTGGATGCTGCGCGGTTTCGTCGCCGGGATCCCGGTCGAACTCGAGGAGGCAGGCATGGTCGACGGTCTCAGCCGTACCCAGGCCTTCCTGCGGATCACCTTCCCGCTCCTCGCCCCCGGGCTCGTCGCGAGCGGCGTCTACGCGTTCCTCCAGGTCTGGAACGAGTTCACGATCGCGCTCGTCGTCCTGCCGGACAACGGGTCGGCGACCCTTCCGCTGTGGCTGCAGGGGTTCATCCAGGCCAGCGCCAGCCGCGCGACCGACTGGGGCCAGGTGATGGCGGCATCCACCCTGGTCGCGCTTCCCGTGATCTTCTTCTTCCTGTTCGTGCAGGGCCGGATGACCTCCGGTCTCGTCAGCGGGGCGGTCAAGGGATGACCTCCTCGCTGCACGCTGCTGCCGCGGTACTCCTGCCCGGATTCGCCGGACCGACCCTCCCGCCATGGGTCGAGGAGCGCCTTCGCGACGGCCTCGCCGGAGTCTGCCTCTTTGCGACCAATATTGAGTCGCGCAGCCAGTTGCGCGAACTCACCGATGCGATCCGCGCCGCGAATCCGTTCGCGCTCATCGCGATCGACGAGGAGGGCGGTGACGTCACACGGCTCTACAGCGACCAGGGATCGCCGTATCCGGGCAACGCCCTCCTCGGTCGCATCGATGACCTGGATCTCACGAAATCGGTCGCGGCTGCGGTCGGCTGGGAGCTGCGCGCAACCGGCGTCAACCTGAACCTCGCGCCGGATGTCGACATCAACTCCAACTCGGACAACCCCGTCATCGGCACCCGCAGTTTCGGCACCGACTCCGAGCTGGTAGCGCGGCACACTGCGGCCTGGATCGACGGAGTGCAGTCGACGGGGGTTGCGGCCAGCGCAAAGCATTTCCCTGGCCACGGCGACACCGCACAGGATTCGCATCTTGCGCTGCCGGTAGTCGACCTCGACCGTGGCGCCCTCGCGGCCCGGGAGCTGCGCCCATTCGAGGCGGCAATCGAGGCGGGCAGCCTCACGATCATGACCTCGCACATCCTCGTCCCCCAGGTGGATGCCGACAACCCGGCGACCCTGTCCCGCGTGATCCTGCAGGGGATTCTTCGCGAGGAGCTCGGCTACGCCGGCCTCATCGTCACCGACGCGCTCGACATGAAGGGCGCGAGCGGAGTGGTCGGCATCCCCGAGGCCGCCGTGCGTGCGCTCGACGCCGGCGCCGACCTGCTCTGCATCGGACCGAACAACACCGACGAACAACTGGGCGAGATCCAGGATGCCATCGAGCGCGCCGTGTCGGATGGTCGACTCGAGCAGTCCCGCGTCGCCGAGGCTGCCGAACGCAATGTCGAGCTTGCGCGCCGGCTCACCGAGGCGTGCGACTCGCTGCCCCTTCCCGACTGGGCTGCGCGCGGTGACGTGCCGGAGTATGCGTCGGCCATCATCGAGGCAGCGTTCGACATCCGGCCCGGCGTCGTGCCGCCTCCCGATCCGTTCATCCTCAGCATCGAAACGCCCGCTAATATCGCGGTCGGGGCCTCACCGTGGGGCCTCGCAGCAGCCGGCTTCCACACCAACCCGATCCGGGAGGGTGGCGCACTGCCCGACCCGGGCGCAGGTGCAGGTGCGGCGGCACCCATGGTGATCGTCGGCAAGGACAACCACCGGCGCGAGTGGGTGCGAGAGCTGATCGATACCGCGCGCCAGCGGGACCCTCGCACGGTGGTGATCGACATGGGCTGGCCGTCCGACGGTCGGCTCTACGCGGATGTCGCGACCTTCGGATCCTCGCGTCTGGTCGGCAGGGTGCTCGCCGAGTGGCTCGGGCTCCCGCTCGCGACATCCCGGGCTGACGATCGACTGCAGGCATCCCCGACCCAGGAAAGTGGAACGAGAACGTGAGAGTCGGCGTAGACATCGGGGGAACGAAGACGGATGCCGTGGTGCTCGACGGCGCCGGCTCCGTTGCGCATGCCCTGCGGGTCCCAACCGGGTGGGGGCACGATGCTGTCGTCGCGACGGCAACGGATGCCGTCATGCGGCTCGCGGGCGAGGCGGGGATCTCGGCATCGTCGTTTGACTCGATCGGTGTCGGCATCCCGGGCGCGGTCGATGCGGAGCGCGGAATCGTCACGCACGCGCGCAACCTCGGCGTCTCCCAGCTCGACCTCGGAGGCCTCCTCTCCCGCAACCTGGGCACGCCCGTCCGGGTCGAGAACGATGTGAATGCCGCAGCGCTCGGCGCGTTCCACCAGCTCGGGCTCGCCCCCGAGAGTTCGATGGCCTACCTCAACCTGGGTACGGGCCTAGCCGCCGGGATCGTCATAGGAGGCCAGCTCTGGCGGGGCTCGCGCGGCGCGGCGGGCGAGATCGGGCACATCCTCATCGACCCGGCCGGTCCGCTCGACGGGGACGGCCAGGCCGGTGGACTCGAGGTCATGGCATCCGGCTCCGGTATCGCCTCGCAGTGGACGTCGGGCGACGGCACGGTGCACGGAATGCTTGCGGCGGCGGAGGCCGGTGACCCGGAGGCGCAGGCGATCCGCCGGAGGCTGTTCGAGGCGGTCGCGTCGTCGGTTCGCGTGCTGATCCTGACCGTGGATGTCGACCTCGTCGTCATCGGTGGAGGAATCAGCACGATGGGTTCTGCGCTGCTCGATGCGGTCAACGCGGTCATCCGGCAGTGGGAATCCGATTCGCCGTTCATCACGTCGTTGCAGTTGTCTGAGCGCATCAGGATTCTTCCGCCGAACGCACAGACGGCGGCAACGGGCGCTGCGTGGCTGGGCGCGACCCCGTGGGAGAGGTAGTGCCGTGGCAGAGGTAGTGATCGTTTCTTCGCAGGATGCGGCTGGCGAGATCGCGGCGGATGCCGTGGCGGCCCTGGTTGCGCGAAAACCGGATGCGGTGCTGGGGCTCGCGACCGGATCGACGCCCCTGCCGGTGTATCGCAGTCTCGCTTCGCGGGTGTCGGCCGGCGTTCTCGATGTGTCGTCGGTGCGCGGTTTTGCTTTGG
>Ga0247779_1001071_pt1 | contig 13878 bp, 13 predicted proteins | sample UWRJL221509R5_FD_179925 | JGI IMG/M metagenome (GOLD analysis project Ga0247779, IMG submission 179925) | Plant litter microbial communities from Arlington Agricultural Research Station in Wisconsin, United States - UWRJ-L221-509R-5 | ecosystem: Environmental > Terrestrial > Plant litter >...
AAGCCTCATACAAGGTCATTATAGTGGTCCCATAGAGCTCCATGGTCACCATCAGTCCCATTTGTAAGTGTTAATTCATTGATCCAATGATTTCTCCTTCTCCATTCTTATCCTTGCTGTTGGCAGTGTAACACAAGGTTGAGGAGCTACGCCTACGCCGGATTCATCTACTATCAATGGGTGCGTCATGCAGCCAGTCGCGCTCTCGCTAGTCCGTCCTCTTTCAAGCAATCCAGTTTGTAGATTTGACGCAATGAATACATGTCCTAGTCGCGTGCATTGGTCCTGTTGACGTGATTAGTCCTCAACTGATGGGATGTACTATGTATGCCAACATCATAGCATGCCTCTAGCTGAATAGTTTTGGATCTCTGTAGAGGCCGACTATTTTCTTTTTCGCTTTTCATCCCCTTCAAGTACTAGACCGGCGATCACACCGACAGTTCGGTAGTTGATAACCCGATGACGACGTTGTTTACTAGTAGTACAACATATGGGTCTCAATTGAGAGTAGCAATGTCTCACAACTTGCAACTTGTCTCATGCAGGAATCCAACACATATATAACCCCGACCATATTGTCCTTTCAAGGCGACGTCCCTCTTTGTTCCCTCTTGGTTGCTTGCCTTCCCCTTGCCTTCCACCCTTCTTCATATTTTCCTTCCTTTCTTGGTTTCTTCTCCCAGGGTTGTTTGTCGTTGAGTTCGTTGATCGACCACCCAGCATTACCCCGATTTATTATGATTTCACGAACAACCCTTCTCTTCACGCGATTTACGAAGACAACGATAAACACGACCACCGTGAAGACAACGACAACAACGACAACGACGCACGACGACTCCTTGCTACAAGCTCAACGTTTAGATACTCCCTAGTTCGTACGAACTTCAGTTATATCTGGTCTTCATTTTACTAACCCCTACTTGTAATTGTGAAAACCAGTCCATCGATTCCTTGTGAATCTGTTTTACGACAACTCGTTTACGAAGGACATAAAACGAAATGGATAAACCAAACCAAGCAACGACGCACGACAATGACCATGATCATGACCATCTTCGCACCTGGTTCAGGCACTGGACCTCTCCATCTATCAGCGAGTTGGAGCATGCCATAGAACAGCAGCAGCAGCAGGAACAGCAACAACAACGAAAAGATGATGATGACGGCCACGAACATGACATGTCTGTAACGAACCAACCCAACGCACACAATCGTCATTCCGTTGACCACGGCCACCATTCCTATTTGACGCACGACCATGAATATGACTATCCATCGGCAACCTCTTCCTCTGTCTCTGTTCTGGCCCTGGAACAGCAGCACTACGATCATGACCCACAGGACCGTTCTCATACCTCTTTCGATGACTTTAACTTTACGTTCAATGACAATCACGCTGAACGCCCACAATCACGCCCACAACTCACGACTTCCTCCTCTTCCTCATCCTTCGCCAAACGCAACAGTACTGGCAACAACGCGACAAATTCCACTGCCATAAGTCGCACCAGCACTACCAGCACCAGCCCTCGACCACGCCCACGACGAAGAATACGAAGAAAAAGAGGTTCTCATGATCTTCGATTCGATTATAACCACGACGGTGAAGAATAGCGAATTCCGACGACTCCGACTCAACAATGAATCGATGACCGATAACGACGACACTTTCAATTTGACTCATGCGCTTCTCACTCTCACTGAGCTCTCATCAATTCTCCAAAAGAATCTTGTAGCCCTGCTTGACCTGTCATTCACTCACTGACCACTCATGCCATCTCATGCCGAAACCTATGCCTGTATTTATTAGAATTGTTTCTTATGTACCAACATCTCATCTGTAATTCACTGCATTCCGCTCGTTCTGTTCATCTTCCATTCAATTTCTACTGTAAAAATATGCATTCCGGCTGACTGCCACTGTAGTAGTAGTAGTGAAATTTCATGTAGCCACAATTCATACCCACTGTACAACAACTCGCAAAAAACTATGTAGCTGTTAATGTCTTCTTGTTCCGAGTCGCAACCAGTGAAATAACATATGGATAATTTCTGAATTGGAAAAACAAAAATACAAAGCTTGATTATACTCTAGTTTAATATTTTACAGATGGTATGATTAGTCCTAATTGATACATAAAGCATGGTACTCGTTCAAAGAGGACAGAAAGGAAAAGAAGATATGCACGTATGGACTCGTATTTTCAGCATGTTACAGCCAAGGGCCCCATCCTAAAAAAGGAGTGTGAGCCATGACGGACAACGCAGAGAAAAGGAGAGAAACACGCAACGACTTACCATAATAAATTGTCGCCAGATTCATCTGGTCTGTAGCTTCAGCTACAAGTTCGTTCACAGTGCTCTCTACACTCAGGGACTTGTCTAACTTCCGCAGGACAGAATTGAGCGCTCGGTCGGCAGCTTCTTCCGCTGTGCTGTTGATGTTGATGTTGACTCCCCCAGGGATGAGATAAGTTGGGTTGTCTGTTGCCGTCGGTGTCGTCATTTGAGGAGGGGCATTATCACCCTGAGCATGCTGTACTTTGACTTCACTTGCTGTCCTAGTAGAGTCAAGCATAATTAGTCGGATGAAATAAGCTTGGGTAATGTTACTGACCATGAATGTAATGGATCATGTCTGAAGACTTCAAGAACAGTCATAATGAGGTCAGATTCATCTCGGAGCACTCTCAAAGTTTCTTCAGAGCATCTCTGGAAGACTCCTGACGTTCCAGAGATTCCCATGCCATCGACAATATCTCTTGTCATTCTAAAGGGCACTTTTTCAGGATAAGAAAGCAGTTTTCCCTAGTATATATTAATATTTAATGAAAGATCGTAGACGAAAAAAAAAGGTGGCAAGCGCATACCTGATCAAAGGCAATACCAAAATCGATATGCACGACCTCGCCTGTCTCGTTTTCCAAAAGAATATTTGATGAATGTCGGTCGCCAATGCCTAATACATGCCCGACGATTGATGTCGTCGCAACACTTCTCGTATAATTGAGACGCATCCGGAACCACGCCATGGGGACCTTGTGTTTCTCGGTGAAGTAATGCCGCATAACAGGCTGCAATTTCCCCTGGATTTCTTGGAAGGTCAAAAGTTGCTTCTTATGATTGGTCTTGTAGTTTTTTTGGACATGCTTGAGCATGTTCACTGCATCGACCAAAGGAATATCTTGAGGACGATATCTGTAAGGAAAAAGTCAGCAAACTTATATAAATTGAAGAAATATATTATTTTCACATTTTATGGCCGTTGATGAGCCAGTCTCTGATTGGGGCTGTATTCTGTACGAACTCTAATATTCCTCCTGCCTTGCTGGACAGAGGAACAACCTTGTAGTCCCTCACTCGAAGTTCTCTTCGTCTTGTTTCTCGATCGTGCCTTAAGATGTTATTGACGAGATCGAAAACTTGTTCCATAACAGCATCTTGACGCAAGTCATCATTCCCTCCTTTGAACTACTCATTTCATTAGTAAAGTTACAAGACAATAAGACATTAAATAGCATCCATACCAACTGCTTGTGAGTTGTACCATCAGTCGCCTTGCAGACGTTGATCTTAGGTAGGTTGATTCCTCCCGCAGTCGTAAATGTTTTTTCGTAGTCTTCTATCCAAGTGCAGTTTTCGTATCGCATAGATGGATCAATAGGCGTTCGAGCTGTAACTACTGGAATCCGGAAATCCTTGATGATTTTTCTTATATTTCCCAATTTCACAGCTGGCATAGTAAATGGCGCCTTCGTGGCTTTGCTGAATGGCCCCTCTTTGATATCATACAACGCCCAGTCAAGATATGCGTTGCAGAGATTCTCCATGACTTGAATACGTGGCCCACTAACTGGATCAGTTCGTAGACGTTTGATAATGCTGGAGGCAATTATAGAACGCTCGTTTTGCATAGGTTGTGGCTTTTGAACTTGGCTTTTTCTCGTATGATCTTGGTCGTGATCCGCAAGGCAATAGACCTGATAAAAGCTATGGAAAGGATGTTCCATACACATCCTTAACACAAGATTGTAGAGAGTTTCCTGATTCGAAGTCGAGGCATTCTTGTTTAGTGTTGAACTTGAAACTCGAGCAGTTAGTTGATGCTTTATTATTTGCAAAATCAATCAATGTGTGGCCATTAAGACATACGACTTACTGCCAGAAAAATAAATTTACGGGATGGTGTCCTTTCAATACCCCGACGAATAGTGTCGAACGTCGAAGGTTCTTCGAAGTTGGAGAACCATAGGGAAACAAATCGAATCGCAGAGTCATTATCGAACTTATCAGAGGTTTCTAAGCAGCGCGAGTGCATCTCGATTGCCTGTTGTAGAAATGTATCACGAAGTGTGTCATGTTTCCTGAAGGATTGGGTATCTTCATCCAGTAATTGACGGGCCTTCCTTTGTTGTTCTGACAAGAAATCAGAGCGTGACTTATTAACTGCAGAAGGTCCAAACTGCTGCAATTCTCTTTTCCGATCTTCTATTTCTTGCCTTTTACGTTCGGCATATATTCTCCATCTTGCTGCATCAGTTGATTTTGATATTGTGAGGAATTGGCGCTCTGCAAACAATGCGCATTCGCGATAGATCGTTGACTGAGATACATCATTCTGGCCCTGAATATTGTCCAATAAAGATATAGCAGGCAAAAAATACTTCGCCCAAATTGCAGCAGGTTTTTCTAAGCATGCATCTGACGTCCATGAACCCAACCGCGCGAGCAATGAGGCTTTGCGTAGAGTGGAAGGAGCATCTTCTCGAGCGTCCGTTCCCAGCTTATTTAGGACATCTTGAAGGTACTGAACAGCCAATTTTTCCTCTCTCTGTAGCCATAGAACATTGGCAAACTCTTCCGATACTTCAGAAGATGAGACCGTGTCCAGATGCTGCGCACGCATGACTGAGTTCAATGCAATTTGAATTTGTCCGGCTCTTCTTGCTGCTTCTGACAGGCGAATAAGACAGAGCTTTTCGACGTTCTTCAAGCCCAAAATGAAGGGAGAAACCATATTGCCAATTTGTTGTCTTTCCTCTCTTTGTCTCACAGAACGAACAAGTGCTATGCGCGTGGCCATTATAGATTCCAAGTTCGCAAATCTATTCAAGACGGTTAGCCAGCTGGATATGACATCAAGGGTCGGACACGCACTCAAACTGAGGGTCGATATGGGTGATCTTTGCCCATTGACCAGCAGCGAAGTCTTTCTGCTCCAGGAGTCCGTTCGAAGAATCTTGCTTCCATTGCATTACTTGACTCAAGCACATGAGGTCCCTGGAGACTCTTCGTATATCAACAAGGTTTTCCGACTTCAGCTCCCTCAAGCGCTCCATTTCCTGTAATAAAGATGCCCGGATTGTATTTTCAAGGGAGCGAGCATCACGTTCGCGATACACCACTCTCAAAGAGCGGTAAAGGGATGCACTTGGTTCCGTGTGGCCGTGGTCCGGAAGATCCCAAGTCTCTGTCCTCCATCCAAGCGAATAGTTTATTGACGAAGTGCTGCCTGTTGGCTCCAGGGATGAGTTCCGAATGGATTCCATGGCCAAGTGATTGAAGCCGAAAGAATGAAAAGATTGTACTAGCCCTTCCTTATCATCTGTTCTTGTGTCTCCCGCCTCTAAAGCCGCGCCATGAAACCTGAAAGCTTTGTCCCACTGTTGTTCATGATGAAATCTTTTGATCAGGAAACGCTGGAGATTCTGGGTTTTGATGCCATAAAATCCGTCCGGCTCGTCTATATGCGCATAAATTTCATACAAAATGTCCTCTGAGCTAGGTAGCGGTTCCTCCTTAGTGCCATTTCCCTCTTCATATGCAAGCTCCACAAACAGAACAGCTGTAGTGTAAGCTCCACACCGAATGGCACTATGAGCAAGAAGTTTGTAGTCGACTCGCAGCCACTTATTATACGCAAGTTTATCCGTCGTTGTTATCGATTTCCCCTTGACTAAGACAGTTTGCGTCCCTAAGACTGAGGATGGTGCATAACGACGTAAATGCAGAACAATATCAATAACTGATCTGATACAGCGAATGTCAGTGTCGCGGGACGACAAGACTTCTGTGAAGTAGGTAGTCAGCAGTTTCTGGAAGGACATAAATTCCGTTTGTGAATTCTGTCGCTCAAGGAGCAGCTGGTGAACGAGAATTGGCAGAACCTTTTCCGCAAACCTCGAATCTGAAGATAAAATAGACGATAGCTGACCGAAGAATGGGTCAGTGCTGGCTAGAGTGTTGCTAAATAACACGGAAACCGAAGTAACCCATTTTGAGAAATTAACCACAGAATCGAGATAAAGATCCAATCGAAGTGACTCATAAATGTTGTTTGAGACTGGCGGTTTTGTTGGCCTTGGGTACATCTTCATGTAGTCTAGAATTGGGCGATATTTGGGAGACAGTTGCAGTTTTTCATCATCTGCCAATGCAACAGCTGTAATAAGTCGGAGTGTATGATATGCACTGGAGACCTGCAAAGGGTTATCACTGTCAAGCATCAAGAGAAGTGCTAAACGAATGGAATCCCTTGCGCTATATACAACGGGTGTCGGTACGCCTTGACGCATACGTGTATGCCCAAGGATCAAACTCGGTTGCTCGGTGCCAAAACTGCCAATATGACCATGATGAAGTAAAAGGAGATCAGCGAAAGCCAAAACGTCTTCGTCTTGTAGGTCCTGTACATTTGGCATGCACTCCCTGAGTCGCCAGAAATAATCATCAGCGAATTGGTTATCTCTATCGTCATACCCAAGTTCGGCAGCATGGTACCTGAATTTCCGCACGAGACGAAATTTATTCGAGGTGATTCGATAGTCTGAAAGGACTGAAGAGAGATCTGACACGGTACTTTGGTCATAAAGCGGTAGAAGCTGAGAGGAAGGTTGTTGTGGCCACGCCGGAAGCGCTCGAAGGACTTCTTTCTTTAAAGTGTTAGGTTTGGAAAGAGAATATGCCTGACGGTCAATCCATTCGCATAGCTCGTTTCCCAACTTTCCGACAGAAGGATTATGTTTGTTTTGTGCGTAATCGTAGGCAATAGAGCATATACGAATTAGTGTGTTTGCAAGGCATGGGTCTATTACAGTACCCTTTCGATATCTTCGAAAAGCCCACTCCAGGATCGATTGTGCGGAGCGAGCTAGATCTGACTGCGACAGAATAAGAGTTGCTCCGTGGACCACAGTCTGCAGTAATGTAGTGTCGTCTAATTCCTCCCCACAGTAAGCGAGCCATAGAGATAGTGCGTTAATTAGGCGAATCTGTTCGTTTACCAGAGGGGTACGATGGACATAATTGAAAAGTTCCTGCACGACGTGGTAAGCAGTCGCTTTCGTGAAATCTTCGGGTACGCGGGAGCGTAACCATGACAGACAATGGAGAATAGTTTTGGTGGAGAATGCTGGGAGGTTGGGAGAATGGCTTGAGAAGCTATCTGCAAATCGAAAACAAGTGAGGACTTTAAAGTCGGACGTCATCTTCCCTGATTGATCAAACTCGTTTAGAGAAGTCAGAATAGGGCCGTCGTCAGAGTAGTCTTGGTCCCCTAACGAGCTGAGTATCCGAATAGCAATGCTGTCCACGTTATCTCTGAAGACAATGTCATAGTCTTCAATGGATTGTAATCTTTCTTTGATATGTTGGGCCAACTCATCAGCAGGGATGTCCAGTGGCTTGTCAATGTAATACGTGATGTGAAATCCGACGATTTCTCCAAAGCACTCCTTTAGTCCATCAATAGGCGTTTTTTGAAGGATTTTACAATGATTTTCGAAAGACTTGTCTTTGTGGATAAGAATGTTGGTAGGGGTGAATAAATGGAAAACCGCTTCCGCGCACTGTCTTTTGTCGCGATAACCCAGTAAATGCGGGGAAAAGCCTATAAAGTCATGTATCTTGTCATGATTGGCGATAGAGAATGCGAATTGCGAAGCGTATGCCTCAAAAAAAGACGATAGTGAATTTAAGCCTAACCTCTGAGATACACCGACTAACACTGCTTCGATGTGTTGGGAATAAACTTTGCTAAAAAGACATGCCTCTAGTAAATGCCAGTATGGACCTCTCCTGATAAAGGAGCTAACAATTACTATGTTCCCTAGGGTAAGCGTTCGAGTCAGTATGTGTTCAAAGCTATACAGGAGAAGACGAGTTAGACGACAACCTATGACAAGTTTGAATCAACGTACTTGTCTATATCTTTAGTCAATGACTCTGTGATCGTTTCGTACATAGTCATTAGTTGGGCATGTTCGGAAAGGGAAAAGACACGGCAGTGAATCGTAGCAACACGGAAGCGAACCCGTATATCAGGATCCCCGTTCATTCCCAACAGCATAGGTATAGGAAAGTAATCTTCGATAGTCTCTCCCTGCGTCTTTAATTGTACCTCTTCTGATAGTAACCAAGATGATTGACTGAAGTCTTTGGACAAGTATTTATCCATGAATCGGGCGAAAACATCCCGCGAGGACCATAGTCGCATCCTGCCCAATCTGTATAAGCGGGATAACGAGAAGCATAGGCGGCGTATTTTGAAGTGTATTTCTTCGTCGTTTTCCCACATATCTAAACTGCACTCCAGGAAGTCGATGGCCAGTTGGATAGTGTTACTAGACTTGGAGAATCGATACTGGGATATCAAAGAGCGAATTTCACCGAGAAATTTGCCAAACGGGTTGAGCTGCATTCGCAACATGCCTTGACGCACCCTGTCCAAAAAAACAGAGGACAGAAGGAAGAAGTGCTCTGATTGTTGACTAATACTCTCAATCACGAGTTCAATCAACTGTTTGTCTCGAGTGGCTTCCCCAGAGGGCGACTGGAAGAAGGGACCGCAGGCCAAAAAGCCAACGCATACTTGCAAAATATGCCGGTGCGCCCTATCACCGTCAGTAGTCAGGGTAGAACTTTGAGGATCGTTTATACGGATGGGATCGAATCCATCGTTGTCAATGTCCATCGATTGTCCTTGCTCTTCAGGGGTCGTTTGCCCCATGAGCTGAAGCAGCATCTGTCTTGAGATCTTCATAACCGCTTCCAAAGTATCCTGAAGCTGCAAATATGGTCTATTCATTTTCTACGAGGAAAAGCACAATAGATACACTCACTTCAGGATTCTGCCACACAGCCCTCAAGAGATTAAGACGATTGGTCTTGATGGCCTTTCGACTTTGAAAGTGGCTAGAGAGCAGGTCTTGGAGAACTTGATCCTTGATGCCTGATCCAGCTTCTGGTTTAACTAATATGTCCTTGAAGACGTCTGGATCCTCAACATATTCGTCGCTGACCAACACCTCGAGGGAATGCAACACCATTAGCTTCTCCGAAGTAGTCCATCGAAATTTGAGTAAGAAAGGTATTATCATAGACAAAAGTTTTCCTGAACTTTGCAGGAGCGAACGATTCGAAGTCGTCCCGTTGAGCGCCAGCATCGATTCGAAAGTAACAGATACAATAGCAAAGTCCAGAGATTTCCGCGCAATTTCAGCACTAGGGCCATTATTAATCGATTGCGAAGTTTCCCAATCATGGATCAACAATTCAATGGCTTTGAGAAGGAAAGAGGATACTTTGCGTTCTCTACCGGAAGGTGCAACTAGCTGACTTCTTTCAATCTTGTCTTTGGGGAGTGTACGAGGATTTTCGGTGTTCTTATTCTCGTGCCGAACGTCATTCTTGACCCCGAAGGGAGGGAGTTTTGCATATAAAACAAAGTCCTGGATCACTCTGAATTTGTTTTCCTCCTCTATAACGTCAACAATATCTGATTGCGGGAGAATTGGCTTGATGACGAGGTCCACTTGCGTCGATAGGCCACAGATGGTTTCCAGCAAATATAATATATCTTGAACTGTATATGCGGCCATTTCCCCTTGTCCGCTTTTTGCTCTCCACGCGTCAATAAACCAGCTAAGAACTTTATCTTCGAATCGCATGCGATATAATCGGACATCCTGACTGGCGATTAACAGGCACTGAGACAGGAAATCACAAACAGAATCATAAGGATAAGCTGGGCCCTGGACATCGATGTCTTTTGTCAAAGTCTCTATTTCTTGGAGAATACGTTGAGAGTCGAGACGAACGTGTGATGGAATAGAGCTCTGCGGCCGATTTGAGCTCAGAATCATCTGCGCAGTGTGGCAGGCCGCACGACAGACCAAAGGCACATTAGCTCTTCTCATAGCGTGAGTCCAGATTGCATCCCATAAGTATGGGTTTATGCATCCTTCTTCAGCGGGAAGGGCATCCGTCCGAATTCCTTCACCATAAACCACCGCTGCGAGGTTAAGGAAAACCCATGACTGGACCGCTGGATCATCGAAGCCGAGATATTGCAAGAAAACGTTGACAACGCGGGTCTTCAATGAATCATGGACTATCTCCCAGTGCCGATCTATAAAAAACAGCATCGTTTGGAGGTGAAAAATTCTGACAGCAGGCGAGCTGTCTGCTTGTATTGACTGTATCGACTGGATTAATGAACTGATAGGATCTGAAAGTCTAATCCTTTTGCTTTCTGTTCGTGGAAGACCAGCGGCTGTTGTGTCCATTGATTCCGACAATTTTAGCAGCTACATCATGAAAGTTAAACCCAACGTTATTGTCAGAAAAAAAAAGGATCAAGATACTGACCTGACCCGCACAGTCTGCCCTTAGTTCAAGTATGGCCCATGCCAAGGCTTGCCCTGCATTGAAGTTCCAACCGGCTCGGAAGGTTTTTGCCACGAATGCCATGTTTTGGCCCGTTGCTTGATTTTTTTGCTCTGGATCGATAACTTTCAGCCTCAGAGCGTCGAATGACAGTTTCTCGACACCCCAGCGACTATCTGCTTCAGAGTCGAGCAAGCTCCACAAACGGCCTATTTCTTCGGCGCAATCGAAGTGAGGAAGCTTCAGATCAGTGTAATTGGGACTGATCACGAATTGAAAAAGTCTGCGCAACACGACGATCAGTTCTTCTTTGATTGATTTGTCCTTGGTACCCCATAATCCAATTAGTCCTGGCCAAATCGTTCGGGCAAAACATTGCGTATCATATATTTTGTTGAAGGAAAGATGACGTAGCATCGCAGATAAGACGTGCAAATAATCGCGCAGCAACGAAGATTCACTTGGGTATACGTCCAAAAAGCGTTCCAAGCGCGAAAGAATCCCGCGTATAAGGTCAGTATATTCCTCATCAAGTATGGGCGCTGCTGGAGAGGAAATCATGACCGAGAGGATAGACATAAACTCTACTTGTTCGTGTGTAACCGAGACAAGCCGACGTTTCGACTTGACGCGTGCTTTAGGTTTCTGTGGTGAAAGGAGGGGCGTGGGGGTACGTTCATGTCGCTTCCGTTTGTTACTTGTAGATCGAGTATCATCTGAATCTTCGTAGACCTCATCTGGTTCATCGGCTTCATACATTTCTGAGTCGTCATCGGTTCCTTCTGGCTCTTGCGGAGCCCCAAAAGAAGATCGAATCGGATCCCCTAAAACGACGTTGAAACTGACCTCTACAATTTTAATCCATGTTGATACATCCATATGCTCCAGGTGCGGCTGATAGCTAACCATGCATTTCAGGGCTTTTGCATAATCCAAAGCTACTGGTGTATACAACTTGGCATCCGGCGTTGGAGACGATGATAACATTTGTGTCAAATGTTCGAAGACAGCCGTCGTCACGTTCGAATCCATAAAGCGTACAACACGTTCTGTCATCCATCTCATGGCATTTGCTGCGTCAGAAAGTCTTCGAAGGGCCGCCGCTGGGGTTGGTGTTTGACCTTTGTTGGAAGACTTTGGCTTCTTTACTGCCGCCATTTTCTCAATCTTGACGGACTGAAACAACGCCTGGAATACAGGCAGCCATTGTTTGGGAGTGGGCCTGCCATCTATGATCCAAAAGTGGTCTACAACACTCTCTTTTGAGAATGCAGCCCGAAGAGATACTAGGCCTTCTTGTCGTTCCTTGATCTTGTCACTTTTGAGCTTTTCTAGGATTGACCGAACGGTGGCCATACGCTAATATATGTCGTAACTGCTGGAGAATGTAGGAATGTATCTGAAGGGTGTATAAGTACAGGAGATTGCCAGAGACGCGACTCGACTTACGCGAGGCTTAATGCTAAACTGAGGAAAAATAAAGAGAAAGTTGTAACATCCAGGAAAAAGATACAAGCACAGAGTTATCGGATCAAGAAATAGGAATGATATTTCGCAGCGATAACTGCAAATGAGTGGCGTTGTGAGTGCACTCGATGATGAAAGGACAAAGGAAGTCCGACATGAGGGTGGAAGGCACTGGAAGCTGATTCGGCATGAAAGTATGCCGCGACGCGATGTTTGGTTCTTTATTTGTCGTCGCGTGAGGAGTATATAAACCGCGACTTTTGCAAGTCCGGTTCCATCCTTCCCTTTCCCCCTTCGACCACCATCTCCTCAAGAATGAATGACATCACGTTTTCAAAATTTTTAATCAGGTTTCAAGCCTCGGTGTGAATGCTATCTTCTATTTATCCATCGTTCGTTTCCTTCTACTTTCCTTTCATACGGCCACTTTCTGCCCGAGCAGTGCTTTAATGCATCCATGCTGCAATCGGTTCTGGTGATGTGCCAATAGCAACGTACTTCAACTGTCTAATCAACAGTTGGATGGATAGTTGGTAAACGTGGGTGCCTCATTCTGTGCGGTATCCGAGGTTATGTCTATCCTAAATCTTTATACCTTTTTATCATCATTTTTCTTTGTACATACACCTTTACTGCACCCAAATACACAATGCTATTTGTTATTTGATGCTCGATGTGAAATTCTACAAGGGATCTCGTGAATTGTCTGCCAATCCCAGGACTGCGATCGAGCTCGGCTGCTCGAGTTTACCAAGTATCGGCCTAATCAATCGCACGTATACCTTTGTTCAAGTTAATGCCAAATCAAAAGACATCGTTTGCATTCGCGTTTACATTGCAACTATGCTATACAAATTGGAACAAAGTGAAGGACGGTAGACCAAGTCAAGAAAAAGGCATTGTTCGCAGTCGCATCGTACCAAATAAATAAAATGAACACAAAAGCAACAGGAAAGAGGAAAACTATCGACAATAACAAAAATCTATAATACGCTATACAATTTAACGCGAAGCACTTGGGCTGATACTCGAAACCTCCGTTGTGCTCTGCTCCTGTTCAGGAGTCGAATGGACTGAATCAATCACGGCAGAGCCATTCTGCGTTGATGCGGGCGACTCCTTCAAAATCTGGGCGATAGTAGCAGCAAGGGGTGTTGGTTCAGACTCCATAGCGATCTTCAAGAACCAAGGCTTGCTCATATAATTTCTAATTCTATAATTGAAGTATGAGCGATCACGGCCCAAAACTCGGAACATGATATGGGAAGAAATGAACTTACCCGTCAGGAAGCAGAACGACGACATTCTTTCCAGGTGTATCAGCAACTTTCTTCCCTTCTGCAGTCTTCAACCACCGGAGAGCACCAGCGAGAGCGCTGCCGCTGCTTCCTCCAACGAGCAGACCTTCGGTTCTCATGAGCGATTTGACGGCAGCGAAAGACTCTTCATCTCCCGTCTTAATCCAGGAGTCTATCTGGGAACGACTGAGGACATCGGGAATAAAATCATAACCAATGCCTTCAACGATATATTGCTCGCCGTTACCCTCTGTGTTCAAGCTCTCGGGAAGAGCGAGAATGCTTCCTTTCTGGAGATATAACCAAATGTAAGCGAAATTCGACTCGTGGAAAAACACACACGCACAGGGTCAATAGCGACGACAGTGCATTCTGGGTTGTGTGCTTTCTTGATAGCGCGAGAAAGACCGGTGACGGTTCCTCCTGTTCCCGCGCCGGCAAC
>Ga0247779_1001072_pt1 | contig 13878 bp, 7 predicted proteins | sample UWRJL221509R5_FD_179925 | JGI IMG/M metagenome (GOLD analysis project Ga0247779, IMG submission 179925) | Plant litter microbial communities from Arlington Agricultural Research Station in Wisconsin, United States - UWRJ-L221-509R-5 | ecosystem: Environmental > Terrestrial > Plant litter >...
ACTATCATTGGTGTGATCTCTTAGAACCATTAAGCCAAACCTCTCTTCTCTCTATTTCTCTCTCTCTCTCTCTTCTCTCTCTCTTTTGCTTGATCTTTGTTGGTGGCCTTGTCACACTGATTATAGTGTTTCCCTGACACAAAGTAAGTTTTAATTCAGTATTTATTGATGTCCAATATATTTCATGTAATTCTGTGGAATCTACAGGATTCTGTAGACATCCATAGAGTTCTATGGATTCTAGAGCCTAGAGGGGAGGCACAATAAAGTACTGTTGTGTTCTGCAGTTTCTCCCCACATAATTTTTTCTGTATTCTTCTCTCTGATGATGCTGTTCCAGTACTAATTAAATTTTTTGCAAATGTGCCATCAAATTTACCTGCAACTGGACCCTCAACGAGCAGAACGGGCCCCTCTTCCTTGAGTTAATAACCTACTGCTTGATGGTCACTTGTATATTCTTGTCTTCTTTCTTTCTTTACTCTCTTACTGATCTGTTTTTGAACAGCATGTCTGAACTCGGACCCCCTGCCATAGTGATGAGGAATTCTAATGTATGCGCTCAACCCAACTTGAACCTTATTTGTAGACTCCAGAAACCAGAAATACATCAAGTACTGGGGCATCGCTGACAAGTAAAAACTCAAGCAGCATGGTTGGGAGGCCAAGGCTACCATTGATAGGATGGCTGAGGAGGCTAAAGCCAGCCCTGAGCCTGTGGTAAAGGACCTGTGGGCTGATATTTACTACAAGGATACCCAGCCCCTCTTGATGAGGGAAGGGGAGAGGAATGAAGTAGACTTTGGGTATTCTTGTTTTTGTACCCTTTTATCATGATACACATATCTACATACAGCAATTTATTTTGTTTCTCACTATAGTTATGCAACCTCCACCCAATTGAGTTACTAGTCATCCCAAATTGAACCACAGTTCCCAAATGTCACAAAAACAGGCTGACTAACAAATGATGACTCAGCAACTCCCAAATGTGAGTTCCTAATTCTCACGAGTGGCAGATTACATAATCCAACAGCTGAAACTTGATAAAAAGAGCAATACCTCAAGCACAAGCTTATTGATATGATACTACCTTGGGTGGCATATTTGAGGGAAATGTTGTCCATTACTGTTGACACTCATCTTTTGCTTAAGCTTCAGAGTGTTTGTCTCAAATTAGTTGTGGTGACTTCTCTGCTTCTCAGGTATATTTTGTGTCTTTTCATATCAAGTGTGTGGTGTCATACAAATATATTATTGCTTGCTTCTAATCTAATATGAATGTATATAGGTCATGTAGAAGGGACCCAACCTCTCACAACATGCCTGCTTGGGCATCATATTATGTTTCTGCTTAACAAAATCTGCACAGAAGAGCATTAAAGCATTCAGTAAAAAAAAGAGTACAGCCCTGCAATGATCTCTTGCCTGGTGGACACCTTTTGCGCTGAGGTGCTTGCTGCGGGGCTGTATGTGTAAATACAAGTAGATACGTGTAATTAATCCTTCACAAGTATCCAATCAATTTGATTAGTTCTTATTGGGAGGGGTACGCAATATGTGTTGTTATTATGATTTGACAAGTGTTTGAAGTGCCAGACATATTTTATACGCAAGGTACCAGTTAACATGTTCCTGAGGCTGACTACAAGGAGATAGACAACAAGCAACTGAAGGGTGGTTTAATGCAATAAGTTTAATGTGCTTCCTCAGTAATTTGTTATGAACAATGTTTTTTGCAAACATGATACTGAGTCAAATGGTTATATCTCAACCACTAAGGCGGGAGCTAATCCCAATGCAAGGTTTGCCACTAAGGCAGGGAACTAACCCCTAAGACTCGGCCACTAAGGTGGGAACTAATCCCAATTGAACATTTGCCACTAAGGCAGGAAACTAATTCCTCAAAACTAAGCTTGTAACACGCAGATATAAATAACTACATTTCACTTGCTCGGTATCCAACTAACTTAAATGTGTGATCCCACAAATATATATACATCAAAAGTAATATATTACTGCCCAAGAGACTAAGCCACCCAAACCATTGGATTGTCACTGACGTTCATGCTAATTGTATGTACAGGAGACAAGATTGCGTGAATATTTACCATACATGCGAGCTCTATTTATATGTTTTACAATCAGAAATTATAGAAATATTAGGAACCTTGTAGGAGGTTCTCGGAATTAATCTACAGCATATGATTCAGAAGTTCAGATTGACTGGGAGATAATGTCCCACAATAAATGATGGGATAGCGGGTGGCTTGCCGACCAAGGAACATGCCGAGCGTCACATGGCGGCCGTGTAATCAATTCACATGGCCAGGGGCCTGGCTGGGTGGCTTGCTTCTTCCCCTCCTCGTTCTCGTTTTGAGTTATCTTTTAGTTGCTGGTGCGCGGTCCTGCACAATTTGTTAGGCGGCAGAATGAGTAGTAAATTACAGTGAGTCTTTATTGTTTCTCTATACTAATACCGCATATAATGACCTTTTCAGTCTGTTTCCAGTACTTTATAGTTTATGTACCTCGACAACCATAATCCAGTATTTTTCGGTATAATCATGGCCCACAGTTTGCATTCAAGAAAGGGTGTCAATTCTCTCTTTCTTCTCAGTTTCTCATTTGCCAGAATCTTTGGCATACTACTTGAATAACTTAATGAGCTCTCAATCCTCAAACACTAGTGACTCCAGTGTCGAGCCTGTTTATCCTTGTCCGCCAGATAGTGACCTGGCTACTCGATGCAACTATCTGTGCTGTGGTGGTAGTCTCTGACATGGTTGGATATTGTGTCAGGGCAAAAGTCAATTGAGAAACCTTGGTCGATGGTATCAATCTGTGAGTTCCTTACAATTGTCTTTCGAAATACCATCTATCTGACATAGTAAGCAGTGTATGTCCTGCCACTGACCTCATTGGCACAGTGATGTCAAGCACCCCGAGCACAAACTCCCTGAACAACTCCAAATCAACTATGCTACCCGAGCTTCTGCTAAAGAAGCTGGCGTCTCCCTCTCTTGCAGACATCCTGACTGTCAGACTCAAAAGTCAAAAAAACCTAAAAAGGCCAATCAGAACTGTGGCCGATGTCCGCAGCTCTGCGCACCCCACTGCTATGCCTTAGGTGGGTGCAAGTCTGCTCACAACGAAGTCGACAAAGGCTATAAGCCTGTCGAGGATATTCCTGCTTACTGGTTAAGGCCAGAGCGTCCATTGGACCCAGCAGGACAATGGGCTGTCACCCCTTCATCATCTTCAACTCATCATTCTTCCCCAAACTCCCTTGACCAACCTCATCCTAATGTACCACTGACTAGCAAGCCTATCATCCGTACCTATGGTTGGGCCCTTAAGCCTGGATATGGCTATCGCGATGGAAAGGTGGAGGCCGCTTCAGCCAAAATTCAAGCCGATGCTGCTGCGCAAGTATTGAAGGATGAAAAGGAACTGTTTACCATTATTCTGTGGTATAAGGTATATCTTTACATTTTATTATTCGTATTTTAATTCAATGATGAGCTATTCAGGCAGGCACGGATCCTATTCACATTCAAGCAAAGCCCCAGGTTCCCGGAAAATGCATTCTTAGCCAAGTTAGGGCATTTTCGTGCCTAATTGACCTCCATAACTTACGGGATGTTTGCTTCTTCAACATCCAATCCAACAACCCACATTGGATCTATCAAGACCCTTCTCACCCTATCACTGTCTCTCCTGGTCAAAATCTACTTGTATGAAACATGGACCTCAGTGAAGAATCTTGCCCTGGACTTCAAGAGACACGAGGTTATTTTTTGCACAATTCTGATGTTCGAGCTAACAAAAGACCCCGACTTGATCCCTTACCTGCTAGCCTGCATGTTCGTTTTAGTGATTGTAGTGATCAAACACTTTGAAATTGGACTTGTAGATATAGATTTGTATATAGATTTCGCAGTATTTCGTGTTTTCGGACAGTATTTCGTAAATAACTTTTCGTAGAAAATAGCTATCAACATAATCGTTGCGGATTCGTTTTCTCCTCAACGAGACAAATCCGGCAGTATATATTATGTAGCATAGAAAGTAGTTTGGTGCACCAGCAATTTTGAACGCGATATTGTGGGCGCCTAAAGTCACACCTAGGCAAATTTAGTACAAATAGAGCCAAACAACTGGGTTTTCCTACTATGTCTGGGGAAACACAGACAAGTGAACGGGTTTTGGCATCTATAGAAGCAATATACTATTTTTACTCAGACTAGTCATTGTTGTGCATTTGAGACTTGACTCTATTGTGATTCATTAGTCTATTGACTATTGACGTATACTATTGTCAATTTCTAACACTGCATAGCTCCACCATCCCGACACCAGAAGCACATGTTTCTCGGTCTACACCATCAAAGCCCATTGCCATTCATGCTCGATATTTTTGCGACACCTATCAAGGTCTCGAAAAAATCATCAATTCCTCAACCTCGGTGGAAAAGGCATTCAAAGGGGCTTTTCCTGACCTGCCATACACCTCGACGGTGTATCGTTATTTAAAGGTATTTAAAAAAGCAAAAGCTTTATCTCTTGCAGACAAATTCATCAACTATGGACATACCGAGAAGGCCACATGGACTTCTATTGCCGAAGGTATGTTGTCATTGTTCTATTCTGATTTTATACTGACTTGTATCTTTTCTAGAAATTCATGAAGCCGAGAAAATTGTTGATCAGTCAGATCAGGCTTTTCTTGAACTTAGCGACACACAAAGCTTTTCTATGCCGTCAGCTTGCTCACAACTAACCTCAGACCATACCGCCTCAAAATATTATATTTCAAAGGCGCCTATTAGTGCTGGCAAGTTTAGGACAATCCATAAAGTACGTGCACCACATAAATCTTCTATTCAAAATCTTCACTCTATGAATCACATGTTACAGATGTGGACCTCAGATTTCTCGACCTCGCCACTAGTTCTTAAAAAACTACATCTTCCGCAATCATGGGAACTTGATAAGTGTCCGTTCGAATTTGCTGTGTCACTTGATGTGCAGCAGTTTGACCACTGCGTCGAGTTTGCCACACAATTCCATGATCTTGCATTTCAGCTAAGAATTGTGGACGTGTATGGTATGTAATACGATACCCACTCCCAGGCCAAACATTCTGATGAATGCTGTTACAGATTTCCGTTTCGCAAAAATTCAGTTAGCATCTGCTGTTTCCGATCCTACCCTACCTGGTTCCAAGGAGTTCCTTTGGATTGCCGCTGTGCAGCAATATGCAACTGGAACCCACTTCTCCAGCATTAAGGAGCAGGCTCTCACTCAACGATCTATCTATCTGGGTGATTTTAGCAGTGATGCTGCAGAGACGATCTCTGCTTTCAAACACTTTGTCTACCAATATTCTCGAGGTACTACCGTTATTCGTAACTTTCAAGGTATGTGCATTAGAGACTTCATTTGGTATGATCGGCACTAATCTTCACTGTAACTTAGGATATATACAAAATGATAGCTCCCTCATGATTATTGACTGTGATGTACATCGAAAGTTAGTCGGTTTACTTCCCTTTGTTAGATTGTATCCCTGACTGATGAAACTTGTAGTGTTGACAAGACCCACTCCAAAGAAGAACACTACCTACGAAATAACTACACATATGGATCCATGCATTTTATGCATGACCACCGCTCATGCAACCATCTGTGCCACAGCCTCGGTCTATCCCCCCTTTAGCTCCTTACCAAAGAAGCTGGTATGGTCAAACTGTTAAGTTCAATTTGGTCAAAGATGTATACATGTCATGGCAAATAGCGTGTAATTAATCATTTAGGTATTGAATAAAGGCATCATGTATGAGTCAAAACATTAAGAAAGACACACTCCACCAAGGTTTTTCGTAAGCTCAGTACTTCAATAGAGTCGGACGTCCAGATAAACCAGAAGCTGCTACATCATCACCATCTTGATTGAACAAACAGCACCGCACAGGCAGTATCAACGTCCATGTCATCCTCAGCAGCCCGTCCTCGTTACGGCCGGTATTCGTTACGAGCTGTCATCGGTAATAGTAAGTAAGTTTTTGCATCACTGTGAATATCTTCTCAAATTACCTGACTTTACGTTGTAGGTGATCGTCTAGGAATGCAAGCAGCACTGAACGAGCCCGATGTGGTCATTAGCAGCCCATTATTGTTAGAAGTGTGTGTTGATGGAAGATCCGCCACCGACAGTATCTTCGTCGATTTCGACACTCCACCTCCGCGATCGCAATTTCGGAGACCTTGGTCTCCCGAACCTTTTGATACTTATCCATCTGCCAGTGATACCTTTGGGCAACTGCAGAACGACTACTATAGTAGGACATTGGACGTGACATGGCCCGCATTCATGTGTTGCTCGTTTGGACAACCTCTCTCCCTCTCCCAAATGTTTGGTTGCCCTTCTTTGCGGACGACATGATGCCGCTGTATCACGTAAAGGGAGGTTAGCTTTCGCCGCACAATTTGGGTCCGTTTGGGTTGAGGGATTGGAAGCAAAGGACAAGGATGGGGGCAGCGATGACACACTCAAGATGATCATCAGCTGGCCAGCACCATGCAATGAGAGAGGAGTCAGAGCTCTTTCCCATTCCCTACCCAACGCTGGCAAGCACGAGTATGATTACACGGAGACAAAACAAAACAAGGTGAAATCATGACGACGACGATGTACTTCGCCTTCGCTCGTGGCAACTTCTCTGTTACCATGTCATGCCTAAGGACGCCATTGTTTGCAAGTAGGTCAACCTTCGTATTCCTTATCAGACACTGTATTGACCTACTTATGAACAGAATCAGCCATTTTGACGTTGAATTCGATGTTGCTTCCCTCAAGGCTAGTGCTGTCTCAGTCCCTAAAGTTTCCAAATTGAAGGGTCCACTGACGCTGATGGTCGGTGCAAGTCTATTTGGGATGGACTACATGAACTATGCACGCGTGAGTTTTGATTTGTTAATCGAGTAAAAATGTCTATTTACGACCGCTCCTGTTTTTAGGGACTATGAACAAGCCCTGGTGTGTCGCTATCTTGGGTTATGGGCACGGTGTCTTTGCTCCTGGAAGGTCGAGTGACCGCCACCGCTCGCCAGAAGTTCACTCATTAATGTATACTAGGCTGGTTCGCAGTAAGTTAGCGTTGCTTATTTTTTGTTTATTTCTCAAGTCTTCCCCGGTTATTTTTTAACAATGGACCGAGTGGTTGTTTTACCTTCTTCAGATTCTCAATCACTCAACATTGCGCTGCAGGAGATCCTCTGCGAATTGAAGTGCGAATTGAAGGGGCATTGAACGGGATACTCTTTCCAGAGTAGAACCCACGGTTTCCTTCATCAACGCGTCATCATCGCCACCTTGATCGAACAAAAGGCATCCTCAGCAGCCTATCTTTGTTACGAGCATCCTCATCTGACATCTTTCCAATTTCCTACGACGTGCATCACACAGACGTTATGTGAGTTATTTATGCATTATTATTTCTATCTTGAAGCAATGATATTTACAAGTGGCATGCAGACCAACGTCGGCAAGCACAAGTATGTTGTAAGTTGTCGTTTTCCTTTGTATGCTCGTGTTCTGACGCTTTCCAAAGTTTTCAACTCGGTAAGTACTTACCTTCTATAATTAATAATGTCAGCCTTTAATGTTTGTTCGTGTTCATCGGGAACAATGATGCCAAAATTGAATCAATTCAGAAATAAGAATAGGCATTAGCTGGTAGGAAACAACATCTCTACAGGTATATGCCAGGGGTAAAACCCCTTTGCCTCAAGATCCCAGACTTTAAACCTGTTCTTTCGCTTGACCATTTTGTCAAGATAAAAGTTGAACCGGGTGCCTTCCATATCACGTAGGATAGCTTGGTACCCAACAATCCATCGATTTGTTTGCTCACATATTGAAGTATTAATTTTCCATTTGTCGTCTTGAATTTGCTCGGGAAATGCGGCGGGATTGCAGTAAAGCTGACAGTGTATGTCAGTTACCTTGTGCTTACTCTTGAAGTGAAATATGTCAACAGGCATGCCCGTATTCTCAAAGTGAGTTTGCTTTTGGGCTACCATATGCGAATGAAGCTGACAGTTTTTGTCAAAAACGAAGAACTCAGGTGTTGATTCGGGCGTAGGAAATGTGGCCTTTGTAAAATCCTATACAGAATAAATATGAATGAAGTAGGCCAAAAGTAGGCAGAAGTTAACAGAAGGACTTACGCTCACAGCAGATATTGACTCTGATCCGTACAGGGTTGCTCGAGAAAGAATGATGCCGCAAGGTCTCATAATAAACTGTTCATTATGTGTGCGCCTTCGAGAAAAGGAGGCCTTGAACTTTCGGTTGCCCGATTCAGGCTTTCCTGTACATTCCTGCTTTTCGGTTTCAGCATCGGCCATGTCCACATCCACATTCTTTATGCCACGGTAATAACCAGCCTGGGCTTCATATGGAGGCTCAGGCTCTGTTTCAACCTTGCCAGATTCTTCTTCTTCATTGTCAGGTCTTTGCCCACTGGATTGAGCTCCTGCAGCCTTTTTAAGCCGTTCGCGAAGTTGGAATATAGCTTTTCCATGCTCGAAGTAAGTCTCCTCAAATTGTTGATGTTTGGGAAGGTTACATGTTCGAAAGCCCTCTTCATGTCGAGCTGAGCAGTTGCAAATAGCACATTCATGGACTTTATCTTCATGGAAATCACAAAAGAGAGCCCGATTGTTTGGAAGAGGAAGGTGGCAATTGTGGACTGAGCAGCAGGGGTGTCCAATAGTCACACCATCACATACGGCGCGATGTATTTTGGCTAAACACAAGAGTAAAGACATGAAATTTAATTTGAATTCCATTGAATAGATAAAAGAGAATATACTTTTTTTTCCTTTCTTGTCCTCCGAAACAAGAAAGCATGCCAAACATGCATGCATGTACTCTTCTTGGCCAGTACCTTCCATGCGCTGATTTCGTTCATTGAGTACCTTGCGAAGACGTTCTCTCTGAGTTGGGGCATCATGTTCTAGGTATAGAATATCATTCCGTTCAGCATGGTCAAGCAAAACACTGTACAGAAAAAATCCATTAAAAACATGGGTGTCCTGTAACTGAAGACACGATGGCTTCCAGTTGTCACTCAAGCCCTCAGGAATGACTGGTGTTTGAGTATACCCTCTTTGATACTCAACTTTAAAGGCCTGTGGGTTGTTAAGAACATCTGAATGGCGGCTTGAAATAACGTTGTTGAAAATCTTGGCTAAATTAAATGATGAAAGCCTATCAAGCGATAAGAAACTGTTGTGAATAATATGCTATAAACGTACCAGCCAAAAAGCATACAGATGACGCAAAACTCGAGTAGAAGCCTATCCATAAAGAAATGTTCGGCTACTTGAATAACATTAGGAACTCCAGAATAGTACTGTCATAATCCTGACTGTTTATCAACAGCATAGTTGTTATAGTATCGGACATGGCAGTCTTAAATAAACATTTACGTGAGACTTCAAGAAAATACCAAAAACAAAAAATGCCGACCTTTGCAGTAAAAGAATGTTGTGTAAATGGGTAAAGGGCCATCGTGTAATGTAAACAAAGTAGCGGAGTATGTGGAAGGCTCCGTCAGAGTCATGATTGCATTTGAATCCCTGAAGTTTTTGCACGTTGGGGAAAGGCAGACACGTGTGGGGGGATAAAGATGTCGGTAGGCTGAAGAATAATAAATGGTTTGTCAATATGCTTTGTAAATAGGAAGAAAAGACTTACAAGTATTTAAGCCGAGTGCATGCAAATTATATGTCTTGATTTCCTTGTGACTAGCTGAAACAGCTTTCTCAGAGGTATTCCAGACCTCATGCTTAAATGCAGACCATAGTTCTTGTGCAATAGAATCATCTACATCGGCAAGCTTTGCAAGTAGCTTGACTGTATTGTCAGAGATGATATCCGGCGGGCGGTGTGACTGCCTAGCTTAAATTTCAATGGTAGGTCGCGCAAACGAGGAAAAGCGTAGAAATTTAGATAGCTGGCTATGCTTCAGGTTATGTAAAATAGGATATCGAGCAAGAGTTTGGCAGAGGAGTCCGAGATCCAGTTCCATGGCGCGCATACAGATGATAGTAAAAATTCAAGCAGCGAGAGCTATTTTTATTACATGATGAAATAAACTACATGTGACATACCCGTTGCCGAAAACATATGCCGTTTGTCTGGGCATCATTTTATCCCATCATTTATTATGGGACATTATCTCCCAGTCAATTACATGTTCTCATATGATTGGTCCTCGAAGAAGGTGAATAAATGCTAAGTACGCTATGCATGATCTTCGGTTCCTGAGTATATGAAAGTATTTTATTTTGGGGTTGTGGGTCCCAAGCATGCCATTCTGGAAGGGACAGGCACCCAATTTCCACATGCCAATCTTTAATTATGAGTCAAAGATCGACCTTTCCATTATTCTTCATAGGTGAGGCTCCACAACTACTTATTATGGTAATTAAGGTACTCGCATTATTTAGCCGTGTCAGATCTGAACACCTGGACTCTCCTATGATTTAGTCTAGCTCTGTGTGCTTGTTCCAAAAGAGCCAGTACATGACTGGTTTCTTGTGTTTGTATTACTTCCCTCAAATGCATTTGTAGACACAGAGACCTTTACTGCTGGTGATGATTACTTGTATCAAAGTATTCACTGTAGCCTTTATAACTGCAACTCAACCAAAGTAAGAACAGCATTTATTTATTTTATTTTATATTGCTCTAATGCTGGCTCAGAGCCATGGCATGCCAAACCATGTTCATCCTATATGCCTTATATGACAAGGCACCAAAAACGCCAAATCCATATTTGTTTATCCCAAGGGGCTCCAAAGAGCTTAATGCTAATGTAAATGAGTACAACAACTTGCAAGCAGTGTTTCCAGATGTTCTCAATTAGCAGAAGATAGAGGTCAGTAGATTTATACATTTAATATGTTTTACTGCCTAATTTTGGCAATCAGATGGAGGCTATGCTTCCTGATACTGTGTGAAAACTGCAAGCATATGTTGATCAACTTCCCAACAATAAAATAGCCTCCATGGAGCCTTTCTCCAGTCTTGTTATTAATTTAAATTGCTCAATATCCATCCACAGGGACTGGAATTACTGACTGGTATGTGGAGTTCTTGTGACCTCAGACTACATTGGAGGTGTGGCATGCTTCTACAAATATGGCCTGGGTATCAAGGGCAGAAATATGTTGCATCCCTATCATGTCTCTGTTGTGTTCAATATTGATTCTGATTGCTGCATTTGATTGGTTCATCAGTCACATCCTTGTCACATCCTCACTTGTTTGCCTTACATATTTTGTCTTCACAACCTTAAAATGACTGGTTTCACTTCTTTCTATATACTATGAGTGAATACAAGATTGATTGTGTTATCGATCCACTAGTAAAAAAGTTCAAAAATCTATGTCAGATATAAGAAAATAAATGGAGTTGCATGGTTACCTAATGATTTGATTTGTTATCTAGTAAGGGACACAGATTTTTGAATCTGTGATATTGAATATTATATATTTTTAGAACTATTTTAATCTATGCTGAACATAATATTATGTTTTTCTTCTATTGAGACCCATCAAATAGAAAATTCCATAGTGTACAAGCAATCCAGGTCTACAGCACAACTCTTCTGCACTATTTTGGTTCTGTCAGGAATTGACTAAAGTCAAATGAGAAGGAAGCCCAAAGACCAAGTTGATAATGAAGCTGAGGCTCTACAATAGCCCCAGGACCCTATTATATACATGGAGACTGGAGTAACTACTTCCCAGGCCAGGGTAACTCATCGATAGAAGAATGCAACTATCAAGAGATGAAACAGGAGGTGATGATAGACGTAGGAGTGAGTACTAAGAATAGAAAAGATGTGTTCAAAGAGTCTGTAAGGGGTTAGATAACAGATAGGGGTGGACACCAACATGTGTCCTGACATTTACCTGCATTTAATTCTGTGTACTGCTAATCTGATTTAGAATTAAATAACAAACAAGAATGCACCATTGGCTGAGGAATGTTGTAATAGCCTGCTTCAAAGTTTAAAGCCTATTCTCCACTTAATGTGCACGTCCAGAGTCAGATCACATACATTACAATACTGGCAATCTAGAACAGTGTGTTGGTAGCTTTGCCCAATGTAAATTTTAAAAAAGAACATGTACAAGCTTCCCCATAAAGCTCTAATATATAGTGTGTATCTTATACCCAGATAAAGCTAAGCTAAACTAAGCAATCTGAATGGAGGGGAGTGTATATCAGTGAGTGAGAAGTGACAATATTGAATACTAAAAGCTAAATGCTGTCTTCATGTGTTAGAAACAGAAAACATTATATTCATGTAGTCTGGGGTAGAGAGTTAGAGCATAATGTGATTTGGTTGATAAATACATCAGGTTGGTGGAAGGGTAAATCATGGGGAAAATAGGATAAATAAATAAAAAGAAAATTGATGATATTCAAACAAAATATGTATATGTTGGTTATTTTAGGTAGTAAAACATAAAATCAATATATTCTGCTTGTAAGAAATTGCATATGTTATTGAAAAAAAATTTATATTAAATTGAGAGTAAATTTTGCCGTGACATTTATTCCTTCTGCTTCAAAAAGTTATTAATTATGATGATGGTTGAGTTCATCATGAATAATAGCCAAATTTGTCATAGTTGTGATAGTATCAGGGTGATCTGTACCAAGTATTTTTTGCCTTGACTGCAAAACAGTGTGTTGAAGTGATTCTGCTTCATTCCAGCGACCTTGGTGACTGTATGTGCTTGCCAAATTTGCCATAGCTTTGATAGTATCAGGGTGCTCTGTACCAAGTATTTTTTGGCTTGATTGCAAAACAGTGTTTTCAAGTAATTCTGCTTCATTCCAGCGACCTTGGTGCCTGTATGTGCTTGCCAAATTTGCCATAGCTGTAATAGTATCAGGGTGCTCTGTACCAAGTATTTTTTGGCTAGATTGCAAAACAGTGTTTTCAAGTAATTCTGCTTCATTCCACCGACCTTGGTTCCAGTATGTGATTGCCAAATTTGCCATAGCTCTGATAGTATCAAGGTGACCTTCTCCTCGTTTTTTTTTATTTTCCTGTAGTATCAGAAGATCTAGTTCTTCTACATCTTTCCAATGTCCCATTTTATCACACACCAACCGGATATTTTTTAATATGTTGATATTATATTCAGTCAGATTTGTTCTTCTTTTAATTTCCAAAGTATGTGGCCAGATTTTTTGGTAATACATATGTGCACCCTCATTATTATCTATAAAAACTGACATTGCAAGAATAGTAAATCCAACTTGTTCAATACACTTTAAATCTGATCCAATTATCATTTTGCCCAGATTTTGCACTAGTGGATGAATTCGGTACATGGTGTTCCCCTCACTATCACAATTACTCTCAAGCAGGGAGTAAGAACTAAGCTTGTTTATAATCTTTTGGAAAGTCCAAGAGCTCCACGAAGAATTATCTGTTTTCAAGTAACTCAATAGCTGTATTAATTTGCTGTTGATGAGAGGTTTATCCTCTCCATTATAGGCTAATGCAAATCTTTCAAATAGTTCTTCTGGGATGCCTTCATGATGCAAAATAGAGCAAATGTGAAAAAACAACTTGGCTGATTCATCAAGTTGGTCATAGCTTATTTTCCATGTTGTGTACACAGCTTTATCAGATCCCTGAATATCTTGATGCTGAAGGATGTTATCATGCTCCTTCTGAAAGATCTCATGATACTTCTGCAAAGTATAATTATTCACAAAGATATATGAAGCTGCTTGTGAAATAGCCAGAGCAAGACAACCAAGGTCCTGAATAA
>Ga0247779_1001073_pt1 | contig 13871 bp, 15 predicted proteins | sample UWRJL221509R5_FD_179925 | JGI IMG/M metagenome (GOLD analysis project Ga0247779, IMG submission 179925) | Plant litter microbial communities from Arlington Agricultural Research Station in Wisconsin, United States - UWRJ-L221-509R-5 | ecosystem: Environmental > Terrestrial > Plant litter >...
TCTTTCGGACCGACGGTTGTTTTTTGTTTTTGTTTTTTACTGATCAACAGGACATAGGTTTTTTAAACGAAGAACCTTTACCCAGGTCCTGCTAAGTTTACTTGAAACCTGAAGCGCTGTCGATGCTTCTCTTCGTGCTTCATAAACGCCCACGGCATAGCTGGGGAACTTGGGGAACACTTTGCCCAGGCTATTTAATATATTCACCGTAAGGATGGCCTTATTAATGAAATGACACTTGCTGATGAGCTCGAAATGACTTGTAGGAAGCATTCGTGAAGACCCAGCTGGCCAAGCGTGGCGCAAAACTATACAGTACCGGACAACCCTCAAACTCAAAATATTTCTGGAATACACCAATAATCACGTCGAAGGTGAAAAAACCCGTCAGGCACTTCACATAATAGAAACGCCCAAAAAAAAAAAGGCATATGATTTCGATTCCCACGCGAAGGACGCTGGGAATTGGAGTACTTTGGAGCAATTGCTGGTTGAGAGACATCATCTATGACTGTTTCTTCTGCTTCAATGATGCATACCTTTTTTTTCTAACAGCAATGTGCGTTCGTCGAACATGTTCAACAGTGATGATGACGATAGGGTCGTACGCTTGGTCATCTTAACTCCTCGAGTCAGACCTTCGATTTGGGTGAGAACGAGAATCTCATACCCCAGCTCGTAGTGGTACGTGATGCATCATACGTTGTATTGTGCGAAGAGATAGGTCACCACCCCCAATCGTCTTTCTCCGAGGACCTGGATAGCCACACGCATCCATCTTGCCTTGTCCCGTTCTCCCAGGCTGACAAGGCCCAGATTTTGTTCAACAAAAACTACGGAAATAGAACGAGAAAATAGGAGCCTAATGCCGTCTTTTGGCCTACTATTCCGACCACTGCTGTGCCCAGTTATCCCAGACTCCGTGCACGATCGGACTTGGGCTCTCGGAAAGTTCGGCGGACAATGGGCACGAACTCTACGGATATCTGATAATCTTCTTACTACATCGGCATTATTTAGAGCTTGAAACTATGACCACTTCGACTGTAGGTCCGTATGCTCACTGGAGTATTGTTCTCTGTAATTGGAAACGTCAGGAAGAGGGCAAATTTTGGACTGCGTACATCTAGGGACCGCTCCAAATTTTAGTACTTCTATCCGAATATTATCGTCATCGACAACATCATTATCGTCATTGAAAAACGACCTAAGGGCGGTAGCTAATCTTTGCGGCCTGTGCACACGACCACTTCCTACTCATCGTGCGTTAATTTTTAATTTTTTCTCAGCTTCTTTCAATATCCATGAACACGGCGGCAACTTGAAATTTGACGAGGGAACGGCAAGCCCCATATAAACAAGGTTTATGCTACTTATGTTCCCTGATCCCAAAAATACATACGCTTTACCCCACGAAAAAAACATACGGGACCGTATTACCGTTCTTTAATGACTTTCCCCACACGGAGACGCAAACTAAGACGCACGCACTCACGCTCACGCCTGCGTATTTACGAGTTCACGCCAAAAAAACGCATCGTGCCTTTCATATCTTCTATCTTTATCTCTTCGATAACGGTACGAAAAGGTAAGAGTCTAATCCTTCCTGTATCCTGGATCCGTACTGCCACCGTTCAACATGCTGTACCCTATCGGACCCAAGAGCTAAGCACGGTCCTGTGCAGCTGCTCTCTTAGGTTATCATGCTGTTCTAGGTTTGACAAAGTACGAGACGTCAAGTCAAACTACCCCAGTCCCACCCACGGTTGGCCATGAGGACTGGGGAAACTAAGCTACGGATCTTCATAGCTTCTAACTTCTGAAAGAAAAAAAAGCTCATGCCGCCGTTCGACATTTTTCAAAGGTCCCTGTCTTTGAAGCTTTGATAGAAATGTCGTATCTCTGGGCGTTTTTATCTCTTCTTGGGCGTCTTGGAAGCATTCTAGATTAGCCTGCCATAATGAAAATGAAAACACCCTCCACAGGATCCTGGGAAAGGTTTGTACGGCCAATTAGAAATATTGCACGAGCGTACATGCGTTTTACACGAGGCGTAGTTTCCATAGAGCCCATTCAATGTTCTACCATGTCGAAGATCTGCAAAAAGGACTCGACGCTCCTGTTGGTCCACATTTTCTATCCTAGGATACAGGAAATTTTCTCTTCCCTTGGAGTACTTGCCCTGGATAGACATGAACATTCAACGTCGCTCCTTGATGCTCTTATAGCAAAGAAATGACGAGTTCTCAGAGGCCGCCGCAAGAGGCTTCCTATGCCCTACTACTTCTTGTTCTTCTCGTTTATTATTTGATATTCATTAACTTTACTCTCTGTTTTTGCCTGATTGAGCCCTCACTTAATGAACACTCATCAATGGACTTCTCACTATCTTGTGTTAGTGGAAATTAGCGACCATAACTTGCCATTAGAAGTATTAACAGCTGTACTATGGAGAATTAACAACGCTGTTAAGGAAACTTGCAGATTCATTTACCCGCCGAACTTGGGTCGTTTACCGATATAAATTCCTTACTCTTCATATCTTCCTTGTCCCCAGAGAAAGTCAATGAAGATGCATGATCATGATCAGGCCCCGCGGCGTTCATGGTCCGGGTTACTTCCTAGTCCTCCCACACAAGGGTCTCTTTTCCTTTCGAACCTTCCTGATCATGATCGCAAAGGACATAGACTAAACGTCAAAGATAGCTACTATGATCAAGACCCGCCGCAACATGTCATAGTCAATTCCCGAATCCAAGTCGGCTCATAGTGCATCTGAGAATCTGAGGACATGCTATTGTGTTCTCATGCCTCTCAAGAGATAACGGGCTCAAGAGCAGGCCTCAGAGGTTCAGATTTCTGCTGGGCGCCTTGCGGTGGTTGTTATCTTCTCTTTAAAAAGGTAAAGCGTCTCCACGATGACGATTTAGGATACTTTTTTCTCATCTGGGAAGTCTGTAGGGCTCGGGAGGTACGGAGCTGCGGCGCAGTAAGTTCCGTGCCGATATTAGGAGTACGTAGTACCCAAGTCACTCGAAATAAAAGAGCGAGCTTACCCTATCCTCCATAGATTATTATTATTCGACGCCCACATGAGAATTTGATGGGTTAATTTCTGGGAAATAAATTAATGCGAGAATGGGGTAAAATACACAAAGGCTTAGAATTCCAAAGCAGTCATTCGAACTCGGGTAGTAAGAACTATGAAGACCAGTTTGTTGTAGGCAACTTAATCATAACTTAATTCAGTACATCTTCTCTATTAGAACACGCAATACTTTAGTCTAGAATATCCCTAGCAATTGAATCGAAGAGTAGAGTGATGGACTTACATTAGCTCAGTATTAATTGTCTATAATGTGCCAGGGCATGAGGTATCTCAGTGATGGTCCATGATTACTAGCCGGCGCGATAAGCTGATATGATCCTGGGGCATCAAAGCACCATGCGCATGCACAATAAACTCAGAGGGCGTGTACCTACTTAGAGAGTCATAATATAGGGATACGCTGCTCCGGCTCCACTCTCTGCTAGGGATTCACAGGGATTCACATACATTACGGTAGCGTCGTCATAGTCCATGCATTATTTGTCATATTTGGTACTTGGCACGATCAAATAGATAAGACACATTTACTGGACATAAATGCTTTTTTACAGGTGTAGTTATGTAGATGCCACCGAGAAGCTTGCTGATGTACTTGAGCGCTTAGAATCTTGTGAAGGTGGACAAGCAAAGTATAATTGATGCACACTACGGCGCTTACCTATTTTTAGACAACCCCTTTTGACTTTGATCTTTCAGTTTACCTAGTTTGACCAATGACCTCTGTCTCGCAATTACAAATCGAATTTGTTTTGATATTGTTCCTGATACATGATTTTTTATATGAGTATGATGGTAACATATGGTAGCTCAGACGTTTTGATTGGCAACAGGAACGAACGTTGATATGTATAATGAGCGGACAGGTTCGAGGTACATAACCACAACCAAAGGAAAACACGAAGAACGAAGCAAGATACAATACAAATACATACTACTCGGCTCAAATGATTCACAAGTAGAGAGATTCAAAGTTGAATATAACGAAGGTAATTTAAAAGACCCAATAAATAAAGATTGCTCCCCAACATGGGGCTACGACCCACGAAATGCGGGGCTGGTCATAGGAACATGCATATAGCGAGATTTCTCAGCATTTGAATATAAACTGTCTCGAAGAACCTCTTCATCCTGAAGAATGACATATGTTAGACAGTGAGAAGTGCTGAAAGACAGCCTGCTACTTACATGATAACTCGAGACGGAATTGCTGTTGTTTTGCGACATTGCTATGGACTCGGTACGAGCGGCAAATGGATGTGTGCTCAACGAAGTCCGAGGCCGCGTTGCACCATAGGTAGCCAGGTACGCAGCAGACGGTGCTATTCTTGAACGACGGCGTCTCCTTAACCACCAAACGAGCGCAGCTCCGAGAATAGCCAACAGGATCAGGCCTCCAATAACACCCCCCGCGATAGCTCCTGCGTTATTTCCACCCTTTTTTTCAGACCCGAGAGCGTCGGTGCTAGAAGCGGTATTATTACTGTTACTATTACCGTCATTGCTACTGCTGCTTAGGATTGTGCTTTGAGAATCGGGCGCCTGGGTATACGTGGAAAATACCCCATCAGTTGCAAAGCTGCCAATACGAGTGGAGAGGCCTGGAACTGTGTCTTGTACTGAAACAAAAGCAGATGGTGATGCTTGCTTTGAGGTCTGTGAGCTAGCCGACGAGGAAGTTGTCCGTGATGCACTTGCAGACGCGGAAGACGCGGAAGAGGCGTTGGAGGAGGAGATAGGAGATGGCGGAATAGAAGATGTCGTATTTGAATTATCGATACTACCATTTGTTACAGATTTGAATGCGACTTCAGGATCGAAGGCAGGTTGCACCTGGGTAATAACGTTATCAGCCAGAGAAAAGACACATAATTTATACCACACACATTAACATCAATCTTTGCCCAGTCAGGAATCGACGTGTCTTCAAATTAATGCCATGACTGTTAATGAAGTGAAATATTGTACAACAAGGCAAAGATACCTGGTGAAAGAGGATAGCTTCAGGCAACGTCAGGCAGGATCCTCCGACAGAAGGTCAATGCTACTCACACTGTCAATAGTGCGGAGCATCGCGCTGACCAATCTCTCCATCTAAGAGTACCAATCGTAACTGATAATTTGATTCAACGAAAGAACAAACCCACGTAGAGAAAAATCCCCTTTGACAGTCAGCACAAGCAGCCACGAGAGCGTAAACCGGAACAGAGCAAGAACATTGTGTTGCCTTGTCAGACGGAGATGGATATTGTTCGCGATTATGAATAGGACGCAGTGGCGGTTCTATCCAACGTTGAAACTTCAATACAAGAAGGTAACCAGCGGATAAGTACGGAAAATTCTGACCACTCTGATCGCATGCATTTATCAACTTCGAAGCAGCTGCACAGGGATCAAGACCTTGAGCATTTTCGGCCTGTGCGAAATTCAATACGAGCAAAGATTAGAGCAAAAAGGTCTAGCGAACCCAGGCATATGATGGTGGGCAAGACGCGGCCATTTGGAATGGTAGACCACCGCACCTGCGGGGTGAGCGATACAGAAAAAGCAAAAGGCAGCGACGTAGTGGTAGCAAGAAGGGAAAAGATGCGCATCTCCTAGGACCGCATTGGAAACCGCCCCAAGCAAATCAGGGTAACGCAACCCAGTGAACCACAGTGACGCTGTGAACTTTGCACTCTATTCTTTCTTGGCTATTTCGGCGGTTTCGCTGATGGTTGAGGACGAGTGATTGGCGGGTTACCACAATGTTCCGTATTATAAATGAAGGAAAGAGGATCATATTGATTTCTCGTAAATTTCTTGATGAAACCAGTTTGAGTGAATGTCAGGAGAGTTCAGGTAGCGCCCGGAAAAGAATCTGTGTCAATCTTCAGAGTCTCTTTCGAGTCAAGGCCTGCCTATGTTTGTACTGTCATTTCAAGCATAAATAGACCTCTGGGAATAACAGCAACGTCTGATTGTTGAGAAACAGAATTCGAATGAGGGCCTGGTTGACATAAGTTTGATGATGGTGAGCAAGATGCCATCACGCGCCTTGGCTAATTTTGGAGACGTGGAGTGTCTGGGGTCCAAAGGCGTGCGATAATATTACGTCAGACTATACAGTACAAGCCACCGTTGGAGGCGGTCACTGGAGACCACGTCCAACAAAATAATCGTCGTCCTCAAGATCTCCAATGGCCCCGTCCACCACGTATGTTCTTCTTCCAAGTACACCATGGAAAGGGAAATGCTGATCTCGTAATGCCCGATTTTTGAACAGCGTCCCGAGTGCTTCGGTTAGTCAAAAACATACGACATACGTTCGAGGTCTGTTGCTGATGAGCTAGATGGTGTGCGAATAGGCAATTGAAGTCCCGGAGACTCTCCTCAAGAAGAGAAAGCAAAACGAAAAGGCACGGGAGGAGCGTATTGCAGCTGCCTCTGCCGCCCGCAAGGTGAGATTCTGTTTTTATTTGTTTTGCAATTTGTGCTGCTTTTTATATTGTATATGATGCATACGTTCAATCGAAATTCTGGCTAGAGGGGTTCGCTCCTTTATGTTGCCCTAATTAACCATCTTTCGGGACTGATACTTTAAACTTATTGGATTCGGTAATTTAAACGGAATTAACTGACATGTTCTTTATGTTTAGGCCTCAAAAGCTAAGCGAAAGGTCATCTTCAAGCGCGCGGAGTCATATGTGAAGGAGTATCTGTCAAAGGAAAAGGAGGAAATCCGCTTGAAGCGTGCTGCCCGAACTGCTGGAGATTTCTATGTTCCCGCTCAACCCAAGGTCTACTTTGTTGTCCGTATCCGAGGGTGAGAACCATTTGTTTTTTTTTTGTCGTTGGTTTACTCAATTTCTCACAGTATCAACGAGATCGCACCTAAGCCAAGAAAGATCTTGCAACTCCTCCGCCTCCTCCAGATCAACAATGGTGTCTTTGTCAAAGCTACCCGGGCTACTCAACAGATGCTCCGTCTCGTTGAGCCCTATATCACCTACGGGTATGTGTTTGAAGCATGGGAACTAGAATTTTTGTTTTTAACATTTCCGTGAAGTGAACCCAACTTGAAGACCGTCCGCGAACTCATCTACAAGCGCGGATACGGAAAGGTCGACAAGCAACGCATCCCCCTCGCCAACAACTCCGTCATTGAAAATGCCCTCGGAAAATTCGACATCCTTTGCGTTGAGGATCTCGTTCACGAAATCATCACCGCTGGCCCCAACTTCAAGCAGGTTCGTAGATGATATTGACGAAAAGCGGATTTTATCTGATGATGTATTCTCTTAGGCCTCCAACTTCCTCTGGCCCTTCAAACTCTCCAACCCCACCGGTGGATGGAGAACACGGAAATTCAAGCACTACGTCCAGGGTGGTGACTTTGGTGACCGGGAGACGAACATCAACAAGCTCATCCGCCAGATGAACTGAGTTTTCTGTTTTTGGAGGCACGACGTAGCATTTTTTACCACTCTTTGTTCACTTGTACATAATACACCTTTGATACAGAGTGGTCTGGATGATATTCTTAGTTTTGACTGGAACAAATGTAACATATGACGGCGACCGAGAACGGACGGTTAATGTGCGACGTGCGTCGGGACTCGGCCGTCGGCGAGGCATTAATATGGCCCGTTGATTTCTATTTTAGGTGCCGGGCCGATACTCTGCGGGTATTTGAAGAGACGATAGTTTTACCGGGTTCTCTCTTTGCTTCCACTACCATCTCCCTAACAATGACTACTCCCACTGTTTCCATCGACAGTCTCCTTGAGGCTAATGCCCAGTGGGCTGCAGATGTTCTCAAGGCAGAGCCCGACTTTTTCACAAATTCTGCTAAAGGACAGAGTCCCCATGTACGAGCTTGTTTTATTTTTCATTTTCAGAGCTTTTTGTTGACTTTTTTTCTAGACCCTCTGGATAGGATGCGCAGACTCCAGAGTTCCCGACTCTGTAATTACTGCCGCTAAACCAGGAGATATCTTCGTTCACAGAAATATCGCAAAGTCAGTAATCCCCGCTTCTTATCTATGCGGCATTTAGCTCAATCCTTTCTTTTCAGTCAACTCCGCTTGGATGATCCCAACGTTCTTTCCGTTCTCAGATACGCCGTCCACTATCTTGGCGTTGAACACGGTGCATTATTTCTTTTTTAGAGTCTAAAATTGCCATCCCAAACGCTTCTTCTTTGTCTTTCACCCAGTCGTCATCGTCGGACACACGGAATGTGGTGGCGCCGCAGCTTGTTTGGCCGCCGCTCAGTCTCCAGAGCTAAACGTCGAAGCCCCAATCGCCACCATACCTTCTTTACCCGCTGATTCGTCCCTCAATCGATGGCTCGAGCCCCTCACGAAGCTGGCCGCTTCCCTGAAGGTCTCTTCCATCCCCCATGCCGAAGCTCTTCCCCTTCTCGTTGAGGAGAATGTCAAGGCTCAGGTCGAGAATCTTTCCAACACTGTCGCTATCCAGGATGCTTGGACCAAGGGCACCCACAAAGGACAGGGTGTGTGGCTCCACGGTTGGGTTTATGATTTGAAGACCGGACTCTTGAAGGATCTCAACATCACCCGAAGCCCTCCTGGCAAGGCCCCCAAGTCTGTCGCCTGAACACGATTTGTAAACGATTGATAGATGCAGAAAATTTATGTAGAATAGATGCTATGTAAGATCCAATGTAGATGAATTAAATAAAATTCAAATAAAATTTGTATTTTATGATCACACGGCCCCCTATCTTTCATGTGCTAGATGTCATTCCGTAACCGGTAAGCGTAGATGGAGTTCTGCCTGTCTGTCAACTCTCTTCTCCTTCTTGACTCTTTCGTTGTTATGGTCGACTCAGAGCAGTCAGAGCAGCTTCTGGTGCAGATTGCATCGTATAATACCAATCTACAAGGTGTTCTCGGTTTGCCACAGGACTTGGTCGATTGGCTTGCTCCTACACTCCAAGTATCGAATTTCCTGTCGCGAGAAAGACGCGCACCAGATATAGTCGCGGTTGGCTTCCAGGAGCTATTGCCCTTACATCTTGGACGTGCGTCGTCGTTCTTCAAATATTTGGTTGAACCGATGTCTCAAGAAGCTACTTACTAATTGGACTGGGACTCCACCCATAGTTTCGGGCCTGTCGAAGAAGGTCATTGACAACAGAGATGCGCTTATTATGTCGCAAATTGAGGCGCATGCGCCGAACAAGGAGTCATATTCGTTAATAGCCAAGGTGGTCAACGTGGGCATCGCGTTGTTGATATATGGGCGCGACGACGGTGTCGCGCGGAACGTCTCTGATGTGGAGACGTCATGGACTGGATGTGGGTTTGGATATATGGGCAACAAGGGAGCTGTTGGTGTGCGATTTCGCATCCAAGGGTCAGAAGAGACGGCTGGAGAGACTTTCACGTATGTCCCCTTACTTTTCTATACAACTACGTCATTGGTATTCATTTGTTTTTTCTTTCTTACTCTAGTTTCGTCAATTGCCATTTGACTGCGTTTGACCATAAGCTGAAGCAGCGGTTAGCTGATTACAAGTATATTACAGAAAGTCTTTTGTTCAAGCCCACAAGTCAGGATTCGACATTGTCGAGCAACATACTCGACACGAGCCACTTATTCGTGCTTGGAGACTTTAATTTCAGACTTGAAATACCTAAAACGCATCCACTCCACGAGAAAAGATTCACGGGAGAATTTTCTCAAGCGATCGACTCGGAAAAGACTCGTGAGGAATTGAAGGAGTTCGACCAGCTGACAATCGAGAAGCGAAAAGGAAACGTGTTTGTGGGTCTGCATGAAGGCGACTTTTGGAAGTTCAAGTGCAGTTACAAGTACAAGCTCGGAGAAGTTGATAAGTACAGGTTAGTCTTTGTTCAAACACTAGTTGAAACTTGAGACTGGCCTTGAAGTCAATGCTGATAGTGCATGTTTGTGAAATTCCAGCACAAAACGTATACCAGCATGGACCGACCGCGTTTTGTACGCGACTTATACCGACTCTCCGGATGTTGAGCAGTCCAATATAAAAAATATACTATATACTAGTGTGCCTGGGTACACAACATCTGACCACGTTCGTTAATCATTTAATTCGTCCGTTCTGTCAGGAACAGCTGACAAGATGACATCCTGCAGAAACCCATCGTCTCTGTCCTGCTGCTGCCTCCTAGACCAGGGCGAGCACCTTCAAGTACCCCTACTATCCGTCTACCAGCCACGTACGCGCCAAAACCAGACCCCCGGGCTACGATAAAGCGGTACATGGGCCGTTCTCTCGACCGCATAATCGGGATGGTATGGTGGCTCTTCACCCTTCTCGGCGCAGGGTCTAGTGTTGTCGGCCTATTCAATTTCTTCCTCGGTCTAGGTGCATGGACATGGTGGAAGATCAGGCCTGCTAGTCAGGATCTTGTTGTGTGATTTAATTCAAATTCTACCTATATGGACATTGGACAGACTATTCTGTTTACTTTTACCGTGGCACTCCACTGTGTATCTTTGTTCCATCTCTCTCTCACATTCTCTCTTCCAGCTGTTCGTGTACCTATACATATATTTCATTGCTTGGGGGTGCTATGTAACAGCAAATTTCGTCCACCTGCGTGATGCACATACAAAAAGATAATTAAGGTATATATGGCCCGAAATGAAATGGAGGGTAATGATGAGTCGGTGAGGTATTGTGCAAGATATGGTGTAAGAAAGAGCACGGTAGTTGTTTTGATCATTAATCCTAGAAATCCAAAAGGACAATATCTTCTTGAGCATAGTAGGTATAAGAGCAAGAATAGCATAGGTTTGTTTCGGGATGGGTATAGTGATTCAAGTGCGATGAAGATAGAAGCTCTGCTGCTGCTTTGCATGTCCTTGATAGTTCGGTGGTACTTCAGGAGGCTGGTGACCTGCCACATACCCAGAATTTTCGGGTACAGTCTTTTCGAGTTTGATATTCTGAGGCGACTGATATGGTTGGTGTTGGTGCTGAGGACCTTTACAAATTTAATTAGTTATATTATTCTGCTCCAATATATAAATGTCTTGTATCCGCATACCATGACGAGGATGTTGACTAAGATGATAGGGAGGCCGCTGAATATGTGTTCGTTGGGCAGCAACGTGTGGATTCGATTGGTCTTCCGAGAGTACATGATGATTATGAGGAGACAAATTGTTTTGGTGAGCCACAGATTGTAGCCGATCAGACAGAGCTTCCAGAAGAAAACGGACGCCGTCGGGTGAAAGCCTATGTTGGGTTGTAAGTTCCGGTAATTCATTATTGTTGCCAGATGAAGACTCCAACGAAGCACACTGCCCCAGTAGTTTAACCCACTGCTCATTAAAGGATAGAAAGTTCGGGCCCAAGTAAGAAATCCCGAATTGTGCGAGATCAGATACTACCTGTGTCGATGTGGCAGATGTTAGCTTCTGACAGTTTTTCCAGGCTAGTAGCTCTGATTGCATCGATTCGTAGTTCTTGTTTAGTGCGGTAAGTTGAATAGCCATATCCCGGATCCGTTTTTCGTTTTCTTTATTTATGCGTCGCAGTTCGGTATTTAACAAGTTGAGTTCATTCATCTGCTTTTCGGATTCCTGTAGTTTAGCATATGTGTTAGATTGGTAAGTATTCATCCAGTTCTTGTAGTCCTCGAAGGATCGATTGAGCTCTGAGTAACGATGCTCGGAGACTTGCATCGCTGCAGAGCGCTCTTGCTCGAGAAAAGCCAGCAAATCATCGGTTCCTTTCTTTATAGCACCAGAGACAATGGGATTCTGCTGGGAGGCAGTATTCTGAGAGTGTTGGTCCATCTAGAGAGCAAAGAAAACAAGAAAGGAGGATGCCCACAGATGCCCACAGATGCCCACAGAGGCAGGTAGAGAGAAAAGGCAAACAGAGCCACAAATCACAGCAATTGTGGTTTTCTGCCTGCCTAATCGGGCAGGTATAGACATCTGAATGATACACAGACAAATAAGACATTCAGAACTTGTCATCAGTAGTAAGCGGCTCTTTCTTCTGCTAACAATGGCTGCCTTGGCTTCGTGCGTATTTCGTTTATTAACTTTCGGGGTTCTATGCTTAAATCTTGTATAGACTTCTGCCACAACCTGTATATGCCCCCACAGTCGAGGACGAGGAGCAGGAAATTACCACGAGGGTCGCTTCTCAAGCGACAATAACCACTATCATTGCTCGGAATGCTATTCCACCTTATGGCCAACGTTCAGGATGGAAGCCAGCTTCTATGGAGGACTTCGGTGCGCTTATCAAGTTTCTTGTTGGTGGATTGCATCTCTGACCATCCCACAGGAGATGGAGGTTCATACCCAGAATGTCATGTTGCACAATACCCATTAGGAATGGGCAAGAAAAAGGTAAGTGTCTGAACCGTCTTTACAAGCTGAGCATTTATCTTTTCTTCCCTTTTCTTATAGGCCTCGTCAGGTAACACCCTTGCACTCCAAGTCGACAGCGAAGGAAATGTTCGTTATGACGCTATTGCTCAACAAGGCCAGAGAGAAGGCAAGATCGTGCAGTCCCAATTCAAGGACTTGGTCCCATTGGCGCACAGAAAAGATTTAGAGGATACGGATAAGATCATGGAGAGGCCATCTGAGGAAGAAGTTGATAAGACTACCGAGAAGACTCGCGCTGCTCTCGAGAAACTCGTCAACGGAAAGATCAAGGCCGCCCAACCCAAAAATGTGCCCGATAGTCAAGGCAAGACGTCCTTCATTCGGTACACACCTGGTCAACAGAATGGAGAGGGTGCTTTGAAACAGAGGATTATCAAGATGACTGAGGTTGTTGAAGATCCTTTGGAGCCTCCCAGGTTCAAGCATAAGAAGATTCCAAGGGGACCACCAAGTCCTCCCCCTCCTGTTCTGAGAAGTCCCCCTCGTAAGGCAACTGCAGCAGAGCAAAAGGAATGGATGATTCCTCCTTGCATTTCGAATTGGAAGAATAACAAGGGTTTCACCATCCCGCTGGACAAGCGCCTTGCTGCTGATGGACGTGGTTTACAAGACGTGCGTAAACTCCATACCGGAATTAGTATTCTGAGTTCTGAATGATATTTTCATTTTAGATTCACATCAATGACAACTTCGCCAAGTTTTCCGAAGCGCTCTTCGTCGCGGACCGACATGCTCGAGAGGAGGTTCGTCAACGTGCACTGATGCAACAGAAGTTGGCACAAAAGGAGAAAGAGTCGAAGGAAGAGAATCTTCGTTTGCTCGCTCAGCGAGCACGCGAGGAGCGTGGCGGCGTTGCTCCAAAACCAACTGCTCAATCTCAAGCTGCTATGAAGTCTTCATTGGCAGCTTATGGTAGCGATAGCGATAGCGACAACGAATCGGAAGCCTCTGAAGACAGTGCGGAGGATGAGGAGGCTCGCAAGATTCGTGATGAGATGCGACAGGAGAAGAGGAGGGAGCGTGAGCGTGAGATGCGGATGAACAACATGGGTCAAGAGCAGCGTGCCAAGATGCTTGCTCGCCAACAGAACCGAGATATTTCGGAGAAGGTTGCACTTGGTCTCGCCAAACCAACGCTATCCAAAGAGTCTATGCTAGATTCCCGTTTGTTTAACCAGGAATCATTGTCAGGGAACTTTGCCGATGATGACGCGTACAACTTGTACGACAAGCCTTTGTTCCATGGTTCGACTGCCGCTGCTGCCATTTACAAAGCGAGAGGCAACATTGAAGAGGGTAACGAGGAGTCATTTGGTGGTGGTACTGATGAAGGAATTGGAAAGGCTCTCGATAATGACCG
>Ga0247779_1001074_pt1 | contig 13852 bp, 17 predicted proteins | sample UWRJL221509R5_FD_179925 | JGI IMG/M metagenome (GOLD analysis project Ga0247779, IMG submission 179925) | Plant litter microbial communities from Arlington Agricultural Research Station in Wisconsin, United States - UWRJ-L221-509R-5 | ecosystem: Environmental > Terrestrial > Plant litter >...
CTCAAGCTAAATCTCCTGGCCTGGAACGCTTCCAAACTGGCAAGCATCAGTTTATATTTGTAACGTATGAGCAAAAACTGATCAAACATTTGTAGGCTACATATATGCGCGAATGATGCACAAAGCTTCAGCGAGCCTGGTTTCTCTGAAGGATCATGAACGTAATCTAGAGGTGATTGAATCTCTGCTGGCCCAGAGGTTCTGGCGACGTGGTAAGAGGGCAGCCTGGTACGAACGACGCGCAATTATTTTGGGACATCTACAGCGAGATGCAGCCGACAAAGAGAAGAAAATCGAACTTCAGTGGAAAACATTGGATGGCATCAAAGAAGCCCTTCTCGACGACGACACTGGAACAGGTATGTCTGTTGTTGTTCCCTCCAGTAGATTTCTTTGTCTAACTCTTAAACCTAGTCTCCCGCCCAGGACTAGTGAAACGTTTAATTGCACTAGAAAAGAAGCTGAAGATTCCCGAAGAAAATAGGTCTATATGCGATGGGGAGCTGCGGCCTGCGAAATCGATAGAAATCAAAGCCACTAGGGTTGACCGTTTAAACCTTGACAACTTCGGGCGGCCTGTCACTGAAAAAGAGAACAACGGTGATCTCGGACTCCGTGCTTATATCTCCGTTGACAAGAAAGCGGTGGACATTAAGACCGAGGACGTAAGTATACTTAAGTCTTGACTCTAAGTGTGAATCTAACGAAGTAATGGCGCCTACAGGTCCCAGCAAAAAGGAAAACAGGCAAATCCGTTTGGTTAGGCAAAGATGGAGAGCACGTCAACGTCGAGACAGTTGCACTGCAATTGTATGAGCGTCAAGGATACACTGGGTGAGTTGATTGACTTATATGTATCTTCTTTTTACTAATGTCAATCTCACAGTTTTCACTGCGAAACGAAAATCCTTACGACTATCTTCGGCCTCCTTTTCTGGGATATAATATTCGCAGACGTTCCAGGCGCATTTGAAACCCCGTTCCAAGCTGCGCCTCTAGATATATTTGAGGACTCTTTTTACTACGCTCGTCAAGAACTCATCACCCAGAGGCTCAAAGACATTCGGGAGGATAAATGGCGCGAAATTTTGCAAAAGCATGACGATGCTTACCGGCAGAAACAAACTGGCTGCATTGGCGTAAGCTGGGACTTGTGCAGCAAAGAGGATCTGCTTGATATTTTCGAGGTATGTTAGATTGTTGTCATGTTATTTGGCATAATGTTGACAACCAATCAGTGTATTGGCAGCCAGTCGCTGGCTATGATTTGTCAATTATTTTGCGAAGATTACAAAGGCAGAAGCAGTGGAGGTCCTGATCTCTTTGTATGGAAGAAGAAAGAGGGCACTTGCAAATTTGTAGAAGTGAAAGGTCCTGGTGACCGCCCACAAGAAAACCAGAAATACTGGTTTGATTCCCTTCTCCGATCAAATGTCGATGTCGAGCTCTGTTATGTGGAAGATATCAAAGACGATCAGTCAGTCGCTGGCAGCTCGAAGAAGAGAAAGATTAATACATCAAACTCACGACGGAAGACGAAGAACGGAAATTTATCTGACGAACAAGACTATGACCAACTCGACCTGGAGCCTGAGGAAGAAACTGTTTCTACAATTGACTGGAATTTGCCTGCTGCAAAACGTCGGCGATCTTGCAAATCCGAAATTCCGACTTTAAAAGCCGAACCTCAAGAAGGAACTGCTCTGACATCCCATTCCCCACTGAGGGCAGCACTGTCCGACTCTTCACTTAACTCAATGCAAGCCCAATCTAAGAATCGGACATTATAGACTATAATTTACCACTTTTTTTTTCCAATCTTCATCCTATTTACATCTATGAGTCACTTGTATCTTCCTTCAATTAACCGGTGTATCTTTATTTTTAATTGTAAACGCAATTTCTCGGAGTTTTGTTATGTCACATAACACTCGAGGGAGGGTTTTCTATTTATAGTATACGAGGATCAGCCTTACTCTTGGGCCTTGTGATCAAGATCAACTGGCAACTGGCCCCGGGTTTGTTATTTCCTCCACCTCATCCGTTTCTGGATGACTGATACAACTGGTCCGTCCTTTTCCTTTTCTCCATAGGCTGTTCGTTTCATCCACTTAGCGAACCGCAGGATCTGCTACGGGCGCATAACGCACACAAAGTGGCATGTCAACTAAAGGTGCGATTGGTAAGTAGCAACTGACAAGTTTCATCAGCAGTATATGCTCAGACATATTCCCGGGCCAGTACCATATGCCGCAATTTGCGCATTATTACGCAGTGCACTGCCGGCCCAAAATAAGTCCACCTGGGAATGCGGGATGATGACCTCTGTGATATATCATAATCCTGTTATCAATGCGTTGGCCTTTCCGGATTCCACCATTTCCACGTTTCCTCCTCGTCGTCGATGGCTCGGTCGCCCACTGAAAAGGGGACAGGCGCTCCGAGTTGGTACTCTCGTCTGCTAGCGCTCAACGTGGAAGATCTCTTTTCACGCAAACGGGCAGCAGGGCCACCCAGGACAGTCTTCATCAATAGTCCGCTCCCAGAAAGCTACCGCGATGGCAAGGGCAAGGTCAAGCGGGAGCATGTATACAACTCTAACCAGGTTATTACCTCGAAGTATACCTTAATAACTTTTATCCCTCGAAATCTTCTGGAGCAATTTAGGCGCGTTGCGAACATGTAAGTCCTATTTTTTAACGTTACTTCAAATATTGAAGGTCCCTGGCGCAGATTCTTTCTGGGCATCGCCATTCTACAATTTTTCCCGAAATTTGCAACGATCTCGCCGGGCGCCGTCATCTTGCCGTTGATCATAATTATCGTTATTACTGCGCTGAAGGATGGCTATGAAGACTTCCAGCGACACCAATCCGACAAGCGTGTTAATTACAGCAAGGTTCTTGTCCTTTCAGATGTCCCAAATCACAATGCTACGGAGGCCAAAAGTAAAACTTTTATTCGCGCGATAATGCCCGACCGCCGTTCCAAACTAACAGGCGAGGGTGGAAGCTCGACGCCCGCTGACGGTCCTCGCTGGAGAGAAGTGCTGTGGGAAGATGTCCGGGTTGGGGATTTCGTGAAGATTCTGGATAACCAATCTTTCCCTGCAGATATCTTAATATGCGCTACTTCAGAAGAGGAGAATGGTGCGTTCGTGGAGACGAAGAATTTAGACGGAGAGACGAATCTCAAATCTCGACATGGCGTTCCGATCCTTGCGAATCTGAATGATGCACAACAATGCGCCGACCCCGCGAATTCTTTCACTATCCAGTGCGACAGGCCGGATGTGGACATGTATAGGTTAAATGCCAACCTCACTAAAGATGGAACAACGTATCCCGTTGATCTATCTATGACCCTTCTCCGAGGAACAGTCCTGAAGAATACAGCATGGGCAATAGGCGTCGTTCTTTTCACTGGATGGGACTCCAAGATCGTCCTAAACTCGGGTGGTACCCCAAGTAAAAGAAGTAAAGTCGAGAGACAGATGAATCCACAAGTGTATGTTGATTTCAGTTTAATTTATGCATGATCAGTTTGATCATCTTGCTGATTTAACGCCTTTTACCGCTAGACTTGTCAATCTGTTCATCCTTGCTGTGATAGCAATCGTCTGCGCAATTGCCGATTCCCGTCTCGAAGTTGAATTCTTTCCTCTAGGCGCCCCCTGGCTTTTCGGGGATACTCTAAGCGACGATAATCCCAAGATTAATGGTTTGGTTACTTGGGCTTTTGCGCTTCTCACGTATGTTCATTGCACTATAATGCAAAAGACGCTCGGCTAATGCTCTTTCATTTAGATTTCAGGACATCGTCCCAATTTCTCTTTATATATCTCTCGAAGTCGTCCGGACATGTCAGGCTCTCTTTATTTACTTCGATTCTGATATATGCTACAAGAAGACAGGCCAGGCAACAATCGCGCGCAGTTGGAATCTATCAGACGACCTTGGACAAATCGAGTACATATTCTCTGATAAGACGGGCACTCTGACTCAGGTAAGCTACTATATCTCACCTTATATCCATGATTAAAATTGAATCCATGCTTTTTTTTAGAATCTGATGGTCTTTCGTATGTGTTCGGTAGCAGGAAAAGCATATAGAGGTCTCGGTGAGACGGATGCCACGGACCAGGAATCTATACCTCTGAAGCCGCCATCTGTCATCGTAGAAAATCCTGCGAAAGAACCAATCCAGGTTGACCTCTGGGGCGCAACTGCGCCACTAGCAAGTAGCTCACGTAGTCACATCGACGTGGAAGGTAAACCTCGTAAATCGTCCGGACATGAAAGCGAGAGGTTTACGGACCCTGAACTTCTCGATGACATTCACGAAGCGTCCAAGCGTCGGGATGATTTGACTTCCTCAAGAATCAACATGTTCTTTACCGTTCTTTCATTGTGCCACACTGTTGTGACGGGAACCGATCCAGAGACCGGTGAAATTGAATACAAGGCTCAATCTCCCGATGAAGCTGCATTGGTACAAGCCGCTGCAGATGTCGGATTTGTTTTCCTACGCAAAGAAAAGGAAATTCTTTGCGTTCAGACCCCTGGCTCGACTGATCCGGCCAAATACGAGTTGCTTGATATACTGGAGTTCACGAGCGCGCGGAAGCGTATGAGCGTTGTTTTGCGTAGGGTGGATGCAGCTTCAGATGAAGATCTTTTGTTGTTATCGAAGGGAGCCGATAATGTTATCTTCGAACGTCTCCGACCTGGAGAGGACGAACTCAAGGCAGAGACTGAGAACCATCTCAGTGAATTTGCATCTAACGGGTTAAGGACTCTCACATTGGCCTATAAAAACATCAGTGGTATGTTTTGTTGACCATTTTATTTCAATGCTTTGGCTTATGTTTTTTCCTTCCCTTCATTTTTCTTGTTTGTCTATCAGTCGACGAGTATCAAGCTTGGAGTGTTCGGTATCAAGACGCTACAATTGCCTTGGACAACCGAGAAGAACGGATAGAAACTGTTTGCAACGAGCTGGAACAAAATCTTATATTACTAGGTGCCACGGCAATCGAAGACAGCTTACAAGATGGCGTCCCAGAGACTATCGAGGACTTGAAGAAAGCTGGGATCAAAATCTGGGTTGCTACAGGAGACAAATTAGAAACTGCTATCGGTGAGTATAAACGTTTTACCGCCCACTTTTCTTTGCCCTAAAATTTAATACAGCTATCGGACGAAGTACCAATCTTATTGGCGTGGACTCTAACATCGTTATCATCCGAGGGGGAACTCGCCTAGTTCAGGCTCAGATGCTTAGTGCCCTTGCTCAATTTTTCCCCGACACAGACTATGAAAAGGAAGTCGAGATGCCGTCAGCAAACCTCCCTGAAATCCCACTTCATAGAGTGAACACAGGAGTTTCGTCTATCGTGGGACCAGAAAACGGTGAACGACCCGGGGGTTTTATTCTCGTCGTTGACGGAGCAGCTTTACTGGAAGTAAGTTGGCAAATGTCCCTTTCATCACGACTTTGACGGCGCTGACGTGGGTATTTGTAATTCACAGGCATTTGCGGACGATGAAAATAAAGCAATCCTACTCCGGCTGGCGATACTTTGCGACGGTGTCATCTGTTGTCGAGTGTCACCATTACAAAAGGCTCTCATCGTGCGACTAGTAAAAGATGGCCTCGGGGCGATGACACTCGCGATTGGCGATGGAGCCAACGATGTCAGCATGATTCAAGCTGCACATGTTGGTGTCGGAATTTCTGGAGAAGAAGGACTTCAAGCCGTCAATTCTTCTGATTATGCTATTGCCCAGGTCAGTGCCATTCTATGTTAGAGCTTTATGGGTCTTTAACGAATGTTTGTTTTCTTCATCAGTTCCGCTTCTTAAAAAAACTGTTGTTGGTTCATGGTCATTGGTCATATGCTCGCAATGGTGTCATGTACGTTGTTATTCTTTCAACATCTGTGGGTAGTAATAGTCTGACCTAATTCAACAGGATTCTCAACTTCTTCTATAAGAATATAGTCCCCATTGGTGTACTGTTCTGGTTCCAGATATATGATGGTTGGAGCGCCAACTAGTGGGTATTGATCTAATTCAATTGCCCCTCTTTGCTGATGAAAATTACTTTCAGCGTCTACAACTACATTTACATCTTATTCTGGAATTCCCTTTGGACGATTGCTCCTGTTGTCGGCATTGGCATTTTCGATCGATTCCTCGGTGAATACAAGATTATGCTTGCCCTTATTTACACCATTTTTATGTTTTATTTTATAGATGCCCATGTCCTAATGCAAGTCCCGGAACTCTATCGATATGGTCGCGAGGGAACTTGGTTCAGTCTTAGATCCTTCCTCATCTATATCTTTGATGGAATCGTGCAAGTAAGTTATGGTTGGACTTGAGCTATGCTTGAGTACAGTTCCTGACATACATTTTTACTCAGTCAGCTGTTATCTTCTTTTTAATACTGTATACCTATACGTCGACGTCGGCGAGGAAGGATGGATATGATGTTTATTTGTATGAATTCTCCACGGCACGTGATTCATAAGTTTTGCCTTCTACTTCCAGGTTCACTGGAACTGACGCGCACTGTTTATCTAGACTATGGCTATCTCCTCTGTGCTTGTTGCGAATATCTTCACGGGATTGAACGGAACGGCCTGGACATGGTGGCTTACATTTGCTGTTTTTATTGGAATAATTGTGGAATGGGTCTTCACAGTGAGTGTATTTTTGTTTCGTCCCGTCCACTTACACTGACACACGTTTTACAGGCTATTTATTCTGCTATTTCGCCCGGTTATGCTGTTACCCCTCTGTTCGGCAATGATTATTATCTATTCCGATCTGCATTCTTTTGGCTTGGATTACCCATTACCTTCTTTATCGCCCTCGCCCCCCGGGCACTTTACAAAGCATGGAAATCTAGCTTCAATCCCGGAGACCTAGAAACTTTCCAATACCTTCAAAAACGATACCCCAATATGGATTTCTCTTCTTTCTCGCGGCCTAGTAGACCTGTCTCTGACTTAGAAGACCTGCGGAGACGGAGGACATCTACGGCCGCATCGCGCAGGAACTCACGTATGAGCTACAGGAGCATAGTAGCGCCCTTAGACCAACAACAGCGTTACCATCGACCTTCTATGGACGTCAGACCTTCAAGTAGAGCAGCTAGCCGGACAGACATGGCCACTGGCATTACTTCCGTGGATCGTGGATTTGATTTTGCCACGGAGGAAAATGGAGTGGAGATGCGTCGCGTGCAAAGTCGTCTATCGGAGCGCCGAATGTCGAAACAGAACATACTCGGTCATCAAAAATCGCTTTCGGCTTCTAGCAAAGGGAAAGATGCAATTTCGGGCGTCCTTTCATTATCGCGGAGCTTTATGCGGAAGAAGAAGTCATAGCATTCATGGACTCTGTGTAGTTTGCGCGTTATTTAAAACCAGTGTAGATATTTTATGCTTCTTATGCTTACCTTTGTTGTATCGGTAGTCGGTTGTAAATGTATTTCGTCACCTAGGACATTCTTCTGATGTTTGTGTTCGCTGTTAAGATGTCCCTGGAAGTCTTCTTCAGGTTCAAGAACCACAGCAGCTTAAGGCAGCTTCCACGGCGGGGAAGGATGTGATGTGTGACATAAAATCAGCTGATGTTACTGTCGCGTTCCAGCTTAGGGCTGGTTGCAATTGGACGAGACTTTCAGTGATTGGCAGGGTAACAACTCTTCGTAATTATACTTTGCCACAATGAATTCCCCACCTGATCCTGGCTCTCCTACAAGCTCGACTCCTTCATCTGGCTCACCACCCCCAGAGGAAGTTAACTATCAGCCATCTTCAGGAACAAATACTTATCTATCTAATCTTACATCTCATATCAGCAATACATTTGGAGGTTCAAGTTCGGCCTCCAAACGTCGATTGCCTGCAGGCTCCTCGTTCGGCGCTGCTGCTTCCTCTAGAGACGCAAAGACAAGGAGAAGGGGAGATACTGGCGGGCGACAAGTACCCTTGACATGGGAAAGTGCAAACAAAGAATCTGGGGGAAAGAAAGAGAAGGATGAACTCATCGACAACGCTCTTGTGGATTATCTGAGAAAAGGTATGTCATACGGATTATATATCGGAATTCGTGGGGACTCTCCTGAAACATCGAGACGGTTAGAGATTGGAGATCCTTTCCAAGAACTTGGAGTCAAAGGCTAAAGCTTACTGTCGTTATATTCTTGTGCGTTCAAAAATGACTCTTCTAATTGACTATTTACTTGAACCACTCTTATAGACCCTGTTATACCACTGTACATTTTACGATCGCCACCCACAAATACATTGTACTTCTATAATGGTCTTTCTTGGATGACTACATCTCAGCTGGAAGTATCTCGTCTTCTTATAATGCTCATCGAAAGTGCAAGCTCCATCTAGGAAATTATACTGTGATCCGAATAAATATGAGATCCAAGTTCTCACCGCTACGATCTGTCCCCCACTGGTTGCATAATTCTTCCGTGTTTACGTCCTCAAAGATAGCGCTGGATGACGTTGGTGTCTACTGCCCATTTCCCCGACAGTCCGGTCCACACTCCCATGATATTCTCAGGCCTTCTGGTCTCTACCTCTCACGGGAAGTCATAGATTCTTTGCTCTGGGCTGAGTAGCTTACAGACCCACAAGGCTGTGGGTGCCAGTGCATCCAACGACTTGCATATCTTCAGCTCCGAAATACTTAGCTTTGGGCACGATCAACCCGGCAATCACTATGTCTTAATCTGGTTTAGAACTTTAAGCTTGCTCATGACTGGTACCCACACATGACATCCTCTTACTGGGAGGTTTATGGGCCTGTGGGTGCCCTCTTTTATTACGTTGAAGAATTTCATATCCAGAAGAACAACGGGTGCTTATCTTTGAGCCTGCATGGTATTGATGATCTACCCACTACTTGTACGGCAATTACCTCGAGTCATTGCTGCTCAGAGTTAGACAAACGGTGCTAGCTTATGTTTCGTACTTAAGCTGCTAGTGGGATTTTTTCTTCCTCGTCGAATATATCTCCTCACTTCTCAGTCATGAGTCCATACCACAGTATTCCAGGCCTAAAGTCTCAGCGATTTCGAGATATAACTTGTTGGATCGAGGTGGAAGACGGTCCTAAATATGTTTGCAGTCCAGTTCGCTCTTCGGAGACAAATTCTTCCACGGGCTGGATTGAATCTATTGCTGGGCAGGTTTGTCACGTATGACTTCTACAAGGGCATGGTGATTAATAATTTCGACGTCTTCAGAGCTTTGTGGTTAAATGGCACAACAACAGACGCGAAGTGCCGCTCGAAGGAAAGTTGTACATTGATGGAATCCTTTGTGACACGCATATTTTACCAGATGGCTTACATTACCCTGATTCGCGATGGGCCACTACAACTATCAGTTTTGCTCAGACGTCGCCATATACTAGGCGCAATTTTATGTTTGCAAACATCGTAAAACGCGGTTTGTGCTAGTCCTTTTGTATCGCTAAGTTATACTGACATAAATATTATCTCAGTAGAAGAGTCCAAGGAGTATATTCCAGTTAAGGCTCAAGGAAGTATGAACCAACTCGGGACCATCAAACTAGAAATCCGGCGAGTTCAATTGGAATCGAGACGCTTAGCATGGGATTATATAAATACCTGCGAGAATATTCAGAATAATCAACCACAAGGAAATTCTGACGACATTCTTCACCAAATCAGGTATGCGTCGCTTTGATGTCTCTAGAATGTCGTGAATGAACACGAAAAACAGGTTAGGCGAAGAGCAGAAGGGTCATGTCTATAATGTCGTCGTCGCACGAGGTCGCCCCATCGACATCAATCCATGGTATAGCTTCATATTTAAATACCGGCCTCGCGGTGTGTATTTCTTGTGTCAGCTCACCCAAAATCCGGAAGTAGCGCTCATACGGGAAGCTCGTTGTCATTCAGATATCTTGATTGCCAATAACATCATCCCACCACAGTTCCTCCCACCACAGCCAAACCATGAAGACCCTACATTCAGCTCCACCGAGATCCAGCGGGTTACTGAGCATATTCTTGTGCGCTTTTTTTTTCGGCGACGAATCCTTTTCATGTGTTCATTCCGCATTGCGTTTAACAGTCCAGTAGAACGGGTCCTCTGTTGATAAATAAATCTGCCAGTGCAAGCTCAACTATATCCTCTCGCGCCAAAGAGAAAATGAAAGAAAGATCAACAAATTCGAATTCACAAGTTAAACGTGCTGAACGTCAACAAATTCAAGGCGGCGGTAGACCACTGGCAGCTATGATGAAAAAGCGTTCAGCGACGCTCACGAAGTAAATGTTGACCGAGGAAGAGCTAGTAATACGTTGCAGGACTACTTACGGGGGGAAGTATGATTAAATGAGTAGTATACTACATAGACACACACGATAAAGCGATTAATTAGGAATAATCTACGTATCCAACGTTGATGTAAGTAACAGACAAATCTGGCCATCACGCTTGCTTGGCTGAGTTTGAATATAATTCTCCCTTTCCGTCGGCCATGGGTTTTGTGGCGGTTCCTGTTATACCTCATCTCTTCATTCATTCTTTGAAATGCGATCATGGCACCTGGGCGTCGCGCTTCTTCGTCGTACAAATTGGACCCCATGCAACTTGGGCGTTGCATCGCTAAGGGATAATACAAGTCAAGCAAACGCAGTGGTAAATGATGAACTGAAACCTCAAAGGCTCACTTCGGGCTCATACACCTGGGATTTACTTGATACGTACGAGTAAAGTACGAGCGCCAAAGTGGGCTTTCAATAATTGGCTTTCTACCTACCTCCGAGGTCTCGCCAATTTCCTGAACCCGTTATACTCAGCGCACAACCTATTGATAGTAGCGCATACAGTCATTGGCTTATCCAAAACTGTTTTGCAACTTTTCGCCGATTTCTTGTACCGAAGCAGTGAAGCCGAGCTTTCTATCTCTCATTTGCGTAAGATAGAGACCTAGGTATCAATTCAATCTGTGGCGGAGGTGTACCATCCCTGGATGTTTTCTCTATATATCGGCAATATCTGAGAACACACCCTCTTGCCATCCTATTATCTTGACTATCGAACTACGAAGTCGGGAATGGGTCTAGCATCACTGAGTCATGTGTCTCTCATTAGAATTATCCAAAATCTGAACATAGTCAAGGTGAGTCCATAAGAGAACCTACACTCCGTACTTTTACTCAAGTGCTCTGTGGACACAGTATGCCGATGGTCTGCATCCATTCTTCAATCAATCACAAATATTTTGAATGTTTAACAGACCTTTGCTCAGTGGCTGCGTCTGCCATGTTCACCTATGATTACGCCCTGACGCTGCAACTTGAGATTGATCTCCTTTGGACATCAGATTGGAATGCGGTCAGGGTGCTGTATCTCATCCAGAGATACACCCCTTTTGTTGATACCGTTTCGTTATTGCTTTATCGTAAGTAAACAATTTGTCGTATATTTTCGAAACTAAATCACACCTTTCGCTACTGATTATGATTTTAGGGTCTTTCTCTCAGCGGGATCTGACTAGGACAAGTTGTGAACGATTGACATATGCTTACACTGGTGCGAACCGAATACTGGAGGCTTGTCTCTTCTCTTATGTTCCATAAATCTAACAACTATATTTTAAAGTAATAAATATATTGGGAATGTTGGCCTGTGAAGGTTCGTCCAAAATGTCTTTTGACTTTCGCTCTCCTTGATCCAAATAAAATAATCATTCATTTATTTCCCGGAAAACAGCGCTACTCGCAATCTGCATATGGGCACTATGGGCGAAAAAGAAACGAATAGCCATCTTTCTTCTCGTTGCATTTATCGCTTTGTGGACTCCGGCCTGTGTACTCATGTATTTCTTCATAAAAGGCATACAATGTAAGCCATCTTACTTCATCTACGAATTTGACTCGGAGTTTTTGCAGATCCAGATTTATTGTCTTTCCCTTTCTTAGTACTAGTTGGATTATGCTGAAACAATAATTTCCACATATCTAGTTGTTGATACTACCACCATTATGGAGGTATACCCTAGCTACCGAGGATGCTTCGTCATAAGCAGGAATGAGGACATGACTTGGGTGTGGGTCGAGTTGGCTGTGTGGGATGCTTGTGAGTGGTTCGCGTCAAAGATGTGCGATACATACTTATACGTGTCTGGAAGTGGCCTTGTTCTTGGTAGGACTGCCTGCCGTCCAGTCTTGTGCGTACAGGCATTATCTCTAATCTGTAGTCACTTACCCTATGTAGATCGCACCGGAAGACATTCTGTACCTGCGTTTACGAGCATGATCTATCGAGACGGTATGTTATCACAATAATTGCACTGGAGTTTTGTTGCCTAACGGTATTTTCCATGAAGGCGCGTTGTATTATATGTTTCTCTTCAGTAAAAGCCCTTACAAAATTGCACGAAAGGATTGACAAGAACTGATAACTTCTTGACTACTACAGTTATGTCAATCATCAACATTATCACCAACGTAGCTCTCGCTGTAAGTTGTGCTTGTTCAACATGATTGCATCTATCCATCAGACTCAAAATCGCTATATACAACAGCCAGACCTCCGAATAATTACGACAGCGTTTGTGTTCATTCATATGACATTCAATAGTCCTGGTCACTCACTTTCTCTTCAACCTAGTATGACCAGGTGTATCCACTCTATGCTTGCAAGCCGGGTACTACTTCACATACGAGAGCATGGAAACAGGAATAATGACGTTACCATTGGGACGATTAAGAGCGGTTTGGTTTTTAGACATAGCGAAGCGGTTAAGAGTGGGGTATAGTATACCCAAGTACTGTGAAATCGTGGCTTGTAGTGCAATTATAATGACTTTGCAGCTGGGTAACTGCAGAAGACGAATCGATTTCGACTGGAAAAAAACACGAACCAATGTAAAGGGGCTATAGTGGAACCGTTCAACTGTACCCGCGGAAGAGAGTCATAGACCAGAACTTAGATTAGATTGCAACTGGCAGTACGCGATTGGAGTGTTGAACAGATCGGTTTCTTCGTGCCTACGCTTCTGACACATGCATAGTTGATTTGTACACTGTGTAGAAATTGTAATGTTCATGGCAAAATTAATAATGATACATGAAGGGCCCTATGTGTGCAATCTACCAGAATAAGGCAGCTTGTACCGAATGAGAAAAGAGATAATTAAGTAATACAGAAGGGTCCAGAGAGATAGCAGAGCTATTAGAGAAAACACTAGTTTACGTGACCGAGTGTCTTTTGAATGCTACAAGTACAAAGCTGTAAATGTACAAATGTCAATGCATGATTGTCTCGAAAAAAGGAGCGTTGCGGAATGATTTCCATGTGTTCGTGGTCGGCGTGGTACAGCTGCGAGCAACAGCAAGTGGTCGTACAAAGAAATGGCGGATAGGGTATTCCAGATCCGAGAATTCCAGCTCCAGGCGGATTGGTTCAGTGGGTTGTGCGCTGTGAGTTTGAAGTTGGTGGGCAACTTGGTGAAAGCGCGTGTTCGTGTTCGTGTGCGTAGTGAGTAGCAGTAGCAATTATCAGTGGGCAGGTTTTGATCATGATGGGGCGCTTATTGCCTCATTAAAGGGCAGTACGACTTGACTTGAAGGTGGGTGGCTCGTGGCGAGATTCGCTTTCGTCGTCAGATTCAGCAGCGCTGTGTCGGTCATCCTCTTTGTGGGCTTGGAGCTGGAGTTGTCTTGGAGGGACAGGCATCCTTGGAGGCTCAGGTACGTAGAAGCTTGAGGACGCCGATGCACTGGAGGCGCTGCGAGATAGAGCGGATGCCGTGGATGGTGGAGCGGGGCTAACGTAGCGAGG
>Ga0247779_1001075_pt1 | contig 13851 bp, 17 predicted proteins | sample UWRJL221509R5_FD_179925 | JGI IMG/M metagenome (GOLD analysis project Ga0247779, IMG submission 179925) | Plant litter microbial communities from Arlington Agricultural Research Station in Wisconsin, United States - UWRJ-L221-509R-5 | ecosystem: Environmental > Terrestrial > Plant litter >...
TGCAGATAAATGACGGTGAAGTACACATGCCATGAAACACACATGACGAAAAAGGGCACGGTAAAAATGAATAAGCAATTGGATGCGAAAAGCGACAGGAGACATTGGTCATTGACAAACATGCAAAAGAGAAGAAAAAAAAACAAGAAAGCGAGCAGTGAGCACAACATGTCAAATCACACGATTGAAGGAAAACGGAAGGACAACAACGAAAAGTTAAAGCAGTGCATCGCAGGAAATAGTGTGACTCAGAGCGTTTTTTTGAATGAAGGAAAGGAAGGAAGAGGAAACAAAAGACTAGAAACTCGTACCCATACCACCTCCGCCCATCATTCCTCCCCGCCCGCCCATCATCCCGCCTCTTGGCCCTTGAGGTACCATTCCACCTCGTCCACCTTGGAAATTTCCTCGTCCTGCACCCATGAAATTTCCCCCTGCGGCAGCTCCCATGCCCATGCCCATGCCCATACCCATAGGCATACCCATTCCAGCGCCCATACCCATAGGCATACCCATACCTGCCATCCCCATACCGAGTCCACCCATGCCCAGGTTTCCGGCTGCCATTCCCATGCCGTTGGACATCATCGCACCTCCCCGCCCCATAGCTGCTTGAGGCCGACCTCTGAAAGCACCTCCACCACGATCAGCAGTCACTCCACCCGTGGCAGGAACACCTGCTCGCACATCACGCGCAGGAGGTTCTAAGAAGCGTTCTTGTCAACGACCTGAATGAAAGAATAACATGATCTTACCTTTTGGTAGAGTACGGAATGGGTTTCCTTGAGCTGAGTTTGCTAAGGTTGCTGTCGCACGGCGGTTTTGGAAGTCGCTGCGTATGAAGGTCAGCATGAGAAGTAGGAAGAGAGAGCAGATTTCTCACTTATTATCGAACCAGTACTTGATGTTCGCGGCTGCTTGAGAGTCATGACACTCGATAAAAGCGATGCTGTGGACTTATATTCAGTCGATGCGAGAGGAAGTTCTTATTAAAACAAACCCTTTGCTCTTTCCGTTTACTTTATGCTCTGAAAATGTGATGTCATTATGGTCAATATTGACCCCACAGTTCATAGCAACTTGTCGCAGATCTTCATCGGTAGTCCACTAAGAATGAGAAACACAGAACAACGAAAGGTGCGTTTAGATGATTGACACAAATTGGGTATACAACAGAACAAACGGACCCATTGTAAATCACCAATGTACAGAGCATCAAAACCCGAAACGGCTGGGACTCCGGACTGCTGCATGGCCTGAGCAAACCCACTATCCGCCTGAGAACCTCCCGTACCACTCGATGACCTCGTGTTGGGATGCATCTGGCCTTGGTCATCGTCCCTGTCGCGTTGCCTTTTCTCTCCGGTTACAGGGTCGGGATTAGATGTGTATGTTTGGACTTTCTCTTCAAATTGCATGTCGTCCTAACCACGAAAAATCATGCACACGGTTGAAAAAGAGATCGAAAGCAAAAATTGGTCAGATAATGTACATGCAGTTACAACATTACAGATCCACACACCTCTCCTCTTCCTCCATTTCCTCGTCGGTCATTGCTAGTTACTGCATAACTCTCGGCGGGTTGTTGGGCCATTGCGTTTTCTGGCTTTGGTATCGTTCAAACGGTGGTATTGATAGATTTCTGGAGGTAGCGTACTGCAGACGAAAGCTTGCAATACAACTGTTGCGGTTGAATAACAAAACTTAAAAGGTGGGACTTGGGTGTGCGAAAGTGACTTTCTGCAAATTGAAAGACGACAAAAAACATGGTTGAGTATCGACGACATGACAAAAAAAATAAGGACAAGACAAATGGACGGAAACGACAGGTTTTAGAATGGATATATGCGCAAAAAAGCATGTATAAAGAGAACTCCCAGTCAATAATGCACTCTCTAAGACCAAAAAAAACAAGACTTCAGCGAAAAAATACCGGGAAAAAATCTTACATGAAGAATGTGATAGAGATACAGGGATTTACGGGCTTGATACAATGACAAACGAATACAGGTGGGTGCGGAGAACTAGAAAGCGGTATTCAGGCAGGGGGAGGGATGGTCGTGGTTCAGAAACAACCTGTGCTTTCGATCGCTTATTTTGCTTATTACATACACGTTTGTTTGATGTTGTTTGATGCGGTGGCGGATCAACGCGTAACTGAGGCTCTGTTAAGTTTCAAGAATCTTGGTATGCTATGTACCATCACAAGAATAGGTATGTAATTCAACGTTTTTTTCAACGAGAATCAATCAATTAAGCAGCATATTTTTCGAAGTGTTCAACCAAACGTTGGATATCCGCTTTGCTCAACCTCCTGACAACTGAAAGCGCGTTTCGGTCGAGGAGTTCTGCCAACCATTCCTCCCTCTTCTTGGATCTCCATTTTGCAACGGCGCGTATGTGGTCTTCTGTTTCGCAACCATGCTGAAGAAACACGTGCAAAATGCATATCATCGAGGGTTTGCACTTGGAGAGAAAGTCGAAGACAAATTCAATCCCATTTCCATGAAGTTGCGTGCTCCTTTCTTCTGCTTTCACTTTTGAACCTATCAACTTGATTGGGCTTGGCTCGTATATTCTCCTCTTTGTTTTGAGTGGACTCGAATATTTGTTGGATTGCTATTTTGCCGGCATGGCATAGGTAAGAGAAAGGGGAGCCAAATAACTATAAGAGCTTACCAATATCTCAGAGCCTGGACTTGCGGGTTTGTTTTTCTTGGAACTCCTCAGCGTTATACGTCGGGTACTTATCTCGGGGTCCGAGTTATCAAGTGTCTAATCATGACATGACAAAATTCAGTGCATTTTACCAACCAAATCGACGTGACACTCACCAGGTCAATAACATTCGAATCGACGAAGCTCTTGGTATTTTGGAAACTTTTATCCGCCTCCGGGTCATTTTTCTTCGTCTTGAGAATCATTTGACTTCGCCGACTGTTATGAATGCTGACTATACTTCTCATTACACCGTCCAATCTGTTCGCCTTGTCGGCCGCGTCAAATGCCTCTGGATATAATTTTTCCAGCTATACCAGGTTGTGTCTGAGTGATTTACTGTGATAGATAATACCGACAAATCTGACCTCTTTCTCTATACGAAGCATCTGTATTTTCTGCTGCGTTGTCGTCTTATTCAAGTCTAAATACTTTCCCACTTGTTCTTGTAGTCGAATCTGGAAAAAGAGTGTGATTACCAATGTATCGGAGAGCTGCTATATTATTGCATGAACTTACTTTCCATATGATAGCAGCTTCGGATCTCAATTCCACATTTATCAATCTGAGAAATTGCGTGAACTGTTAAAAAGAGGAGTTAATATATATATAATTCTACGCGGTGCAAACACCAACCTTTGGTTTTTTGTCATCAATTTTGTACGTATCACTAGGAGAGACCATGAGTAAAGCATGTATTGAATCCAAGCGGAAAAAAGGAATGAAATTATGTATGAAGTTTGAGATTTTATGCACTTCATTGGCTTCGGATCAAGCAATCGAAGAGCTCTTCATTGGATTTTACTACCGATCTTTGAATGAATACCTCACTTAAACTTACAGTTCGGACACGAATATAATATACGAATGCTCTGCTTGAGCCAATTAAACAAAATAAGTCTCAATATAGTTATCTAATATGTCAATATCCATTCCCTTGATCGCTCTACCGACCATCTCGGGCCCTTCACTGATATTACGCAACCAATTCTTTCTGTCAACGGAGCTCCAACCAGATAGAATTCGTAGCTTAGCCTCCGAGTCGCATCCATTCTCCAGAAATTTGGAAAGAAGTTGTTCCATGGAGGGTTGGCACGCCATGAGAAACTCATAAATGAAGGCGTATTCTTCTCCTCGCGATTTCGGCAAGGTGCTATAACCTTCTTTTCTTATTCGGCCGCTCGATCTTGGCCTTTGAGAAATCTCGAGGTCCTCGTCATCCGATTCTTTTTTTGGGACAACCGAGTTGGAAGACATCAACGTCGATTTTGAGTCATCGCCAATGTCTCGTAAGACATAACGAGTTCGAACACAGGCCAAAGAGGGTTCTTCCGATTTTATTTCTGACTTCTGAGATGTACTGCTGTTATCCTCGGGTGCTGTTTCCTGTGAAGTTTCTATCAGGTTCTGAGGTAATATATGGAGACAAAATAAACGCACAGGCTTAAGACTTCCTGAATCTTTAACGCCCGGAACATCCAACTGAGTCCATCGAAATACAAATCAGCTTGTCGGATAGCAAGATAGACACACTGTAGGACTACCACTTACCAGGCTATTACTAGTATCTGTATAAATACTATGAGATGGAGATGGAATAGGTAATGTATCGTGCTTAGTGGCTGAACTTCCAGGTTGTTGATCAAGTACGTGAGCCAATAGTTTTTTTGCGTTGTACTTGAGTTGACTCCGCCTCTGATTATGATAATACATGGCTAGCCTGCGGGAGAAATACAAACGCTTATTACGGACATCACCGCTATAAATCTCCGGATAAATGTTGAGGAGCTATAATGGTTTGGCATCAGCAGAACCACGGTACTCAATACGCAAGCCTACCTTGTGTTCAATAATTTCTAATGTGCCTCCCTGAGTATACGACTTTTCCTGGACATCCATATAGCTAAAGGCGAGCCTTTTGTGCTCTCCCTGGTGAAAATAATGAACCTAACTCCCAGAACTTGATTATAATTGCTAACCTTTATGGCCTCGAACCTAGATTGTTGAGACCAGTGTTGCATCCCCAATACAGCTCTTAACTGAGAGATCTAAACGAGTAGTATAAGCAGGATTTTTTGGGAGAGCAAAGGAAACGGGAAACAAATTTTAATGACCCACAGGAGACTCTGTTTCGACAAATCCATATCTACCTGGTTGGCGGCCTTTTTTTGGCATTGGTGAAGTTGATGATCAGTGGTTCCATATCACCAGATGACAATAGATATATATATTTGTCTATCAATTCTTAACCGAGAGCTTAAAATGCATTAAACTTTTCTTTTGAATTCTTCAGGCTTTGTATCGGCTACTCGGGACGTTTATAGAGGGCGATAACAACCTACACTTGACGGCGAATGATATTATTTGTCTTAAGCACAGCCTAGAGTTAAGGTAATCATTAAACTCGTCTTTAAGTTACCATGAAAGACATCCATCCAGGTCATTTCGAAAGCTCTCATAGCAACTCTTATCTCCTCCGATGCTGTGATCTAATCGTTTCCTAAGCGCCCACGGTTATCGGAGATCAAACACTGGCGGCTGTTTCCGTATGCACGGGCTGTTCGAATTATTATTAGAGCGATAGCTCATTGCCGCCACTTATCCATATTCGACGTGCGAAGAGCCTGGCCACAGTTTTCAAGGCACATTCCAGCAATTTAGGCTCTTCGATACTACTGCGGTGCGCATATAAGATTATGTGCTATACGCGCCAAATAATCGCAATAAGGACTAATTTGGTCTCGTGTTCGTGGCTATGCACACGACGTGGAATGCTTGCTGCGCATGATATAGAACAAAGAGAACCGTGTTGCGACGTGTTCGAGTAGTCTATTTATCTCAATAAGTACGTGTCTGAGAAAACTGCGCACAGATATATAATTGCCAACTTTTCGATGAAATTGATTATAAGTGAATCTTTCATATTCCTCTATTTGTACTACGTGCAAACCGTCGCATTCTATCGAGCACTCGCTTCAAATTATCGAGCAGATATGGACACAAAGGGCCCTGAAGTGCTCTCTTCTAACTCTGCTGCAGACACAAGCATTCCACTATCTACAGAAACAGGAGAGCAAGGTTCAAACCAGGAGACTAGTATTTACGATAAGGCTACGTATGTGCACTTGGTGGTACTTTTTTTATGCATGCTCTTTATTCAACTAAAATGTTCTGCAGATCCTTTTATAGTCTCATCTGCAGACCATTCAGCACATTCAGCGCCAACTTCAAGAAAAACCCTTGCACGACTGTAAGATAAGATGCAAAGCTATTGTCCTCAGATTTTACCATATTTGCAGGTTATCGTCGTTTTACCATTTGCTCTTATTTTCAAACTATTTACCATCGGAGTGTAAGAATATATCATGCATATTATCTAATAGAAGGACTCTAAACTACCTTTCTAGGTTTTTGAATGGAGCAATCGAATCCCTTGTTTTGTTGGTACTCGATATCTGGTTCATGACGGCCTTTATCATCAAGATGGCCATATGGCTTCCTAGCTTACTAATTTCTTGTGCGTGGTTTCATCACTTAAAGACATCCGAAGTCCTCTACTTACTAATGGGCCTTTCCTTTTTAGTCCTCTTAAATAAAGCATTTTATTTGATGTTTTCCGTTGCAACATGGGCAATTGTGGGCATCACGTTCCTTGCCGTCGCCAATAAACTGACTCTGTTCATTGTGAGCCCTTTGTATTTTGATTGTCAGATATGATAGGAGTTAAAAGATATTCTACAGACTAGAAGGTTCCAACGTCCTGGCGACGTATCTCTATCAGAGAGCTCAGAAAATCGAACCGAGCAAGGAACAGACACACCGAATTTGTGGAATGATGCATTCATTTTTTGCATCGGAATACTTCGCTCAATTCGTGACGGTGTTCTGGTGCTACTATCTTCAGCCCAGGAAGTTCTATCTTATCTTGACAATATTCTAAACGCCACTTCGGGGAACCTCGTACCAAACCAGGGCGAGGCCAGTCGTCCTAAAAATGAATAAATAGCATATGTTCGAAATTCAGTGCTCGAGCATTACATATGATCTCATTTCAATTTGTTACTATCCTTTCTTTCTGATTGGTATCTTCTAAAGCTCCGAGAGTCTTGTTTATTCATACATCGTTACAGTGTATACCATTTATCGATTTGTAAATTGAATAAACCAAAGAGATTGAGGCAGGCTGCGTAAGAATAGCAACCATACCGACCACAAGCCTCTTGCCTTGAGCCCCAGGACCCAACCTTTGTATCATCACATATTTGAATTTATTCCAATACATATTACAGCAATGCATAGTTGATTATCCAATAAAATCGAAACCCGATAGATCTTGAACCCGGCGCAGTTCGATGGTCAGAAAATACCAACCTACTCATTAGGCATAATGTCCGAAGTAAGTCTCGAAATGGTGATTCAAGAACATAATATCCATCGGAGTAAGACCAGGTAGCATCTTCTTCAACGTTTCGAACCTCTTATCTCTGTCCCACGTCGAGATGGAGAAGAGGTGCTGTTCATTGACACATCCAACATCGACAAGGTGCCGGTAGTGGTGGGCCATGCATGGTTGACACGTGGAAAGGAAGTCCCGAATGGCGGCTAGACCTACTATGGCGCCAGAAGTGTCTGACGACTCTGTCAACTCTGATTCATCGATCTCGGGGGCCTGTTTGGACCTTGCTTCAACTGCCGGCAAAGGGGCAGCAATAGAGGTGCCTTGAACTGAGGGAGTCTGATGGCGACGTTGAATTTCAGGAATCTGTGGAAGTTTAAATTCTTTCTTCTTTCCTGGTGAATTGCGATCAACTGTAAGCGGTGCCTGTGCCTTTGGAGTTGGCTTCCTAATTCTTTTCAACGGCAAAGCAGCACCTGGTGGAGACTTGACCGATTTGCTAGAAGTTGGTTGGCATGAGACAGCACGACGGTTTGGTGCTGCACCGTTGTTAACCAAGATATCTCGAAGAGGGATCGAAGGAGAGCGTCGACGCGGTCGCACTTTCGGTGTCTCTAGATAACATTTGCCACGTCGTTGTGTCTTGATATGCTCTACTCTGTGGTTGCCGTGTATGTACCGAGCGGTATGATAAGCGAAGACCTTTCGCTTTTCGAAATCTTCCAATTCTTCTCCGAAATACTCAGGAATATCGCGTGATAACTTTGCAATAGCAATGATCAGCCAAACCTCGCCGCCTGCTGCGAGGCAGGACATACCTGTCCTTGCAGGAGTTCAAGGCTCTGCGGTTGTTTGTTAATGCTTTCATTGATGTCTAGATATTTCTGGCACAGTCCAGTGATTTTGTTCTATCGACAAAAGATGAGATTCCATCTTAGTTTTCGCCAGTATGATACAAAAGTCAGACATACCCTAATCTGAGCGAAGATAAGTGGTTGGCTGTCTAAGCCAAGCACATGCATTAACTGCGGGGGCTGAAGGGAATGCACCTTTAGCTATGAACTGTGCTCCAGAGTACACTTACCACGGCTTTTGCATAATCGAATCCATACTTCTTGTTGTCCGAGCATCTTATCTTTCTGCGTGGACCGCCGTTCATGATTGTAACTGGAAGAGTTCAAAGCGTGGTGATGGTGCTTCTTTAAACAAAACGAATGGTCTAAACAAAACGAATCAGGTGCTCTTGTAAGAACGCGTCGCGTCGTTATCAGACCCTTGACGGTCGTGTGACTCGTCTCCCAAGCCTTCTTTATTCCAAGAATGGACTAGTCAAATTGACCAATCAGTCTCGATCGTCGTGGGAGTAGCAGGGAAGCAAGGAAGTAACAGCAATGATACATTGTAGGCAAGAAGTAAAAAAACACAACCAAGAAAGAAGTAAGTCTGCATAAACACAGCAACGGATAACGCCCGAAAATGACGCCCCAACCCTAACATGATCGGCAGAAGCAGGATAGCAAGATGAAAAAGAATGTTCTTAAAATGAGATAATGCGACTTGTAAGAATAGATGCGTAGTGAGGTGGGAATGCAAGGTGTGGAAACCGTGAAAACGAAAGAAGCAAAGATATGCGAAATGATACTAGATGAAGCAGCGGAAAATGTTGCGTAACTATCCGCGTGCGCAAGTCGTACCTAACCCTCCAATCGTTTTTCAGGGGTCGATCGTAAAGGAGCAGATGGCGGTGCGGGCGGGTCATTAAGAACACTTTGAACGATTTGCTCTTGTTGGGCCAGCCAAGTCCCAAAAGCGGGTGATTTTAGCCACCTGGAGGATAAAAGTCAGGAGGATATGAAGAAGAAAGGTCGAGATTAACTCACCTTTCATAAAATTCGGTCCTCTTGCTTGTTGATTTGAATGGGAGTACGCTACCATACGCTTTGAGGGAGGCAAAGAAATGCGTTGAATTAAAGGGCTTCAATCTAAGGGGTTGCTGTCCGTTTTGCTTCCCATTGCTGGCCCCGATATAAGGGGATGCTGACCTAGGTGCATTTAAAGAGAATATGGACGGAGTCGACGAGGTTTTTGGGAAATTCGCGGCAGTCGACGACATAGACATATTGCGAGCTGAAGTTGAGGAAGAGAGACTCTGTATATTACCCAAAGTGGATGCTTTTTTGGCGTGATGCACTTCGGAAGGAGATGGTATCAGAGTGTTGAGGTACCTGGCCAGAGGAGTAATGAGCTGGGTCGACCTCGAACAAAAGTGGCGACGCAGAGCAAGGGATGCATCCATACCTATAATTTGATCAGAAAAGGCGCATATATGCAACGTCAGACTAATGGCTCACGAGCTTTGTCGTCTCCTCGAACTGCATTCTCCAGCTGCTTTAGGAGTACTCTATCCTTCGAGATGTACCTCTTATGTGTCTTAGTCTTCCAGCCAGGTACGGGCCCTGCATGTGAGCCGAGACCCGGGCTTTTCAGTTGCTTCGGACTATGCGAAGTTCTAAGGTGTTTGGTAAAGTACACAATCAAGATGAGAATCAGTCAAACTTACGGGATACGTCTGCCCAAGCTAAGGACATGTGGCCAGTGGGAACACGATTTTTCGAAAAAGGGATTTGTGACTCCTAAGAGTAGGCCAGCTTTCGGTGGAAGTTTGTTGACGAGTTGAGAGTGGTCGCTGTCTTGCATCGTGAAGAATGGCCTGAAGTCGCCTGCTAGTGGTATCTGTAGTTGAATAATGAGCAAAGAAACAAAGTCACAGCCAAGTGGCTCACCGGGCGTAATAAGTCCCGAAGCCACCATATCGCTTGGCTAGTCTGTGTTGGCGAGGAACCAAAGACTAGGATAGGCTCACATAAAACTAGACACTCCCATACCGACCACAGATTAGCTAGTGCTGCTTCAAAGAGCAAAATCGGAGGTGGGACGAATGGCGCTGTCGTTGCCAGGATATGGGAACGAGGGTCATACTTCTCATTGAAAGACGACGTCTCCGTGACCTGTTGTACGTCGAGGGAATTTGGTATTTCAACCTGCAGCACTGTTCCAAGGAAACCCAGTTCCAAAGTCTGACCAAGAGTGGGGCTTGGCCTATCTTCACATTGTAAGATGGAAAGAAATTCAAGACGAGACTCGACATACCAGGTTGCTATGTTGTGACACGCCGCTTCGAGCATCGGTGTTCCGTGCTGCTCAAATAAAGGCCCAAATATCCCTGCAAGGGCTGAAAATAATGCTGGATATTGGTGTTGTGTAAGAATGACTAGAGATCTCTATATTTTTTTTAGAATAAATGCGCCATATCAGCAAGATAAAGTCAAGTACCTGCTGATAACCCCTTTTCGAAGAAGGGTCCCTCTTCTGAATGAAATGAGAGAATCCGTAGAAAAACCCATCCTTTGTCAACCTGGATTCCTTGGTTTGTTCTCGAATCCGGAAAGAGTGCGTTTGTGAGCCTTGATCGAACTGTAAGGAGTCGGGGAAAGCATGAAAAGCACTGTCATGAAATCTGAGGCAAAATCACGAATAAATTCACTGATAACGCACATATTCTGTAACTCTGCAGCAGAAAGTTCCAAAGGTGGATATATACCATCTACAACGGGCCCAGAGTCCAAGTCGAATTCGACTGCCAGACAGTCAGCATCACAGAAAAGCATGCGAAACGCTAACGCACCTACTGCGATACCCACGATCCATCTCCTCATCTTTGCGACAGAATTGACATCCACAGATAAAGCATTGATTTCCTGCCGTATAGGTCTAGGTTCAGCTTTCCCTGGCTGAAATCCACGAGGAAGAGTCTGCGACCGAAACTCGGACTGCTGTTTAGTGATGGGGATTTCGGAAACTGAGGTCGTCAGAGTTGAGGGCGGTTGAAGAGAGAAAGAATGTTTCGTCGGGGTTTGCAGAGTCCCGGGAGTAACATCAGACTCGAAATCATCGTCGGTCCTTGGAGAGGGCGCAAAAAGGGAGCTGTTGACGGTAGATGAGCTGGCTCGTGAGCTGGTTGAGGAAGGTAGACCAAGATATGGGCTTAAATCACTAATATCCTCCTCATAGAGGGGTGAGTCGAGGTTCAGTTCGGTTGGAACATGGGGAGGCATGAACGACTGACGACGGGAAAATTAGAGAGGTTGACCAGGCGTCGTTCGGCTTATGACGAGCCGCCAAGCCCAAGCCAGACCACATGATCGTAGACGCATCTATTTATGGATTATTTCCTCAATCACTCTAACTTTTTCGCGTCCGTCTTGAGCCCGTGCAGGCTTATTTGCATGTTGACCACGTACCACAGCCATGGAGAGCCCATTATCGCCTAACAAAAAGTATGGATTCACCCATCGTCTTTCTGCCGTGAGTAATCATAATCACCCTGGCCAGTGATGTAAAGATACCATTTCATTCCTCTTATTTGCAATTAGGTCGGCCAACTGGCAAACGTGCTAGGTCTAGAGAAAGCTTCAGAAGATTTCAAGTCATTAATGGTATGTGTAACTAGGATTATGTGGCTTGGAATTTATGATAACATTGCTCATTTGTTTTTCGGACAACAAAAATGAATAGGGGTACCTGAGAAAGCTCACCAAAAAAAATCTGGACATCAACCGTACCCCATTGGAGCAGGAAAATTGTATATCAAGTGCTGTTAGAAAGGTAAGAAATAGGATATAATTAATAATCATATTTTAATCAACTCTTTTCTTCAATAGCTTACAAAAAAGTACAACAACTATCTGGGAAATCAGATGCCCGACCATGAGAAAAAATTGCATTTTGTGCGCCAGGCAATATGCCAATTTCACTATGCAATGCGACACAGTGGGAGAAGACGGGATATAATCGAGAAGCGCCCAAGTTCCGACAGACGGAGGAGAGAACGATCTCGCAGGGTTTCAAGAGGACCTTCCCTCCCCCCACAACGGATCAAGAAAGTTAACGAATCTAAGCCAGCTGAAAAGGCATGGGACGATTTGCAAAATGGGAAGAATAATTCAAAACCTGAAATTTCTGGTGGTTCACCTAAATCCCCTACAACGACTTCGCCTCTTTTGGCCCAACTTTTCGTGAGCCCTCTGCAAACCATGCACAAGCCACAGACTGGACTAGATTTGCGCCAAAAAAAGGCATTGAAGTTTAAACCGTCGCTTTCCGAGCAATATTCTCGCAATACTGGTGCCAGCGTCAGCACAACGCTCCCGTCATTCTCTATCATTGGCCCATCAAGCACCGCTCCTCCAGGATCAGTAATTTCTCCAGCATCCTCGAGCACTATTGCAGCATCGTTGAACACAAATGCAGTATCATCTTCTAATATCACAGCAACATCTTCCATACCCTCTTCTCCCATAACAATACCGCCTCCCCATCCTGTTATAGGAAGGACTGGGCTTGCCGCAGTCCATTACTTTTTATCAACCTGCGAGCCTGATATGACAAAACACTATGATTTCTTTGTCAATTTTGGCTGCATAAACGAGCAACATCTGTTCGCCTGCGCTTGCATGGACAAACAGCGAAAATACAACACACTTAAAGCTATGCTACCCGACGCGACTGAAATGGAGATTATGTTCATTGAACATCATCTCAAAAAGCATTTCTCTTTGTAAACCGCTGCGATTGTGCGGATGACGCCCTTTTGTAACTTATATGTTTTTGGAGAAGACTATTTGCATATCTTGTAACCTTTACTCAACTTTTTGCTTCATATTTTTTGTAGAGGGTCGTTTGGAGCTTCGATGATCTCTACTTTAATGACGACCCTAGTAATTAATATTCTTGTATATTGTATCAAAGTCATATTAACATTGTATACCCAAATTTGCGCAGGAGGCATTATGTACAGCTTGTTGTTATGATGTTGAGACTCATGTCTGTATCTTACTAAAATAATACTTCAGGTTCAAGTTTATGGCTTGCTATTCTCCGAAAGGTTAAACGAAGAGAAACAGCATAGAAGCCAGCCTTCAGCCGACCTTAGCTCGGCGAGTCAGACACACAGTCATACGGACTGAGTCCCTCCTCATCTTTGCAATCACCCTCTATCTTCCTCTGAAAATAAATAAAAGGAATGAGTCGACGAAACACTCTACTCTCCTCGTCTCCCATTACCTTCAAGTCAGGCATGAAAGGAGCTTCTAACTTTACGTCTCATGCAGACTGAGTTCAAAGCAATATTACCTCAAACGAAGGCCCCATTTCATTTGAATGCGATGTCCCCGTCGAGCGCAGAAGCCACCGCATCGAATGCTCTCGGAGAAAGTGCCCCCATTGCGAATGCCAAACCTTGCGTCGAATGTACCGAGCTGGATACTGTGAGCACGAACTACTTTTGCACAGGCATAGTACGGCGGAACATGCTCGGGGGAGTGGAGCGTCTCAGACGAGGTAGTCATCGAAATTCTTATGGGGAGTATATTCGACTTGAGTAGTGAAAACTGTATCATAGACGGTCCCATCCTGACCTGCAGTGTATCTGAAGTAGCTGGTACAGCAAGGCCCTACGAAAATGCCAATCTTCCAGATGGATATGTCAATGGCATCGAACTCGGCGAGACGGCGATCGACGACATTGGCGGAACAGAAACTAACACCCCGAATTTGACCATGGTCCTAGTATGATTCATGTAGTAATAGCTCCCGAGTCGCTCGAATATATGTCTGAAATCGGATTGAATTAAACTGTACGCAAACTTTAAGTATTTCGTTGAATAGAGATGAACGTT
>Ga0247779_1001076_pt1 | contig 13845 bp, 20 predicted proteins | sample UWRJL221509R5_FD_179925 | JGI IMG/M metagenome (GOLD analysis project Ga0247779, IMG submission 179925) | Plant litter microbial communities from Arlington Agricultural Research Station in Wisconsin, United States - UWRJ-L221-509R-5 | ecosystem: Environmental > Terrestrial > Plant litter >...
CTTATCATGTATGGACTTTTTTTTTTCACTGGTACTGTAGGTTTGGTTTATGGGGGTATTGTTTTATAGATGACCGGCTGTGCCGGATATCTAGATCCTCAATATAACATACTAAAGTACCTTAGACTACGGATATTTGTACCTAGAGGGTACGATTGTATGAGTATGAATATCGAGTGCGGTTCCATGTATCCGAGCAAATACTTCATGTAGCTTCTAGTAGTATGTACGGCCTCGGTACGGAAATGTAAGATATAGGTTTATTGCTCCATTTTGTGTTCAATGGTCGGAATAATATACAAATACATTCTCTTCACCTACAATACCAAGCGTAGGAAAAAGTAAGAAATGGCGGCGTTGAGTCTTGGTAATAAAAATACAGTATTCTATGGTCGTTGGGTAAAACAATGCTACAGCGACGTTTCCAAGAAATTGAGATGGATAGGTGGGGAGATAGATTTTTTTAAACGTCAGTTGAATGGTGAAATGGATTGACCTCGTTTGGGCTCTCAGAGCAAGAATATTGGGTATTTTCGAATGGATTTGTTTTTTCGGCGAAGACATCCATGATGCTCGTCATAGATGGTAGTGTGCTTGTCATCGATTTGCTGAATTCCAAAGCTTTCAAGTCTTGTCTTGCGTTGGGAGTGGGTTCACTGTGTGTGAATATCGCAGTTGGGATCGATTCTGCGCGACTTCTTTTATTTCTGTTACGCGCGATACGATAGATGGTCATCAGTGGATCGATAGCCTGAAAAAGAATTGGCACAGTGAATTTGTTTGGCTTTACAGAGGGACGCGTACGTACGTAGACCTGAACTAGGGTCGGTATCAGAATAAGTGACCAGCCGCTTCGGAGGAAGGAAAAGACGACAAAAATAAGATTGAACACAACGACAAGGATAGCCGATTCGAAACTACATAAGGCGATGATTTGAGCAGAAGCAAGATCATGTCCAGGGCCAAGCGATTTGACATATTTTCTATGCCCAATGAAACGTCCGACGATTAGAGTTGTTATTGATATATTGACAATGAGGGTCACACAAGACAGAAATGTCAAGGTGACGCAGCTCCTGGTGGATGGGATGATGTACAGAATACCGATGACTGCCGGAAAAAGGGATCAGAATGGACGATATTGCTAATGATAAGAGGGAGCCATTTCGATTTACCGAAGGATAGGATCACCATCAACCAGCAGAAGGAAAGAAATAGTATGCGCTTGGTACATGTTAGGGTGTAATATAAGACTTTACATCTCCATATCTAAATCGTTGGCATATAAAAAAAATGAGATCCGATGAGTATTAGGAAAGTAAGTTTGATAAACCGAGTTTTTTTTACCATGAAGCCATCTGCAGCCCAAATTGCCAATATCATGAAGAAGTTTTGCACAATCTGGAGGGATTTGCAATTGCACAAGGAACATAAGGTGTCGTTTATTGAATTGGGCGGGGACGAGAAAAAGGCGATCGGGTAAACAAAATCGAGCAGTAATCCCAAGACCAGCGACACGGTGCTAATGGTAAACACGATGGAAGCGAAGATTGGAAGAAACCGCCGCATATGGGTGTTCGTTACTGATGGCGTGCGGAGGAGGAAGTACATAGAGGATATATAGAGAAGGAGGACGAAGGTGTAAGATATCAGTAAGAATATCGTACTGATTATCCGATATTTTTCTGCTTCCTCGGGTTCGACTTCAGACATGGTAGGAGCCTCCGCCTCAGGGTTTAAGCTAGCTAGAGAGAAGTGGGTGGTTATTCCACTACGCTAAGAGTAATTACAGTGTCAACCAAAGCCTTTAAATATCGAGCGCTGGAAGCCGAGTACAACACCTATATGCATGGCACATATGCCACCAGTTATATTTTTATCCACAATGATGACCGACAGATTTGGAGAATGCCAGGCCCGACTTGAGCGCTGAGCTCTGAGCTCTGACTCGCAGAGTGTACGATATTTCTTGAAATGAGGTTGGCTTTCCTATTGCGCATTGAGGTATAGTGTTTTCCTTCCCGTTGAACAAAGACCAACGAAATGAAAAGCCGGGGAAACTTGCGTGGGATAGCGAGCTAAGATCTCAGGCAGGCAGAGCAGCATATCTGTATTTAAGTAGAAAAAAAGAAGAAGTAGGCAGTGGTGTCGAAAATAAGTGTATGGTTATTGATAGAACCAAGTAAAAGAGACCGGGCATGGATATGATAAACTTTTATTGTCTGAGCGTGGGAAACCTCTTAGTGTTATATTTTTTTTTAACATTGGCCCAACGCTCACTCGACGAAATGCGATCGACCCAACGTCATTCGGGGGTTTCAGAAAATCCTGAGAGTGAGACAAGAGGAAGAAGACATGGACTCACTTTCCTGGTTTTTTGAAAACCTTCTTCCTTTCCCCCAAGACTACTATACTTTCAAACAATCTTCCTGTCGAGCACGACCTCTCCTCTGGTTCCGTTCTACACGAAGTGCCCAAGGTCGAGGCGCGTCTCTACTATGCTGGCATCAGGCCAAAGGGTCGCGGGCCCAAGCTCATCTATAGGACTTCTTCCGATATCTTCGAGGAGCCCTCTGGTTTTGAGGCGTACGCGCGGCTCATGAAGGTTATTACTGTTCCCGAGAATCACGAATTTGGTAAGAACGGCTTGTGGGATAGGGTTCGCGATAAAGTATGTGGCTTTCTCTTTTACGCAGCAATTTTTGACCAACATTTTATTCCAAGGTTGTCGGACTCCTTAATCAAAGGAGTATCAAAGCGACATCTGTCGATTTCGTTCGATTCACCTGGCTCGACAAGGAGTCGGTAGAAGTCGACTACGGCCCTGTCCCTTATTACACTAACCCTACCATCTGGATCGGTGTCTTGCCCGATACTCTCACTGGTGCCGTTGCGCACGAGTCGGCCAAAGACATCCGTGCCTTCCTCGACGAACTCGAGATCCGGAATATCGACATTGCCTATCGCGAGTCGACCTCCAAGTTCTTGTCCGGTCATGGACCAGCCCTTTTCCCTCCTGCTGAGCGAGGTGACGCTCTCATGGATGTGGTCGACAATGTCTCCACTCCCCTCAGTCTTCCCATTACTGGTTGTAGGACTATCATGCAGGGCACACTTGGTCCCTACTTCCGCGTTGGCAACAAACTCTACGCGATCACTGCTCGTCACAACTTGTTCTCGCTCATTGCTGACAACGAGGAGTTTAGGCACCACGGTACATATTCTTGTCCCTCGGAACTATGAGCTTTTTCTGACCCTATTCACCAGATCCCGCACTCAAGAGGGAGGTGGCTGTCATGAGCACGCCCACGTACATGAAGTATCTGGCCTCAATTCGGGCACATATCAGGACGCTCATCGACACAGTCGAATGCCTCGAGAAGATAGTCGCCACTCTGAGAGGTAGAGTGGAAGCTGGACTCAACGTCAAAGAATCGAAGGCCAAGCTGGCAGAGAACGAGGCCGAGCTCACCAAGACACACACCAAGATCGACAAGGTTCAAAAGTTCTTCGACGACATTAACAAGAGGTGGAGCAAGCTCGAGGATCGCGCCATTGGATTCGTCGTCTGGGCTCCCTCCATTGGTGTTGGCGTTTCTCCTCATCATACCCGCGACCTCTGTGTCATCGAGTTATACAAAGGAAATTCCGACACATGGTCGGCAATATTTTGAGCCTCGGTGCGGTTCTAGTTTGCCTCATTGAACACACTGATCTGAATGTGCCTCTCTTCCAGGTCCCGAGTACACCCCTTCGAAGTTGAAGAGCTTGATGTATGACCGGGTTGACGTCCCGTCTGAGTTTAAGTATCCCGTTCACGGTCTCCTTCCCCTTAGCGGCATGCTCACTGCCGACGAGATCAACAACCCCAACAGCTTGAACCTTCAAGGTGATCGCATTCGGCGTGTTATCAAGCGTGGCTTCGCTACCAACACCACTGTCGGCACTCTCAGCAAGTACATGTCCTTTGTACGCAAGTACTTCCCCACCGGCAATATAGAGTCGCTCGAGCTGCCCATTCTATCTCACGAGGATGAGACTGGCCCTTTTTCCAAAGAAGGTGACTCTGGATCACTCATTGTCTCTGCCCGCGGAGAGTTTGTTGGCTTGCTCACTGGCGGGAGTGGATCAAACGAGGGGGCTGATGAATCCGATGTCACCTTTGTCACTCTCTTTGAATGGATCTGGAAGCTTGTGCTCGACGAGTTCCCTGGTGCCAACTTGCATTTCGAGGACCTTGAGGCTTTCTTCGCCGACGTGGCCTAGTTTTGTGTCTTTCTTCTGTTTTATTCTATTATAATCATAATTCTCTGGTTTTACTGTTAATCATTCCCTCTTCTGACCCCGGCAACACTGACTATCATTCTGTGACTCAATCTGCTGGTTTGGCGCTCGCTTTATCTGTAGACTCTTGGAAGGTTCTTAGTGCCAAGGAGATAGCTTGACTATCGGGCTGCTGAAAAGGGTTTTCTACCATCTCGAAGTCTGAAATTTTCGAACTATGCAACGGTGGTGCAGGGTAATCTAAGCAAGTCATTTAATTAAAGGCAATCCCGGATTTATCTGTAATATGCGATCCTCTGCATAGATTCTTTTTAATCCTGAAATCTGGGTTGTTTCCAATCACAACATTCTTAAACGCAACATATTTTTTACTTGAATGTAATATACATGGATAGTTGTATAGATAGTGAGATTCACGTTTTTTAGGTGCGGGTTTCTCAACTAGCGGCCACCTTCGGCGTCTTATGGCTTGCTGCTGTGGCCTTGAGATTTAGGGCGGTCCAGAAATTTAGCAAATCCGTTAAATGTAAATATAAACAAAAGCAAAAAACTCTTGAATTATGAGGGTGAGGAGTCGGTTCCAAAAGTTTGGCAACCTCATGAAGCGTAAATATAAACAAAGGCAGAAAATTAGTAAGCAAACTTCCTAATCGAGGTATTTTAGAGGTTGGGGAACCTTACTGTTACACAGCGAGTCAATGCATGCGAGCCTGATTGATCCTACAGTGGGAAAAAATACATGAGTAAGTGTATCAAGCACAGAAAAAAAGAAACCAACGGGAGAAAAACGCCAAAGGTTTGTGTATATCCTGGAGATGATGTTTCAAAGAAAAAAATAGTGCGCAAGGTCTACAAGGAGCTGGAAGGGAGGGACAAAGACGAAGAGGAGATTTGGCGCACACCTGTGCAATTGAAATTCAAACCCCGATAGGTTTTCAGACTCAGATAAGCTCTATTCCCGCTCATATCGTTCGATTGGTATAACTCGGCTAACAAATGATATCCCCGAACTTCGAAGGTAAAATAATCCCGGCATTGCGCGGCATCCTATTGCCTCCAGCTAAGTAGATTAATCTCCGCTTAAATGTATACTTGCAGCCTGACATTGGTTTTGCAATATAATAGAATCTGTAGGCAGAGAGTTCGAATTACCTATAGGAAAGGTAGATATATTTCTCATCCTCTGAATAGGGGAGAGTTTGTAGTCCCAAATCTACAGCTTTTGCAACGAGCGGTAAACACATTTTATGTTTGGTCATCCCTAGTAGCAGATTCAAAGAAAGGGTATACATAGTAGCTGCTATGAATTATCCTTTCCTGGTTATGGAAAATTCCTTATATATAATCTCAAGTACGATCACATTTTTGGGTGAGCGTATCAGCAAGACCCGGAACATAATTTCATGTGTTTAAATACTTTTTAAATTTTTAATCCGCCATTAAGCTTATCAAAATAAATAAAGGACTAGGCATAGTATATACTCTGAGATGGAGCTGATATATCTTTATAGCTCAGCTTAAAGTACTTGGATACAAGTATCGAGTGGATATAATTTGTGGTAACACCTGGTACTCGAGCGGACTCGGACTCAGCTTAGACACAGCGGAAGTTGAATTCACTTCCCTTTTTGGAGTGACGGGACCCCATCCAACCCTGAAAATGATAACCGACTTATACCAATCGAACAGGACTAAATGGACGTTTCTTGCCGTGCTCTCTCTAATTCCCTCTATATGCTTGCCTCTGCTGTTGCTGTGCACTCAAACAACATTGTCTTTTAAGAACATTCCCATCTTTTGGAAGTGAAGGCTCATGCCAGTGTCAATGGATTGGTGAAGAAGGGTGCCAAATACTGTCTAGCTCGGTTCCGAATCACAATAAACATTTTTTCAAGAGGGGAGCTACCTGGGAGTAGTTCACCTATTTCGAGCATCTCTGACTTCACCGGTTTATCGAGCTATAGTAATGCATGGATGATACTGCGGTGTCTATCTAAGCATGGAATGGAAGGTGGGTTCCTGTTTGAAGTGAAGAACTCTCAGGATCTGCAGTGTCATAAACTAATGTTCTGTTTTTGCTATCTAGTCCTGTACTTGTATACTCTATCCCCCTCTTGGGAGAAAAGGATGACATATATGCGCCACTTATGACCTAGTAACCCAGCATAGGCTCAACCGTGACTGCGGGTGTTTAAACCTACCTACCTAGCGACATCGTGGTGAATATTACCAGTAATAGCTCTACTCTGTGTCTCTGAACCAAGATACTGCTCTTTATCTGTATCGGAAACGTCCATCTTCCTAGCGACGTCTGACTCTGGTTCAGGTATTCAGGTATTCAATCGTGTTATCCTTGCCCGCACGTTTGTTTTCAATCTAATTATGCACCATCAGGCGCATGGTCAGGACCAACTATAAATGGCTACCTTCGCAGGCGACCGCGAAAATAGAAATTCCATTCGACCGCTCAGCGATAAGTTTAACAACATAACAATGACGTGATTCTATTAATTGCTCAGATAGAGCTTTTGGACTAGGGGGGGAAAAGCTATAAAATCCCTGCAAGTCTTCTGGCAACGAACTGGATCAAGAATATATACACTCACTCACCAGCTTCTATCTGCACTTTCTCATGTCTTCCCGCATTATTATCAGTTCTATTCCCTTTGCAACTCACTTTAAACAAGGCGCGGGGGAAATTCTTGCTCGCGATCAAGCTCGTGCGCAGAAATTTTTGCAAGGCTTGCACCCACATGGACCCTTGAGCCGCGCTGCCGCGTCTACAAGGTCAACCCACCACCATCGTCGCAAGCACCATCCCAAAGGCGGAGCCACAGCCCCCGATGGCTCCACTGGCGATGCTGAGACCTCTCCTGACTCTATTGACGTGACGGATGCAGGTAACTCATACCACAAGTCAACATGCCATATGCTGACCACATTTCTTAGCTGTCACATACACTATGTCTGTCGGCGTTGGCTCGCCAGCAACCCAGTACACTCTTTTAATCGATACAGGTACTCAGTAAAATATATATTTTACATATCTGCCGTACTGACCCTGCTGTTTAGGAAGCTCGAACACGTATGTATTGCTCGACTGAAGAGGATCAATCGTAGTGCTAAACCTTGGATTCTCAGCTGGGTCGGTGCTGGTACCAAGTACAAGCAAACATCCACGAGCAAAGCTACCGGTAACACTGTGGTCAGTCCCAAAAGAACCTCGTATTCTCAACTTCTGCCAAAGCTGTTTATATCAAATAGAACGTATCTTATGGATCTGGTTCCTTTTCCGGAAATGAATGTATGTCATCTCACACTACTTTCGTGAAAGATTTTTCCACTCACGTATCTCTAGTCATTGACGAAGTAACCCTGGGTAACGGGTTGGTAATTTCCAACCAGTCGATTGGTGTCGCCACCAAGGCTACTGGTTTCAGCGATGTCGACGGAATTCTTGGGTAGGTCCAATGCGTTCATCTAGGTTTGTACCTCACACTTACTTTACACCAGCATTGGGCCAGTTGATCTAACTTCCAACACTGTTTCAAACACGGAGACAATTCCTACCGTTACGGACAATCTTTTTTCTCAAGGAACCATTGCCACTGAATCTATAGGCATTTCCTATGAGCCTACAACTTCGGAAGGTGCATTGAATGGCGAGCTTTCTTTTGGAGAAGTTGACACCTCAAAGACCACGGGCGATGTCTCGTTTGTCCCAATCACGTCAACTTCTCCCGCGAGTAGCTACTGGGGAATTGACCAGACGTTGTCTTACGGTCAAGACAATGAACTCTTGAACTCATCTGGAATTGTCGATACCGGCACTACGCTGCTTCTCCTTGCTACTGATGCCTTCCAAGCGTATCAAAATGCAGTTGGGGCTACTCTTGACCAGTAAGCTGTCAATTGGATGTGAAGGACAAAAATAAACTAAAAGGGCCTGGAATAGGACCACTGGTTTGCTGACCGTAACTGAGGAACAGTTCTCCAACATGCAGAGCTTGATCTTTAATATCGGTGGCGTGAGTTACACACTATTTGTCGTTATGGGATTAGAAACTAAAAATTCCTGCATCTTTTCAGACCTCATTTGAATTTACTGCCAACGCGCAGATATGGCCTCGTTCTCAGAACAGCGCTTTGGGTGGCGAAGAAGGGAAGATATACCTCATCACAGCCGATTTAGGCAGCAACAGCGGGTCGGGACTCGATTTCATCAGTAAGATTATTGTTGTCATTAAAATTGTTTCTTTCTGACCTTTCACTCTTCAAAGATGGATTCGCATTCTTGCAACGATTTTACAGCGTTTACGACACAACCAATGCCCAAGTTGGATTCGCAACAACACCTTTCACTGATGCAGAGACGAACTGATCAAGACCTTGGATTTTTTCTCGATATGAACCATTTATATAGACCCTATTTTTTTAATTGACAATTATGTAGTAGTATTCCGGACAAGATAGCTTGTGGGTTCGATTGGCTTCTCCCTATGTTTAGTTATGAATTGTCTATAACGCATTCGTCCTCAATGTTACTCTCGCGGTGTTCTCTGGATAGCTGTTCGCCCGGGAAACTTGACCACGTATGTTAGGCAATATACACTCAATATTCGAGGATCCCGAGTGGAAATGTATAAATGCAGCGTAAAATAACAGTGAACAAGAAGTAGCAAGAGCATGAGGGGGTTAGAAATTTTGACCAGGTCTTCCCTGAACTACTTAGCTGCCATTCTCCTAGACTTGCCTAGCCTCTTTGATCCATGTCTGCCTCCGCTTCCACCACGCCCGCCTCCACCTCTTCCACCACGTCCACCTCTCGAGCCGAATCCGCCTCTTCCACCCCGGCCTTTACCTCGTCCAGGGCCCGAATCAAAGTCGTCAGTCGACTCCTTAGTATTTTGCTTAGAGCGACGAGTAGCACCGCCAAAGCCAAACTTGGAGTCCCGAGCTGCGCGAGGCATACCCCGCTTTCCCTTGCTGTCGTCTGTTCTTCCGCGCTTGGCAGGACGATCGGAAATTGCTTCTTCGACAGCAATATCGAAGTCGTCGTCCTTCGCCTGGGGATTGTCCAATATATCTTTTCGTTCTATTGGTTTTCATTAGACGTGAGATGATATGAGAAAATGAGGGAAACGTACTTCTTTTGAGACCCTTGAGTCTTTCTTCCATCTCTTTTTTGGACTTTTCGCGCTCCTTGAGCTTCTCTACCTGGACTTGTTTGCCGAATTTCTTTCCTTCTCTTTCCTTGCGCTTATCTTCGCTCTTCTTGATGCCGGCCGACTCGTCCAATAGGCGTTGACGAATACGTTCCATGTGGGAATCACTCTTTACCATCTCAGCAAAATAGTCGGCAGGACGGGTGAAGGGGAACTGTAATTTTTCTGCAAGAGCACGAGCTTCGTTGGCCGAATGTAAGGCTTGTTTGTAGCTGAAAGATAACATTTAATATTCTGGTCTGCGATAACACGATGATGGCACATACAATGCAAGTTCACGCTTGAGATCGTCATTAACGTCAACGTCGATGGTATGAGGATATGACAGGACAAGTGTTTCTGTCCATGGTAATGAAGGGTCCAGCTGAATTGACTCGCGTATTTGATCCATGGCGACCTAAGCAATAAATATTGTCAATCAATGCGGTGAATTTCAGAAGACGATATATCACCAACCCCATTGTCTATTTCGAGTTTCTGACGAGGAACAGCATCATCGTCAATGGATTCGGCATCTTCCAATAAAACGTCTTCGCCTGCGTTTTCATCTTCATCTTCATCTTCCTCCTCTTCATCTTCTCCGTCAACTTCTTCGTCGTCCTCCTCCTCATCTTCTCCCTCAACTTCTTCATCCCCTGCTTCAACTTCTTCTTCAGAGCCTGATTCGACTTCTCCATCATTTTCGTCGCCAGAAACATCCTCATCCTCGTCAACCTCACTGTCGCCAGCCATGGCTTCCAATTGGGCTTGGTCGAATTCGTCTAGACCATCTTCTCCCAGTAGCTTCATGAGTCGCGCCATTCCTTCTTCGTCAACGCCCTCATCGTCATCGTCATCGTCTTCACTCTCAGATTCAACGGGTTCTGGCACAAGTTCGGGAGAAGGGGCCTTTTTCTTTTCAGCTATTTTTGAAGTAGATTTTGCTTTGGACTTCTGTTTCGATTTTTCTAATTTTGCGCCAGGAGATGTGGCAAATTTTAATGCCTTTGTTGAGGAAGGCATGACTAAGGTTTTATAGAGGGAAAAAAGAAAGAGGGAAAGCGTTCACCGACGTCAAATTCTGTTCTGTCCTCAGTCATTTGCCAAATGAGAAATTTAGCGGCTTCTGGATCAATTATGTACAAATAGAAACCCAAAACGGAAGGCGGTTAATCCGGTCCGTCTTTTAGCGCCTAGTCTTACCATAAAATCTTTTCCAGCCCAGAAATTAATGATTGACAAAAGGCCTCCAGAAGAATATGGTCATGCGTTATTATATCCTATGTTTCCTATAAAATCATTCATGCATTAATATACAACTGTACAAACTATAGAACACGGAAACCTGAATCATCAGCAGAAGGCTCAACCCTCGACGGCTTGACTACTTCAGGCTCAACATAAACAATTTTACTTGAACCCATGCCAGATTCAGAGGACATAGAAGATCTTGGCTGGCTGAGCACACTAGCAATGCTAGGAGCCGACACCGTCTGCGCCTGGGTAGTAGCGGCAGTCGGACTCACACCTGGGCTCATACCATTGAATAACGGCGATCCCTCCGGTTCACCAAAATGTTCGTGAGCTGCTAGCGGTGTTGGAGGGAAAGCAGGTGTAGGTTGTTGCGCATCTTCAGGACGAGCACCGGTCGGTGTCTTTAGCGCCATGGAAAATCTTGATGTTTTGGCAGAGAGAAAAGAGCCTAGGCCTGCACCCCACGCTGATAAAGGCTTGAGCGGACTCGCGATTCCAGCTGTCGGGCTCGTGGAAGGAGAATCAGAAGGAAGGGAGTTTGTACTTGTCAATGAAAATGGTCGCAGATTCCTACTGCCATTTGCGTTCCCGTAATCCGCTGGTTTTGCGGTCTGTGGGATGTCTTCGTAATCCGACTTCGAAACCTCCACTGGCGGCGTGCTTGCACGGGAAGACTTGGACAAGTCTTCGTTGACGCTGGTAGCAGAGGAAGACGTTGTAGGAACAGTGGTATTGCTTGTCGTTCGCTGAGCCCATCGTTCTCGAACACCTTCCACTGCCTTGAAGAAATTAGTGGAGCCAACCGTCAAGGTTCTTGCAACAGCCTCTCGGGCAGGGGCAAGTTGTTGTTCTAATTTCAGATCTTGAATACCTTCTTGTAGACGCAAACCAATGTCAGCCACCACAGATGGCTTTTCGTTACAAGGGTGTCTGGATTCCAAAAAATTGAATCACTGTTCTGCAGACACCATGAAATAGACATACCGGGGCTCGACAATGTCAAAGATAAGTGGGTCTGTTATCCGGTTCCAGACCTCATAAGCATTAGTTTTCTTAAATTCAGAAATCCACAAAGGATTGAAGTCCTCGGTAGAGCTTGGAGTACCGCCTAGTCGAAGTTGATGAGTTTATGTGCGCCACGCTCAACATGAGATTCGGATTCACCTGATCCTCCAGTTATCATTACACCTCCATTTATACCTTTCGCAACAAAATCTCGATACTTCACTGATGAGAGAGCTGCTGAAATATATTCGTCGAATTTACTTCGCAAATAATCATCGCTGCCTTTGAACCTAAAACGCATGTTTGGGAATCAACATATCCCGATGGCAAAAGAACATACTGTTGCATTCCATTTGAACGCCCTGCATCGTCAGCTTGCCAGCTTTCATTGACGTCAGTAAGAATATCATCCATCCATTTGCGATCCGCCGCAGTCAGTCCGGCTGAGCGCTCTAACTTAGGATCGCGAAATTCGAAGACACCAGTATCCGTCTGACGGCCCGCTTATTAGTACAAAAAGGCGAGATAATAGTGATACGGCACGTACATTAACTAAGAGATCTATCTCACTTTGCTGCATAATTATAGAATTAGTACATCCACAGAGCCAGCTTGGCGTATTTTTTAGCATATCGAGTTGTTGCAGAGGGAGGTAAGGTTGGAAGAAGGCATCCTAGCGATAATTTGCATGAGAGCAGAATTCTTCGCATATAAAAAAGGACGGCACCTTTCCAAAGATGTCGAGAGGTAACCCCATGAAGGCCATCATACTTTTATGATCTGAAGTTTTCAAGGACGTCGGTTGAGACAGCGTCGGTGCTCGAGCTGCTAAAGGGGGTGAACCGCAATCATCCAACGTCTGGAGAAGGCCTAGAGCGATTGAGAATTTCGTGATGTGCATGAAAAAAGACCGAATTACCAGGTAGCAACGAAACTAGCGAGTATTGGTATGTGCAAAGTTTCTCCACAGGGTATCCATAAAACATGATCTACCCAGTACACATGTTAGCACCGGAAAGGACAGTCTGTGAATGGAGAAACTTGCCCGTTTTTGCAGCATTAGTGCTTTCACCAAAATAAGTGTTTTTTGTCGGAAGGTATGCACGAGATCCCGTCTTTTTAGAATATGAGTCCTCATGAAATTGAGGGCGTTGATAAGATACCCACATACTCGTGCCTGTGCAATCCAATTCAGAAGTCAATCGTATAGGAGCATATTTATGCAACGTACCCATATACAGTCCACTCTCAGTTAGTTGCGTACGCAATGAGCGTTCTAGAGATTCAGCAAAGTCATTTAAGATACTCGAATCCCGAAAATCGCGTTGCAAGAATAGGGCAGTCGTTACTACTCGAAGCTTTTCCCTGAAAATTGTTCAGCCTTCAGGCGGTGTGGAGATAACAGTATGACATACCGTATGGGACCGAAGACAGGCTTCGAAGCAAGAACAACGACAGCTTTCTGTACAGTCGACCGAGTGACATCAGGACCTTTGACCAAAAGACTAGAGGCCGGTATTTGTTGATTACATCTGTATGATATGAGCATATGTATGTCCGGGTTGCATACAAGCAACGTACGAGATTCCGAATATAGTCGTGGGCGTTGGACCAGGGTTTACGAGATGGAAGTATGAGTAATCTTCGCTGCTCTGCGAGCGCCAGTGGATCAATTATTGAGCTGCTTAAAGAGCTTATGTATCTAAAAATGACTCACGAGATGGGCGCCATCTGGTAACGCAAGAAATGGCAGGTTATTAGCGACTTCTTCGTCCTCGAAGATTCCACCCGTTGAATATTCGATACGAGGGCCAACCTAGTCATATTATTAGACATATTATTAAGGATTGATACAAGCAATGAAGCATACAAGGTGGTTGAAGTCCACCAATGCGACACCTAATATGATGGGGTCGTTCGTCGGGTTTATCAACAGGGATTCTGGGCGTGCCTTCCGTGATGAAGTAGAAGCAAACGATGATATTGACATGGTGTCGTCCCTGTTAGGTGGAGATGGAGGGTAAGTGACGGGCTTGAATTCCCTTGCATCATCTCCGGGCGGCGAGGGTGCTACCGAAGAAGCTGGTGTCTCCTGAAC
>Ga0247779_1001077_pt1 | contig 13831 bp, 15 predicted proteins | sample UWRJL221509R5_FD_179925 | JGI IMG/M metagenome (GOLD analysis project Ga0247779, IMG submission 179925) | Plant litter microbial communities from Arlington Agricultural Research Station in Wisconsin, United States - UWRJ-L221-509R-5 | ecosystem: Environmental > Terrestrial > Plant litter >...
AACATGTTTCCGAACGTTGACGCTCCCCCTCCCTCTTCGCATTCGCGGGCCGCAGGTGTTGCTGCTAAATACCAGGACGAGAGCATGCACGACGACCTTGACGGTCAGGGTGTTGCAGAGGAGGCAGGCGAAGATAACAACAACAATAACGCGTGCTTCGACTTTAGTGCGATCAGCGATAGCACGCCGCCGCCTCCTCCGACTCCATTTAGGGATTATGCTGTGGATGCGAGTACTGCCACTTCTGGCGATGATGCGTTCTTCTCTCCCACCGGATTGAGGAGAGATAGCTCCGCTGCTGGTGGTGAGAAGGTGCGCACTCCAACACGGAAGCGCGTGGATTTTGCGGCCCTGGCATCTGCGAAGAAAGGGAAGAGTGCAAAGAAGAAGAAGGGGAAGAAAGCGGTGAACGAAGATTATGAAGCCGATGAAGGGAGCGAAAATAAACCAGCCCAAGAAGACAGAATCAGGGAGAACGCGAAAACGAAAGAAGATACCCCGATGCTGGACCTGGACGTGGATATGTCGATGGTGGTCGTTGCTGCCGAGAGGATGCAGCTGATAAGTCCTCCGCCGGAGGAGACGCTGAATACTATGAGGAGGGTGAGTCGATGATGGTTTTTTCATTGTGACTTTTTTCGATTTTTTCTCCCCCCTCTTGCTTTATTGTATTTTAGTTACACTTGAAAGCTCATGTGCTAACTTTTTTTCTGTCATTTTCATGCTTTAGAGGTCGAGTGCGCAGTTTACGCCTTCATTGGTAGATAAGGACAAAGAAAAGACGCCAGCGACGGTGAAGCGCAAGAGGGGCATACCGCGTGCCCGTGGTCAACAGCAGCCACCAAGAAGATTGCACCAAGAGGGGTCCTCGTCGGCAAGAGGTGAAGACGTTCAGATGGAAGACGCGAATGATAATAGCGCCATGTTTTCCTTTGATGGCAATCACCGACTGGAGGAAGAAGAAGCGGTGGAGGCCACACCGAACCCGAAACCGAGAAAATTAGGTCGGAGGGTTGGGTTGGATGAGTCACCCACGAGGGTGTCAGCTTCTTCATCTTCGCAGTTGGAGATGGAGGATGTTGATGACGACAATGTCCCTTTGACTCCGTCCAAGTCCAAATTGCAATTGACCAAGCGCATGTTGCTCGTGCAGAGCCCCCATGGGAGGAACCCGGATGCGGATTATATCCCTGCGTTAGTGTTATCTGCTGGTGGTGATATTCCTCCTGCTGCTCCCGAAACAGTGGCGAGGCGTGCAGTGCTTGGTGCACGAGGATCTAGGAGGAGTGCTACGCCTATACCACCATACGAGCCTCCTACGGATGTGTTCACCCCGCCGAGAGAGGTGTTTTTGAGTCCGCCAACTGGTGCGACGAGTTCCAGGAGGTCTGTGACGCCTGTTGGAGGAGCAGATGGGAAGGGAAAAGCAAAGGCAAAGAGCGGACGAAAGTCCGAGTTGAGGATTGTGACTGTGAAGAAAGAGATACCTGATGATATTGATCTGAGAGCGCCTATGCCGCCTCCTAGTCCGACGGACGACCCGTTGTTGTTGAGTGGACCGCCTGAGCAGATGTCGTCGCCATTGGGGAGGCAGAGAATGACGTCTGTGGAAGTGGAGGTGCAGACGGAGCCCGAGGAAGAAGAAGAGGTAGTGCAGGTGGATGTTCTGCCTCCTTCATCCCCTGACCCACCGTTTGATTCTGAGGATATGCGTGCCGTGGATGTCTTTGAGTTTGGCAGAGAGGTCCAAGGGTCGTCTTCGATGACGGAGGGTGAGGATAGCATGGTAGACGACCCGCTGGATGCGGATGTTTCTCCCGTGAGATTGTTCGAAGGCGTAGCTGAGACAGGTGGTTGGAGTGATAGCGACGATGATGATATCGGAGAGCAGATTGAGGAGGGCGAAGGCGAGTACACAGGTCATTTCAGGACGGTCAGGGTTCCCACCAAGGAAGATCCACCGAGCAGTGCGACGAAAGCACGACAGGAGGAGTGGGGAAGGCCGATTAGCCCATATCCTTATCCGAGGAAAATAGAGGAGAACCAAGAGGAAGAGGAAGAAGAAAGAGAAGTTCGTGAAATGTCTTTGACGTTGGAAGATGAAGCAGAGCCAGAAGAGAGTGACAGTGATATGGACAATGATCCTGCTCTTGTCAAGATTACAAGTGCGGACCCTCGTGCGGCTGCTAGAGCTGCTGCCATTCTCAAGCAGGTTCGTCAATTTTCTCTTTCAAAGATGCATTTTTCTCAACTCTATGAATAGCACGACTATGATTGCTTTACCAAAATCGCAATGAAACGACGTCACTCAAATCTTGATTCTCTGATAAAGCACTCCAGAAGACGCGATCTCGTTTCTTCTGGCATCACAAAGTCCCGCAAGTCTGCTGTCATTGGCGAACGCGTATTCATCCCTGGTTCTCCCTCGACTACTCTCCCGGCTCTCCTTCACGAAGCAGAGCAGGAAGTTAGCCGTGTATTGCACAGTCCTCGTCCTGCCTCTCCTTCAACGACAACATGGAACCCGTTCTTGACACCTGAGCCCAAACCACGTCCTTCGTCTTCCATGACTATCTATCGGGACAATATCGGTCGTGACTTCGTCGGTGAAGCCGAGTGGACAAAAGAGGAATGGAAGTTGCTCGATGCGTGCTTTACTGACGAACGCCTTGATGTTGGTGCTACCATAGAAGGCGCTGATCAAGATACACTTGCCCCTGTGGATATGGTCCAAATTGAAAATGTTGTAGACCGCTTCGTCGTGTTTATCGGTGGCCAGGAAATCATTGATAAGCGGGGTGATGCTTGGTCCAGGTTGGTTGTTATTCCTATCTTACAATCTACTGTAATATACTGATTGTTTCTTATAGACCCAATCTTATTGAACGCACACGTGCACTACAAAGAAAGCAACGTTCTGGAAATGTTGCTCATCCCACCACTCCTCGTTCGTCTATAGGTGTATCTCCGCCTTTTTTTCCTCGCTCCGTCACGACTCCCGACTATGCCCTAGGCGGAGCGCGTAGGGTACCGTTCATGGAGGTCCCCGATTTTACCCCTCTCGGTAGACGTGTTCCTCCTCTTCAATTGCGTAAAACAAGACCTATTTTGCCTTCGCCTGTCACGCAAGATGCGCCTTTCTCTAACTTGCCCCCCGAAACGCAGTCTGCCCAGAAGAAGAAAGTTCCTGCGTCTTTGTTGGCTCCGAGGTATTCTCATCTGTTGGAAGAGGCTATTGCAATCGGTCAGGAGGGTGAATTTAGACATCCGGATTCGGGGATTTCACATGAAGATCATGAGGAAGGAGATGATGTGGCAAATACGATGAACATGAGCATTCTCAACACACCGTCCATCGCTCGTGTGGTTGTCCCTGAAGCACCCCCTACACTGGGGAAGCGCGTGAAGGGATTTTTGTTCTCTTACCTTCCTACTTTATCCTCACGAGCCCCTTCTTCGTCTACTTCGCAACAACAGAACAAACTGCAGCAACCAGCTGGCCTGGCACTCCCGCTCCCACCACCGGAAGTACTGAAGAGGAAAATCTCTCGTGGACCTGTGAAGACGCCTGTAAGGCCTGCGGTGCCCCGTGCGAGGCCTCTTAAGGAGATGGTTAGGCTGCAACATCATGCATCTTCATCGGACATTCCGAGAAGAATGGGGGATGCGCAGAAAGAACCAAAGAGACTTGTTGAGCTGAACCATTTGAGTCCCCCGCCTGAAGAGGTTGTCGTAAAAAAGCTCATTGTTCAGAGACAGAGGAGGAGTAGCGGGAGTAGTGTGAAGGATCTTGTCAAGGGTTTTGAGGAAATTGGGAGGGAAGAAAAGGAAAAAGCTGAAAAGTCAAGGATGCGGCTGGGGAGAAGTAAATTGGAGGGAGAGACGGCAGAGAAATGGAGGAAGAATGCTTTGGATACAAGGCCTAAGTGGAAGCCTTGATCTGATTAATTGATTTTGGTTTTTATTCTTTTGTGTTTGGCTGGCTGGTCTGGACTAGCTAGATGTTTACCGTTTTTCAGCCTCTTTTTTTGTTCTGTTTTGTTGTAGAGGGGGTTTTTTTTTGGCTCTTCTCTTTGTATAAATTTCATATCATTTGTGTTCATTTAGTTTTGATTTACCACATACCACACCATTTCTATGTCTCTTGTGTGTTGAATCATTATATCTTGTCTGTATGTTACTGTACTAAAATACTGTACCATTTCACTCAATCCAGCGGGTATTGTTATATGTTACATGTTCGACAAAATTTTGGCTTGCTAACCATGTCTGTGGCTGAGAACAAAGAGACCCCAGTGGCATTCCTTGGGTGCGGGTCTCCAGAAATTTCATCAGCAAAAGGTCTAAGTCCTGGTGTGGCCTTGTCGGCCATGCATGGCCAGCTGATCATGCCGACACAATCCCGTGACTTTCCAAGGCGCATCTATTATTGGCGCAACCCTGGAAGGTCGATGCAATCTTGTATGCACCTTGCATACAAAAACAAATTTGTTTTAAATTAGAAATATACCAGAATTATATATATACAATGCTATTTTGTAAAAAAGATTATTTACATCATTTAATGTGTATTTAAGTTTGTAAAAGCTAACTATCATGACCCCAATATTGGGCCACGCAGGCAAGGATAATTTAAAGTTGTTTATCCTTATATAGTGCATTATTATTATATTATATTATATTGTCAGCCAAAAATGTAACCTCCTCCTGTCGTACCAAGGCACATGGTCTATCAGCAGCAGGGCCATGTTGGTGCAGCTATATTTTACGAGTCTTTTATGTAAGTAAAAAGGAGTTATTTTAACGTAGTGTTTCCTGCCATTTTTCGTATGCCTGTTGACCCCCATCAATGATGACATCAAATTAATCGGTTGTCGGTTTTGTTGGTGTGTTTTTGTATCTTATCTTATCTTATTTTCTTATACTCCATATTACATCCATTTTTTTTTGTTTGTTTTTTTCCCGTAATTCTTCCCTGTTTTTAACCTCCTATTTCTTAATATTATAATATTCTTTTGTGTAATACATACAATATCATGATATATTAATGTGGCGTGTAAGTAAACTGGTTACGATAGAGTGAAATGGTGTATACCTAGTTTGAGTACGTGTTTGAATGCTTATTTGAAATATACGTGCCTCTTTTCCGCTGTCGGGCTGCGTCCGAGTCCGTTAGTAGTTCTGTGCGTACCTTGCCTGTCCGCATGGTCATGTCGTCGTATCGTCGCTTCTTGGCTAATGTCGTTTGCGATGTGCCTCGTGCGTCTTCTTCTTGTGAAGCAATGAATCAATATAAAGTGTGCTTGTATGTGTGCCGTCTCCTTCGTGTGTCGTCCGAATGGATCATATCTGTCCGTACCTCTTTCCGGGTTCTTTTTATTTTGTATTGTTGAGCTAACATTTTTGTGTTTTTGCTGTTTGTGTAGCTGCATCTTTCTTAACACGACGTACCCCTTTCGAACATGAATTGTCTGCGCTTCAACATATCCTTCTGTATGCTGCTGCATTTTGTGCCCGAGATGCCTTAGATGGGCTTTGTACGCTGTTCGGTTTTATCTGTGCTCCTCTGTTGTTGGAGGTGCTCAAGTCAATGGATACTATCATGTCGGGATCGGCTGCTCTCTTCCTGGTGCACCCCAGTATGTTCAAGCCCAACAACATTAATTTCTACACAGCGACTGACAATAACCTCATGCTCTTGTGCTTTCTCGAGTCGTGTGGGTACAAGACCGTTCACACATCTTCCGACTTGGTGCAATCTGTACTCGTGTATCGATGCATGTTGGGGTCTGTAACCACCTACGTTAGTGTGGTGGTCGTCTACCCTCCCACTCCTATTGCAGCCATAGTTGAATTTCATTCTACCCTCATGATGAATTATTTGTTGTGGTACGGCTTGGTTGTCTTGTATCCTGCGCTTACACTCTTTCGCCAAGGAGTGGTGGTCCATCACGACTCTCCCTCCCTTGAGGAGCGTGTGGAAACGTACGAGTGATGTGGATTTGAATTTCGTCGCCCTACGGTTAACTTGCTGCATCGCGAGAGGTTTCTGCATGACAGAGGAGTCTTGTTTGTGCTGTTCGAGGATTGCAGTGCCACCATAGAGTCTGTGGAGCATAATTTTGAGTGGTCATTGGAGCCTAATTATTACTAGTATTTACCTTGATATTTCGTATCTAATTTATTGTTCAATATGCAGATCATTTTATTCCATCATTGTATTATTGTGCCTTTCAACATCATGTTGCTATTTGCATATAAGGCCCTATTTCTGCTTCTTTGTTGCGAGTCAATAACCCATTTTCAATTTCTCCTGCTCATGAACCAGAACGGTATGTCTCTTTGAGTTGAAACAATGACATCGACCGTCTGATGTTACTTTGTGTAGCTCTAACCGTGCTCCGACAATTTGCTGGACATCTGTTTGCTCATAGGCCCTCCCTCGTGTCTGTGGCCATTGCTGTTGCCAAAGCATCAGCTCTCAACATCCTCCAATCCGAATGCACCCGCTATGGATTCTGCTCAGTCGACCTTCTGCTACGGGTCATGAAGCTCGGAAGTGTTGTCACCTCGGGGTCCCTTGTGCTGAAGCTCCTCCATCTGTCTGATTTCAAAACCGGAGACATTAATTTTTACATGGCCGAGCATGCTCAGGAAGACAATGTGCTTATCGATTTTCTCTACATCTGTGGGTATACGATGGAGCAGCAGCCTTGTTTTGATGAGATCCTGTACACCTCTTCGTCCACTATCCGCAGCGTGAAGCGTCTTGTGTGTGTCGTAGGTGACCGTAAGACAGAAGTCAACATTGTATTCGTTGCGATCTTGGACGTCGTTTATCGTGCTGTGTTGGAGCTCCATTCAACTCTTGTTATGAATGTCCTTGCATGGTATGGAATTGTTTGCCTGTATCCCCGTTGAATGCTCGCCAACACTTGTTGAATGTTACTATGAATGTTACTCGCTGGTCTGGTAATCGGGCCCCGTAAATTAGCTTAATGTATGAGACTAAAATATGATGGTATTTTTGTATATAAGTACATATGTTTTCTTTGTAATTACTCGTTCGTTTGCCACAAATAATACCTGCCCCCATTTATTTCAATAACACTGGTCTCATTGTTCAGGAAAATCACAAGGTGTGGGCTTGCTTTGCCAAGTATGAGGCTCAAGGATTCTGTTTCCTGAGGTCTTGTCTCGAAGATTACCCTGTCAAATCCAAACACTCTACGCTAGACGGTAGTCCACTGATTATACCTTTCGTTGACCTGCGTCCCAAAAGTGTTGCACAACTGTATATTCCCAGCATCAAGTGGACCGTTGAACCCACCCCTTACCCCAACGGTATGCATTTTTCCCTCTTTCTTTCATTTTGGCTCCTTTCCTTATAGTCTGCAACAGGATATCCTTGCGAAACTACCAGCGTCTTGTCCCGTAGGTCCTAACAAAGCGATACGGCATATGTCGACGGAGATGGGAAGGCTGTTGTTTATCTATATTGTTTTTGATTTTTGCCGGTTTTGGTAGTGTACTTTCTGCTTGAGTACTCCATAAACAATATATATTCACACTTATATATGCTCCCTAATCTTTGTGTCTTTATTTATTTGCTGCATCTGTCTTTGCATATGTCCATCGTGGCCAACCGCTTCTGTGTCTCCTCAACCACCTTGTCTTCTGGGTACAGTTCCTTGTGTTTCCTTGTAGTCGGTTCGGCTAACGCAGGTTTGTATCTCGCCCTCATTTCCAGTATGGCAGCCGTCTGGACACATGTATATTTAAATAGCATTCATCATATTGTCATTGACTGTGTATACGTACATTTCTTGTTGCTTGATCAAGGATTACAATACCCTTTAGACGGGGTACAAGACAATATTTCCCCTCCTTGCCAGCAAAGACTGTGAAATTCATGGAAACCTCTACTATGTCACCTGTCTTGATTAGTATGGGGTTTATGTGCTGATACCTGCGTGATTAATGTTATCGCTTGCTTGCGCTTGCTGTGAAAAAAAAAAAAAAGAATATACTCATGTAATTGTACCGTTTCTGCCGTTGACAAATCTTTGTCTGCACTCTACGGCATTGTTTTCGGTGTGCATAAAGCCGTCTGCCTCCATAGACTGAAGTATGCCATATGGATCTTCGAAATGAGTGAACGCCACTGCAATGGGGTTGCTGTTTGGCTTCGGGCGGTCGAAATAACGGGTGTATGAGTCTATAGTCCTGAATGACTCAAACATTCCTGCATTCCTGCCCTCGAGAGTATCCGCTTTGAAGTGGTTGCTGAATGCAAGGAATACGCAGTCCATGTTTGACGCTGATTTTTCGAACTCTTCACTCCCCAAACCAGTGAGCGTTATGGCCTGCCTCATATGTGGTCTTTGCCTTTTCATACCAGCACGGTTACTGAAGTAAGAAATGCGCTCAACATTGCGGTTCTGATAGCGTGAGCCGTCAAGTACTTACCTCGGAATCGCCATAGGTGGAAGCATTTTGCCGCAAATGATGCCTTGCAGCCTGAATATCGCCAGTTCGTTGTGGGTACCGTTTGCGCCAACGTCGCACATAGTCCATGACCTTTCGGTCGTGCTCTGTACTATGTGCACTTTTTCGAACTGGTATGTCGTCGTCAGTCTCACATTCATTATTTAAGTCCTGTACTCACGTCCATGTTACTCATCTGATGAACAGTGTTCGAGTTGAGCAATATTCTCTCTGCTTGTATTTTTTCGAGGGTAGCCACTGATAATAGGAAATGAACATTGTGTATATTATCGCCGTACCTGCATACTCAACTTACCTGCCTCCTCCTTGTTGTAAAAACGATTCATGTGAGGTTGTTCTGTCGTTGTGCTGCTTGAGGTGGTGTTCTAGCATCCTGTGTGTGTCATACAAGGTGTGCTACTTGGTTAATTTTGTAAATCGTCTATTGGCCCCGTTTATCATACCTCCTTGTGTATGTAATTTCCAACATTGGAATATTTTGTGAATTTGCTTGTACATTAAAAATTGGGAGCCGTTGTGCTTGAGTTACAATTTGGTCGGCCCTCGCCTCATGTTTTGTTGGCTGAACAAACTTAAAAATAAAATAAAAAAGCACAATACGCATAGTATATAAAGAGTGAATAATATTTTTGTTCAAAGATAAGGCATCTTACCTCTGTGGGACCCCCATAGCTCTCAGTTCCTCCTTGCCATGCCTCCTAAGAAGAGTACCGTGCTCGCAGCCATTGACAGCGTGTTCCCTTCCAGAGCTGTCACTAAACCTGCAAGGTCTAAGATGACAAGGGTTATTGTGTCTGACGACGACACTGTCCAGTAAGTTATCACTAATAGGCTGTTCTGTGGTTGTCTCACCTCCTGCACGCTCTTCAGGCCACCTCCTTCTTCCCCAACAAAGCGCAGAAGGAAGCTGAAGGTTGTCAAAACACCGTCTGTCGTGCGCACAAGCAACGATGAGCCTCTAGCGTACTAATTTTTTTTCTTGCTTTACATGTTGTTAGGGTTTCCTATATTTTTCCCTATTTTTCCTTATATATTTCGCATTTTTCCCTTTTATGCTTGTGTAGATATCTTATCTCTTTTCTCTGTTTGATTATCTTTTGATTATCTCTTGATTAGATAGACTTCATCATTCATCATTTGATGGTAACCAAGCATTACTGATGAACATAGCCATGCACTGCCATGCATAGCCTTTTACATTCTAGATCCTTCTTTATGACATCATTATCTTATTCATCCAAGAACATTCTGGAATACCTGTAGAGTATAAATACTGGTCCTGTAGGTAGCTGTAGCCCCAGCTTCAATCTCTTAGAATTTCCACTATCATTGGTGTGATCTCTTAGAACTATTGAGCCTTACCTCTCTTCTCTCTCTCTCTCTCTCTCTCCTCTCTCTTGCTTGATCTTTGTTGGTGGCCTTGTCACACTGATTATAGTGTTGCCCTGACACGTGTGTCATTAATTTCAATCACAGTGCTCTGCCGAAGACCATGGCCATTGCCGGTGCAAAGGATGGTATCGATGCGACTAAAGGAAATGTAGCAAGGTATCCTGTTTTCGAGTAAGTCATATGAATTTCATAGCTGCCCGTGGTGTTGAACTTACTCACTATGTTTATTTCTTTCTTCTTTTCAAATTTTAAATTTATAGGATCCTCGAGTTGTCTGATGCTTCGTCTGTGGAGGCAGATGACATGGCTGATGGGTCACCTGCTTTCGACGATGAGCCGGAAGGTGACGACTGTGAATTTGAGGAATACGATGATGACGATGACGACGGCGTGCTGATCAGTGAAGATGTAGGCAGTGACCTCGTGGATTTCATTGTAGATGACAAAGCAGAAGAAGGAGAAGAAGGTGGCAATGACGGCGAGGACGATAACAAAATGTGTGTTGTATTTTCTCTGCGATCCTTGCGCCGCGTTAACGGGGGGTTTTTATTCCATTTTTATTTAGTGTAAAGTTGGCCCCAGGTGATAGGTACTTCTCGCTTGTGGTCCTTTGTGTCAATTTCTTATGACTTGTCCCACTAGTATGTATGTTAACCCTTCATCGCCCACAAATGTGCGCGTCAAGCGACCCGCTCCAGTTATGCCACCCCTTGCTACTAGATGCGCTAAAGTCGCTCTGCATGAATCTCCTACTAAATCGCCTCTGGCATCTCTGTACGTATTTTGGTCTTATCTTAATATGGTTTGATGTTGATTTTTTATCTCATTTTTTGGGGGGGGGTTTGTAGAACCAAGAAGCGTCACATTGCTCCCCCTGCTGTTGCTGAGCAATCCGCTTCCAATAAGAAATCTGCCACTACCACTGCCAACCTGTTTAACCATGCCGCCGATGCGTCTGTCAAAAAGGTTGTCCCCGTAAAAACAAAGGCCAGGCTCACAAAAAAGGGTGATACTACTCCTCAGGATCCAGCTCCTATCGACGTGGACAAATTGGTATCTGCTAAGAAAGGTACCTCAAAAGCAGCTGCGACTAAATCCAGGTCTCGCGCTGGCGAAAAGGTATCTACCCAAAGGTGTGTATTCCTTTCCCATCTTCTTCTCTTTTTTTTTCCCTCTCAGAATGTTGTCTGTTTGTAGTCCTGCTCATAAGACAGATAGTGCGTCTGCTGTGTTGCCTAAGAAGGTATCTAAACCGATCGTCCTTGATGTGAGTCCTCCTGGCCCTGAGACCTCCGCTTCTCTCCATGATGATAAGTACATGTACTACGTCAAGTCAGTACATCTCTTATTTATTTGTTATACTTGCTAACCTGTATGTCTGTTAAGATCCATGCCCACCGTCTGCGAGGTAGACACTCCTACTTTTCATGATCCCAAATTGAAGGCTAAAGGTTTCTACAATAACCTACCCTTGTTGAAGTAAGTATTGTTCTTCTGTTTAGTATGTTGAACTTACTTTTGTCGCAGACATGTTGAAATTGTGCCCCTTAGGGCTTCTACGACCCAAGGACCCATCAAATTTTTGTCCTGGCCTATCATTTTCCTGCAGGGTGGGCTTCGTGTCAGGTATTTCCTTTCCGTGGGCATTTATCTGCTTGAATTCATTGACTTATATTCAGATTAATTTCCAAAGCATGGTCGAGAAGGCTTTGTTGTTTGTTCGCAGCAGTAGATACATCAACGCGTCCCGCATCAGTCCCGATGAGCTGAGCGGCAGGCCCGTGTATACCAGCGGCTTTTGCGTTGAGATATGCACTGGAGGACGCACTACCGCCATTTTCTTTTCACCCTGCTTGATCCGCGCCTCCTACCTCCATAGATACCACCCATCGCTTGGCTTCACTGGTCATTATATCACAGGTCTTCTGCACGTCTTGGAGTTGGACCGACTCATCAGCATGTTTGGTATGGTCATGAACGAAGATGCACTTCTAATGCAGATATGGGCCGATGCCCTTACTTTTGGCACTATGTCCCAAGGTGCAGGTGCGTAATATTTCCGTTGCTGCTAACATTTGTCTCGTGTTTATTGTTCTTGTCTAGGTTCTAAGCCCGACAAAAAGGATGACGCCAAGCTTCAAGATGCATTCAATCTCGATGCAAGTCCCACAAAGCCTAGGGCCCCTAAGAATGATTCAGTAGTGATCAAACCTTTATCTTATGGGCAGACAAGTGTGTTGTGTTATTATTATCATGTCCTACCTCCTATTTATGCTTCTTTATTTTCTTTAGTCCCGGTTTACAACACCAGAACCCACGAGTTCACTCTCGATAAAGACACCTTTCAGAACCTTGGAAAGCGCTATGACGAATACAAGGGCGAAATACCCAAAAATTCTTGTGCTATTGTTGGTTATATTGCACAGCTGAAAAGGGGCACCCCTTGGAGGCTCCATCTGTACACTACTTGGACCATACTTCTGGGCATCCAGGAGCCGTCAAACGTGCAATGAGGTTGCATAAATACAGTGAGGGACAAAACTGTTCAAATGTTTTTTGAATTTAGACTGTTACTTGAATAACTCAGGACTGGCTGATCCAAACTAGTTGAAATTTTTAACCAAGGTAGATTAAGGTGTGATAAACAAGGTCCAATTTGTTTTATTATATAATATTATTTTACTCCCACACGATTAATATTCTACTAGTACAAGTACATTTGAACAGTTTTGTCCCTTCCATATTATAATATAGTATTCTAGGTTTTTAGTACTTGGTATAACCTCCCTTGGCCTGTAACACAGCCTGAATCCTTCTAGGCATACTCTCCCCCAGATTTTGACAAACAGAAGCTGGAATATCATTCCATTCCTTTTGTGCCCTCTCCCATAGCTCTACAATTCCAGAAGGTGGCCTTTCATAGTCTCTGAGTCTGGTTTTGAGGTGATGACAAAGATGTTCAATTGGATTTAGGTCAGCTGATTGAGGGGCCACTCCATGAGTTGTAATCCACTCTCTTGGAGCCACTTCTGGGCCTTTTTGCTCTTGTGTTTGAGGTCATTATCTTGCTGAAAGAGGACATCCTCTGGCTTTTTGGTTTAATATTCAAGGCTTTGTTGAAGTTCATCCTCCAGAATGCTAACAAAAAGGTCAGCATCCATCCTCCCATCAATCTTGGTCCCAAATCTAACCCCCTCCCAAAAAATACAGCCCCAAAATATCAGAGAACCTCCTCCAAACTTGACTGTTCCCTGGACCAGCCTATCACTCAAGCCCTCTCCCTCCCTTTTTCACACCCACTGCTTCCCATCTGACCCCAAACAATTAACTTTTGTCTCATCTGTCCATACAATTCTTTTCCAGTCATCTACTGTCCAATGTTGGTGGGCTTCTGCATAGTCCATGTGCATCCTCCTATGCTTTTTGGAGAGAAATAGTTGTTTTCGCTTCATTACAGCCTTCATACCAACTCCACAAAGTGCTCTGTATACTGTCTTTACAGTGAAGGATGTGTTGGTCATTTCTTGTAAGGTTTTGGTGGCATCAGTGGCATTGTCAGCCTTTTGAGAAGTGATAAGACAAATAGTGTATTGGGTATCAGTAGGAGAAAGCTTGTGTGGACGGCCACCAGTAGCTTTAGAAATTTATGATCAATGTTTAGAGCATATACCAGATATAAAACCAACACTTATACCAGTGGTGGTGGAGATAGCATGTCCAGAAAGTCTTTTGTCAAGGAGTTCAAGAACACGGTTGTATTGAGCAGGAGTAAGTGATTGCATGAGGGTCTGAGAGAGTATTTGTTGTGGGGGATAGTCACAGCTTGTGCACAGAGTATATATACATATTTAAAGCCAGTCACATGATTTTATTTGTAGCTATTTGGTTTGATTAAACAAAGTCACATGCTTAATGTATAGAAGGGACAAAA
>Ga0247779_1001078_pt1 | contig 13827 bp, 18 predicted proteins | sample UWRJL221509R5_FD_179925 | JGI IMG/M metagenome (GOLD analysis project Ga0247779, IMG submission 179925) | Plant litter microbial communities from Arlington Agricultural Research Station in Wisconsin, United States - UWRJ-L221-509R-5 | ecosystem: Environmental > Terrestrial > Plant litter >...
AAATAATATTATGTAATAAACAAATTGTACCTTGTTTATCACATCTTAATCTACCTTGGTTAAAAGTTTCAACCAGTTTGGATCAGCCAGTCCAGAGTTATTCAAGTAACCGTCCAAATTCAAAAAACATTTGAACGGTTTTGTCCCTCACTGTATCTCCTGGACTTGTGGGCAATGTCTCTCAAAAATTCAGGAGAAATTGGACCCTTTGGCTTCCATGAACAAATGTATGCAATGATTGATGCCACAAAACATGGAGATGTTCCTTGGAAATGTTTTACCATGAACTATGCGGGAGAAGTTGCAGCTAACGGGCTGAGTTAGAAAAAGGAGGAATATGAAGTCTGGTATCATGATCCTGAGGTTGTCATTTCCCAAATGCTTGCCAACCCCAACTTCAACGAGCAATTTGATTATGCCCTTTACATTGGCCTTGACAAATCAGGTCAACGTCATTGGTCAAATTTTATGTCAGGCAACTATGCATGGAGACACAGTGTTTGTTTAGTTTTTAAAATTGTTAGTGTCAAGCGATGACTGACAGTTTTCCATCCAGACTCACTTAAAATGAAGATGATTCAACAACAAGGTCCATGTATTGCTCAATTATCCTGGGCAGTGATAACATGACTGCATCCATTGTAATGAGAAACGTGGAGTACCATCCACTCTACCTCTCAATTGAAAATGTACATAATTCCCTCTGACATGTGTACCAAAACACTGTGGTCTCCATTGCATTTTTGGCAATTCCAAAAGGTTTGTAATATGTTATGCATTTCAAACATCAACATTCTAAATCTCATTTCAGATGACTGCAAATTTGATAATGACACTGCCTTTAGAAAGTTCAAGCGGCAGATGTATCACTCATCTCTTGAGGCCATTTTGCAATCACTCAAGCCAGGCATGACAACACCTGTTGTTTGACTTTGTCCCAATGGCCACTTTGGTTGTGTAATCTATGATCTAGCAGCATATATTGCTGATTATCCCAAGCAAGTGTATCTGTTGGGTGTGGTTCAGGGCTGGTGTCCAAAATGCACAGCTCTATACAGTAATCTCAATGGTCCAGGTGGCAAATGCTTGCAAGCACACACACAAGGTTTAGCTAAAGTCCTTAACTCAAAGGTGCTATGGGATGAATATAGTATAGATGATGATATTACAGTATGTTCTTTCAGTCAAATATACTTATTACCCTTAACTAATTTGTCTTTAATTTAGCCATTTACCTACAACTTTCCGCGAGTCAACATTCATGAAATGATTTCCCCAGACTTGCTCCATCAACTTATCAAAGGAACCTTCAAAGACCACCTTGTGATGTGGGTTGGTGACTACCTTTTTTTGGAGCATGGCAAAGCACAGGCAAATGATATTCTTGATGATATTGACCGGAGTTATGTGGTATTTCTCCACAGGATCTTGCTAATAGCAATGCTAATGATGGATATCATTAGAATTAATGCTTTGCTTTTATTTTCTGGTCTTCAGCATTTCTATAATGGGTGATGTTTTAAACAGTGGATAAGGCATGATAGTAAGGCATTGATAAAGATAATGGTTCATCAGGCTTATGATTTTGATTACTTCATAATAACATACCACAAATTTTCTAGGTGTATTTGCCCGCAATTGCAGGCCATGTTCCCAATAAAATGGTGCAATGCATTGCAGCATTTCTTGATGCTTGTTATATTGTGCAATGTGCAAACATTACCATATCCACCATTTGCAAACTCGAGGATGCTATCAAATGATTTTATAAGCATCACAAAATCTTTTGTACTACTGGTGTACGTCCTGATGGATTTTTGTTACCTTGTCAGCATTCTCTGGTACATTATGTCCTCCAAATCCACAAGTTTGGTGCACCAGGCGGCCTATGTTTCTCCATTACTGAGTCAAGGCATATCACTGCAGTTAAAAGGCCATGGAGAAGATCAAACCATTACGAGGCCCTTGGACAAATGCTGCTAACCAACCAGTGCATTGAGAAACTGATGGCCGCAGCCATGTACTCTAATATCATGTATGATATTAGGCAGATTGCCAGAAAAATCATACATCCACAACAGAAGTTGTCTAACTGCCCAAAATCAAAAGCCCTTTTGTTTGGGATTTTTTTGTGCTGGAACAGGCATATATGGCTGGTAAATGGCTTTGGGGGGCAGACTAGGGTATATCCAAAGCTGAGCAGCCTTTCAGGAGGGCAGAAAATGGGTAAGGGACCCTATAGGGGTGGCAGGCACATGACAACACAGCCACATTCCCACTCAATGCAGAATTTGGCCTGCTAGGGTGTCGGGATGGCTATTTCTAATGAAAGATACTCTACAAGGTTGGTAAGTTAAAGGTAACAAGCCTACAAGCAAGACAGATACTCACCTCAGTACAGGCAATAGCGAACTGAGGGAGTATCCTGTCGTCTGATAGAATATAAAGAAATAAGATGAATGTAACGTAGAGTTATGACACTTAAATGTAACAAGAAAAATAGTCCATGTACGAGCCTAGACTATGATGCAGCAAGCCAAGCGGTTTGTGCATCCAACATTTCCCCTCAAACTGCGCGTAGTCCCATAGAGTTGGCAAAATGTTTGGCCTTCATGCTGGGAAGGGCTTTGGTGAGTGTGTCTGCTGTTTGTTTGCCAGTTGGGCAATAAATCAATTTTATCAATCCGGCTTCGATAGTGTAGCAAATAAAGTGATAGCATATGTCAATATTTTTTGTACAAGCATGGTAAGAGCCACCATGAGCAAGGGCAATTGCAGATTGATTGTCGCCATGAAGAGTAGTGGAAGTGGTAAGTTTGATGTCCAAAGGTGCAAAGATTTTGGTGATTAGGCTGTGCAGCCACATTGCCTCTTTAGCCACGTGAGTTGTAGCCATGTATTCTGCCTCTGTTGTTGACAATATCACCAACTCTTGCTTTTTTGATGACCAGGACACAGCTCCTCCATCAACAACAAAAACAGCACCATCAGCATCCACAAAACCAATTAAATTCATCTTCTCACTGACATAGACCAATGCAAGGTCCTTTGTACCTTTCAAGTACCTAAAAATTTGCCTTACTGCTTCCCAATAGATCCATGCTGGGTTATCAATGAACTGGGCGACAGTATTAGTTGCAAAAGTGATGTTGGGATGCGTGTCCATCAATGCATACATCAGTGAGCCCATGACTTCACGGTATGGAATGTTCCTCATGCATGTGATGTTGGTCAATTTTGACAGGCACTGGAATTGAGCTAGTGGCTGACTGGGATTAATAGAAATAGATGATGGCTTGAGGTCATTGAAATTGAACCAGGCAATGATGGTGTCGATGTAGGTGGTCTGGGAGAGGGAAATGATTTGGTTGGCACAGTCTTGAGAGATCTTGATTCCTAGGAGCCAGCTGCATTGGCCAAGGTCAGTAATCTTGTACTTCTTGTGAATCTTAACCTTAAAATCTTCAATTAGAACCTTGGAACTGCCCATGACAAGGCAATTGTCAACATGTACCATCACAATGATGATGTCCTCACCAACCACTTTTACAAACACTCTGTTATCCACCTTCAACACCTTGAACCCCAGCTCTCCAAGAGCTTTCTTCAATGCTTCATACCAGTTCCTTGCCCCTTGCTTTAACCCATACAATGACTTGAATAGGCAGTAGACATATGCCCATGAGTTTTCCTTTGCAAATTCACATGGCTGCTCCAAGTAAGTGACCTTGTCTTCTCCCAGAACTGAGTTGAGGAATGTGCTGTCGAAGTCAACATAGTCCAGTTGCTATCTGTTGTGATTGGCCAGGGCAATTAAGTAGTAGAAGGTGGAAAGGCAGGCGACGGGTGCATAGGTTTCAGTGTAGTCAACTTCACGAACTTGACTGAATCCATGAGTGACAAGCCAAGCCTTGTATTTGTTGACCTTGCCAGCTGCATTCTTCTTGATATGCAGGACCCATTTGCTCCCAACAATGTTGGCATTTGGTAGGCACTCAACAATCTTCCAGGTCCTGTTTGCTTCCAACGAAATGAGCTCAGCCTTAATTGCAGCCTCCCATTTTGGCCAGTCAGATCTCTTCCTGGCTTCATTGTATGTTGGGTTCAATCCCTCCACAGCATCTATTGCCATTGCCATCGCAAAATCCATCACATCTGTGATCTTCCAAGCATTTGCAAGCATTCCTTTCTTACCATCACCTCCTTCATCAGCTTCCTCCACCACAATCTCAGGTGCAAGCTGTATACCATGCAGGAATGGAGCACAACCAGGCATGTTGCTTGAGCTTCCCAGACCCTCCATTATATCACGCACATAGGAGCTGTCTTTTTGTAAACGAGCACTACATCGAGGGAGTACATCAATATGGGTAGGCTGGGGCTTAGAGGTGTCATTGTCATTATCATCCACCTCTTCCACGGTGGTGTGCTGGCTGTGGGTTGCAGTTTGGGAGGGCTCATCCCTCTCATACTCCCCCTTGAGCATTACATCAACCGTCTCAGGCACAAACATCATGCTCTGCTCAACTGTCACCAACATTTTCTCTGCCCAATAAACCCTATGTCCGTTGCTCTTCTCATGAAACCCCATCCATCTTCCTTTCTTTGACCTTCCTTCCAACTTCGAACCACTCATATCATGCACCCAAACTTTGCAGCCCCAAGGATAAAGGTTTGAGATGTCCAGCTTCTTGCTGGTTAGCATTTCAATGGGTGTGGAACTGTCGAGGGTGTGGGTCAATGAGTGGTTCTTCAAGTAAACTGCGTGAAAGAGGGCTTCTCCCCAAAGAAACTGTGGGAGACCACTCTCATGGAGCATGGCTTGGACTCTCTCCAAAAGAGTGCGATTCAACCATTCCACCAGCCCATTTTACTCGGGTATATCATACACAGTGAGTTCTCATACTGTGCCTGCCTCCTAGACATCCCAGTGTGGCCAAGGTGTTTTATAAAATCAATGTGTTGTTGCAAAAGAGGATGCTCCATGCAAGTCCTTAGACGCTTCTGGAACAACTGTAGCAGTTTTGCATTAGTGAAATACTTGGAAGCAGATGAGCTGCATACCGTCTCCTTTCTCCCAGTCCTTCTATTCCGTTGGTTTATCTTCTTAAACGCTTGCACGGGCAAACCCCCCTTCTTGCTTTTTCGGAACAGTCCTTTGATCCTGATGAGCACTTGCTTTATGATATTCTTTAATTCACCGTGTTGGGGATCAATACCGTAAAGGGCGACAAAACTCCGTGCAAAGACAACCGCAGCAGAACAATTCCATGGGCACCTTGGCACACCAGTCAAAGCAATTTTGAAGTTCTCTGCAGTGCAGCACTCGTTACGATTGCCAATACTGTTTTCGTATGTTGCTGCAGTTGCCTCGTCTACAACACTGTTCTGCTTCATCAAAATGGTCATATGCTCTCTGATATCTCGCTTCACAATGTCAGTAGGAGCAAGGATCATTGTAATAATATCTTATGTGATGTTGCACCAAATTTGGCACCCTGTGAGTACAAAGTCCTCTCTTCAGTGGAGCTGGTGCTGTCGAAGGTTCCTGAGGAGTCTGAGTCATAGGCTGGAGAGTGTTGAGTTTGTCAACAGCTACAGCAACCTGCTCTATCAAGGATTCGTGTGCTGCTACACGGTTCTCGAATCTTTGTAATCGTTCCTCTACCTAAGTCGCTGTCAGTGAAGTGAAGTTGGGGTAAAAGAAAGAATTTACATGTCCTCAATCATCAATGCCATTTGTTCCTTCATCGGATCCCTTGTTATTTATCAGCATAAAGTCGCAAGAGAGACATTTGACTAACGTTAAATTCTTGTTGTTTGTTTTGTTCCTGGTTCTCGTGCCGCACTTATTGTTGGCCATTGCCCTCTTCCTCATCACTATCATCTGGCAAGGGAGGTAGGTCATGCCTAGGAGAGTGCATGTTTACGTCTGATGATTGAGTTGTCCCAGTGACGCGAGGAACAGTCTGCGCAGGATTCGAAGTGGCCTGTTCCGTATGCTGGGTTGTTGGAGCAGAACTGCCAGCAGGTGTGGCCAGGGCACCGTTAACAGGCATGCTATTGTACCAAGAAGTAGATCCGCCAGTAGTTTGTTTAGAAGATCCAACGTAATATTTGGTCGAGAGAGTGGTGACGTGTTTTCCTTTTTTCAAACTCTGAGCAAGATCAGTAAATGTAGGCCGATAATTTGAACTACTGGGATTGGGAAGCATTGGGGAAGAAATTTGAGGCACATACATTGAATATGCCCAGTATTTATTTCACTTTGCAATTGGAACCTAGGATTTGGCGTACAATATTTCGAAGCTAATTACAAAACCATAGCTCCTTCGCATTTCGCATCTTCAACTGCTTTAATCCACAGAGCGCCTTGAATGAATTGAATGACATCAGACTCATCAGATTCGTGCCATAAATGTGTTAAACAGATTTCATCCCAGCCAAAGGTTCTAAAAATCCAAGCTTGAATCCTGTTAAGTTTTTTGTTAAGGTGCATATGGATATTTCCAAATTTGGAGTCCAGAATATCAATCCAACGTCCACCAAAGTCTGAGTCAGATTTGGACACGATCAGCTGGATTTCATGTTTGCCAATATGGATGTTGATTGTCTCAAATAAGGGCATCACAAACATGCTTCTAGATATGCCATTTCAGTGTCTCGAAGAGTGATAAATAGGTTAATAATTTGATACTGACAAGTGTGATCCAGGAGCGATTAGCTTACACGCAATGTGAGTCCGTTTTTCTCTTCTGATATGGTTGCCTGTCATATCGGACAATGGAATTCACAGAACAATGGCACCAGATGTTGAACAATGCTGGCAAACAGAATTGAACAATGAACCTGTCAAAGCCCGCCTGCTATATCGAACAATGGCTGTTATATCAAACAATGGGTATATCAAACAATGGGTATATCAAACAATGGCTATATTGAACAATGGCTGTTATATTGAACAATGGCTGTATATCAAACAAGCATTAGTCGATATGTGTCAGGTATCCATACATATCTGATAAAACACCACCCCAACCACCATAAATAAGCATGTGAGAATCAGGCCATAGTCGAATGAGGTGACCTGGAGTTTCAATGAATCAGTATGACAACAGAGGTGCAGAAAACAAACAACAAACAGGCTTCCTAACCAGAATCCGAGATTCAATTGTAATGACAGAAGTGCTGGTGCCTTCTTCAACTATCGCAAACAGCACTAATACATCGTCTGTAATCTGAAGCTAAATACAAGTGAGCCGAGGAAAGTGATTGTTTTTTTTTTTAAATTACGAATTGTAATGAAAGTATACCTGTTAAGTCAAAAATCATTAGCATAACCTCATAGCTATAGGTAGCACTGAAGAACAAACCTCCATCCATTTTATTGAATTTTATCCAGGAACCACTCTTTTTCGAGCAATCAGTTATGAACAGCCATCCACGGCTGTAGCCCCTAATTACTACTTCCCGATCAAATAGGCAGGCTGTTATATTGCCTCTGCCCAACTGTTCATTCAACAGTTCACATCTGGACCAGTAGTCACTCGTCCAACCTCCTCCGAAGGTTGAATAAACGTTGAGACGTTGGAATAGATCTGATGCAATCATTTGCGTCCTATCAGAAGACAATGATGCTATTCCACTACTGCAAGTCAGTACTTGGTGATTAAACCAACACCAAGGAAGTTCACACAATGAGCTGCCTGGTGCGGCAGCCGCCTCCCAGAGCTTTTTTCCAACACTGGAAAACACGCTGTTCTTGATGAGACAGTTTATTGTGTTATAAAAAAGAAAATTTCTCACCACATCCTAGTCGGGAAAGTGACCAAGAGCGTGTGTACGTCCAGATATGCAATGTTTAAAGGAGTACCGAGCGCAGTGTGGCTATCTTGAGAAATAGTTATTTTGGAGGAGTGCCAATTCTTGCCTACGTTGAGACAATCAAGAAACGTTGAATACAAGAAAAACAGTATGTACTGAGCAGGCGATTGACAAGGATAAGATCTTGGGCACATAAGATAGCAAATTGTTTTCCATTTTTGCTGAGCGCAAGCTGGGTAATGTAGTTTCCGAATGTTATACACTCATGGCTATCGTCAATCTAACAAACCAAATATGATCAGTTGTACTGATAGGATGCGATATATCATACCTCATTGAGATGGATGATATGGACGTTGCCACTCGCGGTGCCAATGAAAATACTCCCTAAGCCTACTCCAGCAGGATGCCATATAATAGCAGTGACTCTGGCTCCTGCATTGAATAAGTAATTTGGGCATAGTAATGCCCAAGATCCTCGAGTCCAGCATATCTATGAATTGAAATAAACAACAATCTTTCAAATGAGAATATATGTGCATGCCTCTATGATATTTGTCTCATATCCACAGGCAACAAGCTGCTTGCAGGGTGATAGAGAGATTGCAGTTAGCTCACCACTTTCTTGATCAATAGTGAAGTTCTTCGTGATTCTGAGTCCAAAGCACATTTGCTGTCGCTTTGTCTAGTACAGATCCAGAAAAGATAGGAGCTGGTGTTATGATGTGGCAGAGCTGAGGAAATTCGAAGTAGTATATCAAAGATATAATGCTAGATCTAGAGGATCCCTGCCTCGAGATTTAATTTGAAGATATATAGTGCAAAATCATATGAAGCTCTCTCATTGGATTCACCATTACGAGCAAAGCTGAATGATCACATGCTGGGATTTTACATGCGGCTGTCTCATTGGATGATTCCAATACGAGAGGACAACCCTGGGTACCGTACTATGATTTGACCACAAACGACACATATAGATGAGGTTGAGCCAATTGGTACATACTGACCGGGAAGTGACGGGTGCCTTCCAAATAAAATCAAACAAGATTACAATTGTGATAAATATAAATGATTAAAATTGATCAATTAATCAGTTATTATTATTAGAGAATCCGGAGTCCGGATCCACCTTCAAACTTAGACTTTGACTCTGATCGCAGTCAGCGACTAATCATGCGGTATTATATTATTTATCCACCCGCGTACCCACAGATTCCCTTCGAATTCATAATTAGTGAACCTCTGAAAGCCTACAGATCTAACTGGCCATATCCTTATAATTATCTATGGCTGTAATGTCACTTTGTCAAGATCCAGATCTGGACACGGCTCCAAGCTGTGTATAAGTACAAGAATTTTAGGTTTTCTCGAAGTACTATCTAGCATATAAACTCACAGTACACTGATCACAGACTGGCCAACAGCTATCCACCGCGGATAACACCATGAATGGAATTCTGAAGTACTGGAAATTTGTAGTCAAAGGCAGTCATGAGCCTAAGCGCTCAAGTTCCTCTAGATGCCGAAAGCATGCCATATGTAACCGACTTATCTTTTTCTATAAAGATGGGCTGACCATTTTTTTTGTGCGACATCCATAGGAATTATCTAGATCTTTTTCAGTAAGAGATCGTGAGAAATCCCCTAATGCAAAACTTTGCAAATGCTCAAGGGTATGTTTTACAATCTAGAGAAGTTAAATATTTCATTTGGTTATTGACGCTACGCAGGATACATTTTCAAGTCAAAAGGAGGGTTCACGCATACAATGGTCCCTGCCAACTGTAGATGACTTTGTAAGTTGACGATTTAAGCTTTGTATGTATTTCGAGTCTAACACCAACCTAATAATTAATTAGGAACCATCTGTGGCATCTTGACGTTTGGATGCTCCTGTGGGTCTCAAAAATCTTCCCTTCGACATAGTTTCTTCTGTCATGAGTCACTTGGACGATGAAGGCGTCCTTTGTCTATCTTAAACTTGCTGAGGTTTACAACCATATGGCTCCAAGTTATGGCTAATCCGAACGCAAATCCTCGATTTGACGCACAAATCACACACAAGGATCCAGATGCAAAACCACATGGGTGGCAGGACTTTTTTCCATCTTTTCAATCTGCTTCGATTTTATTCCCTCGAGAAGATCATTTTTGAATGTGACTTGGCATCCATTTGCACTCATAGTTTCCAAATTTCCAGTTTTATCCTTGCTTGCGTAGAAAACCTCGCCTCGGTCAAAATTAAATTTTGTAGGGAAGATCCAATCCTCCGATGGGCAGGGATATCTAAAGACATTCTTTCGGTTCTTGGAGCACTAACGACCTCCTGTTTTTCAATCAGATTGGATGCTTCTATTTCTTACAATCTAGCTGCTGAGAACACAACAAAGCGCAAAATGATTGCTCGTACAGGACCGATACACTATTACAAATTGAGGCTACAGCACACAATGACCTCAGTCATCACCATGGACATAGATTTTTCCCTTTTTTGCACAACATTGCTTTCTGCCTCCATTCTCGCAGCACTTCTGCAAGGCCCCGCGTTGCATTACCTCAAACTCACTTGCCCTAACTATCAGCGATACGAGGAATTCATCTCGCAAGCAGAATATCCTCTTTTAATCTCATTCCATGTTTGGGTCCGCGATCCTCAAAGTCTCAAATTGGATAGTGGGTTTCTTGCTCACCACCCAAACCTCGAAAGTCTTAGTTTACTAAACACAATCAGCCAACGAAGAGGATCACCTCAAGTTTGAACAGTGTCTTCTTCAATCAAGCTTCCAAGCTCATTGCACGATGTCCACATCTCATCTAATTACTTGGGCTGGGAAATAGATGATGACTCACTCCTTACATGCTTTGCCATTGCGCCTGTGTACCAGTTAATTCGGCTGCCAACCAAGCCATATTGTAAAGCTGTGAGATCTATCACCACTCTCATGCTCACATCACAGCGCCTTCATTTTAAAATTCATCTGGTATTTAAGATGGGTTTTCCTGAAGGCCTTGCCCGACACATTTATACATTTAAAAGAGGGGGTGCAGATGTCCTCCCCTTGATTGTAAAGTAATAAGGAATGTACATACCCTGGAACTCAGCATTGACTTACTAGACAACAATCTTCAAGTCAGTGGCAATTCTCTTCAAGTCTTGTCCATGACTAAATATTAATTTCAGGAATATCTACGAAAATGGTTGGGCTGGTTCCCACAACTTATATCAATAAAACTAGTATACAAGAAGCATTTTCAAGACGTTTCACGAGAACATCTAGCTGCGCTCTAGAGACAATGTTACAACCTTTTGATATACAAGTACAGCAATAGCCAGAGCTCAGGAAGGGAAACTACTTGGAAATTTAGAAAGGTCCCAGGAAAACAAGGGTTCTGGACATCAACAGAAGATTCGTAAAATTTCATCTATGTACATAATTGTCAGGTGTGGTGATTGTAACAAGACCCAAAATTGACCAGCCAAAGACGCATTGAGAACGAGAGTTTCGGCACCGACTCATGAAGTGGTTATAACACATTCACATCCATCCTGATCATGATTGACGTTGAGAACGAAGTCGGAACCTGTTTGGTCGGTATGATGAAACACAATATCTGCATGCATAGTTCTTGGTGTTGCTTCGAAAGTCGGAAATTCTTGACGGTACACAATACACATAATATTGGGCATAGAGCCCATGGCTACCGAATAACAAACCTGTGGAGCGGTAAGCTTTAAGCCATCAACAACACACCTAAATAATTCTCACTTACTGTGAGATTAAGAATACTCATTTGAGCGAGTGTGTTAGACAAAAAGACCGTAAATGAGAGAGTCCAGGAGACAGTCGTGATGAGCATCATTGATAACGGACAGCAAAAACCGACAATAGTGAAGATTTTTTGCTTAGGACAAAATGTCGTGGCCATGAAGAATCTGCAGGTTACAAACACTGCATAAAAATCTGCGATTATATTGCCTGGAAGAAATTTCAATCTGCTGCACTTGAGACTAAAAAAACAAACAAAAAAACTTACTTGATATTGCCGGTAATATAAATACAAGAGGAAGATGCCCGTGGCGCATTTCTTGCACTCTTGCGAATTTGCGAAGGCAAATAACTGTCCCACCGGTTGAGAATGTGATACCCATCATTACGAAGAGGAATGATATGGGAACCTGCTTGTGAACGTTGTCGATCATTACTCGCAAGCTGCACATATGAGATACAGATATGCCAGGACGCATAAACCTATAGATTGTTAAAAATAGAAATATTCTCCAGCCAAAAAGGACATACCATATAGCCATGAAATAGCTGTTGAGTGAAACTATATAAGCCGTGTTTGGGAACACCAGTTGTTGGTAAAAGCATATATCTGTAGCAGGATCACCAATGCTCAATCTGTAAGTATGCTGCAGGCACTCACGTACAAAGACGGCAATCCTGAGGAGAATGCCATTGAATGCCTCAGCAGCAAGGTATAACAGGTCATCCGACCCAGCTTTGCCTATCTCCCACTTATGCTTCAGACAGTAAACATAACTATAGAGGGCAACGGCGTGCACAATGTAAACAGTCGCTGCCCAGATAAATGGAGTCTTAGTTTGTTATAAGTACTGGAAACTGAGAACGCACTAAACCACCATGATAAGCCAAGCATGGCAATGCTTTGAGGGATACACAGAAAATTCTGGGGTTGAGGATGTTGTCTTGAACAGACGGTGTGAAGAGGAAAAAAAGTCAGGGAAAATGCTCCTGAGTTTTTGTTGGCGACTTCAAATACATTCAGAACTTGTTCCTGATAAATGAAGCTTCCTCTAGCGTGAGACACAATGTCCCATGCTGCACTTGGGTGGCTTCTTGGCAATGGAGCAGAGGATAAAGGGGATTATTGATAGTTCACCTTTTTGGTGGATGTCCCTAACATGCCGTGGCTTGCAGAAAACACATAGTCTAGCAGAGAGGACATTAGTATATGTGTTCATGGTACATATAATTAAAACTGAGATGATTGAAGACACACACCAATGTCTGGAAATTTTACCAGTTTTTCCTTCAGCAGGCTCAACTTCAAAATTTAGAGGTTTCAAATTAAATTTTGTGAGATTTGTTGTGGCAATATGATGCACCTAGAAGCAGTGGCACATCAGAGAATATAGAGTTACAAAGCAAACCGATTCATGTAACGGTTTGCAATTGGCCGCGTCTTTACAATGTGTATGACCAACAGGCTTTTTTCTTCTACATCCTGTTGGCAGCCGCCAGAGGTCCATTCCTCACTCGACGAAAGTGTTTTACACTTGATGGCACATGCACAGAATAGGCACGCAACATGGTTTGAGCAGGCAAAAAAATCTGCACACGTTCGGGAACATTGCCTCAACATTTCGTTGATACAGTGAGGGACAAAACCGTTCGAATGTTTTTGGAATTTGAACTGTTGCTTGAATAACTCTGGACTGAATGTTCCAAACTGGCTGAAATTTCTAACCAAGGTAGATTAGGATGTTGGTAACAAGGTACAATTTGTTTTATTATATAATATTATTTTATTCCCATGCCATTAATATTCTACTGGTACAAGTACATTTGAACAGTTTTGTCCCTTCCATATTATAATATAGTATTCTAGGTTTGTAGTACTTGGTATAACCTCCCTTGGCCTGTAACACAGCCTGAATCCTTCTAGGCATACTCTCTACCACATTTTGACAAAAAGAAGCTGGAATATCATTCCATTCCTTTTGTGCCCTCTCCCATAGCTCTACAATTCCAGAAGGTGGCCTTTTATAGTCTCCAAGTCTGGTTTTGAGGTGATGCCAAAGATGTTCAATTGGATTTAGGTCAGCTGATTGAGGGGGCCACTCCATAAGTTGTAATCCACTCTCTTGGAGCCACTTCTGGGCTTTTTTGCTCTTGTGTTTTGGGTCATTGTCTTGCTGAAAGAGGACATCCTCTGGCTTTTTGTTGTAATATTCAAGGCTTTGTTGAAGTTCAT